>Ga0073934_10000538_pt1 | contig 106861 bp, 103 predicted proteins | sample LarsenN4metaG_FD_76834 | JGI IMG/M metagenome (GOLD analysis project Ga0073934, IMG submission 76834) | Hot spring sediment bacterial and archeal communities from British Columbia, Canada, to study Microbial Dark Matter (Phase II) - Larsen... ...
GCAATCTTGGCGATGGGGAAGCCCGTGGCCTTCGAGGCCAGCGCCGAGCTGCGCGACACGCGCGGATTCATCTCGATGACCACCATCCGGCCGGACTGCGGTTCCACCGCAAACTGGATGTTCGAGCCGCCCGTATCCACGCCCACCGCACGAATGATCTTCTGGGCCGCATCGCGCATCCGCTGGTATTCCTTGTCCGTCAGGGTTTGCGCGGGTGCCACGGTAATTGAGTCTCCCGTATGGATACCCATCGGGTCAACGTTTTCAATCGAACAAATCACGACCACGTTGTCCGCCAGGTCGCGCATGACCTCGAGCTCGAACTCCTTCCATCCCAGAACCGACTCTTCCACCAGCACCTCGTGCACCGGGCTCAGGTCGAGCCCTCGGCTCAGGGCTTCCTCGAAATCTTCGGCGTTGTAGGCGATTCCGCCCCCGGTGCCGCCCAGTGTGAAGGAGGGGCGGATCACGACAGGAAAGCCCACTTTCTCGGCGAAGCCACGCGCATCGGCCAGATTGTTCACCAGGGTGCTGCGCGGGCAGTCCAGCCCGCAGGCCGCCACCACATCTTTGAACCAGAGACGGTCTTCAGCAATCTTGATGGCGCGGAGTGGCGCGCCAATCAACTCGACTCCATGCTTCTCCAGCGTCCCGCGCTCGGCTAGCTCCACCGCCAGGTTGAGCGCAGTTTGCCCGCCCACCGTCGGCAGGAGCGCCTGCGGTCGCTCCTTGGCGATAATGGCTTCGAGGTACTCGGCAGTGAGCGGCTCGATGTAGGTGCGGTCGGCAAACTCCGGGTCGGTCATAATGGTGGCCGGGTTGGAATTAACCAGCACTACCTCGTAGCCCTCGCCCTTCAGCGCTTTGCAGGCCTGCGTCCCCGAATAGTCAAACTCACACGCCTGACCGATCACAATCGGCCCCGACCCGATAATCAGGATTCGCTTGATGTCCGTCCGCTTCGGCATCAGTCTCTCGCCTGCTCCATCAATTCGCGAAACTGCCAAAACAGGTAGTGGGAGTCGTAGGGGCCAGGGGAGGCCTCGGGGTGGTACTGGACGCTGAACAGCGGCAGCGAGCGATGCCGCAGCCCTTCGAGCGTGTCGTCGTTCAGGTTCTTATGGGTCAGCTCCACATCGCTTAGTGGGAGCGAATCGGGGTCAACCGCAAAGCCATGGTTCTGGCTGGTAATCTCGACTTTCCCCGTCAGCAGATTCTTTACGGGATGGTTGGCGCCGTGGTGGCCGAACTTCAGCTTGTAGGTCTTGCCTCTCAGCGCCAGCCCGATGATCTGGTGACCCAGGCAGATGGCAAAGATCGGCACGCGGCCCATCAGCTTTCGCACCGCCTCGATGGCATAGGTGCAGGGCTCCGGGTCGCCGGGGCCGTTGGAGAGAAAGACGCCGTGGGGCTTGAGCGCGAGCGCGTCCTCGGGCGGCGTCAGCGCCGGGACAACGGTAACCCGGCAGCCCACGTCCACGAGCTTCCGCAAGATGTTCTGCTTGATGCCGTAGTCGTAGGCGACAACATGGAATCGCGGGCCTTGTTCCTCGTGCTGTGTGCTTTCCGAAAAGGCTACGCTCGGCTCGGTCCAGTTATAGAAGCCGGCACAGGTGACAGTGCGGGCCAAATCCAGACCCACCATCGGCGGCAGCGCGCGGGCGCGGGCAATGAGCCCATCGGCATCAGACTCAGCTGTCGAAAGCACGCCGCGCATCGCTCCGTGCGTGCGCAGATGGCGGACCAGCGCGCGGGTATCAATGTGGCTGATGACCGGAAGGTTGTGTCCCGCCAGGTACTTCTCAGCGGCCTGTTGGCTGCGCCAGTTGGAAGCAACCTCGGAGAAGTCGCGCACGATCAGAGCCTCGATGTAGGGGCGCGGCGCTTCCTGATCGAGGAGGTTCGTGCCGACGTTGCCGATATGCGGATAGGTCAGGCAGACAAGCTGGCCGGCGTAGGAAGGATCGGTGAAAACTTCCTGGTAGCCGGTGATCGAAGTGTTGAAAACAACTTCCCCACCCCGCGTGGCGCGGGCGCCATAGGCCTTACCGCGAAAGATGCGCCCGTCTTCGAGGGCGAGAATAGCTTGCATCCTCTCTCCCGTTGGCTATCCGGCCTTGCGCGCTCACCGGGCCATCTCCCCCGACCGCGTCACCCTTCCCATCCGCTCCAGCGGCCAATAGATGAAAACCGCCTTGCCGTACATGTATCGCCGGTGCACCGGCCCCCAACTGCGCGAGTCGTTGGAGCTGGAGCGATGATCGCCCAGGACGTAGAAGTGGTCGGCGGGAAGCGTGACGGGCGCCGAGGACTGCCGCCCGCCCGGTTCCTCCTGTAGATACGCTTCTTGAAGCTCCACGCCATTCACGTACACTCGTCCGCTCCGGATTTCGATCGTCTCCCCCGGCAAACCCACGATACGCTTGATAAACGATTTCGACAGATCCCGGGGGTAGCGGAATACAATGATGTCGCCGCGCTCAATGGGCCGAAAGTGGTAGGCAAACTTGTTGATGAAGACTCGCTCCTGGTCCTCGAGCCCCGGCGCCATGCTTGTCCCTTCCACTTTGACCGGCTGATAGAGGAACGCAATGATGACGACCGCCAACAGGACAGCGGTCAGCAATTCCCGAAGCCAAGTGATAGAGAGAAGAGAAGCAGCCGCGCGGCGAACGCCATCCCACCGGCAGGCCAGCAGGCCTAGCCGGGAGCTCGAGTGGAGTTCATCTGTCATCCTTGAAACTCGGCTTTATAACATGCTTCTCCGGGCTCTGCAACTCTCCCGATGAGCGCCCCGACCGCACGAATCGCCCTTGTCATCCCCGCACTCAACGAAGAGCACGCCCTGCCGAAGGTGTTTGCGGAACTGCCGACGGGACTCTTCCGCCAGATCATTGTGATTGACAACGGCAGCACGGACCAGACTGCCGAGGTTGCCCGACGGCACGCCGCAGAAGTCGTCTTCGAGCCACGCCGCGGATACGGTCAGGCCTGTCTGGCGGGTCTCACCCGCGTCCACCTCGACACGGACATTGTGGTTTTCTTGGATGCAGATGCCAGCGACACGCCGGGCGAGGTTTTCCACCTGCTGGCTCCCCTGCAAACAGGTGCGGCCGACCTTGCCATTGGCTCCCGTCTGCTGGGACAGCCCGAGCCCGGAGCTCTGTATTGGCACCAGCGGTGGGGAAATCGTTTCTTCACCGCCTTGATCCACTGGCTGTTTGGCGTTCGTTTCACCGACCTCGGCCCGTTCCGTGCTGTGCGTTGGCGGGCGCTCCAGCAACTCGCTTTGCAGGACCGCGACTTCGGCTGGACGGTGGAAATGCAGATCAAGGCCGCCCGCCAGGGGTTGCGAATCGTCGAGGTTCCGGTCAGTTGTCGCCGGCGTCTCGGGCGGTCGAAGATCTCCGGTACGTGGAAAGGAAGCCTGAAAGCCGGCAGTAAGATTTTCTGGACGATTCTGCGTCTCCGCCTTTCACGGTAGCGGTTTCAGTTGTCCCGGCCGAGACCGAAGAAACCCCGGAACGTCTTGCTTACACCGAAGCTCAAGCCCGTTTCTACGTCACGGCGAGTAAGCCCGGCAATGGCGGCCACGTCCCAGCGGAAGCCACCGGTGAAGATTTGAACTCCCAGGCGCGCCTCTCCGCGACTCCCTGTGCCCACCAGGGGGCTGGTGTCGGGTGTAGCCCGCGTGCTTTTCCTCCCCTGTATTTCCCCCACGATATTTAGTCGCTCGTGAACGGAAAGCACAAAGGCCCATCCCAGCAGCAGGACGTCGTTCTGGGAAAACAACCCGGCCGGCGCCTCCAGAATCGCGACGCCCGCATGGCCAAAGGTATTTACCCGTCCAAAATGTTTTTGCACCAAGACAGCGGCAAACGCGTTGGTCGTATTCAGGCCGAGACCACGGCGTTCATCGGTGGTCGGCAATTCCACCCCGAAACGAAGACCGACGGCGGGCCGCTTCCCTCGCTCCGGCAAGAGCTTGAGTTTGGTCGCCAGCGTCAACTCTCCAAAATCATTCGTCGCGGTGCCATTGTTTTGGAGCGTGGGAAGAATAAAGGCGGGGCGCTGCTGGGTCACCGAAAGGAAGTTGCGAACCGTGCCTTCCACCTGGATTTCAACCGATCGACTCATCCCCAGGTGGAACGCGAGTGCGCCGACGCGGGTCAGATCGCCTGTCAGGCCGGAGAGAGGAAACTGCGCGTCCTGCAAAAACTCAAAGCCCACCTGCACAAGTATCTCTTTCGGCGTTACTACCTCCGCTTCCTGGGTCAGCAGGGGACGCTGCTGGGCAGTCAGAGGACAGGAGTTGAAAAGGCAGAGGACGACCAACAGAAGAGTGACGCGTGCAACCCTCAAGGCGCGCGTATTATGGAGAATCAAAGGGGCTGAGGCAAGCGCAGGCAGGGTTCCTCAGCCAACATCCAGCTCAGCTAAGAGAATCGCGAGCGCCGCAAGGATGGCGGTTTCCGTGCGGAGAATTCGTGGGCCTAACGAAGCCTCGACAAAGCCGGCACGGCTTGCCGCCCGCCTCTCCTCAGCGGTCCAGCCCCCCTCAGGCCCGACGGCAAGGGCACGACCGCGCGGATTCGCTGCTGCCCTGAGGATTTGACCCAACGGTGGCGTGCTCGGGGCTTCCGAAAGCAGAATCCGCGTTTCAGAGGTGATACCGGCCAAGGCGTCCGGGAACGTTCGAAGGGGCAGGAGACTCGGGACGGTCATCCGCCGCGACTGCTGCGCCGCCGCATGAAGGATCTTCTCCCAGCGCGCCATCCGGGCTGGGGCAGCCTTGACCAAGTGTGTGTCCGAGCGGCCAGCGGCAATGGGACGGATTTCGCCCACTCCCAGCTCCGTCGCCTTCTCCAGCGCCCACTCCAATCGCCGAAAGTCGAAGATGGCAAGAAGCAGAGTCGGCCCGGAAGTCTCTGGTTCCTTCTCTATACGTTCCACGAGGGCAAACTCGACTCGCCGTGGCTGGAGAGAAACGATGCGGGCGAGCCAGAGACTCTGTTGGTCAGAGAGCTCGTAGACTTCACCCGGCCGAGCCCGCAGAACTCTTGCCAGGTGATGAGCCTGCTCACCCGTGAGGACCGCACCACCCGGGCCCAGTTTTTCGACGATGATGCGCCTGCGTGTCACTCACTCGCGCAGAGAAAGAGAATTGGCCGGACTCGGTCGGAGATCAGCCGAAGATATCCTTGACACGCCGGAACAGACTGCTTCTCTCAACGGGGCGGTTCTCGGCCGGCCAGGTTTCGGCCAATTGCTCGATCAGACGCCGCTGCTCACGGCTCAACTTCTTCGGCGTGACGATATTCAGCTCGACCAATAGGTCCCCGTGCCCTCCCCCGTTCAGATTGGGAAACCCCTTGCCCTTGAGCCGAATGATGGTGCCGCTCTGTGTCCCGCTCGGGATCTTTATTCGTTCCTCCCCGTCGAGGGTCGGCACGCGAATCTCCGCTCCCAAGGCAGCTTGCGGGAAAGTAATCGGCACGGAACAGTAGAGGGTGTTCTCCCGGCGCTCGAACACAGGGTGCTCCTGCACGTGCAGGACGACGTAGAGGTCACCCGCCGAGCCTCCCTGGCTACCGGCCTCTCCTTCACCCGCGATCCGCAGCCTGGTTCCCGTGTCCACGCCGGCAGGAATCTTGATCTCCAGTGTCCGCTCCCGTTGCAGCTGACCGCTACCCGTACACTCGGGGCAGAGGTCGCGCACCACTTGGCCGGTGCCCTGACACTGCGGGCACGTGCGAGTAACGGTGAAGAATCCCTGCTGGTAGCGGAGCTGTCCCCGCCCCTGGCAAGCCCCGCAGGACGTGGGGCCCGTGCCTGGCCGCGCGCCCGAGCCCCGGCACGAAGGACACGGCTCCTGCCGCGGCACTTTTATCTTGGTCGTGAGGCCACTCGCCGCCTCTTCGAAGCTGATCTCCATGTCGTAGCGAAGGTCAGCTCCCCGCCGTACCCGCGCTCGGCGCCGCCTGCCTCCGCCCAGTCCAAAGAGGTCTTCCAGGTTGAAGAAGCCACCAAATAGGTCTCCGAAATCCGCAAAGATGGTTTCGTCAAAGTCGGCGAACGGCTGCGGCCCCAATCCCGCGTGGCCGTAGCGGTCGTAGGCCGTCCGCTTCTGGGGATCAGCCAGTACGGTATAAGCTTCCGTGATTTCTTTGAAACGTTCTTCTGCTTCGTGTTTGTTGCTCGGATTCCGGTCGGGGTGCCACTGCAGGGCGAGGCGCCGATAGGCTTTCTTGATTTCCTCGGCACCCGCCTGGCGGTTGACGCCGAGAACCTGGTAGTAGTCGCGCTTCTGGTTTGTGGTCGCCATTCGGTTCAGGTGCTGTTGCCTTCGGAGGTTGCCGGGCGCACGGCCACCTTGACCAAAGCGGGCCGCAGTAGTTTCCCTTTGAAGGTATACCCCTGCTGAAGCTCCTCCATCACCTCGCGGTCGCCAAGCTCTTCCGTCTCAATCCGTTCCACCGCATGATGCAGATAGGGATCGAACAGCTCGCCCAGTGCTTTGACTGGCTTTAGCCCGCGAAGCAGGAGAGAGTCGAGCAACTGCTTGTAGATGAGCTCCACACCTTTGCGATATTCCTCGTCTTGGGCGGTGTTATTGAGCGCACGGAGAGCCCGCTCAAAGGCATCCAGAACCGGCAGCAGAGCGAGAATCAAGTCCGCCTCGGCGCGCTCGCGAAAGTCCTGCGCGTCGCGTTCAGCGCGCTTCCGGTAATTCTCGAAGTCTGCTTGCCGCCGGACCACCTGGTCATAGAGGGAATCCCGCTCGGCCTGGAGCTTCTTGAACGATTCCTCCAAAGACGTCTCGGCCGCGGTAGCGGTCTCGGGTGCGGGTGTGCGGGAAACGTCTTCCTCGTCCGTCAACTTGCCATCTCCCTGAATCCCGCAGGCGTTCTGCTAGTTTTCATGCAAGACCCGATCGAAGAGCCGAGCCACATAGTGGACGGCGGTGATCACGCGCGGATAATCCATGCGGGTAGGGCCCAGGATGGCGAGAGAACCCAGGGGCCCCGCCCCGGCCCCGTAGGAAGCGCTGATCAGAGCATAATGCTGGATGGCCGGAGACAGTTGCTCCAAACCGATCCTGATTTGCACATTGGGTTCGACTTGTTCAAGCGTGGCGCGCAGCAGGCAAATCAGCTTCTCTTTCTGCTCAATCGTCTCCAGCAGTTCTCGCAATTCGTCCCGGCCAGCTTCCTCTGCCTGCTCGATGAGATGGGATGTGCCCTCCACGTAGACTGCGGCGCCTTCGCGGATTCCTGCCAGACTCTCCCGGCACAGCAACGCCGCCCTGCGGGCGAGCCGTTCGTAACGCGAACGATCGCGAGCCGCACGCCGCTCGAGTTCCACCGGGATCCTCGCCAGCGCCCAGCCAGCGAAATTATCGTTCAGGTATTGGGCTGTGCATTCCAGCTCTTCGGGGGTGAACGGCCTCGGCAAGCGCACCAGAACATCTCGAACCTGCCCGGTCCTGGTCAGCAGTACGACCAGCACCCGGCTTCCTTCCATTTGCACGAATCGCACTTGATCCAAGGGCTCGCGTGTGACCGGGAGGGAAATCACAATGCCGAGGCCCTGGGCCAGTTCGGCGAGCACGTGTGAAGCTCGTGGGAGCAATTCCTCTGCCGTGCCGCGTCGGCTCAGGAGATGCGCATTGATCCAGTGGCGGTCGGTGCGGGAGAGCCGGGCACGCTCGGCGACATGTCGGGCATAGAACTCGTAGGCTTTGGTCGTGGGCACCCGGCCGGCCGATGTATGCGGTTGATGCAGGAATCCTTGCGTTTCCAGACGCGCCATGACCGCGCGAATCGTCGCCGAAGAAAGTTGTCCGTGTTGGTGGCGAGCCACCTGACCCGAGGCAACCGCCTCTCCGGTCGCGATGTAGGTGTGCACAATCGCGGCCAGAATCTCCTGGTTGCGCCGCTGTTCCTTTTCCGACGACACCATGCTCAGCAGCCTTAGCCGGGAAACTATCAGAACTTCACGAGCTGATTTTACTGGCGCTGCCAAAGGCGGTCAAGCCATCCCGGTCGTGGTGCCAGAGGCTGATGACGCAAACACGCACAAGGCCGCGCTTACGCGTTCGTGTCAATCTGCGCCCGCTGCAAGGTTCCGCTGAAGTCCACGTAGAGGCTCTTCCACTCGGAAAAGACGTCCAAGGCCGCCTGGCCAGCGTCCCGGTGGCCGTTGCCTGTGTGCTTGGTGCCCCCGAAGGGAAGCTGGATTTCCGCCCCAATGGTGGGCGCGTTGATGTATACGATGCCGGTGTAGAGATCGCGCATGGCCGCAAATGCCCGATTCACATCCCGGGTATAGAGAGCGGAGGAAAGCCCGTAGATAACACCGTTGTTGATTTCGACTGCCTCCTCAAAAGTGTCAAAGGGAATCACAGACACTACAGGCCCGAAGATCTCTTCCTGCGCAACCCGCATCTTGGGGTCGCAGTCACCAAAGATAGTGGGTTGGTAGAAGGAGCCGTGCTCCCAGTCTCCGTCAGTCAGTGGCTGTCCGCCGCAGAGCAAACGCGCCCCTTCTTCCTTTCCAACCTGCACATAGCTGTCCACTGTGTTTCGTTGGCCCTCATTGATGCAGGGGCCCATCTCGACGGTAGGATCCAGACCGTTGCCGACTTTGAGGTTCTTCGCCCGCCGCACGAACTTCTCCGTGAACTCCTTGTACACCTCCTTGTGTACGGCCACGCGGCTCGCGGCCGTGCAGCGCTGCCCGGTCGTGCCGAAGCCACCCCAGAGGGCGCCGTCCACCGCCAGTTCCAGGTCAGCGTCGTCCATCACGATGATCATGTTCTTGCCACCCATCTCCAGACTGCAATGCCGGAAATCCGGCGCACAAGCTTCCGACACCATCCGCCCCACCTCGGTGGAACCGGTGAAGGAAATGACACTGACGTCTTTGTGCTTCATGATGGGCACGCCCACCGCACCGCCCGAGCCCGTCACGAAGTTCAGAACTCCCTTGGGCAGGCCTGTTTCATTCAAGATCTTGACGAAATTCCATCCCGAGAGCGGCGTGTCACTGGCGGGCTTGAAAACAACCGTATTGCCGCAGACCAGAGCCGGAAAAATCTTCCAAGAAGGAATCGCCATGGGGAAGTTCCAGGGGGTGATAATCCCGCAGACACCCAGGGGCATCCGCACCGACATGGCAAACTTGTTCGGGAGCTCCGAGGGAACGGTATGCCCAAACAGGCGGCGGCCCTCGCCGGCCATGTAGAAGCCCATGTCAATGGCTTCCTGCACGTCTCCACGGGTTTCCTTGAGGATTTTCCCCATCTCCCGGGTCATGTCGCGGGCTAGCTCTTCTTTTCGCTCCACCAGCATTTGCGCCGCCCGATAGAGAAACTCCGCCCGCTTGGGGGCTGGTACAAGTCGCCAGGAGCGGTAGGCCTCGTGCGCAGCCGCGATGGCGTCCTCGACGTCGCACTTGTCCGACGCCTGGAACACTCCGATGACGTCGCGGCGGTCAGCGGGGTTGCTGTTCTCAAAGGTTTTCCCGCACCGCGCCTCCACCCACTCGCCGTTGATGAAATTCTTATAAACCTTGGGGGCAGCCATGATGACCTCCTTAGAACCCGGTGCTAGCTCGTTCAGAATCTAGTGTAAGTCAGGAATAGACTCGAGACAACGTCGGTCAACAAGCGCCAACCGCAGGCGTCTCAAGGATCGCGCGGAGTGTTCGTTGCCTCTTCGGATCAGATCGCCGGGCGAGGTGCCGACTGGCCGGCGGTTTCGGGACCCAGGCCCAGTTTGATAAGAGAGAGCGCATCCGGCTTGCCGGTCTCGGGATGTCCGCGCTCTTTCTGAAAGCGGCGCATCGCTGCCTCTGTGGCACCGTCCCACTTACCCGTGGGCTCTGCCATAAAGTATCCGGCTTCGCGCAAGGCCTCTTGGATCTCCCGGATGCGCTCTGGACCTGGCTGCCGCTGAGTCCGCTGTCTCCGAGGGCGTTTTCGGGTCGAGGGCCTGGACGACCTCTGGGTTTGCAGCTGAGAAACCGTGCTTGGCCCTTTCCCCGGAGGCGGGACGGGGTCTGCTGCCAGAGGAAGGAATGCAAGCGGGCAGAGCCACAGGGCAAGGAAGGAAAGCACTGGGCGGATTCGTTTACGCAAGACCATGAAAGCGGCCGCTTAGGGGAGCGTGCGACCGAGATAGATCCAGAGCCAGCGCTCTTGCACACGGCGCTTGATTCCGAAGACCACGTCGTCGCCGGAGCGCAACCCGCGCTCGACTGCCCGGAACTCCTCCAGGGTGCGCAGGCGGCGCTGATTGATTTCGACGATCACGTCACCCCGCACCAGACCAGCCTCATCCGCAAAGCCTCCGGGTTCGACTTCTCGGACGACCAGACCTTGGTCTTGCTCGGGGTCGAGTCCCCAGCGTTGCAGAAGTCCAGGCGTTATTTCCTCCACACGCAGCCCGAGACGCCCGGCCTCAGCTTCTGACTCAGCCGCGGCTTGTGGCTCGCCGCAACGATCAGGAAACACCTTGCAGCGATCTTCGACACGCACCGACACACTCTGTTTCTTCTTTGCCCGAACGACCGTGAGGCGCACTTCCTGCCCGACTGGCGTGGCCGCCACGAGATCCACCAATTCCTCACCACTCTGGACGCGCTGACCGTTCACCTCGGTGATGACATCCCCCCGCTGCAGGCCCGCACGCTCGGCCGGGCTGCCCGGCTGCACTCCATCCACGATATAGCCGGAATCTGCGCCGAAACTCCGCAACAGCACTTCCCGCTCAGTGTCCGAGCGTCGCACGGACTCGACGCCAATCGAGCCGCGAACGACGCGGCCCTGGGCGCGAATCTGATTGTAGACCTCGCGCGCAATGTTTGAAGGCATGGCAAATCCGATTCCGGCGTTGGCGCCGCTGCTGGTGGCGATCATGGTGTTGATACCGATGACCTGACCGGCCAGGTTCACCAGCGGCCCGCCGGAATTGCCCCGGTTGATGGCGGCATCCGTCTGCAGGAAGCGCTGGAACTGCTCGCTCCCAGGAACTTCACGCCCTTTGTAGCTGATGATTCCCGCTGTGACCGTGGCGTCGAACCCAAACGGACTCCCGACGGCGAGCACCCAATCACCCACCTGGACGCTGTCGGAGTTGCCGAGCTCGGCCACGGGCAAGGGTCGGTTGGAGTTGATCTTGATGACGGCCAGATCCGTTTCCTGATCGTAGCCCACCAGCTCCGCCTTGTAGTCCTTGCTGTCTCCGTGCACGCGCACCGCAATCCGGTCCGCCTGCCGCACGACGTGATGATTCGTCAGGATGTAGCCGCTCGCATCCACGATGACGCCCGAGCCCAAGCTGCTCTCCCGGAAACTGCGCGGGGGTCCGAAGTCAAAGAAGCGTTCAAAGAAATCCTCCGGGGATTGGGGCTGAGAGCGGCGCTCGCTGGGTCGCACGATGGTGTCGGTGCTGATGTTGACGACCGCTGGCTCGACTTGTTTGGCCACCTTGCTGAAAGCGGTGGAGAGTTCCATCGGGGAGGGAATGGCAAGCGGAGTACCCGCGTTTCCCGAGCCGTCCCGGGCCGCGCGCACGCCGTTCGAGACCAGCGTTCCCAGGAGGATGCCAACGGCCAACGCCGCCGCAATAGCCAGGCGCGTACCCCACCGCTGCCGGTTGAACCAGTGATAAACGTCTTCCGCCTTCATTCTGGGGGCCTCCCCGTAAAAGCGAAATTATACCACCGCAGCCGGGACTTCAAGACCGCCCTTCTTATTAGACTTCCATCCCTGCGTCCGGGTGAGCGGAACTAGCCCGGTGGCTCCGGTGATGGCGGCACGGGAAACTCGGCGGCTGTGGGTGTTGGGCCCTTCAACTCCACCACCAGAATTCCGGCAAGGATCAGAATGGCTCCCAGCAGCGCACGCCCAGCTAAGTGTTCCCCATACACCACGTAGGAGGTCAATCCAGCGAAGACCGGCTCGAGGGTGAACAAGACAGCCGTGTGCGTAGGCGATGTGTGCCGCTGGGCCCACGCCTGCCCCGTGAACGCCAGCGCCGACGCAAAGACACCTGTAACCATGATCGCAAACACTAGGCGCGGGTGCCACAGGGCCATGGGTGCCTGCCAACCGGTACCGTAGGCGAGCGGGGCAGCAACAGCCAGACACACCACCGCCATCCCAATCTGGGAAATCCCTAGTGCCGCCGAGGAGAAGCGCGGGGCGAAATGACCAACCGCAATGATGTGGCCCGCGTAGCAGACGGCGCAGAAAACCGTGAGCAGATCACCACGATTGATGACAAACCGCTCCGGGGGAATCGTGAGGAAATAGAGTCCCACCACAGCCATGACCACGCCGGCGGCTGACCCGATGCGAATGCGACGACCGAAAAACAGGGCAAGAAAAAGAGGAACAAGGGCTACGGACAACCCGGTGATGAAAGCGGATTTGGCCGGGGTTGTATACTGCAACCCGATTGTCTGGAAGCTGAAACCCGCAGCCAGAAACGACCCAATCACGATTCCCGCCCGCACGAGGCCGGCCTGGCGCAGACCCGCCCTCCGGCCTACGACCGCCAGCAGCACCGCCAATGCCAGGCAGAACCGCAAGAGCAGGAAGACGAGAGGAGAAGCGTAGGCAAGGGCATCCTTGACCACGACAAAGGTGCTGCCCCAGACAAAGCTGATGAAGGCCAGCAGCAGGTCGGCCTCGAGGCGTTTGCGGGTCAATCCCGGCTGCCCTCGCGTGTTGCGGGTTGAGACTGCAGGCGATCGAAAACGACCTTCCCTCCGACCACCGTCATCAATACCTGCACACGCAGGAGCTCGCGAGGTTGGAGTTGCGTCAGATCGTGGGAGAGGACGATGAAGTCGGCGAACATCCCCGGCCGGAGCGTTCCTTTGCGGTGGTCTTCGAATTCTGCCGTCGCGGAGCCTTGCGTGTAAGCACGGAGAGCGTCTTCGAGGCTGATTTTCTCTTCCGGCACCCAGCCACCCACCGGCCCGCCGTCTTCGAACTCCCGGGTTACGGCGGCGTAGAGGCCGCGGAACGGATTGATCAGCTCGACCGGGTAATCCGTCCCAAACGCCAGGACGGGGCTGTCTTTCTGCAGGGTCTTCCAGGGATAGGCTTCGCGCCGGCGGGCGGGGCCCAGCAGCGCCGGTGCCCACCGCATATCGTTCAGGATGTGGCTGGGCTGCATCGAGGCAATCACACGGAGCGCGCCGAAGCGACGTGCATCGTCGGGATGCACGAACTGAGCATGCTCAATCTTGTGGCGAGCGTCACGTCGGCTGGGATTGGCAGCACGCGCGGCGGCGAACGCATCCAGCGCGACCCGCACGGCGCGGTCGCCAATAGCGTGGAGGGTGATCTGAAAGCCAGCTGCGTCGCGCTCGATCACCATCTGCTTCAACTGTTCGGGCTCGTAGAGGAGGATGCCGCGGTTGTGGGGCTCGTCGGCGAAAGGCTCGAGCATCGCAGCCGAATGGGAGCCGCCGCTGCCGTCGGTGACTCCCTTCAGGGCGCCGGTCTTGAGCCAGGGATCGGTGGTGCCGCCCTGCTCGCGGCGGGCCTTCAGCGTTTCCAGCGGCGCATTGAAGGGAAGCCATTCGGTGATCCGGGCGGTCAGTTTGCCTTCTTTCTTCAGCTCCTGGAGGGCAAGAAAGTCCTCCCAGGCGGAATTGTCTTGCAGCGAGGTCACCCCATTCTGAGCGGCCTCGCGGAGCGAGAGTTCAAGGCCGCGTTTCCGCTCCTCGGGGGTAGGTTCAGGGATGTGGCGCGCGACCAGCCCTTCGGCTCTCTCTTTGAGCCACCCGGTCGGCTCGCCCTGGGCGTCACGCACAATGTCGCCGCCTTCCGGATCAGGCGTGTCGCGGGTGATGCCAGCAATGGTGAGCGCCAGGGAGTTGGCGACGGATGAGTGGCCATCGACACGCTCGAACAGCATGGGATGTTTGGTGGAAACGGCATCGAGGTCGGGGCGGGTGGGAATGCGAGGCTCCGGCCAGAGCGAGTGATCCCAGCCGCGACCCACAATCCATTGACCGGGGGCAAATTCTGGCAACCGGGCACGAATCCTCTCCTGCATCTCAGCCAGTGAGCGCGCCCCTGTCAAGTCCACCGTCAGCTTCCCGCGGCCTGCACCCCCCAGGTGAACGTGAGCATCATTGAAGCCGGGCATGACGAACCGGCCTTGCAGGTCCAGAATGCGGGTCTTTGGTCCGATCCATCGCTGGATTTGCTTGCGCGTCCCGGCCGCAACGATGCGCTCCCCTTGGATCGCCAGCGCTTCCACGCGCCCCAGGGCTCGCGCCCCCGTGTAGATGACCCCATTCTGAAGAACGAGGTCGGCCTGCTGCGCAGCGGCAGACGAAGCAAGGATCAAAAGAAGCAGGAATGCCCGGCCCATCCACTTCATAGCTCCACCCCCGCGAGAAGCAGCAGCGCCAGCAGGATGCGCTTGGTCCCAAGCTCGCGCTCGGTCGGGTCGTACCACTCGCGCAGCGAATGAGAAGAGCCACTGCGGCCGCCGCCGCTCACCGCCACCGCCTCCATCCCCAGCGCAATGGGAACATTCGCATCGGTGGAGGCCGTACGAAACTGTGTTTGGATGCCCAAGTGGCTATCCACGGCACGGAAGACCTGGACAATTCGTGCGGATTCGGGGACTTCGCCACCGGGACGCTCGCCAATCGTCTTGAATTCGGCCTGGAGGATTTCCGAGCGCCGCGCCGCTTTGTTCTCGGCTTCGACGGCCCGCTCGACCGCTTGGCGGACGGCCGCCTCCAGCCGTTTGATTTGCTCCGCGCCTTCCGAGCGAATGTCAATCTTCGTCGAAGCCTGGTAGGGAATCGAGTTCACCGAGGTTCCCCCTTCGATGACACCCACGTTCAAGACCGTGCGGGGCTTTTCCGGGATGGAGACACCGGCCAGTTCGGTGACGGCACGCGCCAGGGCCTGAATGGGGTTCGGCAAGCCGAAGTCGCCCCAGCTATGGCCGCCCGGCCCGCGCACGGTCACCTCCAAGCGTTTGCTGCCGAGAGCCCGACGGGTCAAACGGTCGTTGCCCGAGCCGTCAATCGCAATCAGCGCGCGAATCTTCTGCCGCAGCCCTTGGTCATCCAGCAGATGCTTGATGCCGCGGAGATTCCCTTCGCCTTCTTCGCCCACATTGGCAACGAAAAGGATGCTGCCTGCCGTGACCACCTTGGCCGTGCGCAGTGCGCGGACCACCGCGAGCAACGTGGCCAGACCGTTGCCGTTGTCTGAGATTCCGGGACCCACCAGCCGCTTCCCTTCCCGCGCCACACGCACCGGTGTTTCCGGCGGGAATACCGTGTCCAGATGAGCAGCCAAGACGACCCAACTGTTCGCGTCGTGGCCGCGGTATTCACCCAGCACATTCCCGATGGCGTCAATGCGTACCTGTTCCAGGCCGAATTGGCGGAATTGGGCTTCGAGGTAGCGGGCCCGCTCGCCTTCCTGGAACGGAGGAGCGGGGATTTCCGTCACCCGCACCTGCTCCGCCAAGGTCCATTCGGAGAGGTCATCGGCAGCCCGCAGGGCGCGAGCCACAGCGGGGTGCTGGGCCAGCGCGGCGGGATTCGCTTCAACTGTGGAGAGGCGGACAGGCATGGTTACCGTAAGCAGCAGCACTGCGAACAACGCACAAGTTCTGCTCAAGGGTTTCGACCCGGAATCCCATCCCTTGTGTCTGCGCTCTAGGACGAGCGCGCCACCTTGTGGCCGCGCCCCGAAGGCACCGGCACACCTTCGCCGCACAGCGCGTACGTCTCCTCCTCCGTCAGCAGACGGTCGGATTGCTTGGCGGCATTGAAGATTCGTTCCACGCGCTCCTCGGTCGCGGGAATGCCCCGCTTCTCTAGCCAGTAGATCACGTTCGATTTCCCGCTCATCGGGCCAATTTCGATGACCTGATCGAGTCCGAACAGATGGGACGGAACCCCAGAGTAGACCGTGTTCGCCAAGTGGACATCGTTTTTCTTGTAGGCTTTGATGACGGCCGCGGCGTGGACGCCCGTGCCCGTGCGGAAGGCATCGCTGCCGACGACGGGGTAGTTGCTGGGAATCGGGACGCCGGTGGCGTGCGAAGCCTTCACGCAGTAGTCCCGCAGTTTGGAGAGGTCGCGGTCAATCCAGCCGAGCAGTTTCAGGTTCACCAGCAACTGATCCATCGGCGCATTGCCGACGCGCTCGCCAATCGCCAGGGCGCAGCCGTGCACCTGATCGGCACCGGCGGCGAAGGCAGCCAGGCTGTTGGCTACGGCCAATCCTCGGTCGTTGTGCCCGTGCCAGTCCACCCGCACTTGGGCGCCGCTCGGGTTGACCACTTCGTTGAGCACAAACCGGACCAGGTTCTGGGTGCCGGCGGGCGTGGCGTGGCCCACCGTGTCGCACAACACAATGGCCTGGGCGCCGTGATGGATGGCGGTCGCATAGAGTTTCTTGACGGTCTGGGGATCGCAGCGGACCGTATCCTCGGTCACATACATGACCGGCAGGCCCAGGGAGCGCGCGAACTTGACCGCAAATTCTGTCTGCCGCAGCAGGAAGTCGGTTGTCCAATCTTCGGCGTAGCGACGGATGGGGCTGGAGCCGATGAAGGTGGCCGCCTCGATGGCGATGCCCACGCGTTGGGAGATTTCGGCAATCGGACGGATGTCGGCCTCGACCGTGCGGGCCGCGCAATTGGGGCGAATCCTGAGCTTGGTGGTAACGATTTCGCGCGCCAACTGCTCGGCATCGGCCACCGCCCGCGCACCGGCGCCGGGGAGCCCGATGTTGACGGAATCAATTCCCAGGGCCTCCATCAGGTGGAGAATCTCGATCTTCTCCCCAATGCTGGGATCCCGAACCGAAGGCGACTGCAAGCCATCGCGCAGGGTTTCGTCGTCCAGCAGGCAGCGCCGGGGACGCGCCGGACGGTCTCTATCTCCGGCCGTGTTCCAATCGTAAATGAGGTCTCGCTCCATCACCCGCTAGTACCGATGCACGTACGACCGGGGCAGCTCAGTTGGATCCGGCTGATACAAGGTCTTGCACCGCTCGCAGCGATAGATCTCTGCGTTCTTGCCAACCTGGCGTTCAATCTCTTGCGGAATCTCATACCACCGCTTGAGGTGGCCCAGGCACGCCTTGCCCTTCCCGTCCTTTTCGTCACAGGCACGCTGGCGGGGTTTTTTCGTCTTGACCTTGGGTGCGGTTGCTTGAATCGTGGCGGTGGCTTCAGCCATCCGGCTCTCCTGCTGGGGATACTCAACGCGGATTATACCGAATGCCTCTCCGGTTTGCAGCAGGAACGAAACCCCGCCTCACCGGTAGGGCTCGGGGTAGTCCACCGAAACCAAACACAAACCGCTGCCCGGAACGGTAGGCCCGGAGCGGGTGCGGTCGCGGGCGGCGAAGATCGCTGCGATGGCTTCTGGCTTGAGTCTTTCCTTTCCCACCTCCAGCAGAGTCCCCACCATCTTGCGCACCATGTGCCGCAGAAAGGCGCGCCCGTGGATGGTCACGGTCACCTCCTGATCGCTGTCGCAGACGGCCAACTCCAGCGACAACACGGTGCGCACCTTGTTTTTCTCCTCGTCGCGTTCGGACGCCCAGGAGGAGAACGAGGTGAAGTCGTGCTCGCCGATGAAGCACGGCAACGCCTCGCGCATGGCATCCGTGTTGAGCGGATAGGGATAGTGATAGACGTAGCGCCAGACAAAGGGCGGGCAAATCTCCGCACAGAGCAGGCGATAGCGATAGGTCTTCGCTTCCGCGTGCCAGCGCGCGTGGAAATCCTGCGGCACTTCCTTCACTTCCGTCACACGAATTGCCGCCGGGAGCAGACTGTTCAGCGCCCGCCGCACGTTCTCCGCTGGAATCTCGGCGCGCGTCTTGAAGTGGGCCACCTGACCGAGCGCGTGCACCCCCGCATCCGTGCGTCCGCAGCCATACAACCGCACTCGCTCCTGCGTGATCTTCTCCAGCACCTCGACAACCGCCCCTTGAATCGTGGGCAGGTTCGGCTGAACCGCCCAGCCGTAGTAGTCGGTGCCGTCGTAAGCCAGGGTGAGTTTCAGGTTGCGCATGCTGGCGTCTGCATTCTACCTGTAGGGAACCTGCGCTGTGGACACGACCTTGCTGAGGTAGGACAAGACCTGGACAACCCTGGACGCTCTACCGGCTTGTTGTCGGCCCTGCCGTCTTCTACCGCCGACTGCCGGGTTTCTCCACCGGAACCCCATTCCGGCACTGCGGGCACTCCCCCACCGCATAGGTTTCCAGGTCCAACCGCACCAGCGCCCAGGTACGGACATTCAACTCGACACTTCCTCCGCTGCGGTCCACCAGCGCCGCCACGCCTACCACCTCTGCCCTGCTGGCCCGCGCCACGCCTAGCGTTTCCCGCGTCGAGCCGCCCGTGGTCAGAACGTCCTCCGCCACCAGCACGCGCTCCCCCCGCCCCAGTTGGAATCCTCGGCGAAGCTCAAACCGTCCCTCGGCATTGCGCTCCACAAACAACGCCCGTGCACCCAACTGCCGCGCCAGTTCATACCCCCAGACAACCCCGCCCAGCGCCGGCGCCACCACTGTCTCCACCCCTTTCCACCCAGCCTTCGCCACCAGCGCGGCCGCCAGCCGCGCCGCCTGCTCGGGGTGTTGCAGGACTTGGGCACACTGGACATACACGGAACTGTGCAAGCCGGACGACAACACAAAGTGCCCCCGGCGCACCGCTCCCGCCTGCTCCAGCAATTTGAGCGCTTCGCTTGCCTCCACCAGGCCAGAGCCTACGGGCCCCCACCGGCGCTGTCAAGCCAACCCCAGTTTGAGCGATGCCCTAATTCGGTGCAGACGTTCCCACGGGCCGGAGCCTGCCTGCGGCGGGCAGGCCCGTGGGCTGAACAGGGGTGCGCAGTGTGGCTGGGTTCGTTCAGCCCAGCGGCTTCCGCCGCTGGGAAAGCGGACCCGTCTGACGCATCACCTGCTGCTTGCCGTAAGTGCCGCTCCGATGGTAAGATAGGGGTTTACTTGATGCGCGCGTACAAGAACCTGCTCCCGGACTCCCGCCTCCACCAGGAACTGGAAAGCCTGCTCCGCAAGAAGGGCGGCACAATCTCAGCGGAGGAGATCTGCCGGGAACTCTTCCTCCTCACCGCAGCACCGGCCGAGCTGGCACGCACCCTGGTCGAGGAATTCATCTGCGATCACCCCCACCTGCGGCTGACCCCGGAGGACCGGGTTGAGTGGTCCGAGCCTGACCCCCAGGAAGTCTGGCGGCAGCGCCGCCACTTCCTCGTCCTCGACCTCGAGACCACCGACGGCATCCGCCGCGACCAGCGCATCATCGAAATCGGCCTCTGCCGCATCGAAAACGGCCGCATCACCCAGGAGTGGAGCCAACTGCTCAATCCCGACCGCTTCCTTTCCCCCTGGGTCCGCCACCTGACCGGCATCAGCGAGACCCAGCTTCGCCGGGCGCCGCGATTCCCGGAGGTGGCCGAGCGACTCCTCGAGGAACTTGAAGACGCCATCCTGGTCGCCCACCACGCCCGCTTCGACGTCGCCGCCCTCAGCCACGAATTCAGCCGCCTGCTGGGCAGCCGCCTCGGCAACCGCTACCTCTGCACCGTCGAGCTTTCCCGCCATTTCCTGCCCGGCATGGATAACTACCGCCTCGAAACCCTGAGCCGCTCCCTCGGCCTCACCCACGAGCGTCCTCACCGCGCCGGCTCCGACGCCCGCGCCACCGCCGAGCTCTTCACCCGCCTGGCCGAACACCCCGACGGGGTCCTGGCCGCCCACCTGCGTCCCCGCTCGCCACAGAACTTCGGCGAGGCTCGCCCACCCGACCGCCAGAGCCCTGAAAAAGAAAAGAATGAAACCTCACCTGCCGGGGTTTCGTAAGTCTAATTGAGTAGGTTTGGCTCGATATATTGTGCAAAAGGAGTCACCCATGACCCGAACGTCCCTGCGCCGCGCCGCGGCTGTCATCCTGGCCATTCTGCTGCTGGGCTTGCCCCTGCCCGCTCAGAACCTCGATTTCACCAAGGGCCGACGACACTTTCCATTCTTCTTCGCCCCCTACACCGCACGGCATGTGCCCCAACCCAGCCTCACCAACTCCCCGCGCATTGAAACTCTCACCCGTGACGGCAAGCTCTACCTGAGTTTGCAGGATGCCATCTTCCTGGCGCTCGAAAACAACCTCGACATCGCCGTGGCCCGCTACGGCCCTGATATCGCCGAGACCGACGTCCTGCGCACTCAAGGTGGCGGACTCGCGCGCGGTGCCGGCGGTGTGGGCACCGCCACCGCTCTGGGTGGCGGCCCGGTGGGCTCTTTCGATCCCACCATCAGCTACAGTCTCAACTGGACCCGCCGGGATATCCCCCAGACCACCAACTTCATCACCGGCACCAACGAACTCAAGACCACGCCCATGACCAATAATGTCACCATCTCCCAGTCCTTCGCCACCGGCACCAGCGTCAGCTTCATCTTCGACGCCTCACGCACCTCCACCAACTCCCTCCGCTCCTCCTTCAACCCCTCCTTCGGCTCCAGCATGCAGGTGGGCTTCAGCCAGCGCCTGCTGAGCGGCTTCGGCTTCGGTCCCAACCTCCGCTTCATCCGCGTGGCCAAGAACAACAAGCAGATCAGCGACCAGACCTTCCTCCAGCAGGTGATGGACATCATCAGCAACGTCAAGAACGCCTACTGGGAACTGGTGTTTGTGCGCGAAGACGTGAAAGTGAAGGAGCAGTCCCTAGCCCTGGCCGAACGCCTCCACCAGGACAACCGCCGCCAGGTCGAAATCGGGACGCTGGCGCCCATCGAAGTCGTGCGCGCGGAGTCCGAAGTCGCCCGCACCCGCCAGGACCTCATCGTCAGCCAGACCAGCCTCCTCCAGCAGCAGATCACGCTCAAGGACCTCATCGCCAAGAACCCCATGGACCCCCTGCTCGCTCTGGTCGAAGTCATTCCCACCGAAGCGGTTGAGACTCCGGAAATGCCGGAAGTCATCCCCATCCAGGATGCCATCCAGATTGCCATGGAGAAGCGCCCGGAAATCATCCAGGCGCAGGTCGACCTGAAGAACCGCGGCATCACCATCTCGGCGGTGAAGAACTCCATGCTGCCCACGCTGGATGCCTTCGGCTTCTACACTGGCTCCGGGCTGGCCGGCCAGATCAACCAGTTGGCACTCTCTGACCCGTTCTTCACCCCCCCCGACCCTCAGTTCATTGGCGGGTTCAACCGCAGCGTTACGCAGGCCTGGCAGGGTGACTTCCCCAACTACGGCTTCGGCGTCACCCTCACCATTCCGCTCAAGAACCGCTCGGCGCAAGCCGATACCGCCCGCGCGCTCATCGAGGAGCGCCAGGCGCAAGTGCGCTACCGCCGCACGGTGAACTCCATGATCGTCGAAGTCCGCAATACGCAGGTTGCGTTGGAGCAGAACCGGGCGCGGATTGAAGCCGCCGAAAAGTCGCGTCGGCTGTTCCAGGAAACGCTCGAGGCCGAGCAGAAGAAATTCCAGCTCGGCGCCTCGACCATCTTCCAGGTCATCCAGGCGCAGCGCGACCTCTCCCAGGCCGCTACCCAGGAAGTCCGCGCCCGCGTGGACTTCAAGCGCGCCCAAGTGGCCTTTGACCGGGCGCTAGGACGGACGCTGGAGCGCAGCAGCATCAGCGTCGAGGGCGCGCAGACCGGCGTGGTCAACCCGTAATTCCCTAGTGACCGCATCCCTGCCGCTGGCAAGGATGTCGCTCGAGAGTGGCTTTCCGGTGGCACAGGCCTGCCCCGAGCGAAGGCGAGGGGCGTCCCGCCTGTGTTTCTTCCTCATTTCCCTACTCTGTGCCCTCCGTGCCTCAGTGGTGAATCCTCTCATCCTCTCCTCACCGATCACCGGCCACTCGTCACTGGCCACCGCGTCTCTGTGGTGAGTTCCACCGCCCTCGTTGACCTCCTCTCGTCCTTGCCCTATGATGCCTGCGAGAAGCCTGCGAGGCAGGCCCCGAGGCCGCGATGACGAAAGAGGCAAAGACACTTACCGAAGAGCGGCGCGAACTCGAGCGCAAGCCGGGCTCCGCGGAGCGTACCTGGGAACAAACCACGCTCAAAAGGGCGCTCGAAGGCTCTCCGGAGCGTCTGGGAGAGTTCACCACCGTCTCCGGTGTTCCCGTACGGCGTCTTTACACGCCGGCCGGCCTGCCCGACTTTGAGCCCGCCCGCGAACTCGGTTTTCCCGGCCAGCCGCCCTATACGCGCGGCATCCACGCCACCATGTACCGTGGCCGCCTCTGGACCATGCGCCAGTTCTCCGGCTTCGCCACCCCGGAGGAAACCAACTGCCGCTACCACTATCTGCTTTCCCAGGGTCAGACCGGGCTCTCGGTCGCCTTCGACCTCCCCACCCTGATGGGCTACGACTCCGACCACGCGCTCGCGGAAGGCGAAGTGGGCAAATGCGGGGTCGCCGTCTCTTCCCTCCGCGATATGGAGGCGCTCTTCGACCGCATCCCGCTCGCCCAGGTCACCACCTCTATGACCATCAATTCCCCGGCCGCCGTCATCTGGGCGATGTACCTGGCCGTGGCCGAGAAGCAGGGGGCCAAGCTCGAACAACTCTCCGGCACCATCCAGAATGACATCCTGAAGGAGTACATCGCGCAGAAGGAATACATCTTTCCCCCGGCGCCTTCGATGCGGCTGGTGGTGGACACGTTCGAGTTCGGGGTCAAGCACACACCGCGCTGGAACACCATCTCCATCAGCGGCTACCACATCCGCGAGGCCGGCTCGACCGCCTTGCAGGAGCTGGCCTTCACCCTCCGCGACGCCATCGAGTACATCGACTGGGGCATCGCCCGCGGCCTGGACGTGGATGAGTTCGTCCCGCGGCTCTCATTCTTCTTCAACGCTCACAACGACTTCTTCGAAGAAATCGCCAAGTACCGTGCCGCCCGGCGCATCTGGTACCGGGTGATGAGCGAGCGCTTCCACGCCCGCACTGAGCGCGCCCGCATTCTCCGCTTCCATACCCAGACCGCCGGCTGCTCGCTCACCGCCCAGCAACCCTACGTCAACGTCATCCGCACCACTATCCAGGCCCTGGCAGCGGTCTTGGGCGGCACCCAGTCGCTGCACACGAACTCGCTCGACGAGGCCTGGGCGCTGCCCACCGAAGCGGCGGCCACGCTCGCCCTCCGCACGCAGCAGGTAATTGCCCATGAAAGCGGCGTCACCCATACCGTGGACCCGCTCGGCGGCTCCTACTTCGTCGAGTGGTTCACCAACGAAATGGAGCGCGGCTGTAACGACTACTTCGAAAAAATTGACGCCCTAGGCGGTATGATTCCGGCCATCGAGCGCGGATACCCACAGCGCGAAATCGCCGAGGCCGCCTACCGCTACCAGCAGGCTGTGGACCGCAAGACGAAGATTATCGTGGGCGTCAACGAATACGCCGCCGCCGAGGAGCCGCCCATCGAAATCCTCCAGATTGATGAGTCGGTTGCCCGCCGCCAGAAGGAGTGCCTGGCCGAGCTCCGCCGCACCCGCGACAACCGCCGCGTCACTCAGTGCTTGAGGGACCTCGAGGCCGCCGCCCGCGGGGACAAGAACACGATGCCCTACATCCTCGACGCGGTCCGCGCCTACGCCACCCTAGGCGAAATCTGCGACACCTTCCGCTCCGTCTTCGGCACCTACGAAGAAGTCTCCATCACCTAAACAAGAGACTCACCGCTGAGACGCAGAGAGCGCAGAGAAAGATGGTAGAAAAGAAGACCAGGGTGCTGATTGCCAAGCCCGGCCTCGACGGCCACGACCGCGGCGCCAAAATCATCGCCCGCGCCCTGCGCGACGCCGGCATGGAAGTCATCTACACCGGCCTGCGCCAGACGCCCGAACAAATCGCCAGCGCCGCCCTCCAGGAAGACGTGGACGTCATCGGCCTCTCCATCCTTTCCGGCGCCCATCTCGTGATCGTCAACCGCCTGATGGAGCTGCTGCGAGAAAACAAGCTTGCCGACGACGTCCTCGTCCTCGTGGGAGGCATCATCCCCGGTGAGGACATCCCGGTTCTGAAACAGGCGGGGGTCGCCGAAGTCTTCCAACCTGGCACTCCGACCCAAGCTATCACCGACTTTATCCGCACCCGCGCCAAGTAAACCGTCGTGCCTTCTACCCTGCGCCTACACCGGGCCGGCGCGATCGTCCGCATCGAACTCCTCCCGGCGGGCGATTTTCCCCGACTCTCAGCCGCTGTCCTGGCGGAGCTGAAGGCCGCCCTATCCAGTCTGTTCCGCGACGCCGCCTGCACGGGCATCGTCATCCACGGCAACGACCAGGCGTTCGCCGTCGGCGCCGAGATCGCAGAAGTCACTGCCCTCACTCCTCTCACTGCTCTGCCCTTCGCCCGCCGCGGCCAGCAGTTCTTCGACTCGCTGGCAGCCTCGGCCAAGCCCGTCGTGGCAGCGATTCATGGTTATTGTCTCGGCGGCGGCTTCGACCTGGCACTGGCCTGCCACCGCCGCCTGGCCTCCCCCGCTGCCGTCTTCGGCCATCCCGGCACCTCACTCGGTCTGCTCACCGGCTGGGGCGGTACCCAGCGCCTGCCCGGACTGCTGGGAAGGAGCCGCGCCCTGGAACTGCTGCTGTCTTCGGACAGAATCACTGCCGCGCAGGCCCACACCATCGGACTCGTCGACCTGGTCGTGCCGGCCGAGCAACTCTTGCCGGCAGCCATCGAGGAAGCTCGAAGGCTGAGCAGCTCTCCGACTCCCTTGACCGCCGACGCTCTCTTGGACTAACTTGGCCTCCCTCTCATGGGGTCCCGCATCGCCATCATCGGCCTCGGCTTCACGCCTGCCCGTCCCACTTCTTCCCATCAGTCCTACAAGGAGATGATGTTTGAGGCGGCGCAGCGCGCCTACGCCGATGCCGGCATCGAAGCCGCCGACGTCCAATCCTTCGTCACCTGCGCCGAGGACCTGAACGAGGGCCTGAGCATCTTCGACGAGTACACCCCCGACCAGCTCGGCGCGATGCTCAAGCCCATGCACACGCTCACCCAGGACGGTCTGCACGGTCTCGCCGACGCCGCCATGCAGATTCTCTCCGGCCTCTTCGAACTCGTCGTCGTCGAAGCCCATAGCAAGGCCTCTAACATCGTCGCGCCCGACTGGGTCGCCGACTACGCCACCGACCCTGTGCTCAACCGCCCCCTCGGCCTCAACCCGCACTACATCGCCGGACTCGAGATGCAGCGCTTCCTGCATGAGACCGGTGTGACCCACGAACAGTGCGCCCACGTCGCCGCCAAGAATTACCGCCACGCCCTGCGCAATCTCGCAGCCGCCTATCCGGCGCACCTCGAAGCTCAGGACGTGCTGCACTCCCCGCCCGCCTTCGAGCCGCTGCACGAGCGGGAAATCGCCCGCACCGCCGACGGCTGCATTGTCCTCGTGGTGGCTAGCGAAGAGCGGGCACGTCGCAGTGCCGCCAAACCGGTCTGGGTGCGCGGCATGGGCTGGGCGAACGGCTCCTTCGCCCTCGAAACGCGCAACTGGGCGCGGCCCGATTATGTCCGGCATGCTGCCGACATCGCCTATCGACAGGCCGGCATCAACGACCCCGCGCGCGAGATTCAACTCTTTGAAGTGGACGACACCTACGCTTACAAGGAGCTGCAGCACCTCGCCGAGCTCGGCATCTTCGCCAACGCCGCCGATGCCGCCCGCGCTACCCAACAGGGCCAAACCCAGCTCGGCGCCCGCTTGCCGGTAAATGTCTCCGGCGGCGTGCTCGGCATGGGCAACCTGCTCGAAGCCAACGGCCTCGCGCGCGCCGCCGAGCTGGTGCTGCAACTGCGCGGCCAGGCTGGCGCCCGCCAGGTGGAAGGCGCGCGCGTCGGCCTCGCCCAGTCCTGGCGCGGCGTGCCCACCACCAGCGCCGCCGTCGCCGTCCTGAGCGTGGAGTGAGGACTCTCGTGGGCTATCGAAAAGTCGCTATCGTCGGCGCGGGGATGACCAAGTTCGTGCGCCGGGCGCTGGAGACCCCGCGCGAGCTGGCCTGGCTGGCTGCCAAGGCCGCGCTCGACTCGGCCGAAATGAAGCTCGACCAAGTTGACTCGGTCGTTTTCGGCTCGGCGCCCGATGCCTTCGATGGCCTCCATATGAAAGGAGAATTTGTCGCCGATGGCTGCGGCGCCTGGGGCAAGCCCTACCTGCGTTGCTACGTGGGCGGAGGCACCGGCGTCTATGCCATCGCCCAGGGTTGGCTGCACGTCGCCTCGGGCCTGTTCGACACCTGCCTCGTTACCTGCGAAGAAAAAATGTCCACCTGCCAACCCCACCCCCAGGCCGCCTTCCTCACCATCTTCGACAACTTCACGGAGCAGGCGCTCAAGCCCAACCTGCTCTGGATTTTCGCGCTCGAGCAGAACCGCTATATGCACGTGCATGGCATTACGCAGAAGGAAATCGCCCTCGTCGCGGTGAAGAACAAGCGCAATGCTCTCGGCCATCCCTGTGCCCAACTCGGCGCCGAGCTCACGGTCGAAGACGTGCTGAAGAGCGAAGTCATGGCTTGGCCCGTGCATCGCCTGATGGTGAGCCCTACCAGCGACGGCGCTGCCGCCGTGGTGCTTGCCGCCGAGCACGTCGCCAAGCGCGTAACGAATAAGCCAGTCTGGGTCGAAGGCGTCGGCTGGTGCCTCGACACCGCCTACTGGACCAACCGCGACCTCTACTACCCCCGCTACGTCGAACGCGCCGCCCGCATGGCCTACGAGATGGCTGGCATCCGCGAGCCCCACAAGGAAATCAACATCGCCGAGCCTTACGACCCCTTCGCCTACAAAGAACTCCACCACCTCGAAGGTTTACAGCTTGCCCCCAAAGGTCAGGCACCCAAGCTGCTGGCGGACGGCGTCTTCGACCGTGACGGCGACCTGCCCGCCACACCCTCGGGCGGCCTGCTCGGCGTCGGCAACCCCATCGCGGCCGCCGGAACCATGAAAATCTGCGAGCTTTTCTGGCAACTGCGCGGCGAGGCCGGCGCCCGCCAAGTGCCCGGCAAGCCCCGGCGCGGCGTGGCACAGGCCTGGGGCGACCTGATGCAGGTCGGAACGGTTGTGGTTGTGGGAGTCTAGATGGAAGCACAGCCGAAAAATCCGCGCGGAACCTCGCTCTCGGGTGACGACATCAAGCGAGGAAAAACCTTCCTCGTGCCCTACACGCCGCGGCTCGAATACGCCTGGGATTGCGGCGAAGCCATCGGCCGCTATCTCGAGGAACTCAAGAATGGTCGCCTCATCGCCCGCACCTGCCACCGCTGCAAGCGCATCCTGCTTCCCCCGCGCATGTTCTGCGAAGTCTGCTTCCGGCCGACTGACGATTGGGTGTACGTAAAAGACACCGGCACAGTGAACACTTTCTCGCTCTGCTACGTCACCTGGGATGTCCGCAGGCTACGGAAACCCGAGATCCCCGCCGTCATCGAGATCGACGGCGCCTCGCCCGGGATAGGGATCATGCACCTGCTAGGTGGCATGGATGCGAAAAAAGTCCGCGTCGGAATGCGCGTCCGGGCGGTCTGGAAGCCCCCGGCCAAGCGTACCGGGAGCATCACCGACATCCTCCACTTCGCTCCGCTCAAGGGCAATCAGGCCGCCGCGCGGTGGAAGCGGAAGGGGAAGCAATGAGCAACGCGGCTGAAGCTTCGCGCATGTGGCGCGGTAACATCCCCATTACTTCAGTCTACACTGCCGGCGTCGGCGGAACGTTATTCCTCCAGGCGCTGAAGGAACGGGGGGAGCTTGTGGGCTCACCCTGTTCGGCGTGTCGCGTGACCTACTTCCCGCCGCAACAGTTCTGCCCACGCTGCTTTGTGGAATTGACGCAAACAAAAGCTGTATCGCCCGAGGGTGAGGTCGTCAGCTTCACCCGGGTGCATCTTGACCGCAACGCTGTCCGGCTCCCCGCGCCCGTCACTGTCGCCGCCGTCCGGCTGGATGGTACTGACACGGTCTTTCTCCATTACTGGCTCGGGAAACAGCCCCCGCGCATCGGTGCACGCCTTCGTGTGCGGGTGAAGCCGAGAAACAAGCGGGTAGGCTCGATTCTCGACATCGAAGGATTTGTGCCAGCCTGAGGCGGAAAAAGCCGGGCACATTCGAGGAGGGCGTGATGACTCGACTCCGTTTTTATCTCATCTTTCTGGTCACAGCGTCTTTGCTGCCGATCGGTATCCGCCCCGTGGGGGCGGCGCAGGAGCCCGCCAAGCCGACCGAAGAGAAAAAAGAGGAGGCCAAGAAGGAAGAAGCCAAGCGACCCGAACTCGGCCTCTTGCGCAAGATTGAGTTCACCACCGACGAAGGCACCTGGATGTCGGTGGACATCTCGCCCGACGGCAAGACGATTGTGTTCGACTTGCTCGGCGACATCTACACCATGGCGGCGACGGGCGGTGAGGCTCGCCGGATCCACGGCGGCATGGCGTTCGATCATCAGCCACGCTTCTCCCCCGACGGCAAGCGCATCGCTTTCGTCAGCGACCGCGACGGCAACGAGAATTTGTGGATCTCAGATGCCGACGGCTCCAATCCCAAGCAGCTCACCAAGGAAAAAGATTTCTACCTCGGCTCGCCCACCTGGACACCGGATGGCCGCTACCTGGTCGTACGCAAACAGGACACCAAGCCCGCCGGGATTCCCCCCGTCGAGCTTTGGCTCTACCACGTCGAAGGGGGGACGGGTGTCCAGCTTGTTAAGAAAGACCAGTACCACACCGTCAGCGGTGCCACCGTTCATCCCGCCGGGCGCTACATGTTTTTCTCCGCACGCCGGCCGTCTTTTTCCTATCTGCCCGATATGTCGAGCGGGCTCTGGCACATCTTCCGGCTCGACCGTGAAAACGGTGAAATCACGCGGATGACGACTGGCTACGGAGGAGGCATCCGTCCGGTGGTATCGCCGGATGGCTTCTGGCTGGCCTACGCCCGCCGTGTGGATGCGGCTACCACACTGCGCCTGCGCGACCTCCGCACCGGGGCCGAACGCGTCCTCGCCCGCGCCATCACCCGCGATGAGCAGGAAGGCTTCGCCGAACAGGACGTCTTCCCCGGCTACGCCTTCACGCCCGATGGCTCCGCCCTCCTGCTCTGCACGGGCGGAAAACTTCAGCGGATTGACGTGGCAAGCGGCAAAGCCGAAGTGATTCCCTTTAGCGTCAAGGTCGAACAGGAGGTGGCGGAACAAATCTATCCCCCGCTGCGGGTCGAGGAAGGCGAGTTGCGCGTGCGCATCATCCGCTGGTCTACGCTCTCCCCCGACGGCCGCACCCTGGCCTTTTCCGCGCTCGGCAAACTCTGGGCCCTGACGCTGCCGGATGGGAAGCCCCGCCGCTTGACAACCGACACCCACCGCGAGTACGCGCCCACGTTCTCGCGCGATGGACGCTGGATTGCCTACGTGTCCTGGTCGGACGAAGAGGGCGGCCATGTCTGGAAAGTTCCCGCCACCGGTGGAAGCCCGCAGCGCTTGACCGTGCGTGCGGCGCGCTACATCAACCCCGCCTGGTCGCGCCAAGGCGACCGCCTCGCTGTCATCATGGGCAGTGGCGCCGAATTCCGCGGCCAGCAGCCCGAAGACGACCCCTACCTCGAAGTCCGCTGGCTGCCGGCCTCTGGCGGAGAAACTCACCTGGTCATGCCCATCCGCCCCGGCAACGGCTTGCGCCACTTCCCCGCCCTCACCTTCAGCCGCGATGGCGAACGTCTCTACTTTACCCAACCCGTACCGCCCCCTAAGCCCGACGACCCGCCCAAGACCGACCTCATCTCGGTCAAGCTGGACGGGACAGACAAGAAGTCGCTACTGCGCTTCAGCCCGCAGGATGAGGTCGTTCCCTCCCCCGATGAAACCCAGGCCGCCTTCGTGAGCGGGGACAACGTCTTTGTGGTGCCGCTGCCAGGCGTCCAATTCCAGACCGTGGAGATCGCCCTCGAGAAAGGCGCCCTGCCGGTCAAACGCCTCACCTCCGAAGGCGGTGGCTTCGTCGCCTGGGCCGACAACCAGACCGTCACCTGGGGCTTCACCAACAAGTTCTTCCGCCAGCGGCTCGATCAGGAAAAGCCGGAAATGTTTGAGATTGACCTGCGCATGCCGCGCGCCCGGCCATCCGGCAAGCTCGTGCTCCGCAATGCCAAGCTCGTCACTATGAAGGGCGACGAAATCATCCCGCGCGGCGACATCCTGATTGAGGACAACCGCATCACCGCTGTCGGCCCGAGCGGGAAAGTGGCCCTGCCGAAGGACGCCGCGACCTACGACCTGCGCGGTAAGACCGTCATCCCGGGCTTCGTGGACACCCATGCGCACATGCACTACTCGGGCTTTGAAATCTTTCCCGAAAAAAAGTGGCAGTATGTGGCCAACCTCGCCTACGGCGTGACTACCTCCCGCGATGTGTCGGCCCCGAGCCTCGACGTTTTCGGCCAGCGTGAAATGGTGGAGACCGGCGACCTGCTGGGTCCGCGGATTCATTCCACCGGCCACGTCATCTACGGCGGCAACCGCATCGCCCAGTTCACGCCCATCAATAGCATCGAGGATGCCCGTCGCACGGTGCGTCGCTACAAGGCCTACGGCGCTACCTCGCTCAAGGAGTATCAGCAGATGCGCCGCGAGTCCCGCCAATGGCTGGCGCAGGCCGCGCGAGAGGAAAAAATCTTCCTGACCGCCGAAGGGGGAGGCGACCTGAAGCTCGACCTCACCCTCGCCATTGACGGCTACAGTGGCTTCGAGCACTCCCTCCCCATCACGCCGCTCTATCGGGATACGACCGAATTCATCGCTCAGACGAAGATTTACTACACCCCCACGCTCATCGTCTCCTATGGCGGACCCACGGCCGAGCACTGGTTCTACAACAAGGCCAACCCGCACGACGACGCCAAGCTCCGCCGCTTCACCCCGCACGGCGAACTTGACCCGCTCGGCCGGCGCCGGATTACCTATCCCGACGACGAATACAACTTCCCCGGCGTGTCTCGCGGTGCCACCGAAATTGCCAGGCGCGGCGGCAACGTCTGCCTGGGCGCGCACGGACAGGTCCAGGGCCTGGGTGCGCACTGGGAGCTCTGGGCGCTGGAGATGGGTGGAATGACACCGCACGAGGCGCTCCGCAGCGCCACGCTCCGCGGCGCTGAGGCCATGGGTCTCGCGCAAGACTTGGGCTCCGTCGAAGTCGGCAAGCTCGCTGACCTGATCGTCCTCAACTCCGACCCGTTGACCAATATCCGCAACTCCACCGACATCGCCTACGTCCTCATCAACGGCGACCTCTACGACGCCAACACCATGGAACAGCTCTGGCCGGTGAAGAAGTCGCTGGGCAAATTCTTCTGGCAGAAAGACGAATAGAAGCAGCCGAATGCCCAATCTCGTCGAGACCACCGTGCGGGTGCGCTACGCCGAGACCGACCGCATGGGGGTGGCCTACTACGCGAATCACTTCATCTGGTTCGAGGTCGGACGCATCGAGTGGTTCCGGGAAAACGGCTTTGTCTACAAGGAAATGGAAGAGCAAGATGGGGCCTACATCATCGTGGCCGAAGCGCGCTGCAGCTACAAGGCGCCCGTGCGCTATGACGACCTGCTGGTCGTCCGCACCTGGCTGCAGGAGGCGCGCACGCGCACCATCAGCTTCAGCTACGAAATTCTCCGGCAGCCGGAGGGAACCCTGCTGGCCACCGGCGAAACCACCCACGTCATCACCGACCGCACCGGCCGTCCCCGCACGCTGCCGGACCGCTACCGCGCCCTCTTTAGCCTGGCGCCGCCCGCCGAGTAGCGCGTTCCCTTGTGCGACTCTCGCCCAGGCAGTAAGCTCTGCGCGTGAGCGCGGCACAGACAAGGGTTGCGGGCCCAATCCTCGCTGCAGCGCACTCAGAGGACAACGATGATCGTTGAGCTGACAGGAAACGACCTGACCGTCGAAAAGTTTCGCGCCGTCGTCTTTGACGGAACCGCCTGTCGCCTGGGCGTCCGCGCGCGCCGTGCCGTAGAGCGCTCGCGCCGTACCATCGAGCAGTTCGTTGCCCAGGACGCCGTCGTCTATGGCGTGACGACGGGCTTCGGCGAACTGGCCAGCGTCAAGATCTCTCGGAACCAACTCCGCGACTTGCAGCTCAACCTCCTGCGCAGCCACGCCGCCGGTGTCGGCGCCCCGCTGACGGAAGCCGAAACGCGCGCCACGCTGCTGCTCCGCGCCAATGTCCTCGCCAAGGGATACTCTGGCGTGCGACCAGTAGTGGTTGACCTGCTCTGCGAGCTGCTGAACCACGGCGTGCATCCCGTCATCCCGGCGCGCGGCTCCGTGGGAGCGAGCGGCGACCTGGCGCCGCTTTCGCATCTGGCCTTGGTGCTCGTGGGCGAGGGCGAGGCCATCGTCGAAGCCGCCCGCCTGCCGGGTGGCAAGGCGCTCGCCCAGTCGGGCCTGAAGCCGCTGCGCCTAGAAGCCAAGGAAGGCCTGGCGCTCATCAATGGCACGCAGCCCTCCCTGGCAGTGGGATTGCTCACCCTGCTCGAAGCTGAAACCCTCGCCGACACCGCCGACGTGGCTGCCGGCTTGACCCTTGATGCCCTGCGCGGTACGCCCACCGCCTTTGACTCCCGCATCCACGACTTGCGCCCCTTTCCCGGACAGAAGAAGAGTGCGCGCAACCTCTTGCGGTTGAATCAAGGGAGCGAAATCCGCGAGTCGCACCGCTCGGCAGCCAAAGACCCGCGCGTGCAGGACGCCTACAGCCTCCGCTGCACCCCCCAGGTGCACGGGGCGGTCCGCGACGCGCTGGCCTACGCCCGCCGCGTGCTCACGATCGAGATGAATAGCGGCACCGACAACCCGCTCGTCTTCGGCAAGGAAGTTCTCTCCGGCGGCAACTTCCACGGCCAGCCGGTGTCGCTGGCAATGGACCTGGTGGCCATCGCCCTCGCGCAGTTGGGCGGCATCAGCGAGCGGCGCGTCCAGCGGCTCGTCAATCCCGCGCTCAGCGGCCTGCCGGCCTTCCTCACCAAGCAGGCAGGTTTGAATTCCGGCTTTATGATGGCCCAGGTCACCGCAGCGGCATTGACCTCAGAGAACAAAGCCCTGGCGCACCCGGCCTCCGTGGACTCGATCCCGACCTCAGGACAGGAAGACTTCGTCAGTATGAGTATGGGAGCGGCCCTGAAGGCGCGGCAGGTGGCCGACAATGTCAAGACGATCCTGGCCGTGGAGCTGCTCTGCGCCTGCCAGGGGATCGATTTACTGGCCCCCCTCAAGACGGGACGGCTGCCCCAACGCGCCCAACAGGCCGTGCGCCGCGTGGTGCCCAAACTCGATGCCGACCGCCCGCTCACGCCCGACATCGAAGCCGTCTGCCAGCTTATCTCGGCCCGCACCTTCCAGAGATTGCTCGCCCGCTGATTTCTCTCTTGGCAGACACTTCGGACGTAGCAACCTGCATAGTTGGCATGTATGATACCCCTCAACAAAGATGTTCCCCTGTCCTAGCTGTCGGGGGACCCTGACACCTCCCCGGAAAGAGCAAACCTTGGTCTGCCGGGCCTGCAAGGGTCGGGCAGTTCCTTTGCAGTCCCTGCGCAAGACTGCGGGTGATGACCCCGTTAACAAAATCGCTGCTGCCGCGCGTGCAGCTGAGGTACCTCGAAAGCGTGTGTGCCCGATTTGCGGAGCGCTGATGGCAACCGTGCACGCACCGCGCTTGGCCGCCGCCAGCACGATTCCCGTGGACGTATGCACTGCGTGCAGCTATGCCTGGTTCGACCCGAAAGAGTACGCTGCCGTGACCCTCGTGCCCAAGGAAGCAGCTGCTCCTGCGAAGCTAGTGGATGTGAAGTGGAAGTGGCTGCCCGCAGTTTTCGGATTGCCGGTCGAGCGCGAGTACATTCCGCTGGGGCTTCGACCGTGGGCGACCTGGATCCTGGCAGGGGCGATCGTGGTCATCAGTTTTCTCGCGTTTGGGCAGTTTCAGCAGTCGGTTCTTCGCTTCGGGTTGGTTCCGGCACAGTTCTGGCGCTACGGCGGGCTCACGCTCCTCACTTCATTTTTCCTGCACGGCGGACTGCTTCACCTCTTCAGCAATATTTACTACCTGATTGTGTTTGGCGACAACGTAGAAGACTATCTAGGCCGGGCCCGCTTCCTGCTCTTGTTGCTAGTTTCCTCTCTTGCCGGGGACGTCCTGCATGCATTGCTGGATCCGCAGTCGAGGATACCCGTGGTGGGAGCGAGTGGGGGAATCTCCGGTATCGTCATGTTCTACGGATTGACGTTTCCGCGGGCGCGGCTCTTGGTGCTGCTGCCGCGACTCTTGTTCTGGCCATTGCGCATGCACGCCCGTACGGCCTTGTTCCTGTGGATTCTTCTGCAAGCCGTCGGGGCCTGGCTGCAACTGGCAGGGTTCAGTAACGTTTCGGCGTTGTCGCATCTGGGGGGCGCGAGCGTGGGTCTGCTCTACTGGCTCAAATGGCGGAAGAACTAGCTGAGGGCGCGGCGGAGGAACGGAACGAAGCGGAGGCCGGCGAGCCAACTGAAGGGGAAATAACCCAGCGTGTAGTGTCCGCAGGGCAGCAGGAGCCGCTCGCAGGGAATCTGCCAGCGGTCGAATTCCACCCAGAGCTGCGCCGAAAACTCCGGCAGGAAGGCGCGGTCGTAGCGGCCCGACACGACCAGGCATTGCTTCCCCGCCCCGGCTATCCGCCGCACGTAGGGAAACGGACTGATGGGCGACCAGTAGTGACGCAGCTCTTCCGGAGTAACGTGGGCACGCAGGCTCTCCCAGACGTGCACCGTCGTCATCCCTGTGCGTACCACATCGGCGAAATACGTCGAGACATGGAGAAATACCCCTGCCCGCAGCGCCGGCTCGTGGGCGAGTGTGATGAACGCAATCGCCGAGCCCAGGCTCGTGCCGAGAATGCCAAGCCGGCGGTAGCCTTGCTCGCGCAGCCAGGGCACAAGCCGCCGCGCGTCCAGCACCGCCTGGCGCGAAGCCTCCAGCGTCAGCCCGATGTTCGGGCACACCATATAGTCGGCGCGTTCGGCACCGGGCGGCTTGCGCTCGTCGTGGTAGGGCAGGCTGAGGCGGACAGCCGTCACCCCAAAGCGCGCCAGGGTGCGACAGATGTTGACGTGACTTTCCGGCTCTGCATTCCACTGCGGCAGCACTATGACAGCGCGCTCGCGCCTGCCCGAGTCGCGCGCCCGGGACTCGAACATGCGCGCGTATACTGTGTTGTTCTCCGGGAACGCAGTCTGAATCGCGCTGGGAAAGAGCAGGCGGTTGCCTTCCCGCCGATACCACGGTGCCGGCTCGGTCGCAAAGAAACGATCACTCTCAGACACTGCCTGCGCCGCATAGCGCGCCAGGAACGCTCGCGGCTCGACGCCTGTCCCGTCAGTCCCCAGGTACTCTGTGCCCCAGCCGAACGGCTGGAGCCGCCGGCGCGACTCACGCCGCCAGTGCGCCTGTTCCAGCGAATGGATGAGGTGGCCAAACACGGTAACTGCGCACTGTAGTGATTCTGAAACCAGTGTGTCAATCCCACCCCGAACTCCGTACCCTGTACTTTGTACCTCCTAGCGCGCGCAGGGATTTGCGATAATCGGGCGCACATGAAGCTGACGGCGACCGTCATCACCCGCAACGAGGAGCGGAACCTCCCCCGGGCGCTCGCCTCCCTGCGCCTGGCGGACGAAATTGTCGTAGTGGACTCGGGGAGTACGGATCAGACCGTCGCCATTGCCCGCCAGTAGGGAGCGCGTGTGCTCGAGAATCCCTGGACGAATTTTGCCGAGCAGAAGAATCTGGCGGCCGCACAGGCGGCTCACGACTGGATTCTCAACCTGGATGCCGACGAAGCCTTGAGCCCGGCGCTCGAAGCCGAAATCTGCGCCTGGAAGGAAACCGAGCCGCAGGCGGTCGCCTACCGGATCCCGCGCAAGGCGCGTTACCTGGGCGAATGGATTCGGCACTCGGGCTGGTACCCCGACCCCAAGGTGCGCCTCTACCGGCGTGATCGGGCGCGCTTTGTGGGGGCGCTGCATGAAACCGTCACGGCCGAGGGGCCGGTGGGAGAGTTGTACGGGGAGATCCTGCACTATACCTGCGACTCGCTCGCCGACCACGTGGCCCAGGTCAACTTCTTTACCACGCTCGCCGCCCGCGAACTCTATACGCAGGCCGGAAATCACCACCGCCGCGGCTGGCTCTTACCTGCGCTGCTCGCTCCGCCGCTCGCCTTCGTGCGCACCTACCTTCTCCAGCAAGGCTTCCGCGACGGCTATCGAGGTTTCCTGATTGCCGCGATGGCCGGCTTCTATGTCTTTCTGAAATACGCCAAACTCGGCGTGCTGGCCGGCGGCGGCACGCTCGATGAGCCCACGGCATGGCGTCAACCCTGAACACCCTCCACGTGGACCTGCGGCCGGATTGGCGGGGCGGCCAATACCAGGCCTGGCTGTTGCTGCGCGGCCTGGCGGCGCGCGGCCACCGCGTTTCCCTGCTCACGTTGCGCGGAAGCCCCCTAGCGAAGCGCGCGCAACACGCCCGCATCCCGGTCGAGGAAGTCTCCCGCAGCTTTGCCCGCCTCCGTGCCTCCCGGCGTCTGCGGGAACTGGCGCGACGCGAACGCTTCGACGTCGTTCACGCCCATGAGGCCCATGCGCATACCGCGCTCTGGCTTGCAGGCGTTCGAGGGGCCAGCGCGCGCATTGTTTCGCGACGCGTTGCCTACCCTCCCGCGGGTAACTGGCTTTCCGGACGGAAGTATCGGAGCGGGCTCGACCACTGCATCGCCGTGTCCGACCACGTCCGCCAGTGCCTGGCAAGTAAAGGGCTCGTCAATGTCTCTGTCGTCCACGACGGCGTGGAGCTGCCGGCCGTGCCGTCTCCGGCAAGTCGAAAGGACGCGCGCACTCGCCTGGGCGTCCCCCCTGAGGGCATTGTGCTCTCCTGCCTGAGCGTGCTGGAACCGGGCAAAGGCCAGGCGGCTGTCATCGAGGCCTTGCCGGCCATTCGACAATCCCTGCCCACCACACTCCTGCTCGGCGGTGAAGGTTCGCTGCGGAGACAACTGGAGCAACGCGTGCGCGCGCTGGGAGTAGACTCCGCTGTGCGCTTCCTGGGTTACGTTCAGAATCTGGAAGAATTCTTTGCCGCGACGGACATTTTTATCTTTCTGGCGGAGAACGAAGGCCTGGGGAGTTCACTCCTGCACGCGATGGCTCACCAATTGCCCGTCATCGCGCTCGATGACACTGCGGCTTCGGAAGTGATCCGCGACACTGAATCAGGCCGCCTGATCCACAGCACTCGACCTGAGGCCGTTGCCGGCGCAGTCCTCTACCTCGCCCGCCACCCGGAACTGGCGCGCGTGTTGGCGGTCCATGCGCGCACAACCATCACCCAACGCTTCACGGCCGATCACATGGTGGAGGAAACGCTCAAGGTGTATCAGTCGGTTCGCCACTCGCAGGGTAGCGCGCTGTGAACCTGCTCCTCGTCTTCCTCGTTGGCCTCGCCGTCGGCAGCTTTCTCAACGTCTGCATTTACCGCCTCCCCCGGGGGGAATCCATTGTGCACCCGCGCTCGCGCTGCCCCCACTGTCAGGCGCAGATTGCCGCCTATGACAATATCCCCCTGCTGAGCTACCTCCTCCTGCGCGGGCGGTGCCGCTATTGTCGCCACCCGATTGCAGTGTTCTATCCGCTCGTCGAGCTTGCCAGCGCCAGCTTGCTCCTCTTTCTCTATCTTCGCTACGGGCTTTCTCCGGTCGGTTGGAGGAACGCCGTTTTTGCTCTCCTCCTCCTGGTTCTCATTGTGAGCGACCTGCGCGACCGTATCCTCCCCGACCGCGTCACGCTGCCCGGATTGGTTGCCGGGCTCCTGTTTTCCTTCTGGGTTCCGGTGGGGGATGGTTCGGCCGCGTTGCTCGCGCGCCTGGCCGGTTGGGATGCTCCCGCCTGGCTGCGTTCCTTCGGCGATGCCGCGCTCGGTGCCTTTGTCTGGGCCGCCCTCTTCTACAGCGTCGGAGAGCTCTTCTACCGAGTGAGGCGAATCGAAGGTTTGGGACTCGGCGACGTCAAGATGGTGGCTTTGCTCGGAGCCTTTCTCGGACTGAAGCTGACCCTGGTAACGATTCTCTTTGCCTGCCTGCTGGGGATTGTGCTGGGCGGCCTCTACATGTTGCTGCGCTGCACCGGCACGCGCTACGCCTTGCCTCTGGGAACATTCCTGGGACTTGCCGGGCTTGTGGCTCTCTTCTGGGGACCCTCACTCTTGCGTATGTATTTCAGCCTGTTCACGCTCCCTTAACACTGGGAAGCTGCTGAATCGCTTGCGCGCGCATCCAACTAGGCGTAGACTCACTACTGCGGCGCCAGAAGGAATGCCCTCTGGTGAGGTGACGGGCTATGAAGAAAGTTCTGGTTCTGGTCGCGACGTTCTTCTTCTGCGCGGGCGGCCTCCTCGCGCAGTCGCAGCAGGCGCAGCCATCCCAGCGAGAAGAGTCGCTGGGTGAGGTTGCCCGCAAACTGCGTGAAAAGAAGGCCAAACCGGCCGCCGCCAAGGTCTACACCAACGATGACCTGGAAAAGCTTGCCCGCGGGCGAATCTCCGTAGTGGGCCAGCCCGGCGCGGCCCCCGCGGCTACCACGGCCGCACCCGAAGGTCAGCCCGCAGCCGCTGCGCCAGGAGGCGAAGCAGCCAGCGCCGCCGCGCCCGTTGCAGGACAACAGGGAGAGCAATACTGGCGCGGGAAGTTCGCTGAAGCCCGCGGCAACATCGTCAGGGCCGAACAAGAACTGGACATCCTCCAGCGGGAATTGAACCTGACGCGCATGCAGTTCAACCAGGACCCCAACCAGGCCATGCGCCAGCAGTACCTGGGCGAGCAGGCGGGAGGGAAGGTCGCCGAGCTACTGCAGAAGATTCAGGCCAAGCAGGCTGAGTTGGAACAGCTCCGGACAGCCTTCACGAACCTGGAAAACGACCTGCGCCGCTCCGGCGGCAGCCCTGGCTGGGCCCGACCGTAGCACTCCGGTAGGTCCGCTTCTTCCCTTACGCGCCTCGTGGTCTTATCCCAGTGTGGAGCGCAACCGTCCCGCCTGTCCACCGCTCGTAGCGCACCTCCCCGAACCCAGCCGCCCGCATCCATTCCGCAAACTCGTCGCAATCGGGAAACAGTTCGACAGATGCAGGGAGATAGCTGTAAGGACCCTGCACGCCCGAGAGCCAATTCCCCAAGCGCGGAAGAATGCGGCGGAAGTAAAACCGATAGATCTCCCGCACAAGCCCGCTTTGTGGGAGCGAAAATTCCAAAATGGCGACGACGCCCCTCGGCTTTAGCACCCGCCGCATTTCTTCAAGTCCACGGCGATAGTTGGCCAGATTACGAAAGCCGAATGCCGCGCTGACCACGTCGAAAGTACCTTCCGCGAAAGGCAAGCGCAGTGTATCGGCGCCAAGCAGTTGAAGTCTGCGTGAATCCCGGCGTGCTTTTGCTTGCGCCAGCTGCAGCATCGGATGACAAAAATCACTCGCCCATACGATACCCGGAGTAACACGCGCAATTTCCAGGGCAAGGTCGCCCGTGCCCGCGCAGAGATCGAGAGCCCGGGCGTCTGGGTGCGCAAGCGTCGCGCTGAGACGCGCGGCCGTGCGCCGGCGCCAGCGACGATCGAAGCCGAAGGACAGTAGATGATTCAGAAAGTCATAGCGTGGAGCGACGGCGGCGAATATTCGGTTGATGGTGGCGGAAGCCGCCGTTTCGGTCTCTGTCCCTTCCGGCCGTGTTCCCAGCAGGGAATTCTTCTTCGCACAAGTCGTCATCGTTGCAGAAACTCTTGCAGAGTGGCTTGGAGAGCAGCACGCGGAACACTGGCGGTCACTTCAACGCGACCGATGGTGCGGGGGAGAACAAGCACCAGCGCCCCGCCCTGACGCTTCTTGTCGGCCTGCATCTGCCCAACCACGCGACCCGCAGAAATCTGCGGCAACGCGGGCAGACTGCCAGCGGCGTGCACGAGAGCAGCAATGCGTCGAGCATCGCTGGCAGAAACTCGCTGCAGCCGCTCGGCCAGTCTAGTAGCCATCAACATTCCCCAGCCGACGGCTTCCCCGTGGCGGAATCCGCGATAGCGGGTCAAGGCTTCCAGTGCATGACCGAACGTGTGGCCGAAATTCAAGACCTGGCGGAGACCCTGCTCGCGCTCGTCGGCCGCCACGATGCGCGCCTTCTGCCGAATTGCTCGACCCAGGACATGAGCGACTGCCGCGGGCTCGCGTCTCTTGACCGCCTCCAGCCGACGCTCGAGAAACACAAATAAGCCTCGGTCGCCGATGACGGCATACTTGATGAGCTCGTAAAGCCCGGCTTGGAATTCGCGGGACGGCAAGCTGCCCAGCAGTGTGGGGTCCACCAGCACGAAGCGCGGATGGTGGAACGCGCCCACTAGATTTTTTCCTTCCGGGAGATTGACGCCTGTCTTGCCGCCGATGGCGCTGTCAATCTGGGCCACCAGCGTCGTTGGCACCTGAAAGTAGTCCACGCCGCGCATGAAGCTGGCAGCAAGAAAACCAACGACGTCGCCGACCACCCCCCCTCCCACCGCCATCAGACGGGATGTGCGGTCGGCTCCCCGCCTCACCAGCCGGCGCGCCAAGTGTTCCACTGTAGCGAGCGATTTCTTTTCTTCCGGGTCGTCCATGAGGAGAGTGTCGTAGGGAATGCCCGCGCGAGCCAGCCCGCGGTGCAATGCCCGCGCGGTATGCCGCCACACCCGGGGCGAACTAATCACAAAGAGACGACGGCGATTGTCCTCTTTCCGCAGCCAACTGCCGCAGCGCGCCACGAGTCCAGCACCCACATACACCGAGTAGGAGCGAGACACCCGCACCACAATCTTTTGCGTCCCTCCTGGCATGCGCGCTAGTTTATACCATCGAACTCAGGCCCCGGGACAATACCACGGGCTGGCACGTTGCCTTCTCTCCGAGTAAGCTTGTAGCGACTCCCGGGCGAGTCCGTGATGACAGCGCACAGTTCGACCCGACATTCCAGCAGCGTGGACTCCCTCGTCATCGGCTCCGGCATTGCCGGCCTGCGGGCAGCCATCGAGCTGGCCGCTTCCGGCCGCGTTCTTGTTGTCAGCAAGGCCGGACTGACCGAGTCGGCCACGCAATACGCCCAGGGGGGAATCGCCGCGGCGCTCAGCGACGACGACGAGATCAGCCTGCACCTAGAGGACACGCTGAAGGCTGGCGATGGCCTTTGCCTGCAGGCAGCGGTCAGAGTGTTGGTCGAAGAAGGCCCCAGGCGGATTCAGGAGCTGCTCGACTGGGGTGCTAGGTTCGACCGCGAAGGCACTACACTCGCCTTCACCCGCGAAGGAGCGCACAGCCGCTCCCGTGTCCTCCATGCGCAGGGCGACTCTACCGGTCGCGAAATCATTCGCGCCCTTTTCGCCCGTGCCCGAAGTCTGGGGGGCATCGAATTCCTGTCCAATTTCTTCACCATCGACCTACTGTTGGACAACGGACGAGTCTGGGGCGTGCGCTACCTCGATGAGCAAACCGGCAGCATACAGCAGCTCGAAGCGGGGAAGGTCTTGCTCGCCACCGGCGGCCTGGGACAGGTCTATGCCGAAACCACCAACCCGGCCGTCGCCACAGGCGACGGAGTGGCCATCGCCTATCGGGCCGCAGCAGTTCTGGCGGACCTCGAATTCGTCCAATTTCATCCCACCGCCCTCTACGCGAAAGGGGCGCCGCGCTTTCTGCTCACCGAGGCCCTGCGGGGCGAAGGCGCCCGGCTGGTCAACACGTCTCTCGAGCGGTTCATGCGCCACTACCACGACGATGCCGAGCTGGCCCCGCGGGACGTCGTCAGCCGCGCCATCGTGACCGAGATGCAGCGCACGGGAAGTGAATTCGTATATCTGGATCTGACCGAGCTCGATCCGGCCCACGTGCAGCGGCGCTTTCCCCGCATCCACCAAGTCTGCCAGCAGTACAACCTCGAGATCACTGCTGACTTGATTCCGGTGCGTCCGGCTGCCCATTACGCCATGGGCGGCGTGCTCACCGACCTGCGGGGACGAACGAACATTCCCGGCCTGTATGCGGCGGGAGAGGTTGCTTGCACGGGCGTCCACGGCGCCAACCGCTTGGCCAGCAATTCCCTGCTGGAAGGGCTGGTGTTCGGAGCCCGTGTCGGCCAAGCGATGCGCGAGGAAAAGCCCGGGCGCCGCAGGTCCCGCGCCGCCCCTCAATCCCAGTCCGCAGCGCCCGCGGCGAACTCGACGGAGCCGGCACCAGCGACTCTAGAGCGGGAATTGGGGAAACTGACAGCCGACATTCAGGCAGTCATGTGGAACAAGGTCGGGATCGTCCGCACTGGCAGGGAGTTGCAGGAAGCTTGCCAGCACTTTGAAGACTTTAGGCCTCCGCCGCTGGCCGCACCGAACCGACAGGCCTACGAGTTGATCAATCTCCGGGATGTGGCGCGGATCATCACCCAATGTGCCCTGGCGCGGGAAGAAAGCCGGGGGAGCCATTACCGAAAGGATTTTCCCATGCGGAATGACACGCGCTGGGCTCGCCATTCCCGCATCGCCCGCAACCACGCGCCCTGGTTCGAATAAGAGGCCCAGTTTTTACTTGCTGGCCGCTCTCTCCTCCAGCCGGCGGACAACCTCAAGGACCACTTCGCCTACGACATGCAGACTCCGTGCGCTGAGCTTGTCCGGAGTGTCGGCAGACGTGTGCCAGTAGCGGTTCGCCGGGCCGTAGTTGAAGTCAATCAAGTCCACCGCAGGCACGCCCGCCTGGGCGAACGGCAAGTGGTCATCTTCGATGGCCGTAACTTCATCCACGAAATGCGCACTGTGGCCGAGCTCCCGGGCAGCCTCCCACACCAAATCCACGAGCCAGGGCGTGGAGTTCAGCTCGCGGCGCAGCCCGAGTTCACGGTCACCGACCATGTCAAGAAGAATGAAGGCGCGAATGCACGCCAAGATCCCCTCGCGCTTCCAGCGTAAAGCGAGATAACGTGAACCGTAGAGTCCGTCGCGCGGACTCCAGCGCTCCAGCGCCTCTTCCCCATCGAAGAACACCACCCAGATTGTCAGTTCGTTCTTCCGTTCCGCCAACACTCGTGCCAACTCCAGCAAGAGCCCGGTACTGGAACCGCCGTCATTGGCGCCGACAAAACCAGGGACCCGGCCTGGTTCCAGCGTGTCGTAGTGGCCCGCCAGGACAACGATGTCAGCGCTCTTGCCGGGAATCTTGGCCACGAGATTCGTCATCGAGAGGGAGCCGCGGGGTGTACTGGCGACAAAGGTCACCTCTTCCACCTCAATTGAGGAGCGGCGCAATTCTCGCTGGATGTATTCGCGCGCTTGCTGGATGCCAGTGGAACCCGGGGGACGCGGCCCCAGTCGAACTAGCGCCCGCACGTGCTTCAGCGCTCGCTCACCGCTGAACGGGGGGTGGAGACTCTCGGCGGCAACCACCGTCCCCGAGAGGGGGATTAGGAGAAAAGCGGCAAGAACGCTCATCCGTCTGGGCCGGGACGTGCCACCGCCGCGCTTACGTGGCGCTCCCGGCGACGCACGACGAGAAACGATACCCCGATGCCCAGCAGATAGAGCGCCACCATCGGCACCGCAAACACGAGCAGCGTCACCACGTCCGTGGTCGGCGTAATGGCCGCCGCCAGGATGGCGATGATCAAGACCGCGTGACGAAAATACCGCCAGAGAAAACCCGGCGTAACCAGCCCGATGAGCGACAAAAAGAAAATCACCACCGGGATTTCGAAAATGACGCCCAGCCATATCAGGATCAGTAACGCCAGACTCAAGTACTCATTGATGCTGATGTAGGCCTGGAAATCCTGGATGCCCAGCCCGATCAGGAATTTCAGCGTTGTGGGCAATGCTACCCAGTAGGCGAAGGCGACCCCGGCAACAAACAACCCTGAGGCGAAAAGCAAGAACGGCAGCACGTACCGTCGCTCGTGCCGGTAGAGTCCCGGCGCCACGAACAACCACAACTGCCAGAAAACTACCGGCGCGGCCATGAGGACCCCAGCCAGCAAGCCGACCTCGAGGTAGATCTTCAGTGGCGCGGCCGGGCTCGTGAACACCAGCCGGTTCTCCACCCCCAGGCCCTGGAAGGTATCGCGAATGGGCTTGGCCAGAAGATGGTAAATGTCGCCAGCAAAGGTGAGCCCGAAGCCGGTGCCCGCCGCGATGGCCGCCAGCGAGATCAGCAAGCGGCGGCGCAGTTCTTCCAAGTGCTCGAAGAAGCTCATCGAGCCTGAGCTTTCGGCCGTGTCAGGACTGGATAGATTTGGGCTGGTCATCCGGGGCGGGCGGCACCGAGCCCTCGCGCTCAACCGCCTGGATCTCGTCTTCGATGGTGGCACGTAGCTCGTTCGAAGCCCGGCGGAATTCGGCCAGGCCCCGACCCAGACTGCGGCCGAGCTCAGGCAGTTTGCGTGGGCCGAAAAGGAGCAGCGCGAGCAGCAGGATAACAAGGAGTTCGGTGATGCCAATCGGTGGCATAGCCACTACCACGGCCATCATAGGAGCGCGGACAGAAGATTGTCAAGGAACGCTCCGCGTCGTTGGCGCGCACGGATGGCTATGCTATACTTTTTGAAGCCAGGGCGGACAGGAGATGCGTGCCACAGGGAACACGATGCGGGGAAGCCAGCGGGGGGTAGTGCTTGCTCTGATCGTAATCGCCCTCTCCGCGGCGCTGGGCGGAATCTACGGGGCACGGGTCGAGGCCACCGTCGCGGGCGATTCCGAGCTGCAAGAAGCCCTGGCTGCCTTTACCAAGGTCTACGCCATCATCGAACAAAACTACGCTGACCCCATTGACCCCGAGCGCGCAATCTTCCAAGGGGCAATTCCGGGGATGCTGCGTGTCCTCGACCCCCACTCGACCTTCTTTGACCCGCGCGCATTCCGCATCCTCCAAGAGGACCAACAGGGGCACTATTACGGCGTCGGGATGCAGGTAGCGCCCCGCGACAACCGCACCATCGTGTTGGCGCCCTTCGTTGGCTCGCCTGCCTACAAGGCAGGCTTGCGGCCCGGCGATGTCATCGTCCAGGTGGATGACACCCCCACCGAGGGCATGACAACCTCAGAAGTGGCCGACCGGTTGAAGGGACCGAAGGGAACCGTGGTACGCGTCCGGGTGATGCGCGAGGGTCATGGAGAGCCGCTCGAGTTTGTCATCACACGGGATGAGATTCCGCGCGTTAGCGTGGAGCACGCTTTCGAGATCCGCCCGGGCGTCGCCTACGTGCGCGTCGCCAACTTCAACGAAACCACACAGGAAGAGCTGCAAAAGGCTCTGAACCAGTTCGAGCTGCACACCCTGCGGGGATTGATCCTCGACCTGCGCGGGAATCCGGGTGGCCTGCTGAACCAAGGCGTCGCGGTCGCGGACATGTTTCTGGCCAAGAACCAGCTTATCGTGTCCCATCGCGGACGCACCCAGCGCGACCGCCGCTACTACGCAACCCGGGGAAACAACGGGATCGAGTTCCCCTTGGTCATCCTGATTGATCGCTGGAGCGCGAGTGCTTCCGAAATCGTCGCCGGGGCGTTGCAGGACCACGACCGTGCCCTCGTTGTCGGCGAAACCAGCTTCGGCAAGGCGCTCGTGCAGTCGGTCTATCCGCTGAGCCAAGAGACCGGATTGGCACTCACCACCGCCAAGTATTACACACCGAGCGGACGGCTGATTCAGCGCGACTTCAAAGCCTTGACGCTCTACAGCTACTTTAACCGGTCTGATCGGAGAGAGAACAACAACCAGGGACAAACGTACACAACCGACAGTGGGCGCGTGGTCTACGGTGGGGGCGGGATTACCCCTGACATGGTCATTCCCTACCCTATCTTGAACCGGTTCCAGTCCGTCCTCCTGCGACGCCACGACGCGTTCTTCAACTTCGCCAAACACTTCCTCGCCGACCGCGATACCGTGCCGCGCGATTTCGTTGTCGATGAGTACGTACTCAACCGTTTCCGGCGTTTCCTCGACCAGAACAGCGTCCGCTTCACCGAGGCTGACATTCAGGAGAACCGGGAGTGGCTGGAGCGCCAAATCAAGAGGCACATTTTCAATTCTGTCTTCGGTACGCCGGACGGCTTCCGGGTGGAATTGGAGGGCGACGTGCACGTGCGGAAGGCAATTGAACTGCTCCCCCGCGCCGCCGAGCTGGCGGCCGCCGCCCGCCGCGTGACGGCCCGCCGCTAACCCTTGCTGCCTGTCCACTAAGTCACTACAATCTTTTTCGTGGGCCGCTAGCTCAGATGGGAGAGCGCCGCGTTCGCAACGCGGAGGTCGTGGGTTCGAATCCCATGCGGTCCACCACCCCTGCACCGGCCAGACTTAGGCGCGTGCCGCGCTCCGCACCACGTCCAGATACTTCAAACCCGTTCCGGTGTTGCAGAGCACAACCGCTGCGTCGCTCTTCAGGAACCGATTGGCCAGCAGTTTTCGCGCGGCGGCCACGGTCGCAGCCCCCTCGGGGCACAGAAACAATCCTTCCTTCTCCGCGGCCTCGCGCATCTCGGCCAGAAGCTCTTCGTCCTCCACTGCTATGGCGGCGCCGTCGCTCCGGTAGAGAGCATCCAGAATCAGAAAATCTCCCAGCGCCTTGGGAACACGCAATCCAGCAGCCAGTGTCTTGGGGTTGGGCCACGGCTCGGACGTCGTGGCCCGCATCTGAAATGCGCGGACAATCGGCGCGCAACCCGTGGTCTGCACGGCAATCATCCGCGGGCGCTCGGGCCCAATCCACCCCATCTCCTCCATTTCCGCGAATGCCTTCCACATCCCGATCAAGCCGACGCCACCACCCGTCGGATAGAGAAGCGCGTCCGGCAATCGCCAGCCCAGTTGCTCGAAGATTTCGTAGCCAAGCGTCTTTTTCCCCTCAACCCGATACGGCTCTTTAAGTGTCGTGACCTCGAACCAGCCTTCTTTATCTTTTCGTTCGCTCAAAAGCCGCGCGCAATCGCCGATCAGGCCGTCAACGAGAATCAGCTCAGCTCCATAGAGCCGGCACTCGAGCTGATTTGCCGCTGGGGCGTCCCGCGGCATCAGCACATACGCTTCCAGTCCCGCACGGCTCGCGTACGCCGCGAGCGCCGAACCTGCATTTCCCGCCGTTGGGATGGCAAGCTTCTTCAACCCGAGTTCTTTCGCCCGGGTCACGGCAACAGCCAGCCCCCTGGCTTTGAACGTGCCCGTGGGGTTGGGCGATTCATCCTTGATGAAGAGCTTGGCTGCACCCAGCGCCTCTCCCAGCCGCTGCGCGTACAGCAGTGGTGTCCAACCTTCACCCAGGCTCACGGCCGACTCGGCCGCACCTGGCATTACCTCGGCATAACGCCACAAACTCGGGCCCCGCCGCCTCAATTCCTCCTGCGTCATGCGAACCGCCGCCAGCGCCAGGTCGTAGCTCGCCAGCAGCGGTGCGCCGCACGCGCACAGGTTCTGGGGCATATCCGCAGGGCGCACAGCCCGGCAGCGCGAACATTTCAGATGAGTGAGTGTCGATGGCACGACGAACTCAGCGGCAGCCGAGTCTAGCAGGGCGCTCCCGCGCGGACAAGTTGGCGCATGCTAGAATCGCGTGGATGCTGCCGCCCATTCGCCTTCTCGCCCTGGATATTGACGGAACTCTGCTCGACACGCGCTTTCAGCTGCCAGCGGCCAACCGGGATGCCCTGGTGGCTGCGCATGCCCGTGGCATCGAAATCGTCCTCGTCACCGGCCGGCGCTTCTCTTTCGCCCGACCCATCGCTGCCCAGCTTCCCATTGACCTCACCTTGGTCGTCAACAATGGGGCGCTCATCAAATCCAAGGAAGGAAATACCTTCTATCGCCGACTCCTTCCTGTCTCCGTTGCCGTGCAGGTACTTGCAGGCGCGGCCGCGTGGCGCCACCGTGCTCTGGTTCTCTTTGACCGCACCGGCGCGGGGGAAGTTCTGGTCGAAAACCTGGATTCCGCCCACGAGCCTGTAGCCGGTTACTTTGAGCGGAACCGCGATGCCATCCTGCTGGTTGACACCTTTGAAGACCACCTGACCGAAGACCCCATTCAGGTGCTCTACGCCGGCCCGCTCGAGGAAATGCGAGCGCTGGCCCGCCATCTCGAAGGTTCAGACTTGGCAGATCAAATCAGCGTGGCACTCGCCGAATATCCGCGCCGCAACTTTACCTTGCTCGACGTCCTGACTGCGGGTTGCACCAAGGCGGCGGCACTGGCCTGGTGGGGCCGCCGGCGCCGGATTCGCCGCGAGGAAATCATGGCCATCGGCGACAACTGGAACGACCGCGAAATGCTCGAATTCTGTGGCCTGGCGGTGGTAATGGCAAACAGCGACGAAGAGCTGCGCCACGCGGGTTGGCCGGTCACACTCTCGAACGATGAAGCCGGGGTCGCCGCCGCCATCGCAAAATACATTCTGGCGACCTAGCCAACGCAAACCGTCAGCGCGGGGGCGTCGGAGAACGCCCAGGCGGAGTAGGCTGAGTGGTTCCGGGCGGTGCCGCACGGCTCACAGTGTCGGCTACCGGATCGAAGATGAATTCCCAGCGGGCGTACGTGGTTTCGTTCTGATAGACTTTGATTCCTGGCCGCGGGCTGCGACTCGCCACCCCAATGATGGGAAGATTCGTGCCTCCCGACTCAAGCCCCCTTGGTTCCTGCTTCGTTTTCTCTTCTTTTTTCTCCCTCTCTGCGGCAGTACCCGCACCGGCGATCCCAGCCGCCTGCATCTGCATCCGCTCGCGCGTCACCGACCCAATCAATTCGCCCAACGGGCCCACGCGGATCAACCGCCACTGCCCGTCCGTTGTCATCGGGTCCCGCCAGGGCTTGCGCAGGAAGCGCAGACTGTTGCTCGGCTCGTAAAGCTCTTCGAGCTTGAGCGGCAGGCGCCCGTACTTGCGGAAGTGGAGTGCTAGCGCGCGCCGGTACTGCTCCCCCCGGAAGATCAACTCGTCCTCTTTGTCGCGCTGCCCCTGCGTCAGGATGCGGGGCGCTTCGATCCCGAGCAGAATCAGGACGAGTGCCGCCATCAGCAGCAAGCTCATCAGGGCATAACCGGACTCGCGCTCTCTTTTGCTCACGGCTGCTCCAGGGGCAGCACCCACTGACGCTTGGCCACCACGTCCTCCAATTCGATGCTCGTGGCGCGAATGCGTGCCACCCGATACCGCCGGAGAAGTGTCTCGCCTTCAGTGGCGATGAATATCTCCTCGCCATTGGTCAGGAAGACTCGCCTTCTTCCTCCCTGACTGTCTTCTGCGAACCCGTAGAAACGAAAGGGGGCCGGCGGCGCCGGCTCCACTGCCGGTGCAGGAGGAGCCACGACCGCCGTCTGAACCGGCGTCGGCCGTGGTACGGCCCGGACGTGGTACTCGAAGATATTCCGCCCCACCTGAACGCGCCCACCTGCTTCTTCCAACAAATCCAGTCGCAACTCCAGGTCGGGAATCCGTTTCCCTTGTTTCTTCGCCTCCGCTGGGCTGGAAGCCGCTCGCGATGCGGGGGGATTCTGCTTGCGCCCAAAATTCACTGCCAGGAGAACAACAACGAGCACCAGCAGGGCAGCGAGCTTTCCCTTCTGTTTCACGCCGACCCTCGCCGGAGATAGGTACTCAACTTCAAACTCAGTTGCAAATCGCCGCCCGACCCCCGCGCCTGACTCGCAACCAGGCCCAGCCGCTCCACCAAGTAGAAATTGGCTGACCGTTCCAGGGTCTCGAGGAATTGAACGATGTTTCGGTAGCCGCCCTCGACGGTGGTCCTGATTTCCATCCGCACGAGTTCCGACCTGTCTTTCAACTCGTAGGATCGGAACTCAACCCGGCCGGGTCGTACGCCCACGTCGTCGGCAGCACGCTCGAACGCGGCCAGCAGAGCCGAGGAGCCAGTTCGCTCCGCGTGGAAGTGTCGGGCTCCAAACTGGCTCAAATCCTTTCCGGCGGTGGGCAAGGCCTGCTCGATTCGCTTGAGCCGCGTCACTTCAGCTTCGGCTTGCGCCACTTGCCGGCCGAGCTCTGCCAGTGCCTCCGCGTCGAGCGGTGTCACCTCCTGGGGTCGCACGACGAACCAATAGACCCCGGTATCGGCCACCACCAATGCCGCCAACAGCGAGAAATACACCCACCAACCGCGCCGTCTCCGCATCTTATCTTCTGCTCCGATAGAGCGCGCTCACATCGGCCAGGATTCGATCCTCTCCCGGGCGCGTGGAGCGCTGCTGCGAGTGCGGTGTGACCTGGGAAAATTCCGGTCCTTGTTCGAGAGCTTGCAAGAATCGTACCAGTGCGGCCGGGGATTCAGCTCCAACGCGCAAGTCCAGCCGCAAGCTTCCGTCTTCTTGGAGCTCCGGAGCCAGCTCCAACACTCGCACGCGATCCGGAAGATGTTTCTCGAGAGCCGAAAACAGCTCCGCCCACGACACCGCCTTTCGTTCCAGCAGCCGGTTGTAGAAAGCCGCCTGCTCCAGTACAGATTGGGCGCCCGGTGTTTGGAGTCGTGCCTCGAGTTCCTGTTGCGTGTGGGTAAGCTCGGCCAAACGACCTCGCAGCTCAGCCAAGCGCACACGTGGATTCGTCGCCTGCGCCCATGCATTCCAGGTCTTGATCCCAATCCCCAGCGTCAATCCGAGGACCAGAATTCCGGCCACGAGCGCGCTCAGCCAAAATACGCGCTGCGCGCCCATTGGATTCGTGGCCAAATTCAACGTGACTTTCATGATTCCGACCCTGCGCGCATGAATCCCAGCGGCGCCACAAGATTCCGAGCCTGAACAGGCGAACCACCGGCTGCGTCCGGCAGCAGAGAACCCAGTTCCAACGGTGCGGCCTGGCAGCCAGCCTCTTGCGCGAGCAGCCGGGCGAGCGCCGCGGTCGCATCCCCCACGCCAACCAGTAACGCGTTCCTCACTGGCTCGCCCCAAGTGTCCTGGAAATACACCAGCGAAGGGTAGATCTGCTCGAACAACGCATCGGCGGAGCCGTCCGCCAGCGTCGCAGGAATGCAGCGAACAAACCGCAGATCGTTGCCTCGCACGATGGCGAGCCCCAACGATTCAGAGTCGCGCCGCACGAGCAACTCGTTGGTTGCGCTGTCCGGTTTCATCCAACCCAGTGTCGCTAACGTTGCCAGCGTTACCCAGCCTGGCTGATACCCTGCTGCTTCCAGACACAATTCATATTGCCGCAAGATGCTGCGCAGCACCGCCACCACCAGCACTGCCTTGCCGGAGGGTCTCCCGGAAAAAATCTGATAGGCCACCACCGCCTGCTCCAGGTCGAAAGCGACTTCCTTCGCCAAACGCCACCGGAGCAAGGCAAGAGCTTCGGGCGGCTTCTCGGGAAGATTTTCTATGGAAAGGAGCCAGGATCGAGCGACGGCATCGGGCAAGATAAGAGCCACTCCCTTTTCCCTGCCGGCTGCTTCCTCCAGCACTTCGCGCAGGCTTCGCGTAAGTGTCTCCCCCTCTGCGACGTTCTCTATCAGCGGGCCGGGGCGAACCGCACCGTTGGCGAGCGGGCGTGTCGCCCACGCCTCGATCCTGTGCCCACCCCGGGCACCACGCACCGCCGTCACGGCGTCCACGGCCACCTCGCAGGCCACACTCGGCCACTCTGATCCTGTCAGCCACTGACGCCACCGTGCCAGCCATCCGAATCTATCGTTCGCAGCCATCTGCTCAGACGGTTTCGATGAACGTCACCTTGTTCAACTCACGCAAAGTGGTGATACCCGTGCGCACCTTTTCCAGGCCCGCTTCCCGCAAGAAAATCATCCCTTCTTCCTTGGCTAGGCGCTTGATCTCAGAGGTGGGCCGTTTGTCTACAATCATCTCGCGGATGCGGTCAGACAGGTCCAGTAATTCTGCAATGGCGGTGCGCCCGCGATAGCCCGTTCCGTGGCATTCAATGCACCCAGTCCCTTCATGGAAGGTCACCTTTCCCCATTCCTTTGGGTTCAAACCTGACTCTTCCAACGTTTCCCGTTCGCACTGCACCGGACGCCGGCAGTTGGCGCAAATCACGCGCACCAGACGCTGCGCCAGGATGCAATTCAGCGCAGAGACGAAGTTGTAGGGCTCCACGCCCATGTTCAGGAATCGCCCGATGACATCCACCACGTTGTTGGCGTGGACGGTGGTGAAGACCAGATGTCCGGTGAGTGCCGATTGGATGGCAATTTGCGCGGTCTCCAGGTCGCGGATTTCACCCACCATGATCTTGTCCGGGTCATGCCGCAGAATAGAGCGCAGGCCCCGCGCAAACGTCAGGCCCTTTTTTTCATTGACGGGAATCTGGGTAATCCCCCGGATTTGGTATTCGACCGGATCTTCAATGGTGAGGATTTTGTCCTCGTCGCTCTTGATTTCGGAAATCGCCGCGTAGAGTGTCGTCGTCTTGCCGCTGCCGGTGGGTCCCGTGACCAAAATCATTCCGTAGGGCTCCCGAATGTAGCGCCGCAACCGGCGCAGCTCAGACTCGGAGAATCCGATGACGTCCAGGTTCAGGGTACGGAACTTCTCGCTCAGGGATTCCTTGTCCAGGATACGGAGTACGGCATCCTCACCGTGGATGGAGGGCATGATGGAGACGCGAAAGTCAATCGAGCGGGCTTTGTAACGGACGCGGAAGCGGCCGTCCTGCGGGACGCGCCGTTCGGCGATGTCGAGCTCCGACATCACCTTGATGCGGGAAATGATAGCCGAGTGCCACTCCTTGGCGATGGGGGCCATGGCCTGATGGAGGACGCCGTCAACGCGGTACTTGATGACCACCTCAGTGTCGCGGGTTTCGATGTGAATGTCGCTCGCGCGCCGCTCGAGGGCGTTGAAGATAGTTGAGTCCACAAGGCGAATGATGGGGCTGGCCGCCGTGTCGCGCGTGAGACGTTCGATGGATATCGTCTCCTCGCCTTCTTCCGTTTCGCGGAGCACGTCCAAGCGGAGCCCTTCCGTTACCTCTTCCAGCACGCGTTGGGCCTGTTCCGTCCGCTTCAGGATGTCGTCAATCTGCTCGGCCGCGGCGACCTTCACAACTACCTTGTGCCCCAGCCGCAGAGCCAATTCGTCCAGGACGGCAAACTGGCTCGGGTCAGCCATGGCAATGGTCAAGGTGCCGTCGCTCGCCGCGAGCGGAATGAAGTGATGGCGAAACATCAGGTCGACCGGCACCAGACGGAACAGGTCCGGGTCCACGCGCTGCGCGTGCAGGTCAATGAACTCGCACCGGTAGCGGGCGGCCAGTTGCCGCGCCCGGGCGGCGGACTCCTCCGCCGTCGTCTCCGAGCGATTCTCCTTTGCCATAGCTGCCTCCAGTTCCTATCGCACCATTGTTCCCAACGAGAACACTGGCAGATACAGTGCCACCAGGATCATTGCGATCAAGAGACCCATAAACACGAGCACGAGCGGCTCCACCAACGCCATCAGCGCCGAAAGCCGCGTGTTCAGGTCTTCTTCGTAGAACTCAGCCGTGCTCGCCAGCATCTGCGACAGCGCCCCGGTGCTTTCTCCGACCTCGACCATTTCTAACAACAGTTCGGGGATGAGGCCGCCTTCCTTCAAGGACACATGCAAGGGATGTCCTTCCCGAACTCGATCGGCCGCGCGCGCGACCACATCGTGGAACAACAAACTCCCCACAGCACCCCGGGCAGTTTCCAGGGCAGGTACGAGCGGAATTCCGCCGGCGAGAAGTGTGCTCAGCGTGCGGGCGAACTGCGAGATGCGGAACTTTAGCCAGATGTCACCCACAATGGGAATGCCCAGCTTCATTCGATCCAGGAACCGCTGGCCGGCTGCGCTGCGGGTCGTCAGCCAAAACCCCGCGACCCCAGCCACCGCCACGGTCAACAACACCAGCACGGAGCTGCGCACATTGAGCGCGAAATTGATAACAAGCTGAGTCAGAAACGGAAGATCGCGGCCGAGCTCCCGGTAGAGTTCCGCAAAGCGCGGAATCACATAGGTAATAACGAACGCCAACACGACGCTGGAAAACGCCACCAGCAGTGCTGGATAGACGAGAACCGTCAACAACCGCCGCCGAACACTCCCTGTCACCTTCTGGTAAGCGATATACTGATCAAGAACGCCGGTGAGGTTGCCGCTGCGCTCGCCGGCCAGCACCGAAGCGGTATAGACCTCAGGAAATTGCCCGGTGGCCTGGAAGGCACCGGAAAGGTCGGCTCCCGCACGGACGCGCTCGCGGACTTCATTCAGCACGGACCGTATGCGCGGGCGCGCTGCACGTGCAGCCAGCAAGTCGAGCGCACCGAGGATGGGGAGGCCGGCACGAATCAACGTGACGAACTGTTGATTGAAAATGAGGAAATCGTCTGCCCGCAACCGCGGCTTGCGCGCGGGTCTTACGAGGCTGAATGCTCGCAGGTCGAATTGTGGCCGCACGGAATAGACCAGCAGCCCTTGCGAGGCCAGGCGGGCGCGCAGCTCAGCCTCCGACTCAGCCCGCTCCACCTGCTCGAATACCTGGCCCCGAGCGTCGCCGACTTTGCATACGTACTCGCCCATCAGTGCCCCAAAGTGTAGCACCGAGCCGGAAGCAAGGGGAAGCAATGACAACGGTCAGGGTCCCAGAGGGGCGTCAACCCAGGCCGTACCGGGCGGTACGCGCAGGCGGAAAAGATCGGGCGCCAGTGCGTGGCCTTCGCGCCACTCCCGAAAGTGAAACTCCATCAGCACGCCCCCGGCCTGGCGGATTTCGATTCGTTCCAGACGACGGGCTTCATTCACGTCTAGCCAGATTTCAGTAAAGCCCTGCCGCTGCGACTTGGGGAGAGCGCGCAACTGTGTCAACGGGGCTCGCGCAGGCCGTTCGACGCGGTGGATCTCTACCCGCGAGAACAGCTCTGAGAAGTCAATGCGTCCGAGCAGCAACGCGAACGGCACGCGCCAGTCGGCCGTGTCCGCAAGGCGGCTCCGACTTACGTGGCGTTCGGCGGGAACGTAAAGGTAGACATACGTGCCATCAGAGAGGAACAGTTTCTCTTCCGGAGACTCGTACTCCCAGCGCATCCGCCCGGGCTTGAGAAAGTAGACCTTGCCGGACTCCACCCGCGTCACGCTTCCTAGCGTGTGCCGTTGGATAAAACGCGCCTCCAGCGTGCGGACGCGATTGTAGTGGCCTTCCAGCGAAGCCAGCAGGTCGGGCTCGCGAGCTGCCACGCGTTGAAGTGCGCCCCAGAAGATTCCTGTACACAATGGGAACACGAGGAAGTGTCGCCAGCGCACGTCAGCGTCGGCGCCGGGGCTGAAACCGCACCAGAGGGCTTCCCGGATGCAGGCGCGCTTTCCCTCCTCTTTCCAGCCCATACGGATAGCCAAGAGGGTCCACGGGGACGCCGGCGAGGTAGCCTGCGGCGATCAGATCTTGGAAGGACTGCGGCTCTTTCCCCTGCTCGCGCGCGTACCGCACCGCAAGCTTCTCCAGTTGCTCCATGTCTTCTTCGGCCCTCAAGAATTGCAGGTTCCCCAGCGCATGGCGACGCATGGAGGGGTCGTCTGTGCTGTCATGAATCTCGCGCCACAAGAACATGGAGGTTCTACGCTCTCCGCCTTCGGTAGCCACCCGCGCGGCCATCACTTTCATCCACGACGGGGCACCGGGCCTCTTGCTGCCCTCCAAGAACGTGGCAGCAGCCTGGGCATAGTCCCGGGCGTTCCAGTAGTAGATAAAACCCAAGTCACCCCAAAACCGCCAGTAATCGGGTCTCCCGGCCATCCCCTTCTGCAGGAGTCGAACCGCCTCCTCTACACGCCCCGGTCCCAGCGGCGGCCGCTCGGCCAGAAAAATTGCCCCAAAGCGATAGGCAATCACAAGCTCTGGGTCGAGCGTAGTAGCAATGTCGAGCAGCGGATAAAGAATCGGGAATTTGTCGCTTCCTGCCAGCCGCTCGCGCCCATAATGCTGTACCGCCCGTGTCCAGTAGAAACACGCCAGCAAGCTGTCGTAGCCGAGAGAGAGTCGCTTCAGCCACAGCCCAGAGGGCAGATACAAGACTGCCTCTTCCCGGCGCAGCGGCTCCAGGATCGCATCCACTCGCCGCTGCAGGAGAACAAGGACACTGCCCCCCCCCAAGACCACGGCCAGGATTAGCGGTAACCAGTGGCGCGCTGAAATCATAAACTACTTCAGATTGCGGTTCTGAAAGATCAGGACACTGGCCGCAACAACTACCCCGATGTAGACCAGCCCGTACAGTGTGTTCAGCCCCACGGCTGCCAGCGGAATCACCTGACCATGTGCAACCGCGCTCGTGACGTTAAAGTTTCGGAAGTTTGGCAGCGCGTAATAGAGACCACTCAACGCGCCTTTCACCCAGCCCACCTGCACGACCGCGGCCAGTTCCCGCAAGTCCTGCGAAAAACTGCCCGCCAAGAACAGGCCAGCCGTGAACACGGCGGAGAGGATCGGTGATGAGAAACAGGAGAAGAACAAGGCCCAAGCAGTGGTCAGGAGCAACTGCATGAAAACAAAATAGATGGCAACCCACAGGTACTTATCCACCGACTCAAAGTTCCCCCGCACATAGTAGAGGGCAGCAAAAAATCCGAAGCTCATCAGAGCGGTATTTACTGCCAGGGTTAAGCCCAACCCCAAGAACTTTCCCAGAATGAACTGTGCGCGGGACACCGGTTTCGACAGCAAGGTGTAGAGCGTGCGTTTATCCGTCTCCTTATACACCAGGCCGACTCCGATGAAGATCGCGATCGCCAATCCCAAAAAGGTCATCGCCGCCAAGCCGAGGTTGACGAGAATCAACTTCTGAACCCCGACCGATATTTGCCCGAAGAGAATGGCCGTCCCGAAAAGCAGGAACACAAACAAGAGGAGGTTGTAGAGCACTCGGTCGCGGACAGCCTCGCGAAAGGTGTTGAGTGCAATTACGCGTGTGCGTTGCACTGCGGCTATTCCCGCTCGGCCAAATCGAGCTGACGTTCCGTTCCGAATTGCTCGAAGAAATAATCCTCGAGCGACCGGCGGATGGGCGTGAGCGCCAGAAGGCGCCCGCCATGCTGGCGAACGAGGTTCAAGATTGCGTCCACGTCCTGCTCCGGCACCTGCACGCTGACCTCGTCGCCGGTGATGCGCACTGAATTCCCGCGCGCGCGAAGCTCCTCGAGCAGCGCAGGAGAAACCTGCCCCATCATGAGTTCTGTGGCTTCCACCTTAAGCGCGAGAATCGTGCTCAAGGTGCCCAGGCCATGCAGGTGTCCTTGATTCAGGATGCCGACCCGGTCGCAAAGCATTTCCACATCCGGCAGGATGTGCGTGGAGAACAGAACGGTTTTCCCCCGATCACGAAACTCCAGGATGAGATCGCGAAATTCTCTCCGGCCTACTGGGTCCAGCCCCAGCACCGGTTCGTCCAGGAACAGCACTTCCGGGTCATTGACTAGCGCCTGCGCCAGACCCAAACGCTGCAGCATTCCGCGGGAATACTTGCGCAGAGCTATGTTCTCTGCGCCGCGCAAACCAACTTTCTCTACTAACTCACCCACCCGCCGTCGCCGCTCACCCCGGGAGAAACCAAACAAGCTGGCGCAATAGTCGAGGAACTCCCACCCGGTGAGGTAGTCGTAGAAGTAAGGGGCTTCGGGCAAGAACCCAATTTGGTGTCGGACTTGAACGTCGTGAAGAGGATGTCCCAGGATACGCGCCGTGCCTGCGGTGGGATAGATGAGGCCCAGCAACAGCTTCAGCGTGGTCGTCTTCCCCGCTCCATTCGGGCCCAGCAGGCCGAAAACCTCCCCGGGTTCAATAGTCAGGGTGAGACCATCGAGAGCCCGGCTGGGACGCTTGCGCCAGAATCCGTGCAGGTAATCCTTGGTGAGGCCTAGGATTTCGACGGCGTGCATGGTCAGCAGTGGGAGAGGGCAAATCGGATTCTAGCGCCTTTGAGCAAACCGGGAAAGGCCATCCAAGAACTTACTGGGGCTGTCTCCACGAAGGAGACAGCCCCAGCTTGAATCAAACCAACCGCGCCCGTTTAGCTGATGGGTAGGCTGGCGATGGTCGCCACGCACGGACCCGCAGCCGCCGGCGTCACGAACCGAATCACCGCGCTCGCTTCGGTGAAGAAGTTGCGGTCACCGGTGCGCTGCGGGGCTGTGGGGTCGCCGCAGAGGCTGAAGTCATCGTTGTGGATACCGCCCACGCAGGTCGGACACGGACTGGTCACCGTGATCGCGTAGGTGAAGAGGTAGCCACTCTTGTTGCCTCCCGCTAACTGGGCGTCAATCAAGTTGTCGCCCGGTGCCGGACCGATGGCCGCCAGGTTGGCCGGGAAGCCAATGTCCGGATGCGTGGAGGAATAGGTCACGGACGAGGTGACGATGGTCTTCATCGACCCGACGGCCGAGGCCTCGTTGGCCGCCATGCGCGAGCGCAACAGGTTCGGAATGGCGATTGCCGCGATAATCAGAATAATCGCCACCACGATCAACAGCTCAATCAGCGAGAAGCCTTTCTGGTTGTTCCTCATTGAGTCTCCTTTTACCCTCGCACCCTGAGTATGGTCATACCCCCATCTCGTCCTATTGCTATGCAAGCTTGTTTCCATAGGAGTGTAATTCCCTAGCAGGTTATTATCCCCTACAATATCAGTCGGATGCGATAACAAGTTATTCCTCAACGTAGGAATGTGACCCCTTGTTCGACAAATTGTGTCACCCAAGATTGACTAAAATTGTCATTGGCAGCCGCTATAGGCCGTGCTTCTTGGCAAGGTGACGGAAAGATCTGTAGCTCAATCCCACCAATTCCGCCGCAATCTGACGGATTCCGCCGTTGCGCTCACCCTGCTCCTTCAGTTCCCGCGCCTTCTGCAGCGCTGCCTCCAAATAACTGCGTTCGAGCTCGGCCAGTTGTCGTTCCAGATCAACTCCGCTTGGGGGTAAGAGAGCGGCCTTGGAGGCCGAAGGCAGCACCACCTGACTGACTTTCTCCGGGAGGCTACGGATTGTGATTCGGTCAGTTGTTTCCAGCGCAACGGCTCGTTCAATGGCGTTTTCCAGTTCGCGCACATTTCCCGGCCAGGCATAGCTTGCCAGGCACGCCAGAGCCTTTTCCTCAATTCCCCGCAATGTCTTTCCCATCTGTTCGTTGTGCTGGCGGAGGAAATGCAGCGCGAGCAAGGGGATGTCCTCGCGACGTTCGCGCAGCGGTGGGACTTGAACAGGAATCACACTAATCCGGTAGTAGAGGTCTTCGCGGAATTTCTTCTCTTCCACAAGTGCGACCAGATCCTTGTTGGTGGCAGCGATGACGCGAACATCCACGGTGACTTCCGCCGTGCTCCCCAGCGGACGAACTTGACGTTCCTGAAGGACGCGCAGAAGTTTTACCTGCATGGCTAAGCTCATTTCACCGATCTCGTCGAGGAACAGCGTGCCACCATTCGCGGCCTGAAACAAACCCACTTTGTTCTGCTCCGCGCCGGTGAATGCCCCCTTGACGTAGCCAAACAGTTCGCTTTCCAGCAGTGTCTCGGGGAAAGCACCACAGTTGATCGAGACGAAAGACTCGTCGGCGCGGCCGCTGTGCATATGAATGGCACGTGCGACCAGTTCCTTGCCCGTTCCGCTTTCGCCGGTAATCAGGATGGTGCTCGGAGTATCGGCGACCGCAGCCACCATCTCGAAGATGGCACGCATTGCCGTGCTCTGACCGATGAAGTTGTCCACCGACAAACGGCGGATTTCTCGTCGCAGCACATCCCGCTCGCGACGCACCCGAAGATAGTCTTCCGCCCGGCGAACCACCTGCTCCAATTCCTCAACCAGCTTGTCGGACTTGACGATGTAGCGATCCGCACCCAAGTTGAGCGCACGGATGATGGTTTCACCCAACTGCTCGTTTCCCGTCATCAGGACAAACAGCACGTCGGGGCTGATTTCCCGCGCAGAAGCCAACAACTCGATGCCACTCACATCGCCCCGCACGCCCCGTAGGTTGATATCGCAAATGATCACGTCGAACAGGCGGCCCTCGAGCTTGTGCCGCCCCTCGGCTTCGCTGGTTGCGATTTCCACCTGATGGCCCCGCCCGCGCAGGGCTACCTCGAGCATTTCGCAGATGGATCGTTCGTCGTCGACAACAAGCAGGGTCAGCATGGACTACTGGCTGGTTGACACGCTCGGGCGTCGCGGAAGTTCCACCGTGAATTGCGCTCCGGGTGAAAGGGCTTGGGCGCGCACACGGCCCTGATGCGCACGTACGATCTGGTCCACAATGGCCAGGCCCAGCCCTGTGCCTCCTGGGAAGGTGCTCTCAAACGGCTCAAAAATCTTTTCCACGTCAGATTCCACCAAACCCACGCCCGTGTCCGCAACATGCACGCGTACCCATTCGGAATCGACTTCTACCGCGACGCGCAAAGTACCGCCGTTCGGCATGGCTCGCAGTGCATTGTCACACAGATTCCACAATACCTGGCGCATCCGTGCGCTGTCTATCCAGAGTCGGACCTCGCGCGATGTGTAGAGCTTGACGATGCGAAATTTTCCGTTGAAATTCGACTGCTGCTGGAGCAGCAGCAGGGTCTCCTCCAGGAGATCGACAAGGTTGGCTTCCTGCAACTGCACCCGCTTCTCCTGCCCGAAGCTCAGAATGTCGTTCACCACTCGATTCAGGCGCTCCGATTCCCGGCTCACGATCTCCATCAACCGCCGCTCGGCAGGCTCGTGGTGTCCCATCTGATTCAACTGGCGGACCGAACCGGCTACGGCAGCCAGTGGATTGCGAATCTCATGGGCGATGGCCGCCGCCATCCGGCCCAACGCTGCCATGCGCTCCTTCTGGGCGATCTGGCGCTCCAGGCGTTTCAATTCCGTCAGGTCCTGGAAGTTGTAGATGTGTCCGCTCGGTTCCCCGTCCGCAATCCGCAGCGGAGCCACACTGATACCGAGATACTTTTCCTTCCCATCGGCGCTCTGCAATCGAATCTCGCGTCGCACAGTCCCGTGCAGCGGCGGAAAGTCCGGCAAAACAGCCGCCAGGGGGCGTCCGACCATTTCGCGAAAGCGCAACCCCGTAATCTCTTCGGCTGCAGGATTCATCAATACGATGCGGCCCGAGAGGTCGGTTGTCAGCAGACCGCTACGCATTGATCGGATGACGTTCTCATTGAAAACCTGCAGGTCGGCAAGCCTATCCTGCTTGACCTGCAACTCCACGCCTGTTTCACGCAAACTCTGTGCCAGGTGGCTCGCCAGATAGGCCACCGCCAGAAAGGCGAACAAGTTGATAAAGATGTAGGCCTGCAGGGTCCGAAGTTCAATCGAGCCCATGCCCATCCGCGGCAGCAGGCCGTAGTAGGCACCCTCCAGCAGGACAGCAAAGAGGATAAAACCCGCTGCGGCCACCAAGAACGCGCTCCGGCGGCTGAGCAGGATGCTGGCCACGATAATCGTCAACGGATAGAGAAACAGGAAGTAGCTTTCCACTCCGCCGGTGACGTAGACAACCCCTGTCACCAGCAGCAGGTCGAGGAGAATCTGCGTGTGCGCCTGCAGGTATTCGTCCACCCCCAGCGCCTGCAGGATGGCGTACAGGATGGAAACGGTGTACCAGAAGAGGATGAGCGAGAGAAAGTACTTGATCGGAACGCCCGTGGGAGTGAACTGGCGGATGACCAGTTCCAGACCGAGGAGGAATGTGACAACCAGGATTCGAACTTTAATCAGCCAGGAAAGCCAGTCGTGGAGTTTCCGTGTGGTTGCCATGACTGCCTGTTCCCTGCTGACTGTCCTGCGGTTCCGCTAGCCCTGCGAGAGTTTGGAGATGAGGGAGAAGAGCGGCAGGTAGAGAGAAATCACGACACCGCCCACGACCACACCCATTATCAGGAGCATGATCGGTTCGAGCGCCGTCAGCAGGTTCTTGACCGCCGCGTCCACCTCGTCCTCGTAGAAATCAGCAATCTTGGTCAACATCGCGTCCAGGGCGCCGGTTTGCTCCCCCACCCCAATCATCTGCGCCACCATGGGCGGAAAGACCTCGGTCTGGCGCAGCGGGTCCACAATCGTCCGGCCTTCTTCCACGGCCTTGCGCACATGCATCAAGGCGCGTTCAATGACAGCATTGCCCGAGGTTCTAGCCGTAATGACCAAGGCCTCTAGAATCGGCACACCGCTCGCGATGAGCGTGCCCAGTGTTCGCGTCATGCGCGCAACGGCAATCTTGCGCATCACGGTGCCGATAAGCGGAACCTTGAGAATAAAGCTGTCGAGCGCATAGCGCCCGGCCGGAGTCTTGTACCAAGTGCGAATGGCAAGGATAATCGCCACCGGAAGCACCAGCAGCGTCAGGAAGCCAAGCGGGCTTCCCACGAAGTTACTGAGGCCGATGACAATGCGGGTGGGCAGTGGCAACTCGGCCCCCAGGTCCAAGAACAACCTGCTGAAGACCGGAACCACTTTCCACAGCAACAGAATGATCACCAGCGCCATGATGCTGAAAATCGCAGCCGGATAGACCATGGCGCCCTTCACAGCTGCTCGCAGCTTTACGTTTTTCTCGATGTAGTTCGAGAGACGCTGCAGAATCCCATCCAGAATTCCACCCGTTTCGCCCGCTTCCACCATGTTCGTGTAAAGGTCGTCAAAGACCTTCGGATACTGACGCAAGGCATTCGCCAGCGTGGAGCCGCCTTCCACGGACGAGCGCACGCCCAGAATCGCCTTCTGCAACGTTCGGTTGTCTGCCTGGTTGCCCAGAATCTCGAGGCACTGCACCAGAGGCAGTCCCGCGTCAATCATGACGGAAAACTGTCGCGTGAAAATCGCCAGCTCTTTGGCACTGACGCCGGCCCCGATGGTGGGGAGAGCGAATTCCCGCCCCTTTTCCTTGATCATCAGGGGCGTAATGCGTTCGCGGCGCAACATCTGCTGGAGCACCGTACGATTTTCCGCTACGCGTTCGCCGGTCACTGTCGTACCCGCCGGGTTCGTTCCTCGAAAAACGTATACGGGCATAGTGGGTCCCCCTCTGCCGCGAACCTCAACGACGCACAGCTGCGGCGGCTGCGCGTGCTTGCGGTGTCATGCCGGCACCGCGGTTTATCATGTCTTGCAGCTCTTCCGGATTGGAAGAACGCGACAAGGCCACATCGACACTAATCTTCTTCTGGAAATGAAGGGTGGCCAGGGCCTGGTTAAACGTCTGCATCCCAAACTTGTCCTGGCCGGTCTGCATGGCGGAATAGATCTGGTGGATCTTGTCCTCGCGGACGAGGTTGCGGATGGCTGCATTGGGCACCATGATCTCAAGAGCCAGAACACGTCCCCGGCCACTGGCATGAGGGAGCAGCGCCTGGCACATGATGCCTTCGAGAACCATGGAGAGCTGCGCGCGAATCTGGGGCTGCTGGTGCGGAGGGAACACATCCACGATGCGGTTAATGGTGGACACGGCAGAATTGGTGTGTAGGGTGGCAAAAGTCAAATGGCCGGTTTCGGCGATACGAAGCGCAGACTCGATCGTCTCCAAGTCACGCATCTCCCCGATTAGCACCACGTCCGGGTCTTCACGCAACGCCGCTCGCAGGGCGTCGGCGAACGACTTGGTATCGGAATGAACTTCGCGCTGGTTCACCAGGCAAGCCTTGTGCTGGTGAATGTACTCGATGGGGTCTTCAATCGTCAGCATATGCTCCGGGCGCTCGGCATTGATCTTGTCGAGCATCGCCGCCAGGGTGGTGGACTTGCCACTGCCGGTCGGCCCGGTCACCAGGATTAACCCGCGGGGCTTCTCGCACAGCTGCCTGACGATGGACGGCAACCCCAGTTCCTCGAAACTCCGGATCTGCCACGGAATGGTGCGGAATACCGACCCAACTGCCCCGCGCTGCATGTAGACGTTTGCGCGGAATCGCGCCAGGCCCTTGATGCCGAATGAAAAGTCCAGTTCCCAGTGCTCTTCGAAGCGGTGCTTCTGGGCGTCGGTGAGCACACTGTAGGCAAGCTGCTTTGTGTCGGCGGCCGTCAGAGGTGGCATCTCCAGGGGACGCAGTTTGCCGTCTACGCGGATGCGCGGAGGGGTGTTCGTGCTGATGTGCAAGTCGGACCCGCCCATCTCGATCATTTTCTTCAGTAGCTCAGCCAACGAGAGCGTGGGCACATGACCTCCTGCTAAAGCACAGATTCGCGGACCACTTCTTCGATCGTAGTGATGCCTTGCCCAATCTTGATGAGCCCGCTGCGCCGCAGCGTGAGCATCCCCTGTTCGATAGCTTTCTTCTTCAGCTCCAATGCGGAAGCACCCACCAGGATCAGTTCCCGCACCTCGTCGTTGATTTCCATCACCTCGTACAGCCCAGTCCGACCCTTATACCCGCTATTGTTGCAGCGATCACAACCCTTGCCCTTGCAGACCTTGGTGGTTTTGGCCTCCTCGGGCGTGAAGCCGATGTCAATCAGAGCTTGGGGCGGCAGCTTGCTTTCTTCTTTGCAATCGTTGCAGATGCGGCGCACGAGGCGCTGGGCACAGATCAAGTGAACCGACGTCGCCACCAGGAACGGCTCAATCCCCATGTTCATCAACCGGCTGATGGTGGAGGGAGCATCGTTCGTATGCAGGGTGGAAAGCACCAAGTGGCCCGTCAGCGCCGCCTTCACAGCAATCTCAGCTGTTTCAAAATCGCGAACCTCGCCCACGAGGATGATGTTGGGATCCTGCCGCAAGAAGGAGCGGAGCGCCGTGGCAAAGTTCAGCCCGATTTGCTCTTTCATCTGCACCTGGTTAATCCCCGGCAACTGGAACTCCACCGGGTCTTCTGCCGTCATAATGTTCGTGTCGGTGGTATTCAGGCGAGAGATGGAGGAGTAGAGCGTATTCGTCTTGCCACTCCCGGTGGGGCCCGTGACCAGCACCATCCCGTACGGCTTCAGAATTGCCTTTTCGAACTTCTGCAGGGATTCTGACTCAAACCCCAGCTTCGTCATATCCAGGCGGAGATTCTCTTTATCGAGCAGCCGCAGGACGATCTTTTCACCGTGCAAGGTCGGCAGGCAGGAAACCCGGTAGTCGAGCTCCTTTTTCCTCCCATCCTTCATGAACCGCAGCATGATGCGGCCGTCCTGCGGCAGGCGCTTTTCCGAGATGTCGAGCTTGGCCATGATCTTGATCCGGCTCGTCAAAGCGTCCTTCAGCTTGAGCGGAGGCGTCATGATGGGCTGCAGAAGACCGTCAACGCGGAAGGGCACCCGGAACTCTCTTTCATAGGGCTCGATGTGGATGTCGCTCGCACCGCGACCCACGGCTTCGGTCAGAATCAGGTTCACCAGCTTGATGACCGGAGCCTCCTCGGCCGCATGCTCGAGTTCCGCGGCGCTCAGCTCGGTTTCTTCCTGCACCTCTTCCACGTTCGCGTCGGCTGCCCCCAATTCTGCCATCACGTCTTCGATACTCTGTTCCGGCACAATGCCTGCGCTGGCGCCGTAGAACTTGCCGATGGCCTCGTTGATGGCCGTCTCGGAGGCGACCACGGGTTCCACATTGAGCCCGGTCATGAACTTGATGTCATCCATCGCGAAGACATTGGTGGGATCCACCATCGCAATGGTCAGGGTGGAGCCAACACGCGACAGAGGCACGACTTGGTACCGGACGGCCGTATCCTGCGGGACAAGCTTGATGACTGCGGGATCGACCTCGTAATAGCTCAGGTTGATCGCCGGCACGCCGTATTGGCGGGAAAGGACACCGGTGATCTCATCGTCGGTAATGAAACCCAGCTTCACCAGCGCTGCGCCCAGGCGGCCGCCGTTGGCCTTCTGGTATTCGAGTGCCTTCTGAAGCTGTTCCTGAGAGACAAGTTGTTCTTTGACGAGAATCTCGCCAAGTCTAGAGGACACCTAATTGCTCCACGTAGCCGGTTCGGCCCTTCGGCATCCCACCGTCTCTGGCGCTGCGGACTTCCTGCTGTCGGTCAACGGGGATGTTAGATGCCCCCCGCCGAAACCTTGGCTGGCATCGTAGGCAACTTCTTGCATCCTGTCAAGCAAGTAACTCCTTACCAGGCGGCTGCTTGACTTGCCGGTGAGGGGTGGTTATCGTGCTCCTTCTGTGGTGCGGCAAACACGCAACAGTGTGCTTTCCTGGCCACCGATTACTCGCTACTATCGCCGCTTGTTAGCTCATTTTGGCCCACAACATTGGTGGCCAGGACGCACACGGTTTGAGGTGGTTGTGGGTGCTATTCTGACCCAAAACACCGGCTGGGCAAACGTGGAAAAAGCCGTGAAGAACTTGCGACGAGCTTCGGTCCTCGCTCCTCGCCGGCTGGCCCGTCTTTCGCAGGAGCACCTGCATTCCTTGCTCCAGCCCTCCGGCTATTTCCGCCAGAAGGCACGGACGCTTTCCGCTTTCTTGGAGTATCTGGGGATCCGGCACGGGCACTCGCTGCGGCGGATGTTTCGCACGCCGACGGACCGGCTCCACGATGACTTGCTCAGGCTGCGCGGCATTGGCAAAGAAACGGCGGACTCGATTCTTCTCTACGCCGGGAAACGCCCGGTTTTTGTCATCGACGCTTATACGCGCCGAATCCTCCTGCGTCACGGCCTAGCTGCTCCAGATGCGACCTACGAAGCGCTGCAGGGACTCTTCCTGAACCATCTGCCGCGCAAAGCAAAACTCTTCAACGAATACCACGCCTTGCTCGTCGCCGCTGGGAAGCACTATTGTCACCGCCGACAGCCGGATTGTTCCCACTGCCCACTTGGTCCCGAGTTGGGGGGGAACCATGCCAGCGCGTGAGCGACCTAGACGCCGTTTCCTTTGGTTCGGCAGTTTTGCGCTGGCCGTGCTCGCAGGAATTGTTTTTGCGCTGGGCTCGTTGCGCCTGGCTTTCATCCGACCTGCAAGCTCCGAAGGCACCGTCTTGCTCTATTTCCTCTCGACACTGGTTTTTTTCAGCTTCCTTGTCCTCGGTTTTGTGTTGATCCGAAGCTTGCTTCGGGTTTATGCCGAGCGCCAGCGGCTGGTCCTGGGGGCAAAGTTCAAGACAAAAATGGTTGTCGGCGCATTGGCTTTGTCCTTGTTACCGGCTATCGCCCTATTCCTCGTCAGCTACGCCCTTGTCAATCGCAGCCTAGCCAAGTGGTTCCCCCGCCCGCTGGAAGTGGTGCGTGACGACGCACGGGCCCTCGCTCAGCACCTGATTGGTGAAGGCGAGAGACGTGCCTTCGAACTGGCCCGCACTCTGGCCGAGGACCCTTCTTTGCGTCCGACGCTGGAGCACCGTGCCTTTGCGCAAGCCCAGGCCTTTCTGCCGCGATGGATCGAGCGATACGAAGTGGCGTGGGCGGCTCTGAGCACGGAGTCAGGCGAGCTGATTGCCGCCGCGCGGCGTCCGGGCGTAACGGCTGACTTCCGCTCTCCACTCCGCGACGCGAACCTCGCCTCTGCGCCGAACAAACGCGTTTTTACGCAATTCATCGGAGACCACAACTTCCATTTCTCCCTGGCACCCGTCCAGGCTCCTTCCGGCAGGCTCGTAGCCACGGCAATCGTAGCCGTGGCCATGCCACTGGAGATGCAAGCCAAGATTCACGAGATTGAGGCCGAGTCTCAGAACTACGAGGCCCTCGCGGCCGAACGCAAAACATATAACTGGCAGGCATTGCTGATGCTGCTCTTCATCACGGTGCTCGTTCTCTACGCCGCGACCTGGGCGGCACTCTACCTGTCCAAGCAAGTCACCGTTCCCATCCAGGCACTGGCGCTGGCGACGGAGGAAGTCTCGCGCGGCAATTTTGACTATCGGGTCGAAACCCCCGCACAGGATGAGCTTGGAACGCTGGTTGCTTCTTTCAACCGGATGACCTCTGAACTCGGAGAAAGTCGCCGGCAACTGGAAGCTTCACGGCAGCGGCTGGAACAGGCCGTGACCGAAGTGGAACAGCGAAGGAAGCTGATGGAAGCAATTCTTGAGAGCATTCCGACCGGTGTTCTGACTCTGAACCAAGACCGCATCGTCGTGAACTCCAACCCGACGGCGGCGCGGCTGGGCGCCCAGGGCGGCGCAACCGATGTCGGCCTCGCGGAGTGGTTCGGGAACCAAGATCTCGGTTTGCTGACGACGCTTCTGGACCGCGCGGCCCGGCTGGGAGCTGCGTCCGGCGAACTGGAGCTCCGCTTTCGCCAACGGGTGGCGCAATTGGCCGTAACGGTTTCGGCGTTGCGCACGGACGGCCGTGAGGAAGGCTTTGTGGTCGTCCTCGATGACCTCACGGAATTACTGCGTGCACAGAAAGCGGCGGCATGGCAGGAAGTCGCCCAACGCATTGCTCATGAGATCAAGAACCCATTAACTCCTATCCAGCTTTCTGCAGATCGAATTCGCCGCTACCTGGAGCGACAGGCTCGAGCGGGACCAGCCGAGCAGGAAGAGAGTGCGCGGTTGATTGGGGACTGTGCAACGCAAATCGCCCTCGAAGTCAATGGGCTGAAGACGCTGGTGGACGAGTTCAGCCGGTTCGCGCGCTTCCCAGCCGCCCGGCTTGCTCCCGCGCGACTAAACCAGATCGTCGAATCGACCCTGGCCTCTTATCGCAGTGCGCCCAACGGCGTGACTATTCGGCGTGAACTCGACCCCACCATCCCAGAAATGCAGCTCGACACTGACTTGATGCGCCGGGCACTGGCCAACCTGCTGGACAACGCGCTCGAGGCTCTCAACGGGGCGGCAGCCAAGGAGATCGTGGTTCGCACCCGCCACCTGACCCCACTGCCCGCGGTCGAGCTCAGTGTGGCTGACTCGGGAGCCGGAATCCCCGCGGAAGCAAAGTCCCGGGTCTTTCTTCCCTTCTATTCGACCAAACCAGAAGGAATGGGCCTGGGCTTGGCGATTGTCGAACGGATCGTCAACGAACACAGCGGCGCGATTCGCGTGGAAGACAACGAACTTTCCGGGACACGTTTTGTGATTGAGCTCCCGACGCGGGCGGCTGCCCCTCTCTAATCGCATGCGCACCGCCTCCATCCTGATTGTGGACGACGAGCAGGGAATCCGAACGTCCCTAGAACACATCCTGCGCGAAGAGGGCTGGCAGACCGATTCGGTTGCCACAGGCGAAGACTGCCTAGGAGCGATTCGGCACCAGCGCTACGATCTGGTTCTGCTCGACGTCTGGCTGCCTGGCCGTGATGGCCTGGCCATTCTGGAAACCCTGCAGCAGCAGAATGCAAGTCCGATGGTCATCATGATTTCTGGACACGGTAACATCGAGACTGCCGTCCGGGCCACGAAACTCGGCGCGTTTGACTTCATTGAGAAACCTCTCACCATCGAAAAAACCGTGCTGGCGGTGAGAAACGCCCTCGCCCACCTGCACTTGGCAGAGGAAAATCGCCAGTTGAAAAAGCAATTACAGGCTCGCTACTGCATTGTGGGCGAGAGTGTGCCGATGAAAGCCTTGCGCCAGCAGTTGGCGCTGACCGCTCCTACCAATAGCCGGGTTCTGATCTACGGAGAAAGCGGCACCGGCAAAGAGCTGGTAGCCCGCACACTGCATGCGCAGTCGCAGCGGGCCGCGCAGCCCTTCGTCGAGGTCAACTGCGCCGCCATCCCGGACGAGTTGATCGAAAGCGAGCTGTTTGGCCACGTGAAGGGCTCCTTCACCGGGGCCAGTGAGAATCGCGTCGGCAAGTTTGAGCGTGCGGACGGTGGAACGCTGTTCCTGGACGAAGTCGGCGACATGAGCCTGCGAACTCAGTCGAAAGTCCTGCGGGTTCTCGAAGAGCAGCGGTTTGAACCGCTGGGCGCTACTACGCCGATCAACGTGGATGTGCGCGTCATCGCGGCAACGAACAAGAACCTGGGAGAACTCATTACTCGCGGCCGCTTCCGTGAAGACCTGTTCTACCGGCTCAACGTCATTCCCTTCGTGGTGCCGCCCTTACGCGAGCGCGTGGAAGACATCCCTCTGCTGACTGAATACTTCCTGGAGGAATTTGCCTCTGCCTATGGGCGTCGGAAGAAAACCATCGGCTTCGACGCACTGGCGATACTGGAGAAATACCCCTGGCCGGGCAATGTCCGCGAACTCAAGAATCTCGTCGAGCGTCTCGTTATCATGGCGCCCGGGGAAGCGATCGAGGCGCGTCACTTGCCGCCCGAGCTGTTTCGCGGGGGTGACCGGATTCCGTTCGACTCCGCTCTCGGCCAGGCCTCCACCTTGCAGCAAGCGCGTGCCAGTTACGAACGAGACTTCCTGCTCCGAAAGCTAGAAGAAAACCGTTGGAACGTCAGTCGAACAGCCCGGGCGGTTGGACTCGAGCGTTCCCACCTCTATCGCAAGATGCGAGCGCTGGGCATTGCTGCGCGCAGAGGCACCCGCTTGTGACAGCAACCCGTGTGCGTCGCCCTTCAGGAAGTTCTCCAATCAATCCAGCGACGCACGTCCGCCCTCTCCTGCCACATCTGGAAATGCTTGACGTAAAGCTCCAGGTACAGCTTGCGGCCGAGCACTAGCTCGATCTCCTCGCGTGCGAGCCGACCGATTCTCTTCAACTGCTGTCCTTGTGCGCCGATCAGAATGCCTTTCTGCCCTTCTCTCGCCACAACGATTGTGGCCTGAATGCGGACCAGACGATCCGATTCTTCGTATCCGTCCACTACGACAGCCGTCTCGTAGGGAACTTCCTGATGAGTTTCGTTGAAAATCTTTTCCCGGATGATTTCGGCTGCTAGGAATCGTTGCGGCTGATCGGTGAGATAGTCCGCAGAAAAATAGGGCGGCCCTTCGGGCAGGTGCCGGACGACGGCCTGTTCCAACCGATCCAGATTCTCTCCACGAAGTGCCGAGAGCGGAATGCACTCGGCGAACGCATACTCCATCCGGTACTCCTCGATCAGGGGTAAGAGCCGCTGTTTGGGGATCAAGTCGATCTTGTTCAGCACCAGAAGACTTTTCACATGCGACCGCCTCACTGTCTCTACCGCCAACCGGTCTTCTTCGCCCCGCACCTTGCTGGTGTCCACTACCAAGAGAATCAAATCAATCCCCTCAATCGCGGTGGCCACCACCGTCATCATCTCCCTGTTCAATGCGGTTCGAGGGCGGTGGACGCCCGGGGTATCGATGAGGACGAACTGTGCGGTTGGGCGCTCGACTACGCCTTGGATGCGGGTGCGCGTGGTCTGCGGTTTAGACGACACCGCTGCCAGTTTCGCTCCTGCCAGCGCGTTCAGCAACGTAGACTTGCCCGTATTCGGTTTCCCAACCAGAGCGACAAAGCCGGACTTGAAACCCTGAGTGGTTGACGACAAGAAGGGTTCGGACACGGGAGCTAGCGGGTCGCCGTTGCCTTTCGTCCACGGCCTTTCGGCCCTGTCACGCGAGGAAGCACGTTCACGCGAAGGCGCACGACGCGTCGCGGTGTCGCTTCCAATATCTCGAAGCGGAGGCCGTCGCGTTCGACGCTTTCGCCGGGCTTCGGCACGTACCCGAACCAGTTGTGCACGAGTCCGGCCACTGTGCTGCAGTCTTCTGCCTCCAACGGGCGATCCAAAACCTCTCGCAGCCGATCCAGAGCCGCACCTCCGCGCACCAAATACCCTGTCTCCGATTCCTTTACAATCTCGGCGCGGCGCACCTGATCCACGTCACTGATTTCACCCACGATCTCTTCGACCAGATCCTCCAGTGTCACCAGCCCCGCCACACTGCCGTACTCGTCCACCACCATCGCCATCTGCTGGTATTCGCGCTGCATTTCCCGCAGCAGCTCTACCAAGGGTTTGGTCTCGGGCACAAACAGGGCGGGGCGCATCAACTCGCGCACCGTCTTTTCCGTTTTACTGCTGTCGGATACGTCCAGCAGATCGCGCACAAAAGCAATGCCGAGAACATCATCTAGGTTCTGCCCGTAGACAGGGACCCGTGAAAACTTTCTCTCGCGGAGGAGCGCTTGCAGCTCCGCGAGACGCGCATCCGCCGAAATCGCCACAATCTCCGGGCGCGGCGTCATCACCTCTTTCACCGTCTTGTCCGCGAATTGCACTACTGAAGCAATTAGCCGCACATCTTCCTGGGCCAGGATGCCCCGCTCCTGGCCCACTTCGACCAGCTCCTCAATCGCCTCGGTTGGCGTCTCTTCCTGCGCAGGTTCTTCTTCGTCGGTCAGATGGAGCAACGAGATGCCAAAACCGTACACCACCAGCAGCGGCCACACCAGGTAACAGAACCCTCGCGCCAGACCGGAAAAATGCACGACCCAGTCCCCCGTCGTGCGCAGCAGCAGCAGGTACGGAACAAACTGGTACACAACCAGAATCTCCAACACGACAAAGAACGCGGTCTCGAAAACACCGGCAGCAGCACTTTCGGCAAACGCATAGGTGGCCGAGCCAATTGCCAGCGCCACCAGCACCAGCATGAGTTGGGCGAGCAGGCTGAAGCTCTGCGCCGCGCGCCGCGGCTCGATCCGGAATCGGGGAGCTAGGTGCTCGTGAAAGTGATCCAGGTGCTCGCGCCCGCGCCGCGTGGCTCCCCAACCCTTCTCCTGGAAAACGCGATGCAGATAGGAAAAAACGGCAAGCAAAACCGTGAGCACGGTGATGGAGAGCGCGTGCGCGATGACAGACCAGAGTTCAGACGACATCATTCCCATCCCAAGCGCTGGCGCAGCCGCCGCTCCCGGCGGACCATCTCACCCCGGTCGGTTTCGTGATCATAACCCAGCAGATGGAGCACCCCGTGCAGGATCAACCAGCTCAACTCCCGGTAGAGACCATGCGGCTCCCGACGCGCCTGCCGCGCCGCCCTCTCCGCCGAGATTACAATGTCTCCCCAGTAGCCATTGGTGGGCCTTTGCATTGGTTTCCGTGATGTGGGAAAGGATAGCACATCGGTCGAAGAATCGCGGTTTCGGTAGCGCCGGTTCAACGCGCGCATCCGCGCGTCGCTGGTCAGGACGACGCTGAAAGAATCCGGGGAAATCCCCACCACCTCCGCGATGGCTGTCGTCGCCTTCTCCAGCGTGTTCAAGGAAAGAGGGACAGAGCGCTGCCGGTTGAGAAGCATGGTGGAATCTGCTCTAGCGGTTGACCTGCTTGCTGTCGGCGGCCGCTTTCGCGCGGGGCGATTGATTGCCTTCGTAGTCTTCGTAGGCACGGATGATCTGTTGAACCAAGTTGTGCCGAACGACATCGCGCTCGTTGAAATAGACAAACGCAATCCCGGGAATCTGCCCCACCACTCCGGTCGCTTCCACCAGGCCCGAGCGGCGACCCGCCGGCAGGTCAATCTGTGTCACATCACCGGTGATGACGGCCTTAGAGTTAAACCCGAGGCGCGTCAGGAACATCTTCATCTGTTCGCTCGTGGTGTTCTGGGCTTCATCCAGAATCACAAAAGAATCGTTGAGTGTGCGGCCGCGCATGAACGCCAGCGGAGCCACTTCCACCGTCCCCTTCTCTAGGAAGCGCGCCAGCTTGTCGGCATCCAGCAAGTCGTAGAGGGCGTCGTAGAGCGGCCGCATGTACGGATCCACTTTCTCCTGCAACGTGCCCGGCAAGTATCCAAGTTTCTCTCCAGCTTCGACCGCGGGGCGAACCAGAATAATGCGGTTGACTTCCCGGGACAGCAACGCCGACACGGCCATCGCCACCGCCAGATAGGTCTTCCCCGTACCTCCCGGCCCGATGGCGAAGACCATATCGTACTTCTCGATGGCCTCCAAATAGGTGCGCTGGTTCGTGCTCTTCGGCGTGACGACTTTCTTGCCGAACAACCGCGGCCGCGGCCCCCGGAGCAACGCCCGGAGCGACGTCTGTGGATTCTGCTCGACCATTCGCAACAGCGATTTCACTTCACCCTCGCCCAGGGCGTGACCTTCCTGGGCCAGACCCCCGTACTCACGCAGGAACCGCTCCGCCCGCTCCACATCGCCCGGCTCTCCCTCGATCTCCAGATGAGAGTTGTCTTTGAGTTGGGTTCGGACACGCAGGGCTTGTTCGAACAACTTCAGGTTTTCGTCCAGGGTTCCGAACAGGGGATCCAGCAAGGCTTCGATTTTGACCGTGCGTCTCATCTAGTGCGAGGGAATCTGTGAATCTCCTCCGCGCCCAAAGACCTCAAACGCGAGCCTAACCCAGCACTTTTCCCAGGTCAAGACATCGGCCCCTCTCTGGTTTGTTGACAAGGTCTGCCCTCTCAGATTACCCTGAAATCTCGAGCTCAAGGAAAGAAGCAAGCCCAATGCCCACAGCCACAGCTCCTAAGCGCAAGAAGCGGAAGATATCTGTCCTCAAGCGGATTCGACAGGCCGAGCGCCGAACGGCCCTGAATCGGAGAAGCAAGAGCTGGCTGCGTCGAAGCATCAAGGAGTTCCGCCGTGCCCTGGCGGCGGGCAACCGCGATGAACTGCAGAAACTCCTGGGAGATACTCTTTCGATCATCGACCGCTCAGTCGGCAAGGGCATCATTCACAAGAACACCGCCAGCCGCTACAAAGCACGCCTGATGGCGCGCTACCATGACGTGCTTTCAGCCTCTGCTTCTGCCTGAGGTCTGTTGGGAGCCGGTTTGCCGAGCCGGCTCAGCCGGATAACCACTGTCTCCAACAGTGCCACCGGGTCAGGCGGCGATGATTTCAACGCCCGATCCGCCTCCGCGAGAACTCCTAGCGCTTCTGCCAGCTCTTTTTGCCTAAACCGCCGCGCCTGCCGCAGCAACGCTTCTGCCCGTTCTTGGCTCAGTTGCAGGCGACGTCGCGCCTCCCACACCGAGCTTTCCGGGGGCAGCTCCTGTGCCTGGAGCAATTGCCGGAACAGCCAGGCCAGCGCTCCCACCACGCCGATCGGATTCTCGCCTTCTGCCAGCAAGCGCCGTACGCGGCCCAATGCCTCCGCTTGCCTTCCGTCCGCCAGCAGTGCACCTACTTCGAACACGTTGAACTTGCGCGCCGGCTCGACCAACGCAGCAATCTCCTTCGTCCCTACGCTCCCGGCCGCCCCCACATAAGCCCGAAGCTTCTCCAGTTCGCGGCGCAACTGACTCAAGTCGCCTCCCAGAACAAACACCAGTTCTTCCGCGGCCGTGGGCTCCAACCGCATCCCCAGTTCCTCGGCGAACTGTCGAGCGACTGCCTCGGTTTCTCTGTCTTCTTCTGGAGACTCAACCTCAATCACGTGCGTCTTTTCCAGCAGCATACGTGCCAGCCTTGTTCGCCGATCCAGGGTGGACGCCTCAAAGATGAGAACACTCGTCACATTCGGATTGCCCAAGTAGTCTTCCAATGACTCGACGTCTGCTTCGCTTGTGCGCTCCACCTCATCAATCACAAAAACCTGCCGGGGCGACAGCATGGGCAGAGTTTGCGCCTGGCGCAGAATCTCCGCCAGCGATGTCTCTTTCAGTGAGAAGCGGAACACAGCAAGTCCGCGCGCCTCCGCCGGGACCGCCGCTTCCACAATATGGTTCCGACACAAATCCCGCAGATACGCGTCGCTTCCGAGCAGAAGATACGCCGGCGCCACGCGCTTTCGACGCAGTTGAGCTAAGAACACATCCGCGTCCAACTCAGTAACCCTCCAGAATCGTGCTCACCAGCGTGGCCGCAAAGTCTCGCGCCAGCCGCTCCAGCGCCGGTCCGCGCTCCTCGAAGAAACTTCTCAGGTCGGCGGTGATTTCGTACTGTTCCCGAAAAACAAAGTTCAGCTCCTGATACAACACCTGCTGGCTTCGGAGGTCTCGCAGCAGGACGCTCGCCCGCACGGTGATCAAGACATGGGTGGCACGTCCCGTGTCAGGGTCAAAAATCACCGGCGCGCTCTCCGCGGCCAGCACGATGCCAGTCAGCAGGGCATCCGCCCCCGTTGCCTCTCCCACAATCCGATACCGTGTGCGGGCTACGAAGTCTCGCACGACGGCCCCGGTCAACTTCTGCTCCAGCTGCATCCACGGCGTCCGGTTCTCGAACGCCGGGATGGCGATGACCTTCCACGCACGGGGAAGCGCATCTCCCTTCCCCGCGAGCCGGTAGCCACAGGCCGCAGCCGCCAGCAAGACTATTCCTGCGACCGGAAGAAGCAGCAGGGCTCGGCGGTCAGGCAACAATGTCTTCGGCCAGTGCCACAGCGTTCCGGACTGCCAGGCGGAGATTGTCCGCGACAGCCCAGAACCAGAAGGCGCCAGGGTGAGTCCTGTCGGGCATGACCCGAGCCAGCAGGATGTCGTTTCGTCCCGCGGCATCACTTACCGCGGGGACTCCTTCCTGCTGACTTCGAACCTGCACCCAGGAACCGCTGAACATTTCTTCGATGGTTGCCGGCGCTGGCACCTGATCGAACTCCGCCCAGATCGACACCCCCACGCCATGAAACACGGGGGGTTGCAGGAGGCGGAGAGCCGTGCGAGCCGCGAGATCGGCCGAACAGCACCCGAGTTCACGGGCCACAATTGCCTCCACTTCGTGCAAGGGCGCCCGGCTACGCTCTCCATATTCGGCCAGCAGGTTGAACGCCACCTGCGAATCGTAAACCGCTCGTGGCGCTTCCTGGAACGACAGCAAGTTCACTGTCTGCCTCTGCAACTCCTCTATCCCCGCCGCACCCCGCTCGGACACAGGCTCAAAAACATGCGCCACCGCCCGGGTCAGCCCGAAACGCCGGTGGAAGGGCAGGAGAATCGCGAGAAGAATCAGGACACCCGGATGGGGCGACACCAGCCAGCGACGACTCGCGCTTCCCTTTTCCCGCGGCAGGAAGGCGACGCGTACGACCGCGCCCTCCACGTCCAAGAGCGCATGGCTCAGGTCTACAAGGACGCAGTCGGCCGCAGCAGCTTTCTGCCAGTGCTGCCGGGTGAAGTCCGGATTCGTCGAGGCAAAAAAAACCACCTGGCCCGGCTGAAACGTTTCCGTCTCGATCCCCTGCACGAAGGTGGGCTCGCCTGCGTATTCGGTCAACTGCCCCAGCGCTTCGTCGTCGTCCAACAGAGCCAAGTTCCCGGTGGCGAGCCGGCTCGTTGCGAGCAGTTCCTTCAGTTCTTTCCCTCGCAGCGAGGTTGCACCGACAATAGCAATGCGTGTGCTCTTCTGTTCCGTGTGCTTCGCCACGGCGGCTACCCAGCATGTTGCGGTACGTGCCGCCGAACCATCCCTGTCACCTTGCTGGTGATGCCCGACAGCGAGTAGGTGACAGCCAGCGCGAGCAGGACGTATTCCGAATACACCCAGATGGACCAGGCCAGGATTCCCAAACCCAGAAGTTGCGGCTTGCGCCGCAGTCCGATGTGCTTGAAGCTGTAATAGCGGATCGGGCTGACCATCAGGAAGGCCAAGACGGCCACGATGCCGAGCCAAAGCAAGGCCCAATACCAATTCGCAACCGGAACCTTGAAGGCGTGAACCGTCGCCGCAATCAGGCCGGCGGCAGCTGGGATCGGCATGCCCACGAAGTAGCGGTGCGCGTAAGGGTCGTGCGTCACACTATGGATGTTGAACCGCGCCAACCGCCATGCCCCGCAAATCAAGAACGCAAAGCTGACGATCCAGCCAATCTGCTGGATATGCTGCGCGAGCACGGAGCTGCCCACCGGCTGGTCCAGCGATTTCACTCCCCAGGCCAGCGTCAAGAAGGCCGGTGCCACCCCGAAGCTGATGACATCCGCCAGTGAATCCAGCTCCCGCCCGAAGGGGCTTGACGTGTTGCTCATCCGGGCCACGCGTCCGTCCAACGTGTCAAACAAGATGGCAAAGCCTATCGCCTTGGCGGCATTGTCGAGGTCGGTAACGGTTCCCTTCATCGTCGAAAGGATGGCGTAGTAGCCACAGAGAAGATTGGCAATGGTCAGGATGCTCGCCAGGGGCGCCAATCCTCGACGGGGTCTTGAGACTTCCGGTTTCTTCATTCCAGCACCGCCAGAATGCTCGAGCCGCCCCGCACGTGCTCGCCCGGACGTACCTGCACCCGGCAGCGCGGATCGAGCAGCACCTCCACCCGCGAGCCGAAGCGGATCATGCCCACTCGCTCGCCCCGCGCCAGCGAATCGCCAACCCTCTTCCAAAACTCAATTCGCCGCGCCAAGATCCCGGCGATCTGCTTGACGACCACGCGTGTCTGCTCCCCCTGAATGAGGACCACATTCTGCTCGTTTTCTTCTCCAGCGCGGTTTGTACTCGCCACATGGAATCTCCCCGGGCGATATTCCACCCGCCGAATCGTACCCCTGAGGGGCGAGCGGTTCACGTGCACATCGAAAACCGAGAGGAAGATGCTCACTCGCGTCCGTGGCTCCCCTTCCACCTCCGCCGGCTCCACCGCCAACACCCGGCCGTCCGCTGGCGATACGATCAAGCCCGGCCCAGCCGGAATCTTTCGCTCAGGATCCCGGAAGAAGAAGAGCACGAACCCCGCCATACCCAGACAGGCAGTTGCCAGCCCAGGCCATCCCGCCAGAAACAGCAGCGCTCCCACCACTCCGGGGGCGGCGGCAAACCAGATGCCTATTCGAACCATTTGCAGCTCTTCAAAAAAACGGTAACACAGCCCTCGGGAGGCATCAAGCTGCCGTCCGCGAGTCGAGTAGGCGCTGATAGACGACCGCATCTTCATCCGGATTCTGGTAGAAGCGTGGTCGCCGGTAGGCTTCCTGGAAGCCAAAACTGCGATAAAAGAAGCGCGCACGCTGATTCGACTCGCGCACTTCTAACCAAGCGCTGCGAGCGCCCCGGTGCACAGCCTCCTCGAGAGTCAAGCGAAGCAGCCCGGCCCCCATGCCACGCCCTCGCTGTTCGGGCGCCACGGCGGCATTCAGGATTTCAAGCTCGTCTGCAGCAAGTCGGCCCACCAGAAACCCCACCACTCTTCCCGCCTCCGCAACATACAGAAGGCCGCTCGATTCCGCCAGCAGGCTCTCGTAATCTGCCGGGCTCCACCCTGCGGCTCCCTCACTTGCTTCTTGTACTCGCAGAATTGCAGTGATGTCCTCCCTGCGGGCAGCCCGGATTCTTACTTCGGCTTCCACAGGAGTTCGGCATCGGAGCGCCGCACGTAGTTGGCATCCAGGTGAACAGCATCGCTGATCTCTCCCCGGGGCAGTTTCGCGCGCGCGCGCCGTCCGACAACTTCTGCTAGAACTGAGGGCACAGCCTCCCGGCGGATGCCCGCGAGCGGGCTCCCAGCCAACTCTGGCTCCAGCCGCACGAGGGTCGGGCTGATGAGGGTTGCCGCACGGGCATCCGCGGCGTCGCGGCAGACGGCGGCGAGAAACTCTTTCAAGCGGAGCACACGTTCCGGACCGCGAGCCACAATCTCGCTTCCCTTCTTTTCGTACAGGCCGCCAAAGACCTGCCCGCGATAGGCGTCCACTACCGGAACCAGCAGGCCATCCGCCCGGGCGTGTTGGCAAACGGCTTCCAATACGCTCACTGCCACCACCGGCTTGCCGTGCATCTCGGCAAGACTCTTCACCGCTGTCAGGCCAATGCGCAGCGCCGTGAACGCCCCCGGACCGTTGGCGACTGCATACACGTCAATATCTGACAGCCGGAGCTTCACCTGCTGCAGCGCACATTCAATCTCACGGAACAGTCGAACGGAATGCTGCTCATCTCCTCCCGGCGTGGTGACAAGCGCAGTCACACGGTCGTCGTCAAAAACCGCAACACTCGCTGCGCGTCCGCTGGTGTCCAGCGCCAAGAGCCACATTGCCTGTCACCTGCCATTATAGTCGAAGGCCCGGGGCCACTCCGATTTACAAACGCGCAAGGCTCTCCGATAATAGCCGGCGGAAGATGAACCAGCCTGCCTTGACGCCGCTGATGCGGCAATACCAGTCCATCAAGAAGCAATACCCGCATGCTTTGCTCTTCTTCCGGCTCGGAGACTTCTACGAACTTTTCTATGACGATGCCGTCACGGCTGCGCGCGAATTGCAAATCACTCTGACCGCGCGGCATCGGGAACGCGGCACGCCCGTTCCGATGTGCGGGGTTCCCTACCACGCAGCGGAAAGCTACATCGCGCGGCTGATTCGCAAAGGCTACAAGGTAGCCATCTGCGACCAAGTTGAAGACCCAAAGCTCGCCAAGAAACTCGTCCGGCGGGAAGTCGTGCGGGTGATTACCCCAGGCACAGCGATCGATGCCGCCGCCGTCGAAGCCAGGGAGAACAACTACCTCGCTGCGTGCCTGGCCAGCCCTCGCCAGGACGCCGTCGGTTTGGCCTACGCCGACCTCTCCACGGGGGAGTTCCGGGCAACAGAAATTGCTGCCCCCAATGCCCTGGAGCGACTCGCCGAAGAGTTGCAAACCCTCGCACCCCGCGAGGTGCTCCGCCCCCAGGCGGCGGACTTCACCACGCGCTGCCGGCAGAATGGATGGCAACTCAGCTTTGTCGAAACGCCGGTGGATGACTGGGTGTTTTCTCTTGACTACGGTACGCGCCTTCTGTGCGAGCAGTTCGGAGTGGTGGCGCTGGATGGCCTGGGCTTGGCCGACAAACAACTGGCGACGGCTGCGGCGGGAGCTATCCTTCACTACCTGCGCGACACTCAGCGCAGCTCGCTCGCGCACCTTGACCGCATCGCTTTCTACCAGCGGCAAGATACCCTGGTGCTCGACACGGTCTCGGTCTACAACTTAGAACTCGTCGAGCCTCTCTTCGGCAATGACCGCTCCGGCACCTTGCTCGCCACACTCGACGAAACCCGCACTGCGCTCGGTGCCCGGCTCCTCAAGAACTGGCTCCTGCGCCCTGCGGTTGAGCACGCGGAAATCGAAGCCCGCCTGGACGCAGTCGAGGAGCTCTTGCGGGAAACCGTTGCCCGCGAGGAGCTGCGCCAAGCGCTGACGCACATCTATGACCTGGAACGCCTCCTGAGCAAGTGCACGCTCGAGACCGCCACTCCGCGCGACCTCCTGGCTTTTCGGACGGGCCTTCGGCCACTGCCCACCTTGCGCCACTGGCTCGGCCAACTCTACGGCCCGCGATCTCGCCACCTCCATGAGCAACTGGATGAACTCGCTGACCTCCGTGACCTCATCGACCAAGCCGTCAGCGAGAACGCTCCTGCCAGCGCTGGTGAACCCGGCATCATCAAACCCGGCTACCACGCCGAACTAGATTCCCTCCGCACGGCGCAGAGCGAAGGCCGCCACTACATTGCTTCCCTGGAGGCTCGCGAGCGGACGCGCACCGAAATCGCCTCGCTCAAGGTTCGGTTCAACAACATCTTTGGCTACTACATCGAAGTCTCGAAGCCCAACCTGAGTCGTGTGCCTCCGGACTATGAACGGAAGCAGACGCTGGTGAACGCAGAACGATTTACAACGCCTGAGCTCAAGGGATATGAGCGGAAAGTGCTGGAGGCAGAAGAGAAAATCAGCAGCCTGGAGCGGCAGTTGTTCGTCGAACTCCGCCGCTCCGTGGCGGCGCAGGCCACCCGCATCCGCAAAACCGCTGCCGCCGTCGCCCAGGTTGACGTCCTCGCCAATTTTGCCCACCTGGCCGCGCACCGGCACTATGTCCGCCCCCGCTTCAGCGACGCCAGCGAGGTCGTCGTTGCCGCCGGTCGCCATCCCGTCGTCGAAAAACTCGAAGCTGAGCGCGGAGAACGTTTCGTTCCGAATGACCTTTACCTGAACGATTCGACAAATCTCATCCTGATCATCACCGGCCCCAACATGGGAGGCAAGTCCACCTACCTGCGCCAAGCAGCCTTGATTGTCCTCATGGGTCAGATGGGCTGCTTCGTTCCGGCCGAGCGTGCTCAGCTCCCCATCTTTGACCGCATCTACACACGCATCGGCGCCTCCGATAATCTCGCCCGCGGCCGCTCCACCTTCCTCGTTGAAATGACCGAGGTCGCTACCATCTTGAACACAGCCACTCCTCGCAGCCTAATCCTTCTGGACGAGGTGGGCCGTGGCACCGCCACCTTCGACGGCCTCGCCATCGCCTGGGCTGTGGTCGAATATCTCCATACCCATACCCGCGCTAGGACACTTTTCGCAACGCATTATCACGAACTGACTGAACTCGGAGAGTCACTTCCAGCCGTCAAGAACCTGCATGTCTCGGTCAAAGAATCAGGAACAGAGATTATTTTCCTGCGACGCGTAGAACCGGGGAGTGCGGACAAGAGCTACGGGATTGACGTGGCCAGGCTGGCTGGTTTACCTCCCAGTGTCATTCACCGTGCCCGGGAAATCCTGGTCCGGCACGAGCGCACCGAGCATGCCGTGAGTGAGCAGTTGACGCCCGTAGAGGTAACGGCGGAACAGCTTCCCATGTTTACCCCGCTCGACCAGAAAATCATCCGCGCACTCCGCGAAGCCGACCTGAACAAGCTTACGCCCCTGGAGGCACTCAACCTGCTCGCCGAACTCAAGAAGAAGCTCGAGTAAACCGTGCGCGTCGTGGGGATGCTGTCGGGAACCTCGGCGGACGCGATTGACGTCGCGCTCGTCGAGATTCATGGCCAGGGCAGCCGGTTGCGCCCTCGCCTGGAGAATTTCTGCATGATCCCTTTTCCTGCCGCAGTACGCCGCGAAATCCTGCGTGTCGCCAATGCCGACCAGCAATCCTCCCTGAGCGTAGCCGAGCTGAGCCAGTTGAATTTCCTGCTGGGAGAACTCTTTGGCCGCGCCGTCATCCAGGCTTGCCGGCGGTTTCGCGTCAGCCTCGACGCCGTGGGCCTGATTGGCTCACACGGGCAGACCGTCTATCACCAGGGAAAACCCAGCCGCTTCTGCGGCCGTTCGGTGGCTTCCACGCTGCAACTCGGGGAGCCGAGCCTCATCGCGGAACGCACGGGCATTCCCGTGGTCGCCGACTTCCGCCCGCGGGACATGGCCGCAGGAGGTCAGGGCGCCCCGCTTGTCCCCTACGTGGACTACCTGCTGTACCGGCATCCCCGGCACGGCCGCGTCGCCCTCAACCTCGGCGGCATTGCCAACGTGACCGTCATTCCCGCGGGCGCCAAGCCGGAAGAGGTGTACGCCTTCGACACGGGGCCGGGCAACATGATTATTGACGGCGCTATCCGCCGACTCACGCGAGAGCGCCACCGGTTCGACCGAAATGGAACTCTGGCAGCACGTGGCCAACCAGACGAAAGCTTGTTGGCGCGCTGCCTGCGCCATCCCTACTTCCGACGGCCGCCGCCGAAGAGCGCAGGGCGGGAGCAGTTTGGTGAATTGTTCCTCTCGGAATTCCTGCGCGCGGCTCGCCAGCGAAAGACCGCGGATGTAGTCCGCACCGCCACCGAACTGACAGTCCGAAGCATTGCCGGAGCCTTCGAGAGGTTTGTCCTGCCACGAGTGAGAATTGCGGAGGTGATTGTTTCCGGCGGAGGGCTGCGGAACTCGTTCCTGATGCAACGACTTCAAGAAAGCTTGCCCGGATTGCGCTTCCTGTCTGCGGACGCGTTCGCCATCCCTGCCAAGGCGAAAGAGGCTTTTGCCTTCGCCGTGCTCGCCTATCAGACTTGGCGGGAAATCCCGGCCACGTTGCCCCGCGCAACCGGCGCGCGACACCCAGTAGTACTAGGAAAGATTATCCCGGCCAGATAGGCTCAAACGGCCAAGGCTTCGCGAATCTGCTGCTCGCTAACGACGCCCTCGCGCAGGATCCGCCAGCCGTCGTCGCGGAGCTCGGCGATGGTAGATGCCATCCGGGCCTTGGTATCCCCTGCGTCAATGATGAGTGGTAGACGGTCACCCAACTGCTTCTGCACCTGCTCGCCGGAGGAGCATGCCGCAAAGCCTGAGAGGTTGGCGCTGGTTCCGGTAATGGGTGTTCCGACAGCGGAGATCACGGCGTGTGCGATTCGTGAGTCCGGCAAACGGAGGGCGATCCGACCGGTGTTGCCGGTGACTTTCAGAGGGACCTTGGCGGCCGCTTCCACCACCAGGGTCAACGCTCCGGGCCAGAACTTCTCCACCAGGCGATGAAAGGTCTCGGGCAGGAAAAGCGCCAGTTCCTGCGCCTGCTCGACCGAAGTGACCAGCACCGGTAGCGCACGCCGCTCGGGGCGTCCCTTGATGGAGTAGATTCGATCCACTGCGGCCAGATTGAATGGATCGGCCGCCAAGCCGTAGAAGGTGTCGGTGGGGATGGCGACGACTTCACCGCGTCGAATTAGCTGCGCGGCAAATTCGATGGCGCGGGCTTCGGGGCTTTCAGGAGAGACTCTGAAGAGTTCGGCCACAGACGACCTTGTGGGGGTCGGTATGAGTCCGTGGACCCATTGCGGCGACCGTAACACATTGCCCTCGCCCAGTCAAGCAAGGTGCTTGGCAGCCTCCGCGGGAGTCTGTTAGGCTCGCAAGGAGGCAGTGATGGCCCCGGTGGCACGCATTTCCAGTCCTCAGAACCCCTGGATCAAGCGCCTGCGGGCTGGCTTGCTTCGCGGCGAGCTGAGCGAAGCCGGTGAATGCGCCGTGGAAGGCTTCCATCTCGTCGAAGAAGCCCTCCGCAGTGGATTGGAAATCACCGCCGTCGTTCGCACGCCGGCGGCGGAAAAATATTGGCTGCGAATCGCCCCTCGGCTCAACGGGGTCACGCCTTGTTTCCTCACCACGGAACGCGTCTTCCGCAGCATTGCCCGGACGGAGACCAGCCAGGGGATTGCCGCCCTGGTGCGCTGGCCGCGCTGGCGCGGAGAACAAGTTCTTGGCGTACCCAGCCCCGTCCTGGCGGTCTTGGTCGGACTGCAGGATCCCGGCAACCTGGGGACCATCCTACGCACCCTTGAGGCCTTCGGGGCCACGGCCTGTCTGCTGGGGCCCGGGACTGTGAATCTGCTCAACGCCAAGGCCATCCGGGCCTCCGCCGGCTCGGTATTCCGTGTTCCCCACTTCCGCTGCCCAACAGAAAAAGACGCCCTGGCCCTGTGTCGGCGCCATGCACTGAGGACAATCGCGCTGGATCCGAAGGGGTCGAAATATCTCTCTGACCTCGACCTGAGCCAAGGCGTCGCGTTCTTTGTCGGGCGCGAGGGCAGTGGCCTCAGCCCAGCGGTGGTAGCGCGAGTGGATGAAGTGGTCCGGATTCCGATCTCTTCCTCGGTCGATTCGTTGAACGCCGCCGTGGCTGCCGCACTCGCCTTGTATGAAACGGCACGACAGCGCGAGTTCAGGTTCTGACGATGGGGCTCTTCCCGCCAGCCACACGAAGAACGCAAGGCCAGCCACCGGCACCGTTGGCTGACCGGATGCGACCGCGCACCCTGGATGAGTTCGTCGGGCAGGACCATCTGATAGCACCCGGGATGCCGCTCCGCGTGATGCTCGAACAGGATGAACTCACCTCCGTTGTCCTCTGGGGCCCGCCCGGCTCGGGCAAGACCACACTCGCCCGCATCATCGCTGGAATGACCGCCAGCGAATTCGTTCCCTTCAGCGCTGTGCTCTGGGGCATCAAGGAAATCAAACAGGTGATGCTGACAGCGGAGCGAGCCCGAAGCTACGGCCGACGTACGGTCCTCTTCATTGACGAAATCCACCGCTTCAACAAAGCACAGCAGGATGCTTTTCTCCCCCACGTTGAGAAAGGCAACATCATCCTGATTGGCGCCACTACGGAAAACCCCTCCTTCGAAGTCATCGCGCCGCTGCTTTCTCGGACGAAGGTCTATGTCCTCCACCCGCTGACGGCCGAGCAGCTCCTCACGCTTCTTCGGCGTGCCCTTGCCGACCGGGAGCGCGGGCTGGCCGCGCTGAACGTGACTATCCTTGAGGAATTGCTCCGGGAAATCGCCGTTCGGGCAAACGGAGATGCGCGCGTGGCCTACAACACCCTAGAGGCGGCTGCCCTCGGTACCCGTCCCCAGGACGGCAGGCGCATCCTCAGCCGCGAGGTTCTCGAACAGGTAATGCAACGCCGCGTGCTGCTCTATGACAAAGCCGGCGAGGAGCATTACAACCTGATTTCTGCGCTGCACAAATCCGTGCGGAACAGCGATCCCGACGCGGCCCTCTACTGGCTGGGACGAATGCTGGAGGCGGGGGAAGACCCGCTCTACATCGCGCGGCGACTCGTGCGCATGGCTTCCGAAGACATCGGGCTCGCCGACCCCCAGGCGCTCACGGTGGCGATGAATGCTATGCAAGCCGCCCATTTCGTTGGCATGCCCGAAGGCAACCTGGCGCTAGCCGAAGCCGCTGTCTACCTGGCGCTCGCGCCCAAATCGAATGCGCTCTACGAAGGCTACGGGAAGGTCACCGAAGACGTGCAACGCACGCTGGCCGAACCCGTCCCACTCCATCTGCGGAATCCAGTTACCCCGGTCATGCGTGAGGTTGGCTACGGCCGTGGCTACGAATACGCACACGACTATCCCGAGAAAATCTCCTCCATGCCCTGCCTGCCCGAAAGTCTTCGGAACCGGCGCTACTACCTTCCGACGGAAGAGGGTTTTGAGCAAAGGCTGCGTGAGCGACTTGCCGGACTCCTCAAGCTCTGGGGAAAGAAGTGATTCGCGCGGCCTGTGCCTCACTGCCTCCGGTAATCCTGATCACCTCGATTTCCTTTGCTCTGGCCCAATCACCCTTCAAGCCAGAACTTGTCCTGACGATTTCCGGTGAAGAAGCGGTACTGGCGGCCGCCTTCTCCTCCCAAGACCAGATTGCCTATGCCATCCAGAAGACGATCGAGCGCGGAGAGCTCTGGGCGCGCGGAGCGGAAGTGTACGTCGTCTCGCTGGACGGGAAGGAAAAGAAACGCATCCTGCGGGCCGATCGGTTTCGTGAATTGCGGACGGGCCGAATCCTCTCTTTCCAGATTGACCGCCTCGTGTTTTCCCCTGACGCTACCAAACTCGCCATCGAACTCACGCCCCGCCAGGGAGCGACTGCGGTGTTCTTCTACAAAAGCACGGGCGGCGAAATCAGCCTGCGGGGTCAGGGAAACTTCGCGGCGGGATATGGCGTGGCGTGGCTGGGCGACAATAACTCGGTCGGCATGCTGGAAGAAGCAGCTCCGCCCCGACTCTTACACCGCATCTTTGTTGTCCGGCTGGAGGCAGGACGTTTCGTTCCCCTGTTCCGCCCCCGGCTCTTTGCGGCCGTTGCCTGGCTCGCACAGGAGATGGAGGCAGTGCTGGTGGAACGGGATGAGAGTTTTTCCCAGCCACCCACCCTCGTACGCGGAAACCTGGTCTCTGGCAGTGTGACCCCGCTCGGGACCGAGCCGGACTATTTGGGCGGATTGCGCGCTACGGGGGACGAAGAGGGGTATTCCTATTTTGCCGGACAGAACAAGCTCGTCCGACGAAAGCTCAACGGGGAAGTCGCGGCCACGATGGCAATCCCCTTCAGCCACTATGAATGGCTGGGAACGAGCGGCGCCCTCGCCTATCTGGAGCCGGAAAAACCCGGAATGCAGACCGGCTGGCTCGCTCTGTGGGATCCGCAGCGGACGGAAGGAACGCGCCTGCTGCCGGATGAACGAATCAAGAATTTCTGGGTCGCCCCGGATGGAAAGCATGTGGCTGTGTTGACAGCCGAGGAGATTCCTGTCCTCAAGGTGTATCGGTTACCTGTGCAGTGACCAAGGTCAACGGGGCTGCCAGCGGGCGTGCTCCTTGAGCATGCAACGATCCATAACCACCAACAAACCGGCCTGACGAGCTCGCTCCGCAGCTCCTTCGTGCACCACCCCTTCCTGAAGCCAGATCGCTTTGGCCCCGACGCGAATGGCACTCTCGACTATTTCGGGAACATGCTCCGAGCGACGGAAGACATCCACGGCGTCAATCCTCACCGGAACGTCTTCTAGGCGGGCGTAGGCGCGCTCCCCTAACACTTCGCTCTCGTGTGGATTCACCGGGACGATGCGGTAGCCAACCGATTGCAGGTAGCGAGCCACGCCGAAGCTGGCGCGGTGGGGTTTTGAGGAGAGCCCCACTACGGCAATCGTCTTCGCCGATTTGAGAATCGCAGCGATCGTGTCGGTCATCAGGCAGGCTGGCGGGTAGCGAGAACTTTCTTCAGGGAGTCCAGGAAGCGCCGATTCTCCGTCTCAGTCCCCACGGTCACCCGCAGCGCGCGCGGCATCCCCATGAAGCCCAGAGGACGAACAATGACACCCATCTTCAGTAGAGCGTGAAAGTCCTGCTGGGCATCGTTCCCGGTTTCCAGGAACACAAAATTGGCGTAGGAGGGAACGTAGGCCAAGCCGAGGCGCGGCAGTTCCCGGGCCAGAAACTCCAGCCCGCGCCGATTCGACTCAACGGAGCGGCGAACATGTTCCTGATCCTCCAGCGCAGCCTCGGCGGCTACCTGGGCGAGCCGGGAAACGTTGAAAGGCGAGCGAAGCTTGTCGATCGCGGCAATCAGCTCGGGATGGCCCATCGCATATCCGATGCGCAATCCGGCAAGACCGTGAACCTTGGAAAACGTGCGCAGCACCAGCACAGTGCGTTGCTCGCGGACGTACTCCAAGCTGCGGCTGTAGTCCGGATGATCCACATAATCACAATAGGCTTCATCGAGCATCAGCACGGTACTTTCTGGCAGCCGCGCGAGCAATTGGTCAATCTCACTCGCCCTGACCAGCGTGCCAGTGGGGTTGTTGGGGTTGGCGATGTAGACGAGCCGCGTGCGCGGCGACAGGCGCTCCGCCAATGCCTCCAGGTCAAAGCGCCAGCCTTTCATCGGCACCTCGACTCGTGTTGCACCCGCCGTCCGCACCGAGAGCGGAAACATCACAAAGGAAAACTCCGAAGTCAGTCCCTCCACTCCCGGTCCCAACAAAAGACGTGTGACCAACTGGATCAGTTCGGTGCTGCCAGCGCCGAGCGTGATCTGTTCCATCGGAATTTGATGCCGCTCAGATAACTTGCGCCGCAGGTAGTAGCCGCCGGCGTCCGGATAGCGGTGCGACTCGCGGAGATAGCGTTGCATCGCCTCCACGGCTTTCGGAGAGGGTCCGAGAGGGTTTTCGTTTGAGGCGAGCTTGATTGCCTCCACTCCCAGCTCGCGTTCCACTTCCTCGATGGGTTTGCCCGGTATGTAGGGCTGGATTCCGGCAATGTAGGGAGGGATTAGGGCAGCCAGACTTTTCTTGGTGCTCATTCAATGCGCCTCAGCGCAGCGGCTTCGCCATCCCGTTCGATCGTCTCCACCGAGTAGATTCTGCCAGCAGGTCATTCCGCTCGGCCTGCGTCAAATGCCGATAGCCTCCCACGGGGAGCCCACCCAACTGCAGTGTCCCAATCCCCACCCGTCGGAGCTTCTCCACAGAGTGCCCCCTCCGCCCCAGCCAATCCCGCAACCAATCCTGCCGCGGAGCTGACAGCACGGCTTCATACCACGGATTGGCTCCTTCTTTCACCAACTTCCAGGAAAACGCTTTCTCTCCGCGTCGCGCAGCCACGCGAACGAGTTTCGCTTCTTCTTCCTTCGTGAGCCGACCCTTCACCTTCAACCAGAAAGTCTGTGGCAGGTGGGCGCGCAACACCATGTCAGCAAAGTCTCCGTCATTGGTCAGCAACAGAAGTCCCTGCACATCGTAGGGCAGGCGCCCTACAGGAAACACCCGTGCCTGGAGTGCGCGCATTAAGCTGCCCACCGTGCGCCGACCCTGGGGGTCGGCTGCCGTGGTGACGGTAGCCTGCGGCTTATGGAGCATGACGTAAACATAGGTGCGCGGGATCCGCACCAGTGTATCGTCGACGTAAATGCGATCACGGACAGGATCGGCGCGCATGCCCGGCGTTGTTACCACGCGCCCGTTCACCCGCACTCGCCCAGACAGGATGAAAGCTCCTGCCGTCCGGCGCGAAGCCAGACCTGCGCGGGCGATGAGTTTCTGCAGGCGTTCAGTTGCCACTGTTGCTCCCGGCGTCCGCCCGGGCAGGCTGCGGGCCAACTCCTCCGCCGGAGGATGTTTCCGCCGTTTCCCCCAGCGACGCCCGTGCCAACTCTTCGAACTCCTCCAGCGTCGGCAGTTCGCTCAAATCTTTCAGCCCGAAACGAAGCAGAAACTCTCTTGAAGTGCGATAAAGAATCGGGCGGCCAACGCACGACTTCCGCCCCGCGGTGACGATAAGCCCTTTGTCCAGCAATGTCTTGATGACGCTCACGGCGTTGACGCCCCGGACTTGCTGGATTTCGGGCAGCGTTACAGGCTGCTTGTAGGCAATGACCGCGAGGGTTTCGAGCGCCGGCAGCGTCAGGCGGAGCGGAGGTTTCTGTTTGCGCACGAAGCGGCGAACAGCGTCGTGGTGCTCGGTCCTGGTGTACATCCGGTACCCGCCTGCCACCTGCCGGATCTCGACGCCGCGGTCAGGCGCTTGCGACGCGACCACAAGCTCATTCAGCGCGGCGCGCAATTCCTCGCGCCCCACTCCATCGAACGTTGCCGCGAGTTGATCCAGCGTCACGGGTTCCTCCGAGACATAGATGATGGCTTCCAGAAGCGCTTTGAGCTCGTTCCGTTCCATCGCCCGGCTAGCTCACTGGTACTGCGTGTCCACGGCTTCGAGTTTGCCCGCCCGAGCAAAAACCAGATCAAAGAGCTTGTGTTTACGCAGCAGAATGGGACCGAAAGGTTCCTGCTGAACCGCGAGAACGGCCTCCAAGCGGATCAGCTCCAACAACGCCAAGAAGGCCACGATAAGGGCCCGGCGGGTGGAGTACCGCTCGATGACCCGCTCCAGCTCCACTGGGCCTTCGCTGGCTCGCAGGATTTCCTGCATTTCTGCCATCATCTGCCCGACGGTTAGCTCCTCTTTCGGAATCTCGAGCGGCGGAGGCGGCTGCGGCCGGTGCAAGGCTGCTTGAAACGCCTTGACAACGTCCCACAGCGTAACAACGAGTTCGCCTTCTTCGTGCTCAAAACCTTCCGGATTCGGCCGCGACCAGCTGGCCGCCTCCAGCATCTGTTTCTGCTGGAGCATCTCGGCCGCCTTCTTGAATCGCTCGTGCTCCAGGAGTCGCTGCACAAGGTCGCTGCGCGGGTCGAGCGGCTCATCGGCCGGAGCTGTGGGGTCGGGCGGGAGCAGCATCTTGGCCTTGATATAAATGAGAGTCGCCGCCATCAGAACGAAATCCGCGGCAATGTCCATATCGAATTCTTCCATCTTGTGCAGGTGATCGAGGTATTGCTGGGTGATCCGCGCGATGGGGATGTCAAAAATATCAATCTCCTGTTTGCGGATCAGGTCAAGCAAAAGGTCGAGCGGGCCTTCGTAGGTTTCGAGTTGGACGCTGTAGGGTGGCTCCACGGCTTAGGAGGTGGCCTTCGCTCCTTTGCGGTTCGGGATGAGCTTCATGGCAGTACGCACCTGCTCCATCGTTTCGCGCGCAACGCGCCGCGCGCGCTCGGATCCCGTCCAGAGAACATCCCAGACTTTCTTCGGCCGCGCGGCGTACTTCCGGCGGCGCTCCCGGATGGGATCGAGAAATGCAGTCAGGTGCCGGGCCATCAGGGCCTTGCAGTCCACACAGCCGATTCTAGCGGTGCGACATTCCAGGTCAACCTGGTCAACGACGGCCTGCGGAGAAAAGCGGCGGTGGTAGCCGAAGACAGGACAAATCTCCGGCCGCCCCGGGTCGGAGCGGCGCACGCGTTGCGGGTCAGTGAGCATGGTCGAAACCTTGCTCCGAATCGACTCGGAACTCTCACCAAGCTCGATGACGTTTCCAATGCTCTTGGACATCCTGCGGCCATCGAGGCCCGGAACGCGTGGAGTCGAGGTCAACAACGCCTCCGGTTCAGGGAAAACCGACCGACGCAAGGGAAGCAAATAGAAGCTGTTAAAGCGTCGGGCGATTTCGCGCGTCAGCTCAATGTGCGGAACCTGATCTCCGCCCACCGGTACATAGTGGGCCCTATAGATCAAGATGTCAGCCGCCTGCAAGACGGGATACCCAAGCAGACCGTAGTTGATTTTGGTCACCTCCGTCTCATCATCGGAGGCGATCAATCCCAGGTCACGCGCCTGCTCCTTGATGGTTGGATTGCGAATGAGCCAGGGCGTCGGGGTGATCATCGAAAACAACAAGTGCAGCTCGGCATGTTCCGGCACACGGGACTGAATGAAAAGAGTGGAGTGGTGCGGGTCAAGGCCCACGGCGAGCCAATCGGTCGCTACTTCCAGCGTGTTCCGCATGACGTCCGAGGTATCGGCGTAATCGGTCGTCAGCGCGTGCCAATCAGCGATGAAAAAGAAGCATTCGTACCGCTTCTGCAACTCGAGCCAGTTCTCGAGCGCACCGACAAAGTTTCCCAGGTGGAGCTTGCCGGTGGGGCGCATGCCGCTCAGAACCCGTTCACGGTGAACCCGCCGGGCGCTCGCAGGTTCGGAATTCCTGCTCCGCGCCCGCTGCTTCGTTGGCATTCTCTGGCGCCCCTCCTGCTGCCAGTGAGATTAGCCGCGGCTCATCTTAGCACACCCGCTCAGGGTCAGGCAGACGGCACCGCGCGGAATGACCCTGGTGCGCGAGGCAACGAAGGCACGGTGCTATAATGTTGTTTACATGCGTGCTTCACCGCATCATTCCACGAGGGCGCGATGAGCAGCTTCTGGCTTTGGGTAGCCCTCGCCTTCTACTCGCTGGGCCTTATCCATGCCATTGTCACGGTCGTCCGCCGCCAGTCCGCCATTTTCCGCATCTCCCTGGCAGCACTCGAGCTGGGGTTCCTGTTTCACTTCGTCTCCCTGGCGGAGTTGGGCCTGACAGAGAATCGTTTCCCGGTCGGCAACATCGCCGAAGCCAGTTCCTTCTTTGCCTTCCTGATTGCGTTGGGATTCCTGCTGGCCTACTGGCGCTACCAGGTAAGCTCCCTCAGCGTCTTTGCTTTTCCGCTTGTCTTCATCATGACCTTGGCCGCGGCCATGAGCCGCCCGGCCGGGCCCCCACTCACTCCTCTGCTACAACAGAGATGGGTGCCCTTGCACATCTCTCTATCACTTGGTGGCTATGCGGCGCTCATCCTCTCCTTTCTCGCCGGGGTGATGTACCTGATCCAGGAGCGCGAGTTGAAGCGCAAGCAGCCACGCGCCTTTTACTACCGCCTGCCGCCGTTGGACACGACCGACCGACTCGGGCTGCTGGCTCTGCTCGTCGGCTTTCCCCTGATCACGCTCGGCCTCATTTTGGGAATGATCAATGCTTCCAACTCGTGGGGGGACGGCTGGCTCGGGGACCCGAAAGTAATGCTGAGTTTTGCGTTGTGGGTGATTTACCTGCTGCTGGTGTATTCACGGGTTGGAGTAGGCTGGCGGGGGCGCAAGGCAGCCGTCTCCGCCATACTCGGCATGGTGGCAGTACTGCTGAGCTGGAGCGCCAATTACCTCAGCAGCCACCACGCCTTCTTTCCACGGTGAGGCTATGCCCCTGACCCTCCTCGGACTGAGCCACCAGACAGCCCCAGTCGAAGTCCGCGAGCGGCTGAACTTTTCCCCTGCGGAACTTCCCGGCGCACTCGAGAACCTGGTCGGCCAGCCCGGGATCCTGGAAGGGCTTATCTTCTCCACCTGCAATCGCGTCGAAGTTGTGGCCCGGGGCGACGAAGGCGCGGATCTGCCGCGCTTGCTCGCGGACTTCCTCGCCGCCCAGCGGCGGATGAACCGCTCGGATTTCGACCGCTTCCTCTACGTTCATCAAGGACGCGAGGCCGTCCGCCACCTGATGCGAGTCGCGGCGAGCCTGGACTCGATGGTGGTGGGTGAAGCGCAAATCCTCGGACAGGTCAAAGAAGCCTTTGCCACCGCGCGCACGGCCGGAGCCGCTGGCGGCGTGCTCGAATTCGTGCTGAACCGCGTGCTCGCGGTCGCCAAGAAAACCCGGACGGAAACCGGTATCGGCACGGCGGCGGTTTCAGTGAGCTCAGCGGCGGTGGAGTTGGGGCGCAAGATTTTCGGCTCGCTCGAGAACCGCACGGTCTTCCTGCTCGGTTCCGGGGAGATGAGCGAACTGACCGCGCGGCATCTGCGCGAAAACGGCGCGCAGGCAGTATTTATCGCGCATCGCTCCCACGAGCGCGCCCAGCAGCTCGCCCGCGTGCTTGCGGCCCGGCTCATCCGCTTCGACGAACTCCCCGAGCACATTGCCAGCGCCGACATCGTCATCGCCTCCACCACCGCTCCTCACTACATCCTCCACAAAGACCAGGTTGCCAACTTCCTCGCCCAACGCAAGAATCGTCCGATGTTTTTCATTGACATCAGCGTGCCGCGCAACCTCGACCCCGCCATCAACGACCTCGATAACGTTTTTCTCTATGACATTGATGACCTCCAACACGTCGTGGAAGCCAACCTCCGCGAGCGCCGGCGCGAAGCCCTCCGGGCCGAGGAGATCATTGAGCGCGAAACCGACATCCTGCTGAGTCGGTTGAAAATGCTGGAACTGGGCCCTACTATTGCAGCGCTCCAGGAAAAGCTCCACAGCATCCGGGCCAACGAGTGGGGAAAGACCCGCCGCCGACTTCGCGACCTCACCCCCGAGGAAGCCCAGGCCATCGAGGAGATGAGTCGTGCGACCGTCAACAAAATCCTCCACCTCCCCATCAGCCAGCTCAAAGAATTGGCCCGACAGCCCGATGGGCTGAAACTCATCGAATTCCTCCGCAGAACCTTTCAGCTCAAGGACTAGCAGCGTGCCGGAGAAGTTGCGCATCGGGACGCGAGGTAGCCCGCTGGCTCTCTGGCAAGCAAACCACGTACGACAACTCCTGGAGGGCGCGGGGATCGCCAGCGAACTGGAAGTTATCCGCACCTCGGGCGACAAGCTCACCAATGTTCCGCTCGCCGAAATGGGGGGGAAGGGCCTATTCACCAAGGAGATTGAAGAAGCCTTGCTCGCCCGCCGCATTGACCTCGCCGTTCACAGCTTGAAGGACTTGCCGACGCAATTGCCATCCGGACTGTTGCTCGGTGGGATCACGCGGCGCGAAGACCCTCGTGACGCGCTCGTCAGCCGTTCGAGGCAACCCCTTGCCGAGTTGCCCTCCGGGGTTGCGATTGGCACGAGCAGTCTCCGCCGTCAGGTGCAGTTGAAACGACTCCGAACTGACCTGGTGATCAAGCCACTGCGGGGCAATCTCGACACCCGCCTGCGCAAGCTCGACTCCGGCCAGTACGATGCCATCGTGGTCGCAGTCGCCGGCCTGAAGCGCCTGGGCGCCTTCGAGCGCGTGACGCAGGTTTTTGAACCGGAAGAAATGATTCCTGCCATCGGCCAGGGAGCCCTGGCTATCGAGCTGCGCGCCGACGACACGCGCATGCGCTCCCTGCTTTCGGTTGTTCACCACCGGGACACCGCCACCGCCACCACAGCCGAGCGCGCCTTCCTCCAGCGTTTGGGCGGGGGCTGCCAAGTTCCTATTGCCGCCCACGCGCGCCTCCGCGACGACGGCCTCTATCTCATCGGCTTGGTCGCAAACCCGGAGGCATCTGCGCTGGTCCGCGGCGCGCGTGCGGGGCCGGAGGAGGAGGCCGCGGCGCTCGGTACGGCTCTGGCAGAAGAACTTCTCGCACGGGGCGCTGCCGAGATCCTCGCCGCCTTCCAGCGCCAGGTAACCAACGTTCATCCGCCCGGCGCTGCCTGAGAGGAAGAAGCTCGTGGGGATCCAGCCGACTCGCTCCTCGGCCCAACCGCTGGCGGGGCGCAGAATCGTTATCACGCGTGCACGCGAGCAAGCCGCCAGCCTCCGCAGGGCGCTCGAGGCAAGGGGTGCCGGGGTCATCGAGCTCCCTACCATCGCCTTCACCCCGCCTCGGAGTTGGCGTCCACTCAACAATGCCATCCAACGCTTGGAGGACTACGCCTGGATTATCTTCACGAGCGCGAACGGCGTTGAAAGCTTCTTCCGGCGCCTGCGACAGGCGCAAAAAACAGCCCGCGCACTTCGACATTCCCGCGTGGCTGCCATCGGTCCGGCCACCGCCGCTGCGTTGCGGCGCCATGGAATCAAACCGGACGTTATGCCGGCCGACTTCCGGGCTGAAGGATTAGTCCGTGCCCTGGGGCGCGGGCAGTGGCGCGGCAAGCGGGTGCTTCTGGCACGTGCCGCCGCAGCCCGCGAACTCCTCCCGCAAGAACTGCGTCGCCGCGGAGCGAAGGTAGATGTGGTAGCTGTCTATCGAACGGTCGTACCACCGACGCGCAGAAGCAAAGCCCGTGCGCTGTTTACCCGGGAGCGTCCTGATCTGATCACCTTCACCAGCTCCTCTACAGCGCAGAATTTTGCCCGCCTGCTCGGGGAGCACCGGGCGCGGCGCGTGGTTCGCGGTGTCGCCATCGCCGTCATTGGCCCGGTCACAGCCGCGACTGTTCGAGAGCTGGGCTGGCGCGTGGCGGTGATCTCGAAACCCTACACCATTCCCGCTCTGGTCGAGGCCATTGTGCGCTATTTCGCGGCGCGCAGACGACCGTCCTCCGGGCGATAGGTCGCAGCCTGCCAGTAAGGCGCGCGCCGAACTTCCTTCAGCCAAAGCTCCCGGCCATCGGACGAGACCATCTTGAGGAGTGTGTGAGGTGCCTCTTCGGCGAACCAATAGGTCTGGGAAAGCTCACCCGCCTGCACACTGACTTTCCACGCAGGCACGCGCCCCCGCGCGGTTGTCAGCGTTTCTCGATCCGCCACTCGGATCGTCGCATCGACAAAGCGCGGGGCCGCGCCGAGCTTGTTTGAGATCAGGGAGGGCAACAACCGCGTGCGAACTTCGAGCCCAGGAGAAAACCGCAGGCCACGCAGGCTGACGAGAAGCTGATCCTCCAGCAAATCACCCGGACGAAGCTCGAGCGGACGCGTGCCATCCCCTTCTTCATCCCAATAGGAGTGGAACACGAATTCAGAAGGACGCGTCCAGCCCCTGATTTCCTTGAAAGTGTTCCCGCACCACTCCTGGCTGCTTTGCGTCAATTTCACCAGAGCGGTCGGGTCATCCCGCCGGACGAACACGCTGGTGAGGAATTGATAGGGGTAATTCTCTGTCCAATAGCTCTGAACAAAGTTGAGCTTGATGACCGGTAAGAGACTCCTTCCCTGGTAGGGCGGCTCGGCCTTCGCGTAAAAGGCGGGATTGAAATCCTCCTTCACGACAATAAGCACGGTTTCGAAGTCGCGCAGCTTGCCGTACTGCGGGCGGCGGGCGGTGTAGAGGGCAACTTCCGCCTGCCCGTCGTCCCAGAGCGGCGCCAGCGCCCAGCCGGCATTGAACGCACCCGCAGCGGGAGATATGGGTGGCTCCGGCCCCAGTGCAGAAGGTCTCTGGCAGCTACTCGCGAGCCACACAAGCGGTAACAAGAGGAGAGCCAGGTTGACGCGCGCCATCAGTTCACCTCGGAAAAGTCTGGTAGGATTGTAGCCCATTCCGCGCGCGAGGTGTCCGTGATGAGGAATCCTCTCCGGCTGTTCCCACTGGCTGTGTCCCTGCTCGTTCCCATCGGCGTGGCGGGCCAAGCGCCGATGCGTGATTCGGTACTGGAAGGCGTGCGAAGCTGGCGGATCGCGCATGCCCATCAGATCGTCCGAGACCTGGTGGATTTCCTTTCCCTCCCCAACGTGGCCACGAACCAGGACGACATCTGGCGGAATGCCGAGTGGATGAAGGAACAAATGGAGCGGCGAGGGATCCGCGTCGAGGTGGCACCCACGACGGGCAGCCCCGTGGTTTATGGTGAGCTACTTGTTCCCGGCGCGACTCGCACACTGCTTTTCTACTGCCACTATGATGGCCAGGCGGTGGATCCGAGCAAGTGGATCAACTCGGAACCCTTCCAACCCGTGCTGCGCCGGGGGATCGCCGGCGACTGGAGCACGATTCCCTTCCCTGCAGCCGACCAACCCTACGAGGACAATTGGCGCCTGTACGCCCGCTCGGCGTCGGACGACAAATCGCCCATCGTGGCGTTGCTGGCCGCCCTCGATGCCCTCCGCGCCCAGAAACTGCAACCGCGCGTGAATCTGAAATTTCTCTTTGACGGCGAAGAGGAGCAAGGCTCGCCGTATCTCGACGAATTCATCCAGGGCAACCAGGCGCGCCTGCAGGCTGACGTCGTCATCATCGCGGACGGACCCGTGCATCCCAGCGAGCGACCGACGGTATTCTTCGGCAATCGTGGCATTATGACGTTCGACATCACCGTTCATGGCCCGCGGGTGCCGCTTCATAGCGGCCACTACGGCAATTGGGCCCCCAACCCTGCCCTGCACCTGGCGCAATTGCTCGCCACGATGAAGGATTCAGCCGGACGCGTGCTCGTCGAAGACTTCTATGCTGACGTGGTGCCCCTGAGCGAAAGCGAGCGGCACGCGATTGCCGCCATCCCCAACCTTGACGCGCAGTTGATGGAGCGCCACGGCTTCGCCGAACCCGAAGGTACAGGCCAGCGGCTCGACGAACTCATCCAGTTGCCTTCCCTCAACATTCGCGGGCTCTCCAGCGCTTGGGTCGGTGAGGAGGCGCGCACGATCGTCCCCAGCACCGCGACCGCCGCGATTGACGTGCGCCTGGTAAAAGGCACCGACCACCAGCGGATGTTTGAGCGCATTGTGACGCACATTCGCCGGCAAGGCTACTACGTGACGGCGCAAGCACCGACGGACAAGGAACGCCGCAAGCATTCTCGCATTGCCCAAGTCGTCAAGCGCGAAGGCTACAACGCTGTCCGGACGCCGCTCGACTTGCCGATGGCGGAGGTCGTGGCCAGTGCGGTAGGGGGCGCCACGGGCCGGGAGGTAGTGAAGCTGCCCACACTGGGTGGCAGCGGGCCTTCGCACCTGTTCGAGCGGCTGGGACTCCCGGTTATCGGCGTGCCCATCGTCAACTTCGACAACAACCAGCACAGTCCCAACGAAAACCTGCGCGTGGGCCACTTCTGGCACGGGATCGAGATCTTCGCTGCGTTGTTTCTGGTGGAATGATGACGGTTAGAGGCGCAAGAGTTCGCGGAGGCGGCGGGTCTGAGCACGGCTGACGGGAATCTCGCTCGCTTTCTTGTCACCCATGCGGAGCTGGAAGCTCGACTTGAACCAGGGCACCACTTCCTTGATGTGATTGATGTTGATGAGATAGCTCCGATGCACGCGCCAGAAAATGTTCGGGTCGAGACGGCTCTGCAATTCCTCCAGTGTTCGGTAGTTGGATGTTCCTTCCAACTCGCGGGTGGCGAGCGTAATCAGCCCGTCTTCAATGGTGGCGTAGACGAGATCGTCAGCATCCAGCAGGAACAGCCGCTGCTGAGTACGCAAGAGCAGCTTCTCCGGTTCCGGGCGGCGTACGCGCAATTGCTCCAGCAGGGCTTCGATCCGATCGGCGGGGCTTGCCTGGGCCTCCAGGATCTTGCGTACACGGGCCACGGAGCGCGCGATACGCCCCTTGTCGAAAGGTTTCAAGACATAGTCAACCGCATTCACCTCAAACGCCTGCACGGCATAATGGTCGTAGGCTGTGGCAAACACGATGTGCGGCAGTCGGACCTTCTTGTCTATCAGTTTCTTGATGACCCCGAAACCATCCAGGCCGGGCATTTCCACATCCAGGAATACGACGTCAGGTGTGTGTTCCTTGATGAGGGCAAAGGCTTCCAAACCGTTCTTCGCCTGCCCAACGACGTTGATCTCCGGGAAACTCTTCAACAGAAATGCGAGTTCATCCCGCGCAGGCTTTTCGTCATCGACGATCAGGGTTGCTATCTGCACGCCAGAGCTTTCCGTTCGCAAAAGAGTGCTCTCCCCCCGAGAGAGTTCCCTTCCGTTTTTTCAGTATAGAGAGCGCAGGAAAAAGGGTCAACCCACCCCGGCCTCTGAGCTCGGACTGCTCGCGGCAGCCGTACGGGTGAAGGCAGCGCGAACACTGGCCCGCGACAAATACCAGATGACCAGAGCGTAAACTCCCAGATTCACAATGTGCATGACTCGCAGCGGCTGCCGCAGCAGCCCGACCAGCGTGAACACGACCGCGACGTACGCCAGCACGAGAACCACCTTGCGCACCCAGTTCCGCAACGTCCACAATCCCCACCCCAACAGCGCATTACTGCCGGCGGGAATCGCACTGACGGCAACGAATACAACGCCCGGGCCATACTGACGCGTGATTTCCTCGACCATTTCGCGCACCATAGGATCTTCAGCCGGCAGCAAGCCGGAGCCCATTGCCAGCCTAAGGAAGCCGCCCACGAGAAACAGGAGTGCGACAGCAAAGTGCAGAACGGCCAGCAGCGTTACCCCCAGCGGCCGCGCCCCTTGATTCATGGGCAGCAAGTATAGCCTCTCGACTCAACGTGGTATAGTCGCCTCTGACGGCCGGATGCTGCCTTGCGGCTACAAGTCAAAAAAAGCGAACGCGTCTATCGCGGGAAGGTGTTCTCCGTGCGGCGCGATCTCGTGCGCGAGCCGCACGCTGCGGGTGGCAATCTTATCGAGGTGGTTCGCGAAGTCGTCGACCACACCGGCTCGGTCGTCCTCCTGCCGGTCTTGCCGGACGGCAGGATCTTGCTGGTGCGTCAGTACCGCTACGCGCTCCGCCGCTTCCTCTGGGAACTGCCGGCCGGGCGCATCGAGCCACGAGAGAATCCGCTGGCGGCAGCACGGCGCGAGTTGCGGGAGGAAACCGGCTACCAAGCGAGACGCTGGCGACGCCTGTTGAAGCTCTTCCCAACTCCTGGCTTTGTGAGTGAGGTGATGATTCTCTACGAAGCGCGCGGCCTGCACCGGGGAGAGGCTCGTCCGGAGCCAGACGAGGCCATTCACGTTCGCGCTTTCACGGTGAAGCACCTTCTCCAGAGGATCCGCCAGGGCAAGCTGCCGGATGCGAAGAGCGTCGCCGGGATCCTCTACTATGCTCGCTCTCGGGCCTGAATCCTCTTGACTTTGTCGGCGCCCCAGGCTTTACTCTGGCCAAAGTCTGAGCCAGGAGTCGCCTCATGACCATCTCCGACAAGACTGTGGTCACCGTAGCCTCCGGGATGATGCTGCTGTTCTTGACTGTAGCCTGGCTCGAGACCCAGTTCTTCCTCCTCCACTTCTTCGAGGCACTCATCTACCTCATCATCATCCTGCTGTTCTTCTATTTTGAGGATCGCTTCGGGTACGCCCTAGCGGTCTTTGTGCCTGCCCTCTGGATCCTGCTGCAGTTCTTCACCGGCCGGTTGCAGGCCGGCCTGCGCGAGCTGGTCCGCGTGGCTTCCTTCCGCGGAGTCGACAACGCGGTCAGTCTGGTGGCCGGGTTGATCCTGCTCACCGGCTTGCTCCTGATTTTTCTGGCCACCCATGCCTTGCGGCGCGAGGTCTCCGGGACGCCGTACCTGCGCTCGAGCCTTCTGGTGGGAGCCTGTGTTGCCGTCGGCTACTACGGGATCGTGGTGTACTGGTTTTCCAGCATGTTTCAGCCGATGCCGTAGGACGAAAATCCTCTTGACAGTCCGCGACTCATCCCTATAATCGGCGCGTGCTTGATCGGCCCTGCTTTTCGGGTGGGAGAAAGAAGGCCAGCCGACGCGCTGGCCCTTTTTTTGCCCATAGGAGAGCGTGCGACGTGGCAAGCGAAACTGATTGTTGCTCACAAGGAGGAACGTAAGTGAAAGTTCAGGGACGCGTAAAGTGGTTCAATAACACGAAGGGTTACGGGTTCATCGGTCGCGACAGCGGGTCAGACGTCTTTGTCCACTACACTGCCATCACGGGTGATGGCTTCCGCAGCTTGCAGGAAGGCGACCTGGTGGAGTTCGAAATCGTCCAGGGCCAGAAGGGTCCCCAGGCGTCGAACGTCGTCAAGGTCTCCTGAAAGAGGGACTTCCCACCACAACTTAGAAGCCCCGCGCTCGATACTGCGAGCTGTGCCGGGGCTTTCTGTCTTCCCCGGGGTATAATTTCTATCGTTCCGTCAGCTTGCCATGGAAAACCGGGAAATAGCCAAGATCCTGCAGGAGACGGCCAACCTGCTGGAGATTGACGGGGCCGACATTGGCCGCTACCGCAGTTACGAGAAGGCCGCCCAGCTGATCGAGAACCTCGCCGACCGCATCGAGGACCTTGCCAAGGCCGGCACGCTCACGGAACTCCCCGGCATCGGCGACCGCATGGCTGCCCACATCCAGGAAATCCTCCAGACCGGCAAGTACACCCTCCACCGGAAGCTGCTCAAGAAATACCCCCACACCATCCTGGAGGTGCTGAGCCTGCCGAGCCTGGGTCCGAAGAAAACGGGCCTGCTCTGGAAGAGGTTCAAGGCGGCGACAGTAGATGACATTGAGCGGCTCGCACGTGCCGCCAAGCTTCGTGACCTGCCAGGCTTCGGCGAAAAGAGCGAGCAAAACATCCTCAAGGGCATCGAAATGTACAAGCGCCAGGCCGGTCGCTTCCACATTGATGAGGCCGACCGGGAGGCCGAAGAATTAGCGGCCTACATCGAAGCACTCGGAAAGACCGTGCGGGGAGTAACACCAGCAGGCTCCCTGCGGCGGGGCAAGGAAACCATCGGCGACCTCGACCTGCTACTGATTTCAAAAGAAGTCGAAAAAGTCAGCGATTACATCCTGAAATACCCCCGCATCGAGCAGCAGCTCGCCCGCGGTGAAAACAAAGTCAGCTTCAAACTCGGCAACGCCATGCAGGTGGATGTGCGCATCCTCGAGGAACGCTCCTTTGGAGCCGCCCTCCAGTACTTCACTGGCTCCAAAGAACACAACATCGTTCTGCGCGGGCGCGCCAAGGAGCGCGGCTGGAAACTCTCCGAATACGCCCTGGAGACAATTAAAGGGAGTCGGTTCCTGGCTGGACGCACGGAAGCGGAAATCTACGAAAAGCTCGGCCTGACCTACATCGAGCCGGAACTGCGCGAGAACACCGGTGAGATTGAAGCGGCTGAGAAAGGTGAGCTACCGAGATTGGTCGAGCTACGTGACATCCGTGGTGACCTGCAGATGCACACGACCGCCAGCGACGGCAAGAATTCGATCGAAGAAATGGCGCGAGCGGCCAAGAAGCTCGGCTACGAATACATCGCCCTTACCGACCATTCGAAAGCCGTCACCGTAGCCAACGGGATGGATGAGAAGCGCACGATCGAGCAAATCGGGAAGATTCGCCAGGTCGAACAGCGAATGGATGGATTCTGGCTGCTGGCCGGAATCGAAGTGGACATCCTGAAGGACGGACGGCTCGACCTTGATGACGAAGTGCTCGCCCAACTGGACGTGGTAGTAGCTTCCGTCCACTCTTATATGAACCTCGAACCGGCCGCGATGACGGATCGTATCCTGCGGGCGTTTGAGAATCCGAACTTGATGATTCTCGCGCACCCCACGGGCCGGCTGCTGTTGCGTCGTGACCCGTTTCTCTTTGACATCGAGCGCGTCCTAGACGACGCCGCCCGGCGTGGAATCGCCGTCGAGTGCAATGCCTACCCCGACCGGCTGGACCTGAAAGACGTTCATCTGCGGATGGCCAAGGAGCGCGGCGTCAAGGTGGTGATCTCGACCGACTCCCATTCCACCACCCACTTGCCCTTCATGAAGTACGGCGTTCTCATCGCACGCCGCGCCTGGCTGGAAAAGAGGGATGTGCTGAACACGCTTCCGGCAGAGGAGCTGTTCAAGATGCTGCATCGCCGCCGAACTCCGGTCAAGGCTGCCCACCGACGCTGAGAAGCCGCACGGATGGTGACGAACGCACTTGCAAAAGGGCAGCGCTTTGCGGATGATGGAGAGCTTTTCAGCGCGTGGGAGGGAGCGCTGAGCCGCTGTGATTCGCCGTCCTGCAAGAATTGAAGCCGCCAAAGGCAAGCTGGGCGTACTGCTGCCCGGCATGGGTGCAGTCACCACCACGTTTATGGCGGGAGTTGAGCTCGTTCGCCGCGGCAAGGCTCTTCCCGTGGGCTCGCTGACCCAGATGGGCACGATCCGGCTGGGCAAGCGCACCGAATTCCGCACTCCTCCAATCCGGGAATTCGTGCCGCTGGCCGCGCTCGATGACCTCGTGTTCGGCGGCTGGGACATCTTCGCAGATAACGCCTATCAGGCGGCACAGAAGGCCGGCGTGCTTGAGGAGCGCCATCTGCAGCAGGTGAAGAGCTTGTTGAGCCGGATCAAGCCTATGCGCGCGGTCTTTGACGCGAACTACGTGCGGAAACTGCAGGGTAAACACATCAAGAAAGCGCGCACGAAATGGGAGCTGGCACAGGCGCTGAAGGACGATATTGCCGATTTCAAGGCGAAGTCAGGCGCCCGGCGGCTGGTGATGGTCTGGTGCGGCTCGACGGAAGTTCACCTGAAGCCGCAAAAAATCCACCAGAGTGTCGAAGCCTTTGAGCGAGCGCTCAAGCAGAACCACGAGGCGATTGCGCCTTCGATGATTTATGCGTATGCGGCCATCACCTCAGGCGTGCCGTTTGCGAACGGAGCCCCTAACCTGACTGTCGATATCCCCGCCATGGTGGAGCTGGCGGGCGAACATCGGGTTCCCCTCGCGGGCAAGGATTTCAAGACCGGTCAAACGCTAATGAAAACTATCATTGCGCCCGGGCTGAAGTCGCGCATGATTGGTCTTTCCGGATGGTTTTCCGCCAATATCCTGGGGAACCGCGACGGCGAGGTGCTCGACGATCCGCTCTCGTTCAAAACTAAAGAGGAATCCAAGCTGGGAGTGCTGGAATACATCCTCCAGCCGCAGCTCTACCCCGAACTCTACGGAAACTACCACCACAAGGTGCGCATCAACTACTACCCGCCGCGCGGCGACAACAAGGAGGGCTGGGACAACATTGACATTTTCGGGTGGCTCGGCTACCCGATGCAGATCAAGATCGACTTCCTCTGCCGCGATTCGATTCTGGCAGCGCCGCTCGTGCTCGACCTCGTGCTCTTTCTCGACCTGGCCCAACGTGCCGGCTTCCGTGGCATCCAGGAGTGGTTGTCGTTTTACTTTAAATCACCGATGTGCGCGCCCAATCTGTATCCCGAGCACGATCTTTTCATCCAGTTGACGAAGCTGAAAAACACTCTGCGCTGGCTCCGCGGCGAGGAACTCATCACCCACCTCGGCACCGAGTACTACGACTAGCGAAAGTCCGGGTTAGCTAGGGCGAAGTGGCCACGCGTGGCCGGACGGAATCGAGCAGAGCCTGGCGGGCACTCTCAGGAATGATCCTCCAGTTGTTGTCCACAATGGAATCCACGCGCCCCGCCTGCCGGACGTAATTGATCAGCAGGTCGCGGATTTGGCGGCGCTCGCGGCGGAGGATCTTTTCGCCGCGGAACATCTGATAGCCACCGCCGCCCGCGTAGCGGTAGCTGTTGACCGCGAGCCGCAGCTTCTGGTCCGGTGTGATGGGCCGTCCCTGAAACTCCAACCTAACGATGCGCTCGCCTACGGGTCGTGTCAGGTCAATCTGGTAGCTAACGCCGCCGGCAATGTCGAAGTTGTAGCCATAGATGCGGGGATTCGTGAGTGCCGCACCGTGTGGCGCGGGGTGTTGCTCGAAGAAAGCTGCCGATTGCTCCAACGCCCGGCGAAGAACGTCGCCGGTGGTCTCGATGGTGTAAAGCTGATTCTCGTACGGATAGAGCGCATAGAGGTGGCGGACGGTCAAGGGGCCGGAGGGAATCTCCACCCAAGCTGAGAACACAGAAGCCAGCGCGACCTCCGCACGCCCAAACTGGCGCATCGTGCGCTCAACAATCTCCGCCAGGAGATGATCCTCAAACCGCGCCGTGCGCGCCGACAGCGGGGCGGGCACCTGTGCGACGACGGTGTTCAGCCAGCGCTCGGTGGCCTCATGAGCCGGTCGCGCGAGCGCCCCGATCTCCGCGTCAGGTTCGACGCTGTCGTCAATCGGAATCACGCGGCTTTGCTTGTCCACGACACGCCAAGGCTCTTGCGGGGTGGAGCGCTCCAACGCGATTCTGAGTTCCGCCACCGATTGCCCCCAGTACTTCGCTTGGACAAGGCGGACGCCGTTTACGTCCAAGCCAGCCAGCTCCTGGTGGGAGTGGCCGAAGACGATGGCATCAATGCCGGGAACTTTTTCAGCCAGCTCCCAGACAGCATCCTCGCCCGGCAAGCCAGGGGTCGACTCACCGCTGGTAGGGTCGCGGCCCAAGCCGGAGTGGACAATGACCAGCACGACGTCGGCCCGCGCGCGGAGCTTGGGAACGTATTCGCGAGCGGTCTCCACCACATGTCGAAAGCGGTAGCCGCGGTAGTGTGCCGGCACCTCCCAACTAGGCACAACCGGCGTGACCATGCCGAGAATCGCGACGCGCACCCCGGCGACTTCACGGATCACGTAGGGTTCAAAACGGCGGCGCGAATCATAGTACGTGCTGGAAACGTTCGCCGCCAGCCACGGGAATTGGGCCTGCTCTTTCAGCCGCCACAAGGTTTCCAAGCCGAAGTTGAAATCGTGGTTACCGGCCGCCATGGCGTCGTAGCCGATGGCATTCATCGCCGCAAGTACGGGGTTGCGGTCGGAAGGACGTGTGCGGGCGGAGAGGTAGGCCAGCGGCGTGCCCTGAGTGGTATCACCGCAGTCCACGACCAAGGTATTCGGGTTTTCCGTGCGGGCACGCTTGACGATAGTGGCCACCTGAGCCAAGCCGCGAGGCATGTGCCGCCCTGTGAGGTAGTCATACGGGAGGATGTGGCCGTGGAGGTCGGTCGTCCCGAGGATGGTAAGGGTGAGAGTCTCGGCAGCTGCCGGCGTTCCCCACAGGGCAAGGAAAAGAATGATCGACTGCGTGGCCACACGAGCGATGCGGGACAGAGA
>Ga0073934_10000539_pt1 | contig 106807 bp, 105 predicted proteins | sample LarsenN4metaG_FD_76834 | JGI IMG/M metagenome (GOLD analysis project Ga0073934, IMG submission 76834) | Hot spring sediment bacterial and archeal communities from British Columbia, Canada, to study Microbial Dark Matter (Phase II) - Larsen... ...
GGCCGATCATAACATCACCTTACAGGTGTAGCCTCACATTCCATTTCCATTCCCTCTGGGGAAGACAGACCGTATTTATCCTGCCGGCGGCGAGTACCGCGCTTTCATCCAACCGCGTTGCTGGCTGCTTTGCACGACCGCATGAATGAAGTGCACGCCGCGCGCGCCGTCTTGTGCTGTCGGGAAATCGGTGTCAAATTCGCCCGGCGTTGTGCCGGAAATTTTTGCCGCCATCGTGCGGCCGGCGTTGCGATAAATATTGGCAAAGGCTTCGATGAACGCCTCGGGATGGCCGGAAGGCAGGCGTATATTGTGCTGGGCAATCGGCGTCAGGTAACTATTGCCATGCTTGTAGATTTGCTCAGGGGCATTGCGAAAACGCACGTGCAAATAGTTCGGATTTTCTTGCCGCCATTCCAAAGAAGCCTCGGTGCCGTAAACACGAATGCGAAAATTATTTTCTTCGCCCACGGAAATCTGCGAGGCGTACATAATTCCGCGCGCGCCTCCCTCGTAATGCACGAGGGTGTTGGCGTCGTCATCCAATTTGCGGCCGGAAACAAAAGTCGTCAGATCCGCGCAGAGTTCTTCGATCTCCAAACCGGTGATGTAATGCGCGAGATTTTCCGCATGTGAGCCGATATCGCCGAAACAGCCGGCCACGCCGGCTTGATTCGGATCGGTGCGCCACACCGCCTGCTTCGCGCCCTCGCCTTCCAGAAACGTGGCGAGCCAGCCCTGCGGATATTCGACGACGATTTTGCGAATCACGCCCAATGCGCCCTGCCGCACCAGCTCTCGCGCTTGCTTCACCATCGGATAGCCGGTGTAATTGTGCGTCAGCGCAAAAATAACCTCATGCTTTTTGACGAGACGGCATAGCTCTTCCGCATCGGCCAGCGTCGTGGTCATCGGCTTGTCACAAATCACATGAAAACCGGCGATGATGAAAGCTTTCGCGATTTCGAAATGATGATGGTTCGGCGTCACAATCGAAACAAAATCAATGCGTTCCTCTTTCGGCAAGCGGCTTTCTTTCTCCGCCATTTCCTGATACGAGCCATACACGCGATTGAGATTCAAAAAAAGTTCCGCGCCCTGTTGCTTCGATTTTTCCGGCGTCGAAGAGAACGCGCCGGCAACTAATTCCATTTCGCCATCCAGCGCCGCGGCTTTGCGATGCACCGCGCCGATGAACGCGCCCGGCCCGCCGCCGATCATGCCGTAACGTAATTTTCGTTGAAGTGTCATTGAACCTCCTTCATAAAATTTTCAATTAACCATTGACAATTAACCATTGACCATTGACAATTATCAAGTGTTAATTGTGAATTGTCAATTGCGAATTCAAAAATCATCACAACTTTTATACGCCTCGATCACTGCCAGCTCGCCCTCTTTGCCCGGCTTCGAGTTGCCGTGCTCCATGCCCATCACGCCGCGATAGCCTTTCTCGTAAATGTGCTTGAACACGTTGCGATAATTGATCTCGCCGGTCGTCGGCTCTTTGCGGCCGGGGTTGTCGCCGATTTGAAAGTAGGCAATCTCATCCCAGGCCAGATTGATATTGGGAATCAAATTGCCTTCGGTGATTTGCTGATGATAAAGATCGTCGAGAATTTTGCAGGAGGGACTGTTGACGGCGCGGCAAATTTGATAGGCTTGCGGAATTTTGGTGAGAAAGAGTCCGGGATGATCGCGCCACGCATTGAGCGGCTCCAGCACCATGATCACGCCGTGCGGCTCGAACACTTCGGCGCAATATTTCAGATGCTCGATCACGTTGGCGGTTTGATAATCCCATTCCAGGCGCGTGCTGAACATGCCGGGCACCACCGTCGTCCATTTCGCGTTCACCCGCTTCGCGACTTCCACAGCGGCGCGCATTTGTTTGAGCAGCATGTCGCGCACGTCTTTGTCGTTGTTGACGAAAGTGGCTTTGCCGAATTCGGCATAAGTGACGAACACGCCCATCAACATGTTCAACCGCGCCATTTCTTTGGCGATGCGCTCCTGCTCTTCGACCGGGCGCGACATCATGCCGTTGTCTTCCAAGGCCGTGAAACCTTGATCGGCCATGAAGCGAAGCTGATCGATCAAATCTTTGCCGGCATGCTGCTCAAACATGCCGAAGTGCGGCGCATATTTATGCTTGAACGAATGTTTGCCGCGCGGCGAGGCGGCGGCTTTCGCACTCAAAGGCGTTGACGTCGTCAAGACCGCCACGCTCGCCGCTAATCCGGTTTTTATGAAGTCTCGTCGTTTCATAATTTCACTCTTCCGAATGAAAAATCCACACAGATCAAAAACGCACACGGAAAAACATTTAAAAAGCCGTGTGAGTTTTTGATCCGCGTGTAATCATAATCGCTGAGTTGTTATTGGTTTCAGGTCGTTCGACTCAGCTTCGTTACACCCGGCACGGCCACTGGCGGCACGGACATCGGCCCAAAACTAAAACTCTTTGGCGTGATATCGAGTTCGGAATTTAGAATTTCATCCCACGCAATCACCTGCCCGGTGTAGGCGGCTTCGCGGCCCATGATGGCCGACAGCGTGCTCTCCGCCACTTGCCGGCCTTCGTTGAGCGGCTGGCCTTTGCGAATGCTGGCGATCAAATCCGTGTGCTCTTGGACATACGGATTCGGCGGCGCTTCGACCTCCAAACGCCACGGCTTCGCGGCTTTAATCCACGACGATGGATCGGACGTGCCTTTGGTGCCGATCAAATACTCGTTGACACGAGTGGCGGTGCCGTCGATTTGCCGGCACATGCTCAGCACCCGCGCCCCGTTTGGATATTCGAATTCAATCGCGAAATGATCGAAAATGTGGCCATACGACGGCTCAACGCGAACTTGCCGGCCGCCAACGCCGACGGCTTTCACCGGATGCGCCCCCAGCGCCCAATTCGCGACGTCGATGTTGTGAATGTGCTGCTCGACAATGTGATCGCCAGAGAGCCAGGTGAAATACAGCCAGTTGCGCAGTTGCCATTCCATGTCCGTCCAGCCCGGCTGGCGCGGATGCATCCACAGCCCGCCTTGATTCCAATATACCTGCGCCGCCACGACGTCGCCAATCGCGCCGGCGTGAATGCGCTTCATCGCCTCGACGTAACCGAGCTGATGGCGGCGCTGCGTGCCCGCGACAATCGCCAGCCCTTTTTGCCTGGCGAGATCGGAAGAGGCCATCACCGCGCGCACGCCGACGGGATCGACCGCGACCGGTTTTTCCATGAACACGTGCTTGCCGGCTTCAATGGCGGCTTGCAAATGCATCGGGCGAAAACCCGGCGGCGTCGCGAGAATCACCAGATCGATCTCGCTGGCAATCACATTTTTATAAGCGTCAAAGCCAACAAAGCAATGATCATCTGTAACTTTGAAGCGGTCGCCGAGCGCAGTGCGGAGCTGTTCTTTGCATTGGTTCAAACGATCGGCAAAGACATCGCCGAGGGCGACAATCTCGACGCCGGGCGAAGATTCGAAACAATCTTTCGCCGCGCCGGTGCCGCGCCCGCCGCAGCCGATGAGGCCGACGCGAATCGTTTCGTTCGCGGCGAAGCCGAAGGCAAAATTGCCCGAGGCCATCAGTCCGGCCGTCGCAGCCGCGGTGGTTTTGATGAACTCCCGCCGCGTCAACGGCGCGCCGGAGTTTTGTTGGTTCATTTTGTTTTCCATCTTATCCTCCACGGATTAATTTTAAAAAGTGAATTTTGCCTCAAACCGACAAGCGTGCAGTTTCAAAAGACAACTTTTACCACGGAGCCACAGAGTTAACGGAGAAACACGGAGCAAGAAATCCAAAACAAAAATATTTGCACGATTTTCTCCGTGTGTCTCGGCTTTCTCTGTGGCTCCGTGTTGAAAACTTGTTCTGTTTGTAAAGAATTTCGGTTCTCAAAAATCTTAGCCAGCCACGATTTTCGATTCACGGCTCGCACAACACCCGAAATCCCACAAACGTCGCATCCGACAGCCACCATTTGCTCTTCGGCATTTGCGGATCAGTCATGTTCCACATCGGCATTTGTTTCGCGCGCGCGCCGCTGTGAAGCTGTGCGGCTTTGTATTTATAAGAACCGCCGGCAACAACCGGCTTGCCGTCATGTCCGACGACCCATTCCGCCGCATTGCCGAGCATGTCGTACAAACCCCACGGATTCGGCTGCTTCGTGGCGACGGGATGGGTTTTATCCTCGGCGTTGTCCCAAAACCAGGCGTGCTTGTCCAAACTTGCAGGCGAAATTTTTTCGGTTTCGCCGGCGCGACAAGCATATTCCCATTCCGCTTCCGTAGGCAAGCGATATTTTTTTCCCGTCTTCGCCGAGAGCCAGCGGCAATATTCCTGCGCGGCGTGAAACGTCATGCTCAGCGCCGGATAGCCTTTATGCCCAAACCCGCGATCCGGCGCGCCGTAAGGTTTCGTCGGCCGCGCGATCGCATCCAGCTCGCCGATCTTCTGATTTTCTTTCTCGTCAAGCTTGAACGCATAAATGTCATATTCATCCCACGTCACTTCGGTTTTGCCAATCCAAACCGGCTTGATTTCGACCGCGGTTTTATTGATCGTCATGGTTCCGGCCGGCAGCGGAATCATTTCAAACTTGACGGACGTGCCGGGAATGGTTTCGGCGAAGGGAGATAAAGCTTGTGTAGTTGATTGGTCGATAACGGCCAACGGATAAACAGCGGCCAACAGATAAAAAATAAAAAATCCGTTGGCCGCCTCCATCCGTTGATTAGTTAAGAATGATTTCATAAACTAAAGTTCGGTTGAAAAAATCATCACAGCCTGCCGCGCTTCATCTGTTTCACCGCATAATCGCAAGCCCGCGCCGTGAGTGCCATGTACGTGATCGACGGATTCTGGCACGCCGAAGAGGCCATCGCCGCGCCGTCGGTGACGAACAGATTCGGCACGTCATGGCTTTGGTTGAAGCCGTTCAACACCGAGGTTTTCGGATCGCGGCCCATGCGCGCCGTGCCCATCTCGTGAATGCACAAGCCGGGAGGATTGGTGCCGACGAAGGCATTGATATTTTTCGCGCCGCATGCTTCGAGCATGGCCGCGGCCGAAACCGCCATGTCTTCGCGCATCTTGTTTTCGTTGTCGCTCCAGGCGCAATGAATCTTCAACAGCGGCATGCCCCACTGATCTTTTTTCTCCGCGTCCAGCTCGACGTAATTTTCAAAACGCGGCAAATGCTCGCCCCAGCCGCCGATCCACATCACCCATTGGCCGGGCTGCCGCAATTGTTTTTTAAATTCCACGCCCAAGCCGGGCATGGCGATGCCGCGCTCCCAACCCTCGCGGCTGGCGCCGGCCTGGCAGCCGAAACCGCGCAAATAATTCGGATTCTTGCTGCTCGCATCGATGTTGCGGAAGCGCGGAATGTAGACGCCGTTGGGACGATTGCCGGAGTAGTATTTGTCTTCATAACCGTGAATCTCTCCGGTCGCGCCGGCTTGATAAGGATGATCCATCAGATAATGTCCCAACGCGCCGCTGGAGTTGGCGAGGCCGGTGGAAAAACGCGGCGTGGAGGAATTCAGCAGAATCTGCGTGGAACCGAGCGCCGAGGCGCACAAGAAAATCACTTTGCCGTAAAACTCGGTGGCTTCTTTGGTTTGCGCATCGATGACGCGCACGCCGGTGGCGCGATCTTTTTTTTCATCATAAATGACGCTGTGAGCGATGCTGTTGCAACGAATCGTGAGCTTTCCGGTCGCCTGCGCGGCCGGCAGCGTCGAGCTTAAGGAACTAAAATAAGAGCCGGTCGAGCAGCCGCGATGGCAGGGGCCGCAGTAGTGACAAGCCTGACGTCCCTTGTGCGGCACCGTGAGCACGGCGACGCGCCCGATGATCATCTTGCGTCCGGCAAAAGCTTTTTCGATATGCTCTTTCACATGCAGCTCGACACAATTCATTTCCATCGGCGGCAGGAATTTTCCGTCCGGCAAGTGCGGAATCCCTTCGACGCTGCCGCTGATGCCGGCGAACGACTCGACGTAATCATACCACGGCGCAATATCTTTGTAGCGAATCGGCCAATCCACGCCGAAACCGTCGGCCGCGTTCGCCTCGAAATCGAGATCGCTCCAACGATAACACTGCCGTCCCCACATCAGGGAGCGGCCGCCGAGATGATAGCCGCGAATCCACGTAAACGGTTTGTCCGGATCGTGCGTGTAAGGATTCTCTTTGTCGTTGACGAAGAAGTGGCGCGTCGCTTCGCCGAACGCGTAGCATTGGCTCTGTTTCGCATACTCCGCTTCAAACAGCCGGCGGTCGCCGCGATTGCGGAATTTAAATTCCCAATCGCCCATGTCTTCGGTAATGTAATCCTGGCGATGCTCGACCGGGCGGCCGCGCTCCAGCATGAGCGTCTTGAGGCCGCGCTCCGTCAGCTCCTTCGCCGCCCACCCGCCGGTGATGCCCGAGCCGACGACGATGGCGTCGTAAGTTTCTTTTTTGGAAATGTAAAAATTGTTCATGATCTCACCAGCTCCTTGAAGGAAGTTCCAAGCCTCAAACAATAAATTCCAAATAAATCTCAATCTGCAATATCCAAATTTCAAAGTGCATTGTTTTATTGGGCATTGGTAATTGGAATTTAGATTTATTTGTGATTTGGTTTTTGGTGCTTGATAATTCTGATGGCTAAATTTTTACAAATTTGTCAGACGTTGGATTTTGGCTGAAAGTCACACGGTGAAAGATCAGCTTCATCCAATTCCGGCCCAAGCTCTGCCGCCGACGCTCTCCAACGGGATGCAGCCATCGTAGCGATCGGTGGCCGGGCGAAATTGCAATTCATCCGTGGCGCCGATTTCGGAGGTGTAATAACCGGCCAGCGTCATCTCTTTCATCATGCCGAAAAACGGCACTTCTTTGACCCTCGCCCTTCGCGCGCCGATCGCCTCCAAATCCAAATTGGCCAGAAATTCGGTTTGCTCTGGCGAAGTTCCTTGCAAAAAACGCTTGCCGTGCTTCAGTTGAAATTGGTTTTCAAGATCAGCCAGACCGGCGAGAAACCGGTTGCGATCCTTGGCGGGATACCATTCGGTGAGCATCAAATCGATGAACTGGCCGACGCCGGCTTCGCGCGCGCCGGGGGTGTCGGTGGTGGGAATGATCAGCTCCGCGATGGTGATCACCAGCTCGTTCTGCTCGGCGCTGAGCGTTTGCGGCGTGTAGCGCGGCAGTGGCCGATAGCCGCTGAGCACGGCGTTGACCACGGGCGCGGAAATCGCGCCGCCCAACAACAAAGCGACACGTTTCAAAGCTTCGCGTCTGTTCATGGCAGGATATCCTCCTTACAAGTTTGAGTCTTTGCAAAAGCAAAAACTTTCACGCAAAGCCGCAAAGATAACGCAGAGGAAAAACTTTGCGAATCTTTGCGTCTCTGTGTCTTTGCGTGCGCTTTTGCTTTTAGTTGCAGCTTGTCCTCGCGTTGGTTTGATGTTCTTCATTATGCCCAGTCACTCGGAGTGACCGGTCAATTGTTACTTTACAAATTCCTTTTCCTCGACATTGCGAATGATGATATTACGCTCAACGACTGTATTGAGCTTGTTCGGCGGCATCGGCAGCGTCACTTCACTCACGACAAACTCGGCCATCGTCACTTTTTGCACCCAATTCGTCGCCAGATCTTTGTGAATATCGCCTTGATAATGCGAGCTGCCAACGGCCTGAATTTCCATTTCCGGCACGGGCTTCATGATCATTTTAAAAGAGCTTTCACCCGAATCGTATTCCAGTAGGGCGCACGATCGACCATTGACGACGCTCACGCCTTTGAATTCGAGTGTGATCTCGCCATTCTTAAAAAAGGAACCCGGCAAAATATTCTTTCCCAAATTCACCGGCGGCTCGGAGAAAGCGGCGGCATGAACGATCTTTTGGCCGATCTGCTTTAAATCCTGAATGCCGTTTCCAGCCGGCGTTCGCTCCGCAAAGACGTTGCAAAAAGAATGAAAATCGATGAAGGCGTTATAAACGTGATACGATTTGTCGGTTGGCAAAGCGTTGCCGTTGCTGTCGTGCAGATTTTCAAATTTGCCGTGATCGATTCCGAAGACTTGCCCCTTCGCATCTGTCTCGGTCGATTTAAACAAATATATCCAATTCTCGAGCGCCGGTATGGCGGCTTCCGCCGCATTGCCTTGTTGCAAAGTAAAACGGCCGCAGGTATATTCATCGCCATCTTTTCCGGCAAGCTTGGCGGGAACGCATTTGAGGCGAAGCCGGTAAATGTCCGTGTTCACGCGCTTGCCATCCGGCGCGTAGGCGATGAGCTGGGATTCCATCAGGAAATATTGAATCGCTTGTGAACGCGCGCCGGCCAGATCAAACTTTTTATTTAAATCAAAACGCGATGATTGCGCAGCAGCGGCATTGACGAGAAAAGTAAAAATAACGAAACTAAAAATTATCAATCTCATCTTTGTAATGGCTTTGAGGTTAGCAGGCATGGTCTCTTTTCAGTTGATATTCACCCGCGCTTCGTGCAACGCCAGCGCGAATCCGGCGCGCGGACTCAAGCCTTGCGGCGGATAGCCCAAAGAATGCGCCGTCTCATCACCAAACAGGCACATCATCAAAACGCCGGTGAGCCAGCCGCGTTTGAGAATCGGCTTGATCTCGAAACGTGAACTGAACTCGCTGGCGTAACGATTCGTCCAGCCGCCTTTTAAATCATCGGCAATCGCCAGCCCGATTTTAAATGCGCCGGGGAGATGCGCCAGTTTTGGCGCTGCTTCCGCAATCGCGCGCGCCGCTACGCCATCGGCGTCGAAGGCGAGCAGTTCGTCGAGCAAAGCCGGCAACGTGGTCTTTGCCCCTCGGATTCATTGCCACCAGCGGCGGCAAGCTGAGATCGCGCGTCTGCGGAGCGATCATCGTTTGCAGATAAGCGCGAAAGCGCTCAAACCCGCGCGGAATGCCGTACAACTCGCGTTGGATTTTTAGCAAGGGCACATGTTCGAGTTGCATGACGGTCTCTAAAAATCTGTCACTGCAAGCGCTTTTCAGCGAAGCAGTCTCCAGCCTGCGAAAAGTTCGCTTCGTCCCGCCAAAAGCGCGGGACTCGCGATGACAGTCGAATTAAAATTTTAATTTTTTCAAATACTGGCAGCTCGCCGTAATGCTCTGCAGCGGATCAGCGGGATTGTCGTGCTCGACAAAATAGTGTTTCAAGCCGGCTTGCTTGGCCTGCGCAAAAATTGCGGCGAAGTCGATTTTGCCCTTGCCGACATCGACCATCTTTTGATCTTCGGTCATGTCTTTCACGTGGCACAGCGGAAAACGGCCGGGATATTTCGCAAAATAAGCGAGCGTGTCCTGCCCGCCTTTTTTAATCCAGAACAGATCAAGCTCCATCTGCACGAGCTTGGGATCGGTTTCGACGAGTAAAACATCGTAGGGAATTTTGCCGTCAACAGTTTCAAATTCGAAGTCGTGATTGTGGTAGGCGAATTGGATGTTGGCTTTCCGACAGGCTTCGCCGACCTTGTTGAAGAGCGCGGCATGCGCTTTGTATTTCTCCAGCGTGCGATCCGCCGGCGCAAGCCACGGGCACACGATATATTGATGCCCAACGGCTTTTGCGGTTTGAATCACCGTGTCAAGTTTCTCGCGCAGCATTTCAATCGGAACGTGCGTCGAAGGCGCTTTCAGGCTGAGACGAGCCAGCAATTTTCTCACGTCTTCCGGCTTGTTGTCAAAGTAGCCGGCAAATTCAACTTCTTTGTAGCCGGCCTGAGCGACTTTTTCGAGCGTGCCGGCGAAATCTTTCTTCAACAAATCGCGGATCGTGTAGAGCTGCAATCCGATTTTTTCGAGCGATTTGCCGCCGGCGTATGCCGGGAAGGAGTTTGCGAATAAACTGCCGAGCATCGCGCCGGCCGAGGTTTTGAGAAACGTTCTGCGGTTCATCATAGGGATCATCCTTGTTGAATGAAAAGTGATCGTTCATAACAACGACTTTTTATTCTCACAATTTGCCTTTGAGATCAGCAACATCTTCGGTGAGAGACATGAGGTATTTTGCAGCATCCGTGACGCGGGAAAACTTTTTAACGAAATATTCTTTGTGTGTGGTTTTGATCAACAGTTCAATTTGATCGACGTTTTTAGAAGACTGGGAATCCATCTTGATTGCAGAGATTATGGTATTTTCCAATTTTTCACGGCATCCAGCCAGACATTCGCGAGCAATTTCTCCTTTGTCCGGATCAGATAATTTTTGATATCGCAGCCAACTTCTGGCGGGTGTTTCGGAATCCTTTTCCGGCCAATCAAAAACTATTTGATGCTTTCGCGTGGCTTCCACCATTTCCGCAAAAGGGATTTCGATCAACTCGATGCCAAAACTTTCCATCATCAGCTTTGATGGCTTTGACCAATTGCCGAGCAAGACGGCAATGCTTTTTTTGATTGTCGGATAGGTCGTGCGCAATTTGTAATGTGCAACACAAGTCCAGGAGCCTTTGTCACGATTGTGCTTTTTGTAACGAATATACTTTGACTCAACCAGAATAAGCGGATTTCCGTTTTCATCTTCGACGACGGTGTCGATTTGATACTGGTTGCCGGTATCATTGATGAGCAGGAGTTTCTGGCCTTGACGTTTGCCAATTCGTGCACCACCGACATCGACAAAAAGTCCAAAAGGTTCGACAACGTGTCGAATGATATTTTGAATCTCCGCTTCAACACTCTTTCCAATTGCCTCTCCGAGAGCGCTCGCAGGGTTTGGCATAAAGCTATTTTTCCAAAGTTAAAACCGATTCCTTAAGAGTCAAATGATGCCTCTGGGAATTGCTTTTCCATTTGTCGCCACGGCTACGAAGCTTTTGAATGTGAAATTTGCGGAAACCGAGACCCACACCAATACGACCAAGGTATTCTTCCGTCGGGATATGCACGCCGTAAGGTGCCGAGTCACCTAAGATGAGAACGAATTTTGCGCCTTTTTTCAGCACGCGAAGATTATCAGCGAGCGTCGCGGTCATGTCATTGAAGTATTGACCAACCATAATGTCATAGCTTTTTTTGCCGCCCTTGGTCAATCGGAGAACAGACAATTTGTTTACACTTTCCTGGAGTATTCCGGCAACGTTGGGTTCAGCGGATTTCAGCAAATCTGAAATAATATTTTTCGTGTTATAGGCGGTGCGATTTATTTGTGTCGTCGCGGAGATAAAAAGTTGAGAGCGAATTTTTTCAGTAATGTCGTTCCAGGAATTGGCGTAGCCATTGAAATAGGTCTCGAGCCGGGTGCGATCGGCATAGTCGTAATTATTCAAATAGGGCGGCGAGGTAAAGCTGAGATCGAAGAAAGCATTCGGCAAATGGCTGTCACGCGCGTCACCGAGGATAATATGCGAAGGTGTATTCCGCGCTTCCGGTGGAATGCTCTTCAAATCATCGATCATTTGAAAAAGTTGCCGCTTAAAAGCTTCCAAACCGTTTTTTTCTTTAATACGTTTTTTGGGCGCGATGTAGGGCCATCCGGTTGCAGCGGCCGAGGCTTGGCGCAAGGCACAAATCAATGCCACCTGAAATAGTAAGCGATATTTTCTTTTGACATTTTTATCAATGTAATCACGGATGTAAACCAGCTCGCGAAGATTAGGCTCGGAAAAACACTTGCGAACCAATTCCGGCATCATATTGGTATCGATCAGGGCGGAGCGATTGCGCGTCAAATCCAATTCAAAGGTAATTTGATTGGCTTCATTGATAAGCTCGGCAAGGTCGAAATTCCAATCGCTTTTGGCAGAGGCGATTTTGTGAACGAAGGGATGGGCTTCAATGCCGTAGGATTCGATTCCTTTGCTTTTGCAAACGACAACCGTTGTGCCTGTACCTACAAACGGATCGTAGAACACATGGCCCGGGCGGATATCATGCACTTGGATGATATGTTCGACCGCGCGGTAGGAAAAACCAGCCGGATATTGAAACCAACGATGAATCGGCGCTTGCTTGCTGTCAGCAAATGTGCCAAATTGTTCCAACTCCTCACGTGGCGCTTTCAGATAGATTCCAAAATCTTCCGAGATTTTTAATTTGTTTTTTGCCGCCTTAAATGAATAAGGCTTGACATTTCTCTTTTTGGATTTGGATACCGGCATTTCTTCCTCACGAAAATGGCTGAAATTACTTTTATGCTGCCTACTCTTGCCAGGCTTACGGCCCAGCAATCAATTAAAAAATTTTAATCCCTCTTACAACAGCCTAATCCGAATATTCCGATACCACACCTTGTCGCCGTGATCCTGCAGCACGATATGACCTTTGCGATTGCGGCCATATCCGGGCATCGTCCCAAACTTGCTTTTGGCCACGCGCGCCTCCCAATCCGGGCTGCCGATTTCGTATTCGACAATCTTGACGCCGTTGAGCCACTGCGCGATATGCGTCCCCTTCACGACGAGGCGGACGGCGTTGTATTCACCGGCCGGGCGCGTCACATCTTGTGTCGGCGCATGCAGCGCGTAGTTAGCGCCGGCAGAGGTGCTGGGATCGAGCCCGTCTTTGTGCTTGGCGTTGTCCAGCACCTGCATTTCCGGGCCGGTCTCCCAGGAATAATTTCGATCTTCCGACACCCAGAAAAAAATGCCGCTGTTGCCGCCTTTGGAGATTTTCCATTCGAGCTGCAATTCGAAATCCCCATACTGGTCAGCGGTCATGAGGTCGCCGCCCTGGCCTTTTTTGCTAAAATACAACTCGCCCTTTTTGGTCACTTTCCAAGCCGGCGGCGCCTGCTCCATCTTATAGCCGCGCCAGCCGTTGAAGGTTTGGCCGTCGAACAACAATTCCCAGCCGGCATTCCGTTCGTCCACCGAAAGCGAAGGCAGAGTTGCCGCGCCGCAGCCGAAAAGAATCGTGCCAAGAACGAGTAAAATCATCAGGCGTTTCATAGTGCTCCCTTCTCGTAATGAGTAAAGTGTAAAACGTAATTCTAAACCCAAAAACCGATGTCAGTCAACAATTCATACGGGGAAAACTTATCGGGGCATAAGATACCATATCCTTTTTAAAAATGCAACCAAAATTGTTACGGCATAAAAAAGAAGTTGAAAATCGCGACATTTTTTATTATCTTGCCTTCGCTTGAGGAGCGCGCGGTGAACCAGGCTAATCGACAAATCGTCTGTTCGACGGCTGTTTTTCTTCATTAATAAATATATCTCGATCCGAGCCGCTTCTCACGAATGAATCGCCCGCGAGATCGTTACAAACCGCGCCCCAGGAATAGTCATTGATTCACGCAAATAACGCTATGACGTTTTTACGCATGACGTTTTATCATTACGTTTTATCTAAAGAGGAGGTGGAGTATACGATGAACGACCAACCCCCAAAATCCCGCATCGACCGGCGCACGTTTTTGCGCGCCACGGCTGCGGCCGGCGCGGGTTTGATTCTCGCGCCCAATATTCTCACCGGACAAACCGCGCCGAGAAACTCAAACGATTTGAATATTGCCTTGTTGGGCGCCGGCGCGCAAGGACAAGTTCTCGTCAACGCCTGTCTCAAAATTCCCAACATTCGCTTCAAGGCGGTGTGTGATATTTGGACAGCGTACAACCAAAAACGTGTCGTGAACCTGCTGCAAAAGTATGGACACACGGCCAATGCTTACGAAGATTATCGGGAAATGCTCGCCGCCGAGAAGGATCTCGACGCGGTGTTGATTGCGACGCCGGATTTTTGGCATGCGCGGCAAACGATTGCGTGTCTCGAGAGGGGCCTGCACGTTTACTGCGAAAAAGAAATGTCCAACAATTTGCAGGATGCGCGCAACATGGTGTTGGCGGCGCGGCGCACCGGCAAGCTGCTGCAGATCGGCCACCAACGCCGCAGCAATCCGCGTTACCTGCATTGCTATCACAAGCTGCTGCAAGAAGCCAAAATCCTCGGACGCATCACCAACGTGCGAGGCCAGTGGAATCGCGCCGTGCAGCCCGACCTCGGCTGGCCGAAGAAAGATGCGATTCCGCCGACGGCGCTGGCGAAATACGGCTTCGAATCGATGCATCAATTCCGCAATTGGCGCTGGTATCGCCGTCTTGGCGGCGGGCCGATCGTCGATCTCGGCTCGCATCAGATCGATATTTTCAATTGGTTTCTTGGCGCGTCGCCGAAAGCCGTGATTGCCAGCGGCGGCACGGATTATTACGACAAGGCGACGCACGAATGGTACGACACGGTGATGGTGATTTACGAGTACGAGCTGCTCGAAGGCAAGGCTACGCCTGTCAAGGTCCGCGCCTATTATCAAACGCTGACCACCAACAGCAGCGAAGGGTATTTTGAAAATTTTCTCGGCGATCAGGGCACGCTGCAAATTTCGGAATCCGGCAGCCGCGGCGCGATTTATCGCGAGCCGTCGGCGCCCGATTGGGAAAAGTGGGTATCTTCCGGATACTTGAAAGCGCCAAAGGAGGAAAAGCAGGCGGACAGCGGCGCGGTTTTGGACGTGCGCGAAACCGTCGCGCCGCCGAGCCACGAGCTGCCGGTGACGTTCAACGATTTATATCACAAACCGCATCTGGAAAATTTCTTCAATGCGATTCGCGGCAAAGCCAAACTCAATTGCGATCAAGACGTCGGCTACGAAACCGCGGTCACGGTGTTGAAGGTCAACGAAGCCGTCGAAGCCGGAAGAAGATTGGAATTCAGGACGAATGAGTTTCACGTTTGAATGAACTAAAAACCCCAACGGGTAGAAATCCCGCCGCAGCGGGACAACAGATGAACAGATCTTTTACCAATTACGTTACTGTTGGGAAATTTTTAACAAGCGAATTGATTGCAGCGTATCATGAATACATTCAAACCCACTTTTTTTCTTTTTCTATTGCTTGTTTCTTCTTCATCATTTGCGCAAAACCACATCGCCGCCCCCAAGCTCGGCGACGTGAGCGACGGCAATCGCTCGGCGCCGGTGCATCTGATCGATTTGTACGACGCCGACAGCATACTCGTCCGGCCCGGCGATCAGCCGATGCTGCCTTTTTCGACAAAGGTCACCTGCGGGAAATGCCACAATTATGCGAAGGTGAGCACGGGCTGGCATTTCAACACGGCGGATTCCAATGTCACGCCAGGCCGTCGCAGCCAACCGTGGATTCTGGTTCATCAAAAAACCGGCACGCAACTTCCCCTCTCCTCGCGCGGCTGGCCGGGAACTTACAAGCCTGAAGACGTGGGATTGAACGCGTGGCAGTTTGCGCAAGCGTTTGGCCGTCACCTGCCTGGCGGCGGTCTCAGTGAAAAAACCGAATCCGATCCGCCCGAGCTTTTTTGGCGGCGGGAAATTTCCGGCCCGCTCGAAATCAACTGCTTGAGCTGTCACGATGCCGAGGCCGGACACGATCAAGCCGAGTACGCCAATCAACTCAAGCGCGAAAATTTTCGTTGGGCAGCGGCGGCCACGAGCGGCTTTGCCAACGTTCGCGGCGCGGCCAGGGATGTGCCGGACAATTATGATATTTATTCCGGCCTGCCGATGGATGATCCCCAGTTGACCGCGCCGTCGATTTCGTATGATTTATCGCGCTTTAATTCGCTAGGCAAGGTGTTGTTCGACATCAAACGCCGCATTCCCAACGCGCGATGTTACTTCTGTCATTCCACCAAGACGGTGCGTGTCGAACGTTGGGAAGCGGAGGAAGATGTTCATTTGACTTCCGGCATGTTGTGCGTCGATTGCCATCGCAACGGGCTTGATCACAACATGGTGCGCGGTTACGAAGACGAGCCGCAGGCAAAGCAAAATCCCGCCGCAGCCAGCTTGTCGTGCCAGGGCTGCCATTTGCCGGATGAATCCGATCGCGCGCCGCGCGCCGGGCGTTTGGGCGCGCCCGTTCCGGCACACGCCGGTATACCCGTCGTGCATTTTGAGAAAATGACCTGCACATCCTGCCATGCCGGTCCGTGGCCGGCGGAACAAGCTCAGCTCGTGAAGACCTCACAAGCGCATGCGCTCGGCACGCACAGCGTCAATCGTTCGGATGTTGTGCTGCCGCATATCGCCGCGCCGGTGTTTGTGCGCGAAGACAACGGCAAGATCGCGCCGCACAAAATGATGTGGCCGGCGTTTTGGGCGCGAATGAACGGCAAAGAAGTCACGCCGATGGCGCCCGAAGAAGTCGCTGCGCTATCTGATACGCTTTTCGCTGGCGTCGATTCGACGCGCTCGGGCGATTGGTTCACGTTCAAAGAAGATCAAATCGCGCAGGTGTTAAAACGTTTGTCTGCGGCGGATTCGAGCCGGCGTGAAGCGGCGTATATCGCGGGCGGGAAATTGTATCGGCTCAACAAGTCCGGCAACCTCACGAAAGAAAATCACGCCGCGGCGCAGCCGTATTCGTGGGCGATGGCTCACGACGTGCGGCCGGCCTCGCAATCGCTCGGCATTCGCGGCTGCGGTGATTGCCACACGGTCAACGCCCCGATTTATTTTAGCCAATTGAAAGTTGACTCGCCCATGGAAGCGGATCGCCATTCCACCTATAAAGCGATGACGGACTTCGCCGATCTCAGCGGCATCTACGCGCGCTTCTTTGCCGTTACCTTCTTCCTGCGGCCGCTGCTCAAATGGTTGATGATCTTTGTCAGCGCGATCCTCACCGGCGTGCTGCTGTGGCATGGTTTGCAGGGATTGGGGAGTTTGATGAAAGCGGCCGGGAATTTTAAAGAGTGAATAGCATCAACTAAGGCTTTTTTAAACACGGAGCCACGGAGTTCCCAGAGTGTCACGGAGAAAAGCACAATTTAATTAAAGGAAGGTTTCTCTATGCTACATGAAAAGTTGACTGAACAAATCATCGGCGCAGCGATTGAGGTACATCGCCCATCTCGGAGCCGGTTTGTTGGAATCAACGTATCTCATTAACTTTAATGTTGAAAAATTAGTCGATGGTGTACACAGATTGATCAAAACTTTCGATCGTTGAACGACTGGAATTTATTATTTTGAACAAGGCTTTCTCCGCGCTCTCTCTGTGAACTCCGCGACTCCGTGTTTTAAAAAGACTTTTTCAATGCAGGATAACTTAGTATGTCATCACAACTTTTATTTCGTATTATTTCTCTCCTCGGCTTGATCGGCATCGCCGCCGCCATCGTTTGGGCGATTCGTTCGCAGCTCATTCAAGTCGCCGAAGCGAAACAGGCGCTGCGGCAGCAGAGCCTCGATCTTGCCCACAACCTGCGGCAATGGCGCGCGCTCTCGACGCCGGCGTTGTTGCATACGCTCAGACGTTTCTTTTATTTGGCGACGCTCGCCAGCGCCCTGATTTTGGCCCTCACCGGTTTTCTGCCGGTGATCGTTTTTGGCGCGACGGTTTCGAATCTTGCACTCATGCTGCATCTCGGGCTGGCGCCGCTGTTTGCGCTCGGCATCACCGCGCTGGCGCTGTTTTGGGCGCAGCGGCATCGTTTCGATCGGAACGATTGGCAAAGCTTGCAGCAATGGTTTAAAAAAGAAAAACCCGCGGCGCGGCAGGAAAATCCGAACGTCTGGCAAAAAATCTGTTTCTGGTTGAGCCTGCTGCTGGCTTTGCCGGTGATCGTTTCGACGGTTTTGATGATGTATCCGCTTTACGGCACGACGGGGCAGGAATGGCTTTTACATTTGCACGGCTACGCGGGCTTGCTGTTATTGGCGGTTGTGGTGCTGCACACGTATTTGGTTTTGGCAAATAAGCGCGAGTAATTCAACATTTATGTTGAATACTCATTGGCTTGGAATGCAGGCGCAACATGAATGTTGCATGACGCGATTAGTCGAACAAACTCAGAACGGAGAAACCATGAACTCAGACGGCGTGACAGCAAAATTCGCCAAGCTGTTCGATCATTCCATCGTTCGTCCCGATGCGACGAAGGAAGAGGTGCGCCAATTTGCCGAAACAGCGGTGAAGTTGAAAACCGCCACGCTAACGGTTCAGCCGCATTATATTCGGTTTGCCGCCGAACTGTTGAAACAATCCGAAGTTCAGTTAGGAACGGTCGTGGGCTTCCCGCACGGAAACGAAACAAACGAGAATATTTTTAACTCTTATCGAGGAGGCAATTCCCATGATAAACCAAAGCAAAAGCAAATTGAATCTGCTCATCGTCATGCTCATGGCGTTTGGCCTGATTTTATTCGTTTGCAGCAAAAAAGAATCTTCCGAGCAGAGCACGACGACAGCGCAGCAAACAGAGCAACCCGCGGCTGAAACGCCGGCAACGACACCTGCCGAGCAGCCGGCCGCAACACCGGCAGCGTCTCAACCGGCTGCGGCGCCGACGCAAGCCGAGACGAAAACCGCGCAACCGGCCGCGAAAGAAATGGCGACGCAACCCGCGGCGGCGACCGGCGAAGTGAAAATGGTTGAGCTTGATATCAAACTGCCCAAGCCGATGTTCATCGGCACGCCGCAAAACCTTCAAGTGCCCAAGCTCGAAAAACCATTGGGCAAGCCGCGTCCGCCGTTTTTGGCGCCGGAAGGCACGGCGAACGTCGCCTTCGGCAGGCCGGTGAAAAGCACGGATGAAGCGCCGGTGATCGGCGAGCTGAAGATGATCACCGACGGCGACAACGAAGCCGGCGACGGCAGCTATGTCGAGCTGGGCCCCTTTCTGCAAAACGTGACGGTCGATCTCGGCAAGAAACACACGATCTATGCGATTCTGGTTTGGCATTATCACAAGCAGCCGCGCGTTTATTATGACGTGGTCGTGCAAATCGCCGATGACGCCAACTTCACCAGTAACGTCTCGACGCTGTACAACAACGATCTCGACAACTCGGCGAAAATGGGCATCGGCTCGGACAATCACTACGTCGAGACCGCCGAAGGCCGGCTCATCGACGCCAAGGGTGTGCAAGGCCGCTACGTGCGTCTTTACAGCAACGGCAACAGCAACGACGACTTGAATCATTACATCGAAGTTTCGGTTTACGGTAAACCCGCCGGCGCGATCTGAAAGCTTGGATTGTCGAAGTAATGGCGTTCAAACCAGCAGCAACTGCTCCGCCGCGCGCGCCCGAGTTGAGGCGCGATGAAGCGGACGAACGGATTCGCGAGAAAGTGGGCGCCGTCTACCGCTCGGAGTCGCGTCGGGTTCTCGCCACCCTAATCCGCCTGCTCGGCGACTTCGACCTTGCCGAGGACGCGCTGCACGATGCCTTTCGGGCAGCGCTGGAGCAGTGGCCGCGCGATGGCGTGCCCGCCAATCCCCGGGCGTGGCTCGTTTCAGCCGGCCGCTTCAAGGCCATCGACGCGATGCGCCGGCGCACCCGCTTCGATGCGTCGCTGGCGGAGATCGCCGAGCGCCTCGGCTCCGGCACCCCCGCAAGCGAAGCGGAGTGGGATGACGAGGGCGTGGAAGACGATCAGTTGCGTCTGATCTTCACGTGCTGCCATCCAGCGTTGTCGCCGGAGGCCCGGATGGCGCTAACGCTGCGCGAGGTCTGCGGCCTCACCACTGAAGAAATCGCACGCGCCTTCCTCACCACGCCCTCCACGCTGGCGCAGCGCATCGTGCGAGCTAAAGCCAAAATCCGCGACGCGCGCATTCCCTATCAGGTGCCGTCCCGCGCCGATCTGCCGGACCGGCTCGACAGCGTGCTTCACGTGATCTACTTGGTGTTTAACGAGGGATATTCCGCTTCCTTCGGCGAGTCGCTGACGCGGGCCGATCTCTCGAGCGAGGCGATACGACTCGGCCGGCTGCTCGTCGAGTTGCTGCCGGAACCGGAGGTGATGGGACTTCTCGCGCTGATGCTGTTGCACGAATCGCGGCGGCCAGCGCGTACCTCGCCGACGGGCGACTTGATTCTTTTGGAGAACCAAGATCGCGCGCGCTGGAACCGCGATCAAATTGCGGAAGGGTTGGCGCTGGTGGAACGCGCGCTATCGTCGCAACGCTTCGGCCCGTACACGATGCAAGCGGCGATTGCGGCGGTGCATGCGCAAGCGCTCACCGCCACGGCGACGGACTGGGCGCAGATTGTCGCGCTGTACGACCTGCTTTTGCAAGCGGAGCCTTCTCCTGTGATTGAGTTGAATCGCGCTGCCGCAGTGGCGATGCGCGACGGACCGGCGGCGGGTTTGGAATTGATCGACGCCATCCTTGCGCGCGGCGATCTTGCCGACTATCACTTGATACACTCCGCGCGCGCGGAGCTCTGCCGTCGATTGAGGAGAACGGCGGAGGCGCGAGCCTCCTACGAACGGGCCCTCAGCCTCACGCAGCAGGAGCCGGAGTGGCGGTTTCTCCAGCGACGATTGGAGGAGCTAAATGTAGCGCCGGAAAAAAGATGACGGCTGAACAAGCCGTGAGCTATGCGCTGAAACGGCATTGAAAGAAATGAGAAAAATATAATGAGAATAGCTAACACGGCTTTATTGATTGCAGGGTTGGCATTTCTTTTGGGTTGCAACGCCGAGCCGGATAGAGAAGCTCAAACGAATGACACCATTGCAAGCCAGAAGAATACTCAGCCGGTTCCATCGGATTCTGTAAATTCTCGCAGCGCCATTTATTACTCTGCCGATTTTGGGATAACCTGGTCAGCCCTGCATACCGGCATTCCAGCCGATGCCAGAGTTGTATTGATGTAGCCACGAGGCGCGCAGATGCTAGCGGCGACGGATCATGATGGCTTATTTTTTAAGTGACGAAAAATGGCAGGAGTGGAAACAAATCGGCGGTTCTTTGCCCGACGTCAAAATAACGGCATTGCACATTGCGGATAGTGAAATTTACGTCGGAGTTTATCGCAAGGGAATTTATACGAGCAATAACAATGGCGAAAGCTGGGCGGCGCTTAATGGTGATTTGGCAAATTTGAATGTTCGGGCCATTTTGAAGAGCAAAGGAAATTTGTTGGCCGCAACGGATGCTGGAATATTTAAAAATGCCCTCGGACAACATAACTGGAAACACGTTTTTTCAGGATGCCAAATTATCTGCCTCAATCAAAGCCAGGATAAGATTGTTGCCGGCGGCGTGTTGGGCGTGCTTTTGTCAGCGGATGAAGGAGAACATTGGAATTGGATACACCAAGCCGGCGCGGCGCACGACACCGCGCTGATCAATGATAAAATCGTCGTCATGAACATATCGGGCGATTTATTCATAAGCGATGATTGGGGGAAAAAGCTGGTACCTCGGAAATTATTCCCCAAACGAAGGCTCTTTATGATAACACATTATACGTTATTATCAATTACATAGATCAACCGATGTATCGTCGGGCCGCCGTCGAGCTGTGCAAAGAACTCAACGCCATGACGCCGAAAACGCTCGATCATTTTCAGTTTCCCATTTTTTTCAAAGTCATGGCCCAACCCCATCCCGCGCCGGCGCGCTGAAATTATTTCTGCGTTTTTCGCCAAAAAGGATGAGGTTTGAATTTAAAATTTTAATGTTTTTGGAACTGGTGGCGGCGCTAGGATTTTCCCCACAAACCGCCGGGCCAGATGGCGTTGACCATCATGCCGATGATCACCGTGTAAATAAAATGCGGTATAATGTGGCGTAGAATAATCCATCCCACACTGATATTGGACGAAAAATAGTAGATGGCTTGATAAAGCACGGTATTGGTCAATGCCGTCGCCGCCACGACGCCCAGCGTGACTTGAAAATTGTATTTCAATTTTTCACGGGAAAAATATCCGGCCACAAAACCGGCGACGGATTTGGCAAGCGAGGATAATCCATACAACTGGGTCACAGCGGCGTCTTGCACGAATCCGACCACGCAACCGGCTAAAATCGCCGGCGTCGCGCCGTGGCGAATGCCGGTAATCACTACCCCGATCAACAACAGATCCGGATAAATATCTTGAATTGAAAGCAATGGAATCAGGGTGGTCTGCAATAAAATGAGAAAAACGAACATCAGCGCATATTTGACAAAACGTATCATGGCTCGTCGCTATCCATTAATCTTGATTATTGAAACGCGCTTTCGTTCAAAGAACCAACCCGATCCTGTTCATTGTTGCGCACGGCCTGAAAACGAGGTGATCACGAAAATTTCTTCAAGCCGGGAGAAATCAACGTCCGGCTGCAAAAGAATGGTTTTGAACAGCGAGGCTTCATCTTCGGAAACTTCCCGCACCAGTCCGATGCGAAGCCCCGGTGGAAACAACGCGCTCGAATCGGAGGTGACCACGGCATCGCGCACCTGCACCACCGCCGTCCGCGGCACCGAAGTCAGCTCCAGGCCGTTGCGCTCGTTCCAATTGACGATGCCGTACACACGATTGCCCTGAAGACGCGCGCTCACATAAAAATTCCGGTCGAGCATCAATTGCACGATACTGATTTCCGGAAAAGTTTTATAAATTTTGCCGACCAGCCCCTCGGGCGTCACCACCGGCATGTTGGGACGGATGCCGTCTTTGCGGCCCAAATCAATCGTGACGCAAACCGGCGTTTGATCGCCTTCCTTGGTAATCACCCGGCCGGCGCGGAAACTCCACGCCTCGCGCTCGCGATAGCTCAACATCTGCCGGAGACGATGGTTCTCCAACAGCGCTTCGCGCATTTGGCTGTTCTCCAGCATCATTTGCGTGACGCGCCGGCGCAGCGCCGTATCCGTTTTCTGCATTTCGGCAAATCGCCGCAGCCAACTGAATTGCTTTTGCAAACCGGCGTAAGAGCCGAGAAAAAGCGTCCGCATGGCATCGATCTGCGGCTTGTCATTGTTAAACAAGGCGTACAGCGACACCAAAATCGCCGCAATCAGCGTGAAATATTCCCGCTTGGAAACAAAAAACAAATTGGGGCGTTCCAACAAATCTTTATTGAGCATATCTCAATACCGTCTGGCCTTGGAGAGGACTTTTTGATAATGATTCAAATCCTCGAGCACTTTGCCGCTGCCGCGCACGACACAGGTGAGCGGATCTTCTGCGACGATGATCGGCAAATTCGTCTCGCGCCGCAATCTTTCATCGAGTCCTTTCAACAGCGCGCCGCCGCCGGAAAGGACGATGCCGCGGTCGAGAATGTCCGCCGACAGCTCGGGCGGCGTGCGTTCGAGGCAAAGCTTGGTGGCCTCAACGATGGCATTCACCGGTTCGGCCAGGGCTTCTTGCGCTTCGATGGCGTTGATCTCCACGGTTTTGGGAATACCGGCGACAATGTCGCGGCCGCGCACGCTCATCGCGGCCTTGTCGTTGTACGGCGCCGCCGAGCCAATCGTGCATTTGATGTGCTCGGCGGTATTTTCGCCGACGAGCAAATTGTAATTGCGTTTGAAATGCTGCACGATCGCCTCGTTCATTTCGTCACCGGCAATGCGAATCGACATGTGATTGACGATGCCGGAAAGCGAGATCACCGCGATTTCCGTGGTGCCGCCGCCGATGTCGATGACCATGCTGCCGACCGGCTGCTCGATGGGCAACCCAACGCCGATTGCCGCCGCCATCGGCTCGTCGATGAGATAAACCTCGCGGGCGCCGGCGTGTTCGGCGGAATCGCGCACCGCGCGTTTCTCCACTTCGGTGATGCCGCTCGGGATGCTGATCGCCATGCGCGGCCGCATCAGGCGCGTGGTCTGCACCCGGCGAATAAAATGCCGGATCATCGCCTCCGCCAGCTCGAAATCGGAAATCACGCCGTCTTTCATCGGGCGAACCGTGATGATCTCGTTGGGCGTACGGCCCTGCATCTCTTTCGCTTCGCCGCCGTACGCCACGATTTCCTGATCGGCTTTGCGCACCGCCACGATACTCGGTTCGTTCACGAGAATGCCCTTGCCGCGAACGTAAACGAGGGTGTTCGCCGTGCCGAGATCCATTGCAATATCACTACTCAAAAAACTTTGCAAATTTAAAGCCATGCGTTGTTGACCTTTCCTAACAATTGATGACGCGGATCACTCAGGTTTAAAAATAACCGGCGTTATCCGTTGTTAATTTCCTTCATTCCTCAATCATAACCGTTTTAGATACCATTGAAATCATCTGCGTAATCCTACGGACGCCTACGGCCGTAGGCAGTCCGCGCCAGCCGTTGTTCTTAATGCCGAAAATGGCGAACGCCGGTGAGAACCATCGCGAGGTTGTGGCGATCGGCGGCAGCGATGACGTCTGCGTCGCGCACCGAGCCGCCGGGTTGAATCACGGCGGTGGCCCCGGCTTGCGCCGCAGCTTCGACGCCGTCGGGAAACGGGAAAAACGCGTCGCTTGCCATCACCGTGCCTTTGACCGAAAGCCCGGCGCGCTGCGCTTTTTCAATCGCCAATAACGAGGCATCGACGCGGCTCATTTGCCCGGCGCCGATGCCGATCGTGCGATCGGCGGCGCAATAAACAATCGCGTTGGATTTCACATAGCGAACCACTTTCCAACCGAAACGCAGCGCCGCCCACTCGGCAGCGGTGGGTTGCCGTTTCGTAACGATTTTAAAAAGCTTCTCATCATCCTCGCGAGTATCCTGATCTTGCACGAGCACGCCGCCGGCGACTTTCTTAAATTCAATGCTTGTCCAATTTTGAAAATCAGAGAGCGCCAGCAGCCGCAAATTTTTCTTGCTCGCCAAAATTCGCTGCGCCTCGACATTGAAGGCGGGTGCGAGAATCACTTCCGCAAAAAGCTCGGCAACCGCCGCAGCGGTTTCGCCGTCCACCTCGCGATTGAAGCTGATGATGCCGCCAAATGCCGAAACCGGATCAGTCGCTTTCGCGTTTTGATAAGCTTCAACGAGCGTCGCGCCGGTTGCGACGCCGCAGGGATTTGCATGTTTGATGATCACCGCGCCGGGCTCGCGGAAGCTGCGAACAATTGCGAGCGCCGCATCGGCGTCGGCGATGTTATTGTACGACAGTTCCTTCCCTTGCAATTGCGCCGCGCTGACAATGCCTTTTTCTCGGCTCAAGCTGTCGCGATAAAACGCCGCACGCTGATGCGGATTTTCGCCGTAGCGCAAATCCTGAATTTTTTCAAGCGCAATCGAGAAAGATGCTGGCAATTTATCCGCCGCAGTTTCACCCTGCAAATACGCGTTGATGGCCGCGTCGTATTGCGCGGTGTGAGCAAAAGCCGCCACCGCCAACTCTCGGCGCGTTGCTTCGGAGAGTTCGCCGCCAGTTTTTTCCACCTCGGCCATCACACCGGCGTATTGCGCCGGATTCGTGACGACGCCGACATGCGCAAAATTCTTGGCTGCCGCGCGAATGAGCGCCACGCCGCCGATGTCGATATTCTCAATCGCATCGGCGAGCGCCACTTCCGGTTTTGCAATGACTTCGCGAAACGGATACAGATTGACGATGACGAGATCAATCAAGCTGATGCCGTGCGATTGGCTCTGTTCGAGATGCGCCGCCACCTCGCGCCGCGCCAGCAAGCCGCCGAAAATTTTCGGATGCAAGGTTTTGACGCGGCCATCGAGAATCTCCGGAAAGCCGGTGATCTGCTCAATCGGCGTCACCGCGATGCCCCGCTCTTTCAGAAACCGCGCCGTGCCGCCGGTCGAGATAATTTCGATTTTTCGCGCCGCTAAAAATTTTGCCAGCTCGTGCAAGCCGGTTTTGTCGTGAACGCTGATGAGGGCGCGGTGGATTTTGGACACAACAACCTCTTTTAAGAAATATTAAAAATTTCGTCTGACAACACATCGAGTTGTTTCTTTAATTCGTCTCGTGTTTTACCGGGTGGTTTGATAGATTTTCGCACGATTGGCCGCAAATGTTCATAGATTTCCGACATAGGAAAATTATGGCGAATCTGCACCACTTTGACGCTGAGGCGTTGTGCCGTATTAAGCACGGCAGATTGGCGTCCGAGTCGGTCGACAATCACAATTCCATTTCTGCCGACTCGATTCAATTTATCTTCAGGCACTTCCTGATTGCCTTCGCCAATTAACCCGATGTCAATCCGAATTCGACCGCGCTTGGTCTCAACTTCGCCATCGGCCTCGCGATCAACTTTTTCGTCGCGTCCGATATTGAGCCAATAATTCTCGTTCAGCCGTAGCCCAAGCAATTCAAGTCCTGAACGTAAAAAGGCGCGTTCCAATCGTTTTCCGTACACCGCCTTATTAGATCCACGAACGGTTAATGACGCTGAACCAATCATCTGGAGAAACCATAGGGATTCTACCAAATCTAATTTCTCAATTGAATTAGTTGAATCATTTCGCAAGTCAATCGTTACTGTTCCACCTGTCCATTGTCGCTTTTCAGAAACTTCGTCACAAAGCGAAAGCATGTTATTTACAAAAGTCGAGATTCCATTCGTATCTTTTTTGGATAAGGCCAAATTCTGAAACGTTTTATGCGTGAGACCAAGCAGCCAAACCCGCATATCCAACAGGACTTTTTCTTTGTTCTGAGCTTCATTCAACTTGGCCAATAATTTCTGCGACCACGTTTTACCAAATTCCTTCCTAGCCCGATGCACGATCTGCAATAACCACGAATGATAAATGTGGAGCTTTTCACGAACGACGCGCTCGGTAATATCGCGATAATTGCCGCCGGTCATCAAATGAAGAACAGCTTGCCGAATCGAATCCGGCGAAAAGGCGTCCCGAATCATCGGGCGCGAATTCCACCAACGATTCAAAGATCGTGCCTTCTCAACATTTTTTATAATATCGACTGGCGGCGCCTTTTTGCGTTGTTGATTTATCGGCAACGAAGAAAGATATGCATCGGCGTGTTCACGAATCAGCCCCGAAAAGTTTTGGGCATTGGTCGTGTAAATAACGTGCCCGAATTTCCTCTTCGGCGAGGTTTTTTTTGCACGTTTCATGTTTTTTGCAAAATATATACTTTCCGTCCTTTGACCCGAACCCGCTCCTCCGCAAAAAGCTGAAGCGCCTCGGGATAAACCTGATGCTCGATTTCCAACACGCGCGCCGCGAGTGTTTCCGGCGTGTCGTCATCCACCACCGGCACGCAGCGCTGCAAGATCGGCGGGCCGGTGTCGTATTCTTCGTCGACAAAATGCACGGTGACGCCTGTCACTTTGCAACCGTATTCCAAAACCGCTTCGTGCACGCGATGGCCGTACATGCCTTTGCCGCCAAAGCTCGGCAACAAGGCCGGGTGAATGTTCACGATGCGATGGCGAAATTGCCGTACGACTTCAACCGGAATTTTTCGCATAAAGCCGGCCAAGGCGATGAAATTGGCGTCGTGTTTGGCCAGTTGCGCCAACAAGGCACTCGCATAATCCGCGGCGTCGGCAAATTGCTTTTCTTCAATCACCGCCGTCGGAATTTGCACGGCGCGGGCAATTTGCAGCGCGCCGGCATCAACGCGATTGGAGGCGCACAGCACCACTTGCGCTTTCAAATGCCGCTGCGCTATCGCCTCGAGAATGGCCTGGAAATTCGAGCCGCGGCCGCTGGCAAAAATTGCAAGACGGAGGTTCATGTCTGGATCCTTGATGCTTGATGCTGGATGCTAAAAGCGACGAGCATCGAGCATCCAGCATCAAGTCACTGCTGATTCCACAACTCGTAACTGTTGCTTGCCGCTGCGCGCGCTTAATTCGGCGCGGATGCCGAGCGGCAGCGTGTATTTGACGTCCACGTGGCCATAATCCAAACCGGCGATGGCCGGAATTTTCAGCGGCGCGATAAAATCACGCATCAAATCATCCAGCGTTTGCGACGGCTCGTTGTCCGTCGGCACGCAATCCGTCATTTGCCCCAACACAAAGCCGCGAAGGCGTTGGAGAATGCCGGCTTCGCGCAATTGCGCCAACATGCGGTCGAGGCGATACGGCGCTTCGCCGAGTTCTTCGACGCAAAAGATGCTTCCTTTCACGTTGGGAAAATGCCGCGTGCCAACGAGGCAAACGATGAGCGAAAGGCAACCGCCGAGAAGCGGTCCGGAAGCTTTGCCGCGAGAGATCAATTGATACTGCCCGCCGCCAGGCCGCGCCAAATCGCCGAAGGGCTCGGGATGCGTCAACAGGCGCCAAAAATTTTCTTCGGTAAACGGATCGATGCCCTTGCCCATTTCCGCAGCGACCATCGGCCCGGAAAAGGTGACGAGACCGGCGTGCCGCAACATCGCCATTTGCAGCGCCGTAATATCGCTGTAGCCGACGAAAATTTTCGGATGGTTACGAATGGCGTGATAATCGAGCAACGGGAGCAGTCGGGGAGTTCCGTAACCGCCACGAATGCAAAAAATCGCTTTCACGCGACGGTCGCGAAACATTTTATTGATATCATCAGCGCGTTCCCGATCACGGCCGGCCAAATAACCATGCTCGTGATAAACGCGTTTGCCGAGCTTGACTTTGTAACCGAGGTTTTCGAGGTAGCGAATGCCATTTTCGAGCCTGTCGTGTTTCATGGGACTGGCCGGCGCAACCACTCCGATCAGGTCGCCGGGACGCAGGCGCGGCGGCTTCAACAACTTGGGCATATTTTTCTAACGCAAATACTCTTCGATAGTGAGCGGATAAACCATGCGATAATCGCCGTAGCCGGTTTCGTCGAAGAACAGGAATTGGCGATTCAGCTCGTAATAGGTCCAAACTTCCGAGGCCTTGACCGTGCGGCCTTGGTAGAACGAAGCATACCGATTAAACGGATTACGCTCAATTTCATTGGGGGCGCCGAAAACGATATAGACCATACCCATATCGGTTTTCCAGCCTTCGCCAAAACCTTGAAAACTCACGTTGGCATAGTTGACACGGCGGTAATACTCCTCCATCAATTCGTTGGCGTCGGTTCCGGGGGTCGGGTCATTTTCTTTCCAGAATTTTAAGAAGGCTTCGCGCCGTCTTTCCGGCGGGGCGGACAAAATTTTCTTGACGCCGTCCTTCTTGGCAATATAACGCATCTGCTCGATGGCCTGATCGAGATCGACGATGTTGGACGGAATGCCGACCCAATGCAGCGTGATCTCGCGCTCGGTGGTCGCCTGCTGTTCGCGGCCCTTGACATTGAGGTGAATCTTGTAAACGCCGTGCGCCAAGCCGGCATTGGGCAATTCCACAATCACCGGCATGATTTGGGCGGTGTGGGCCACGACCGCGTCTTTTTGAAAAATTTTTTCGCCTTTGAGGCTTTTTAAAACACACGAAATCTTGTATTCCTTGTCAGCGCCGGCGTCATAAACTTCAAAATAGACGAAGAGCTGCGATCTTTCCTGCCGCGGCGCGGTGACTTGCGGATACGGAATGAGATTGCCGCTGCTGTCCCGGCCGACGGCATCGGCGATCAACACATCACTAACCGATAATTTGGCGACGTTGAAATCACGCAGCACGAGAGTGGTCTTGCGAAAACTCGTGCGCCGGCTGTCCATGTCCATGACGCCGACGCTCACACGATATTTGCCCGGCGCCAAAGCGAAACCGGCTTTCGTGGCGTCAAACAACTGGCGCGAATTCGTCGTTTCAAATTCTTTCACCATGACGGTGTCTCGCCAAATTTTGCCGCTGACCTGAAAATCATCCTCATCCAAAATGACGGCTGAGATTTCATAAACCGCCTGAAACGAATCGGCCGCAATCTTGACAAACTGCAATTCATCATACATGACTTTCAAATAAAGATCAAGCCGGTTTTCATTCGGCCTTTCGCCTCGAAAGCCGGCGAGATCGATATAGAAAAATGGCGAATTGTCCTGGCGCGGCTCCGACAACTCGACCTGCGCGCGGGCCAGGCCGCTGCTTAACAAAAAAACCATCATGCCCCAAAGCGTTGGCGATTGCAAAAATCCTGCTGGCTTTTTCATGATTCAACCTCGCATTCTAAATTCTCTTTCATCCGGCCGGTTGGCCGTGATAAAGCAGATATTTGATGCCGCCGAGCTCCCGTACCGAAGCCGACGAGGAATAAGAATTGCGGCGGCGCGCCGGAACAGCGATCAAATCATAATCTTGGGCTTCGATTATATCAACTTCACAGAACTCGCCAATTTTTATCTCCTGGGAATTTTTTTCGGGCGAATGCACGGCGCGCACTAAAACCACATGATCGATCTCGGGGCAATCCCAAGCCGTGCGGCCGCGATAGACGTTTTCAGCGGGATCAAATTCATCCATTAAAACTCGCAGCCGGCGGCCGGCCTGCCTGGCGCCCCAATCTGCCGCGACTTGCTGCTGCGCCTGCATCAACAGATCGCAGCGCTCGCGTTTGACTTCGTCGGCTATCTGCTCAGGAAAACCAAAGGCTGGCGTCTTTTCTTCCTGAGAATAAGTAAAAACGCCGAGCCGCTCAAAATTTCCCTCTGCGACGAAATCAAGCAGCTCTTGAAAATCTTCTTCGGTTTCACCTGGGAAGCCGGCGATCACCGACGTGCGAAGCGCCAACTCGGGAATGATCGCGCGCATTCTGGCGAGCAACTTCTCCGTGAAGCCGCGATCGACCCGGCGCGCCATGCGTTTCAACATGCGGCTCGAAATGTGCTGAATCGGCATGTCAAGGTATTTGACGATCTTCGGCTCTTCGGCGATGACTTCGAGCATCGCCTCGGTGACATGATAAGGATACGCATACATCAGCCGAATCCATTCGATGCCATCAACGCGACACAACTCGTGCAAAAGCTCGGACAGTTGCTGTTTGCCGATGAGATCGAGGCCGTACTGCGTGGTGTCTTGCGCCACGAGAATGAGTTCTTTGACGCCTTTTTGTGACAGGCGCGCAGTCTCTTCTACGAGTTCAGGAATCGGCGTGCTGCGGAAATTGCCGCGAATGCCCGGAATCGCGCAGAAGGTGCAGGGATGCTCGCAGCCTTCGGAAATTTTCAAATACGCATAATGCTTCGGTGTCAGCAGCTCACGCTCGCCGATCAACTCGTGTTTCAATCGCAACTGCTGGGCGAGGCCCGCCACGATTTTCTGCATGTCGCGGTTGCCATAAAAGCCGTCGACTTCGGGAATTTCCTGGCGCAATTCCGCGCCGTAGCGTTCGGAGAGACAGCCGGTGACAAAGAGGTTTTTGATTCTGCCGCGTTTTTTGAGCTGAACCGCTTGCAAAATGGTGTCAATCGATTCCTCTTTGGCGGATTCGATGAAGCCGCAGGTGTTGATGATGACGGCTTCGGCGTTTTGGGCGTCGCCAACAAAGTCCACGCCGCAAGCTTTTAGCCCGCCCTTGATCAATTCGGAATCAACGATATTTTTCGGACAGCCGAGGGTGATGAGGTTGATTTTCAAATTTGATCTACTCTTTTTCAGATTAATTTATTTTGCTGTTGCCGCGTAACATTTCGATTTCTGTTTTTAGTCGTGCGACTTCGGCTTACGATTTCATCGTCACACGAAAAAACCCGGAAATCCCAATGGCTTGCAAATCCTCGTCCTTTGCAAGAGCATCGAACAATTCGTCACCAATTTCAATCCGGATTGATCCCATGACAATTGATCCATTTAATCGTATTTATGGCTTTTCGCTGCAACCTGTAGCCACAGATAAAGCGTTACAAACTTTTTTCATCAGCCCGGTGTCAAGGCTGCCAATAAACTGAACCAGTTTGGATTTCTCTACGGTTTGAATATTGTCCAAATTAATTGCCGAAGTATTCTTCAAACCCTGATCGATTCCAACGACAACTTCACTTATCGAGCCATGAATTGTGGAAGTGATCGGAGCCACAATCACAGTGTTGAGCAAAGCAATCGCACTTGAGCGACTCAGAACCAAAACCGGCCTGCGCTTATCCGGCGGCTTGAATTCATAGCTCCAAATTTCACCACGCTGAATCAATCGATCCATACTTGTTCGTCTATCCATTCTTTGACCTCACGCTCCAATGCTTCACGGGCGCGAGGATCGCCATAAACGCGCTCATATTGTTTGTCAATTTCACGTTCGGCTTTCCATCGAAGAAAAAGATTTATTGTTGTGCGAAGAAACTCAGTAACACCCATAGCCTGAATTTCCTTGTCTTTGGCAAGGACATCCAACAATTCGTCATCGACTTCGATCTGAATAGCTTTCATGGCAAACCTCTAAGAACTGGTTATCCAACATTTGATTAAAAATAAATTTCAAATCACCCAAACAACGCCTCGACAAACTCCGCCGGCTCGAACGGCTGCAAATCGTCGATGCCTTCGCCGACGCCGATGAAGCGCACGGGAATTTTCAATTTTTCTTGAATCGAGAAAACGATGCCGCCCTTTGCCGTGCCGTCGAGTTTGGTGACGACGAGTCCGGTGACGCCGACGGCTTCAGAGAACACCTCGGCCTGGCGCAAGCCGTTTTGGCCGGTGGTGGCGTCGATCACCAGCAAAACTTCGTGCGGCGCCTCGGCAATCACCCGGCTCATGACGCGCGAAATTTTTTTCATCTCCTCCATCAGGTTGCTTTTCGTATGCAGCCGCCCGGCGGTATCGACGATCACGATTTCCGTGTCTTTGGATTTTGCCGATTGAACGGCGTCAAACGCAACGGCGGCCGGATCCCCGCCCTGTTGCGTGCGAATAATCGCCACCTCGGCGCGCTGCGCCCAAATGTCAAGTTGCGCGGCGGCGGCGGCGCGAAAGGTATCGGCAGCGGCAACCAAAACCGAGCGCTCGTGTTCGCGAAAACGCTTGGCCAATTTCGCGATCGTCGTGGTTTTGCCGACGCCGTTGACGCCGACGACCATGATGACATGCGGCCGGTTCGATGGCGAAAAAAAATCGCCACGCCCATTGCCCGGAAAAGCGGCCAAGCGTTCCTGCAAAAATTCTTTCATGCAGGCGACGACGGCTTCCGGCGAGCTTGCCTCGCGCAGGCCGAGACGCCCGCGCAGCCGCGCGATCAAATCCGCCGTCAAATCATATCCCAAATCCGCGGCAATAAGCGTTGTCTCCAATTCTTCAATCGTCTTCTCATCGAGCCGCGCCTTGCCGGTCACCGCGTAAACGACGCTATCGACCAAACCCTGTCTGGTCTTCTGCAAGCCGGATTTTAATTTTTCAAAAAATGAGGCCATTTGCTAAAGAGTAAAACGTAAAATATAAAACGTAAAACACCCTGGCCTGTGGCGCAACGGGCGCCAAGGCGGGCATTTTGCCATTTACACATTAGATTTAAAAATTTGCTTCACGCGCGGCAAATAGGACGCGACCGAAACAAAAAACAGCACCACCATGATCCAAAAAAACGGCCATTTCACCGGCTTGATATCGAACGCGAAAACGATCAAAACAATCGCCATGGCGGTGACGGCGACTTTTCCCGGCCAGTTCGATTCCGGCACTTTGACGCGAGCCGCCATCAAAAAGCCAAGTAGTAAGATAGTAAAATCACGCGCCAGAATCAATATTAAAAACCATACGGGAAAGTCACGATACAACGCCAAATAAAGCGCGATGCCGCCGATACAAATTTTGTCGCTCAACGGATCGACGATGCGCCCAACGTCGGATTGCTGCTGGAAACGCCGCGCCAGAAAACCGTCGAACCAATCGGTGGCCGCGGCGAGCACAATAAAGCCAAACGCCATGAGATTGCTGGCCGGCGTATTTTGATGAAGAAAAAACAAAATCGGGGCGAGCAGCAGCACGCGGGTAAAGCTCAGAAAGTTGGAAATCGTCCACAATCCCGCATTGCGCCGTGAACGATTCGGTGAGGGGGCAAGCGTTTGAGGTGTCGGCATCAGCTCATGAAGACTTTCAAAACATCGAAAATTAAACTTGGGTGGCGGATGAGCGCGGCTTTGAACACGTTGAGCAATGTGCGCTCTTCCGGCTTCCTGGCGAGTACTGCTTCAGCAGTACGGTTCAGCTCGTCATCGGTGAATTTATAAACCGCTTGTTTGATTTTATATAAGCGCTCGTGGTTTTTGCCTTCGGCGTCGTGCCATTCTTTGGCGTATGGCTCGAGCGCCTGGCGCGAGACATCGCCCCTGGCAATCGCTTCTGCTGCGACGCGACCGGCGATTTTTCCAGCCTGCATCGCGGTGACAATGCCGCCGCCGGTCATCGGATTGATTTGATGCGCCGCATCACCTACCAACATCACGCCGTCGGCGACGATTTGCTTCAACGTCGGCGCGCAGGTGACGCCGCCAACAACCGTATAAACCGCCGCGGCTTTCGGAAAGCGGCGATCGATGAATTCCTGCAAATAGCGCTGCGCGGATTTGTAGCGCGCAAACTCGCCCGAAATGCCGATGCCGACATTGGCGACGGTTTCGCTTTTCGGAAAAATCCACAAGTAGCCGCCCGGTGAAACCTCGTGTCCAAAAAAAAGATAAATGTAGCGCTGGTCGATGTTCGTCACGTTTGCGAGCGTCACCTGCATGCAGCTTTCCATGTCCTTGAGCTTGGTGAAGGTCCGCAGGCCGGCGAAGCGACCGACGCGCGATTCGATGCCGTCGGCGCCGATGACGACTTTGGCGCGAACGTCATAATTTTTTCCAAGATGCTGCACGCGCACGCCATTGATGGCGCCATGGCCGTTCGTACCGTTGCGAATGACATCATAAACGTAAGCTTTGGTGCGAATTTCAACGCCTTTGGCGGCAGCAAGTAACGACAGTTCGTAATCAAAAATTTTGCGGTCAAGAACGTAGCCAATTGCCGTCGAACCATCCAGCACGACTTCGCAGCCATTGGGCGCAATAAGCACGACGCCGAAAATCTCGTTGGCAACACCGCGAGGAATCGGATCAGGCTCGCAAACGACGTGCAAACCGGCGGTGCCGACGGCTTCTCCGCAGCGCACCGGTACGCCGACTTCACGATCTTTTTCGAGCAAGAGAACTTTCGCGCCTTTTTCCGCCGCGGCTTTCGCGGCCCACGAGCCGCCCGGCCCGGCGCCGACAACGATCACGTCGTATTCAGAGTGCATATATTGGGCAATAACCTCTTTGAAACTCTCTTACTATTGCTTTACTTTTGTGAACGCTTTTTCGTTTTATAAATAGCTCTCTTTTCTCTTATCACCGGCGCGTCCAACATCCAAGAAAGATCACGTCCTATAACAAGTTCAGTCATCTCGGCGTGATGTGTATTTTTCATTGCAATCGGTTTCATCTCGAAGCCGTGCTTTCTGGCTAAATTTTTGACTTCATCAGCCATATCATACGTCATTACAAAATCACCCTTTAATGATTCACAGACTTTGAAAAGATATTCATGATCCAAATCATAGTATTTGTACAGACGACTTCCCGCCCTTTTTCCTCCCGCCGTATAAGGCGGATCAATAAAAAAGACGGTATCATTATTGGCAGCATAGTCACGAAGCACTTGCAAACCATCTCCGTAAATAAAGTTTATGCGCGATGCAACAAAGTCGAGATTACGAAACCGCGTTGCAAGCGTTTCAGGATACCAACGAGACCGAATGCCTTTTCCATTTTCGCCATATTTTAAGAAGCTCGAACCTTCGGCTAATATCCCTCCGTGGAGAGTTCTGTTTTTTAAAATCGTTTGGAATGCAATATGTTTTATGTCATCATGGTCTTTATTGATCTCGTCGAGAACATTTTCCTTTGTCAATCTGAACTCAAGAATTCTATCAGCAAGCCATTCAGCATCGCCATTCACAACCGACTGCCATACAGCCGCAATCTCTTCATCTCGCTCGACCATAATGGCTTTTTGAACAAGATTTTCAAATAGCGCGGTAAGACTGATAATGCCGCCTCCAGCAAACGGTTCTACAAGCAATCGAGGCGTCAATGGCATCCGGGATATCCATTCCCGGAAAGTTGGCACAAACCATGTTTTCCCTCCAGGATATCGAAATGGACTGCGTTGCGGAACGGACGCCACATTAACAGCTTTGGGATACGGTCGGCGATAAGAAGTTTCCAAATACGGAAACAACAATTCCTGTTTCATATCCAACACCCTCTTCAAAATGGTTTTTCTATTGTCTCATTTTTTGGGGGAGTTTCAAGTTGTTCATCAAGTTTCTCCTGAAGCACCTTGATGAAATCTTCAAGCCTTCCAGGCACTGGTTGTGTGATGGTCATAAGAGCGGGTTGAAACTCTGTGTATACGGTATCTACTCTTTCCAATTGAAATCTGTCCGACTCAAGTTTTAAATCATAGACAAGCCATGCGATTTCTGCTTTTTCTTTCTCCACCCTTTTCAGCGCAGGAAGTATTTCAAAAAAACTTTTATTCAAAGCAACAGCTATTTTCTTCTTCCAACTATTGATGATTCCACCTTTAAAAATAAGCTGAGGCGCAAGCCGCTTTCTTGATGAAGAGAGATAATCGGGACGGGGGTAATTGGGTTCAGCGGACCAATCCATTTTTTGATTTGTTTTTGGATCAGTCATGTAGTATTCAAAAGGGGTGCGGACATTGCCGGAAATGTATACCGCTTGAACTTCTAAAGAGCCAAAGTCATAAATTCTTCCGATTTCATCATAAGCAACCAAAACAATGTCAATATTGCCTGCCGATTTTCCAAAGTTGTCATTTAATCTAACCTCTGTGAGGGAACTCCACGTTGCCCCTGACGGAAAAAAGAATTCTGCCGCATGATCTGTAATTATCCAGTCTTGCCGAAATCTTATAGGACAAATGATTACGGGATCATCATTATGGTAAACACTGCAAACTCCAAGTGGATTTTTTGCTTTATCTTTTGTACAATTTGGAACTTTATTGCTGAAGGGACAAAGACGATTTTTCCGATAACGAATAGCCATCGGTGTTTGATCTGTAATCAAATGTCCAAATACTTCGGCAAGAGGTTGATTATGTTCTGCCATATCGTTCTATGTCATGCTTCATTTTCTTGATTGTTGTCAAATTTTTCCATCAGGTGAATTTAACAAGAGATGTGAGTCTTGCAACTGTTTTTTTCGCCAAGAATCACGCATCATTTCATCTAAAAAAGTTGTTAAAAGGCTGATCTGTTGCAATTCGGTGTACTGCTTGGCTTCCAAATCATTCACAGCAACTCTCTCGTGAATCCACGTCGTTTGATAGGGAATATAAACCGCTTGCCCGCCCATAGCGATGACCGGCAGAATATCGGATTTGAGTGAATTGCCGACCATAAGAAATCGCGACGGCGCGATGCCGTGTTTGGCGGTGATGCGTTTGTAAGTTTCAAGGTCTTTCTCGCTCACGACTTCGATGCGGCTGAAATAATCCCCGAGGCCGGAGCGGGCGATTTTGGTTTCTTGGTCGAACAAATCGCCTTTGGTGATGAGCATCAATTCGTAGGATTCGGCAAGCTGCGCAATCGTTTCGCGCGCGCCTTCGAGCAGCTCGACCGGCGCTTGCAGCATTTCTTTGCCAAATTCGATGATGGCTTGAATTTCATTGGCGCTGACCCGGCCTTCGGAAAGCTCGATGGCGGTTTCGATCATCGACAGCGTGAAGCCCTTGATGCCGTAGCCGAAGTGCTGCAAATTGCGTATCTCGGTTTCGTGCAGTCGCTGGTCAATCCATTCTTCGTTGTGGTATTGGCGGAGAAGCTGTTTGAACTTTTCGTGGGTGTTCAAATAAATATGTTCGTTGTGCCACAGCGTGTCGTCGGCGTCAAAGGCGATCACATCAATGCGGTTTATTTTGGACTTTGGTTTCATAAACCGACACCAAATTTTGAAACAACGCTGAAAACTGTAAACCCACAGACAGTTTTGAATTTCCCCACAGATTGAAGAATCCCGCCGATAAAATTTTTATGCGTGAACCTCTTCAACCCGTGGAAGAATTCTCCCTTGCGCGTCGAGCGGCGCGAGGGTTTCCACCGGACAAATCCACACGCAGATCATGCAATCGGTGCAGCGTTGGGTGATTTCAATCCGCGCCTCGTACAGATCGATGGCGTCGAAAGGACAAACAGCAACACAGGTTCCACAAAAGTCACATTTATCGTTGATGACGCCGATCATGAAGGCTCCGGTAATTTCGATCCTTGTATTTATTTTGCGGCGAAGTTGGGATAATTCAACCCAAACCGCCGGCGGTAGTACCATTTGGAAAAATAAAAAACGAACGCGAGCAAAAGAAAATATTGCCAAACATGCAGGCAAATCGCCAGCGCCAGGAAAACGATGGGCAATTTGATGGCGCGAGAAACTTCGCTTAAGCGTTGTTTCACGGCGGCCAAAATAAAAAACGGCGCGGCGATCAACGCCGGAAAGAAGATCACAAAATCTTTGAGCCCCCAGGCGGAAATCAACGCGCCCAATTCCAACATGCACCCAACAATCGTCGTGGCAGAAAAGCCATAGCGCACGCCGAACGTCATCTTCTCGGCGCCGGCGTCGCCGTCGAGATCGAGCAAAGTTGTATAAAGGTATACGGCGGCGACGGCGAACATGTACGGCAGCGCATGTCGAACCGGCAATTGCCATTCGATTTGCTGCGACCACCAGCCGGCGGTGAAAATCAACAGCGCGCCGAGCGCGTTCGAGATTAAACCGAGCAGCGGCCGGCCTTTCCACGCGAAGGGCGCGACGTTATAAAAAATGCCGGTGAGCAGAAAAATGATCGCGAGCAAAACGCCGATGGCCGTTCCATAAAAAAAACCGGCAACCAGCGTGAACCCGCCCAATAAAATCATTTCCGTCCACGCAGCCAGCGGCGAGAGGTGGCGATCGGCGATGAGAAAGAGCTTGTGGTTGCGCCGGTCGGTTTCGACGTCACAAAGTTGATTCAAGATGTAGCCGCTCCCCATCAACAACGTGAGAATGCCGAGCAAACTCAAGGCGTTTTGGTCGAGCGCCGGCGCGGCGGCATTTATCCCGGCGGCGGAAAATTTGTAAAAGGCCAGATAGCCGGCGGCGTAAACCGTCCACACCGGAAAAAAAAGCGTTGGCCTTAAAACAAAAATATAATCACAAAGCTTGACGATCCTGTTCATAACCTGTCCATCATCCCGCCTCCTACGGGATCACTGCGCGAGGGAATGTCAACAATTACATTTATTCGAGCCGTGCTCAAGCTTGTAGATCGTTTCTTCAGGCGGCAGCGGATAACGTCCGGTGAAACACGCGGTGCAATAGCCGCCTTTCTCGTGCGGCACGGATTTGAGCAAACCATCGATGGAAAGATATTCAAGGCTGTCGACTTCGAGATAGTCCTTGATTTGTTCGATGTTTTTGTTGTTGGCGATCAATTCATCTTTCGTCGGAAAATCCATGCCGTAATAACACGGCGAGATAATCGGCGGCGAGCTGACGCGAACGTGAACTTCCTTCGCGCCGGCTTTGCGCAACATGCGGACGAGATGCTTTAAAGTCGTGCCGCGCACGATCGAGTCTTCCACCAACACGATGCGCCGGCCCTCGAGCACGCCTTTGACCGGATTGAATTTGATGCGCACATTGGCGTCGCGGCCAGTCTGATCGGGATGAATGAAGGTGCGGCCGATATAATGATTGCGAATCAAGCCGATTTCAAACTTGATGCCGGAATTTCTGGCGTAGCCCAATCCGGCCGTATTCGACGAGTCCGGCACGGAAATGACAATGTCGGCTTGCGCCGGATGCTCGTTCGCCAGATTCTTGCCGAGCCGGCGGCGGGCGCGATCGACATTCTCGTCGAAAATTTTGCTGTCCGGCCGCGAGAAATAAACGAACTCAAAAATGCAGGCGGCGCGCTCGGCTTTCTCGTCGAGAAAATCCGCGCGCAGGCCGTGGCGGTCGATGACGATCACTTCACCCGGCTCGACTTCGCGCACGTATTCCGCTTCCAGCAAATCAAAGGCGCAAGTCTCCGAAGCGATCAGCCAGGATTGACCTTTTTTGCCGATATTCAAAGGTCGCCAGCCGCGCGGATCACGTACCGCAATCAATTTGCTGCGCGTCATCATCACCAGCGAGTACGCGCCTTTGAGCTGGCGAAACGTGTCTTTGAGGCGGCCAACAATATCCGGCGCCGGCGACTTTGCCATCAAATGCAAAATGACTTCGGTATCGCTGGTGGTTTGAAAGATCGAGCCTTCGTCTTCCAGCTTTTTGCGGAGACTGCGGGAGTTGATGAAATTGCCGTTGTGCGAAACCGCCATGAGACCGTGCTTGGTGCTGACGACGAACGGCTGGGCATTGTTGAGAACGGTTGAGCCGGTGGTGGAGTAACGATTGTGGCCGATGGCCAAATTCCCCGGCAGTTTATTAAAAGTCGCGGCGTCCGAAAAAACATTCGTCACCAATCCCATGCCGACGTGACGATACAAATTGTGGCCGTCGCTGGTGACGATGCCCGAGCTTTCCTGGCCGCGATGCTGCAAGGCGTATAAAGATGAATAAACGAGTTTCGCCGCTTCGGGATGCGCGTAAACGCCGACGATGGCGCAGTTGCTGCGCGGCTTGTCGAGTGCCTCCGGAGCCGAGACGCTAGGTGATTCTGCCGTCGGATGAAGGGAAGTTGAGGGAATAATTTGTCCTTCCGGCTGTGAAGATTCCTCAGAATGAAAAAGCGAAGGCTTCATGTCGAACACTAAAATTCTCACTAAATAGTTGACAAAATTCAAAGCCCAATCTTGATCGTGAGCTTGACGCCGATGGCATGATTCACGAGCTGCGACGACGGAGCCAGTGAGAGATCCGGACTTTCGTCAAAATCCGACAGGCTCGCGTCGACATAAGCGTCCAACATGCTCAGCAAAATCGTGCCGAGCAGAAACCAATTGGCGGTGTTGCGATTGTTTTGATAAAAAAGCTTCAACTCACGGTCGCTGGCGGCATTGGCCTTGCTGTTCCAATAGACGGCGGTGGCGACGAGGCCGGCCTCCGCGCCAAACGCCAACGCTGCCTTGAAGTATTGGCGATTGTAATATTGCCCCCAACCCGGCACGGCCAAAGATCGCAGCATGGCCCCGCCCGGGCTTTTCTTTTTTAGAGTCGGGCGCGTGGAGGCCGAATCACCGGCAACCGTTTGGGCACGACTAGTATGAAGGCCGCCAAAGGTATGGAACAAAACAACGGCGGCGCAACAATAAAGCCAACGCATGATTTTATTCCACCACCGCCGTCGCCTCGATCTCCACTTTGGCGCCGCGCGGCAAGGCTTTGACTTCGACGGTGCTGCGTGCCGGCGGATTGGCCGGAAAAAATTCGCCGTACACTTCATTCATCGCGGCAAACTCGCCGAGATCGGCCATGAAAACGGTGGTCTTGACGACGTTTTCGAGCTGAGCGCCGGAAGCGGCGAGAATGGCTTTGACATTTTCCAAGGCGCGGCGGGTTTGCGCCGCAATATCGCCTTCGATCAACCGCCCGCTGGCGGGATCGAGCGCAATCTGTCCGGCGGTGAAAATCATTTTGCCAGCGGCAATTTTAATCGCCTGACTGTAAGGGCCAATCGCTGCCGGCGCCTTGGAGGTTTTAATGGTTTCGCGCATGATATAAATGATCCTTATAAAAATTTTTCAACAGCTTCGATATAATTTTCAATCCAAGACAATTCATTTTTTATGACTGCATAAGTTTTGGCATGATCAATACGCAAATAATCATGTGCAAGGACATTGCGAAGACCTGCCAAGTCTTCCATTTGGCGCGTCAACGCTGAATTCAAAATACCGGCATCGCCCAGAATGGTAAAAACTTCACGATAGCTACCAGGCGACCCCAACTTCCGACTGGCAACGATATGACTTCCGATATCCAAAGCGCATTCTGCTGCCAAGTGCAAATATCGTTCGCCGCTGCCGTGAATCAGTGAATCATTAATATACTTATTCTTTGAATGCTTCCCGATTTTCCGTAAGAGCGCTATATACTCACGCAGCTTATCGAGCCGCTTCTGCATAACGTTGCGGTTGCTCAAAGAATGTACCCTCGCGGATTTGTTGTTTCATTTTCTCGCGAAAGAAGGCGCGTAAAGGTTCGGTATCAAAATACTCCCGAATTGTGCGCACAAAAAATTCAATTCGCGCCTCATCATTTCGGCAGAAAATCAACTTGCCATTATTCAAGACTTCATAACGCAGGACAATATCTTCGTCATTAAGAACAGCCAGCTCCACATCATTTCGTTGCAAAACCTGGCAACAGACGCCGATAAGATGAAGTTGCAGCTTAAATTGCTCGGTTGAGGCAAGATCATCGTCGAAATAAACGGCAATGTCGACGTCGCTCATCGGCGTGACGTTTCCGGTTGCCTGCGAGCCAAACAGATAGGCAAACAACACCTGCGGATATTTTTGCAGCGCCTCATGCAAGGCGCTGATTTGAGCATCGGTCATCATCATGAACGTGATTTCACAAGCTGGTGATTCTCAAATCATCATACCAAAAATTTAAAGTAAAATCAAGAAAAAACTCAGAAGGGCAGGTTCGACGCCATGTACAAAAACCGCACCATCGAGCGCGCGTTTGACGAGGCGCGGCTCGCCGATCCGATTTTTGACCGGCTCTTCTTCGCTGAGCAGATATTGCTTGAGCTTGAGCAATTCGATATGCGGATGATCTTCCTCGTACCCGCGCGGCGCCTTTTTGAGCGCTTCGCCTTCGAGGGCGCCAAAGCGTTTTTTGAAGGCGGATTTTTTTAAAACCGCGGCGAGCAAATCGCCGTTGCGGTCGATGGGCGGCGAATGAGGTCGAGATCTCCCGGACTGGCCATGTAATGCCCGGCAGCAATCATCACCGATTCCGGATCGATTTGAAAATAAAACGCCGGCAGTTCGTGGCGGCCGCCGTGCTGATGATAAAACAATGCGGCGCTGTGGGTTTTGTAGGGCAATTTGTTTCTAGATTAAACAAGCATGAAAAGAAAACCATACCCCCTGATCTCAGCGATGCCGGATGGCAAATTCTTGAACCTTTGACTCCGCCGCCTAAACACGGCGGTCGTCCCCGTAAAGTTAGCATTCGGGAAGTCGTTAACGCGATGGTATCCACTCGGTGAACCACGTCTTTCCTCTTGGTGAATCGCTTCGTATCTTCGCGCAGAATTCACCAGGAGGAGTCCCATGTTACCTCGCAAACAGCGGGTGCACCCCGCGGCTCGCATCGCCATCGTCAAAAAATATCTCGCCAGCGATTTGACCCAAAGGGAGTTTTGCCAGCAGGAAAAACTGGCTTACCCCACTTTCCTCGCCTGGCTCCGAAAGTACCGTGCTGCTGAAAGCCAATCCCCCCATTTAAGTCCCGCCGCCCCAAGCTTCGTCCCGCTTCAGCTTGAGCCCAGCGCCTGCCTGCACCAGGCCCGCCGCGCCGCTTCTTGCACGCTGGAGTTTCCCAACGGCGTGTTGGTCCATTTCACCGGCTACATCGTCCGACCACTTTATCCCCCCATTGATCGTTCACCTCCTGCGTTGAGATTCAGCTCGAGGGGCGGAGGTGTCCTCTCTCTCAGAGAATTTTGCCCGATTAAAGTGCCCTGGTCGGAATTGCCATTTTGCATCTATTTCCAACTGATCTCCGCAAAAGCGGGCACAGGAAAAGTTTTAAAATTACCTTATCCTTCGCCAGGTTTCAAGATGAGTTCACCGGGTGGATACTTTTGACGGCCTTGTCCTGAGCCAAACTGTCGGTGTGAATGGCAAAGAAAATGAGCAGAACAAATGCTAAAATCACATAGCTTCGATTCGTTTTCATCGACCTTTGTACTGCCGTCTGTTTTTGTTCATGAGCACCGTAGCCTTATTGCATCAACACCATCTTCTTCATCAAAATTTGTTGTCCGGCTTGCAAGCGATAGAAGTAGACGCCGCTCGGCAATTTTTTCGGCGTGAACGTCATTTCATGCGTTCCGGCTTCGAGCCGGCCGTTGATCAGCACGGCCACTTCATTTCCGAGCACATCGAACACTTGCAGTTTCACCGGCGCAGCAAGAGGCAGCGAGAAACTGATGCTGGTCGAGGGATTAAACGGCAGACGCCCGTAGGGGTTCGGATAGTTTTGGTGCAACGCAAAATCGTTCGGCGCTGATTTTGGTTTTTCCGAAACCGCGGTCGTTTGAATTTTGGCCTCCGACAAAAACCAAAGGCTGCACTCCGACAAATCGCCAACCGACGGCGTCAAATAAAACATGAAAAGCTGGCCGTTGTCGCTCATGTAAGTGGCGAGGTTGGTAAAAACTTCCGCAGTCGTGCGGCTGTTGCTGACATTGATCGGCGCCGACCACGAGCCGGACGTGCTCGAGGCGAGCCAAACGTCCGGCGTTGATTCCTCCGCCGGATTGGCCGGATTCGGGATGATGTCAATCCATTTCAGCGCCAGAATTTTTCCGTCTTTCGTCTTCGCGTACCGGCTCGTTGAGTTGAATAAGCTGGCTGCCTCCCGGCTCCTGCGGAATCGCGGCATACACCGGACGGCGAATGTCTGCAACTTTGGCGGCGCTCCAGGTTCCGGTAGTCGAACGGACGATGTCATACAAATCGACATCACTGGCAAGCGTATCCACGAGCAAGGCCGCAATGTGAAATTGATTATTCCCATCCACGATCACATCAAACTCATAATTGCTATTGTGGCGCCCAGGGACAATATTCGGATTGACGTGTTCAGGCGTTGACCAGGTCGTCCCGCCGTCGGTCGAACGTTGATAGCGCCAAAGAAAAGTGGCCGAGGTCGGCGCGCCCTGGCTAAAACGCGCGCGGGTTATGTAATGGACGGCGCCGTCAATTCCTACGTCAAGCGCCGCGCCGCTCTGGGTGATAATATTGGAACCCGGCGCAATGACGACATGCGGGGCTAAAGTCGTTCCGCCGTTGGTCAGCTTGCTGACTGCAGAGTAAAACGAATTGGCGCCGGTAATGGCAAAATAACAATTGCCGTTGTTCAAATCCACTGCGCCGACGTAGGAAAAAGCATCATCCGCGTCACGGCCAAAAAACACCGGCGCACCCGGCGTCGATTGCTTGTCGCTGGCGTAGATGACATCACCAAAAGTGGGACTTACTGTCAAATCATTATAATTCGCCACCACGGTTGCTGCGGTTGGGTCAGTCGATTTGGTGGGATTGCTGATCAAGACGTTAGGATGACGGCCGTTGAGGAAATTCGCCGAATTGATCGGCCCGATTTGCGAGCTCCACGTCGCGCCGCCGTCTTTGCTTGTATGATACAAGATGCGACCGCTGGCGTTGGCAATTGTGCGATCCGTGCGCTTGACTAACACCGCCAAATTGCTAAAAGGATCATAAGCAATCAGATTGGTATAAGGAGATTGCGGTGCGTACGCGTTCCACGTTTTCCCAATCAAAATCGGCGCGGCCGCGCCTTTTTGCGCCGCCTGAGGAGCAACGTGCGATACCGCCGAGCCGCCTTCGCCTCGGTCGATCATAGGCGGACCCGCCTTCTGCCAACGCGATTGGGCCAGCAACAACGCTGGAAATATGACCAGCGCAAGAATGGTCGTCATTTTGCCTTGCATAAGGAACCTCCTTCTTAAATTGGTTGGTGCACCGTCGAAGAGTCAAGTCAATATGCGGAATCACGCGTTCGAAGTCAAGAAAAAAGTTTGCATGAGAAAGCGCTTGCTTTGGCCGTACGCAATGCCTATCTTACACGGTGAAGATGATATGGCGCTGATTCTCGATCCAAAACACCATGACGCCGGCGTGCGGCTGTTCGGGCGGCATTACGACATTTCGTCGCGACGCCAACCCGGCCTCGAGCTTTTGCGGCAAATTTTAAGCGGGTTCTCGCATCTGCCGTATGAAAATTTGAGCAAGATCATCAAATTTCATCGTTACGGCGAAAACGAGGAACAACGCCTGCGCTTGCCGGAAGAGGTGATGGAAGATCATTTGCGCCTGCGCCTCGGCGGAACCTGTTTTTCGCTCACCTTCTGCTTGCAGTCGATTCTCATGCATTATGGTTTTCCCGCTTATGTTGTGATGGGAGATATGAAAACCGGAAGAAATATTCATTGCGCCATCGTTGTCATGCTGGATGACGTGAAATATTTGGTCGATCCGGGTTATTTGTTGCGCCAGCCCATGGCGCTCGATCCGAATCAGCCGCGGCTTTATCACACCGAATTTGCCGGCGTGGAATTGCGCTTCGATTGGCAAACCGAAACGCATGAGGTCTTCACGTTCAACCGCCAAGAGATGAAATGGCGTTATCGTTTTGCCGACCGGCCGGCGCCGCCGGATGAATTTCTCCAACATTGGCAGGCCTCGTTTCATCGCAACAGCATGAACGGCCTTTGCCTCACCTGCGCCGCCGAAAACGAGCTGATTTTTATTCACAAAGATTTTATGCGCCTCACCACGTTGGACGGCAAGCGCAACGTTCCCATCAAGCGAAGCTATCACGCCACGATTCAACAACTGTTCGGCATCGCGCCGGAATATGTCGAGCAGGCGCTGTCGGCGCTGCGGGAAAACCTGGCGCGGGAAAAAGTAGGACAGACAGCCTCGTCCGTCAAAAACCAAATTTAAAATTTTAAATTGAAAATTTACAATTTAAAATTGTGAAAAGTTCATGGCAGCCCCTCATTCGCCAATACCCGTCAAGCTCGTCGTTGCAGCGCTTTATTCGGATGAGGCTCGCTTGCTCGCGGCGCGCGAACGTCTCGTTCAACAATTCGGGCCGATTGATTTCACCAGCCGGCTTTTTTCATTTGAAGTAACGACGTATTACGTCGCGGAGATGGGCGCGCCGCAAATTCGCCTTTTTTACTCGTTCGAAAAGCTCATTTCACCCGGCGATCTCGCGGCCATCAAACTCGCCACGAACGTTATCGAAGACGAATTGGCGATCGATGGCCGACGCAAAGTGAATCTCGATGCCGGCTATCTCGATCCGGACAAATTGGTGTTGGCCTCCGCAAAATACAACAGGCAAAAGATCTATCTCGCCGATGGGATTTGGGCCGATTTGACGCTGCATTATGAAAAGGGGCATTTCAGCGCCTATCCGTGGAGCTTCGCTGATTTTCGTACCGGTGAGTATGAGAGAACGTTTTTGCGGATAAGGGAGATTTACAAAGCGCAGTTGAAACGGGGTGGGAACTAAATTGTTTTTTTGTGATTGCGGTAGAACGCCTGAAGGTGTGACGACGAGCAAAATGACCCTCAAAGAAAAACTCCGTGAGCTGGAACGCGTTCAGCCGAAAATTTCAACGCCCGTTCCGCCGAGGAAAAATGCAAAACTTGATGATTTGCTTGGCGGCAGTGAGCAGGATGGTTGTTTCGTGGTCGAGCGCCGATTCACCTTTGGCAGCATCCAAGTGGGCGGTATTCACGATATTTCGCCGGCCGCTTTAGCGATTGCCGGGAAAGATGAACGCTTGCTGACGCTCGATCTGGCGCGCGCTTTGTTTTTGGATACGGAAACCACCGGACTCGCCGGCGGCAGCGGCACGGCGGCTTTTCTCGTCGGGGTCGGCCGGTTTGAAGAGGAAGCTTTTGTCGTGCGGCAATACTTTTTGCGCCAGCCTTCCGAAGAAGCGGCGATGCTCAAGCAGCTTCAAGCCGCGATTGAGCAAAGCCGCGGCTTGGTCACATTCAACGGCAAGAGCTTCGATATTCCGCTGCTGCGCACTCGCGCCGTGCTCAATCGCTTTACCATTGATTTCGACCGCCTGCCGCATTTCGATGTGTTGCATGCGGCGCGGCGTTTGTGGAAAGATCAATTTTCCGATTGCTCGCTGGGCGGCCTGGAAAACAACATCCTTTATTTACGCCGCAGCCAGGATATTCCCGGCGCGCTGATTCCGCAAATTTTCTTTGATTTTTTGCGCTATGGCGACGCCTCGCAATTGCCGGAAGTTTTTGCGCACAATCGCCAAGACCTCGTGAGCATGACGGCGCTGCTGGCGCGCATCGCGCAGCTCGTGCAACACCCGCTGCAACGCGACAGCGGCGCGCCGATCACGCCGCACGAGCTGCGGCGCGTGGCGCTGTTGTATCGCCAGCTCGGCGATTTTGCCGCGAGCGCGACGCTCTTTGAACAGTTGCTGCAAAAATCGCCAAGCGCGCCGCGTTTGGAGGATCATCTGGCGCTCGGTTTATGCTACAAAAGCCAGCGCCGCCACGATGAAGCCAAACGCGTTTGGCAGGAACTCATCGAGCGACTGCCCTTTCACCCGCTGCCGTATATCGAACTGGCCAAACATTTTGAGCATCGTGAAGGCGCGGTGACCGCGGCGCTGGACGCCGTCGAGCGCGCTCTGCGAAGTTTGCGGTTGAGCGAAGAACTCAGCCGCAAAAGTGCCTGGGCGGTTTATCAAACTGATCTCCTGCATCGGCAAACGCGGCTGCGGCGAAAGCTTGCAACCCGGACAACGAATACGGAATTTATGAACCCCGATTTTCCTTAATCCTGATTCAACTCATTCGGATCCGGCAAAGTAGGATCTATGCCATACGAATTAAAATGGATTTCGCTGTCTTGCCAAATGGGATTATGGGGATCGTTCACTTCGTGGCGGTCATCATAGACATCGCTATCATCCCCGCCGTTGCGGCTGATTTCCTCGGAGCGATCATCAAAATAGTCGCTAAAAACTTTTTTCCAGAAACCCATGTCAAACCTCGCCTCATAATTTTTTTTGTCCGAGGCCTCCCTGCCATGATTTATCGTCAAATCAGCAATGACAAAAACTTTTACCCGCCAGGCGTATCAAGATATGTTGTAAATTGGTCGCGCCACTTTGGAAGGTAAGACAATTCACTTAAACGACTCAAAACTGTCGCGACAAAGGCCCCGATTTTCCGTACAAATTTGAGAAAAATCGGGGCGTTTCGCAGAACCAAATCCGCCAAGCCACGCTCGCCGGGCGGCGCTCAATCCGGGTTGATCTCATTCGGATCGGGCACGGTGGGATCTGTTCCATAGAGAGTCGAATGGACATCGCTTCCATCCCACACCGGATTGCCGGGATTGCCGATCTGATTGCTTTCATCATACAGATCGGGATCGCCGTTATTGTTACCGTCATCATCGAAATAATCCTCAAAAATGCGTTTGAACAAACTCATGGTGAAGTCTCCTACGGTTATAACTTCCTTGTCCTAAAATAAAATATTCAATCCTCGAAATGCTTTTGTGGCGACGAGGATTGACATGTCGTCAACAGGTGATTGGAGATGTTGGAGCCAAAAATAATAGATACAGATACAGGCTAAAAGGCAGGAGTGCAGAAATCCGAAGGAAACTTCTTGCGAAGGACAAAATTTTCGCCGGTTAAGCCCAATGGCCGTCAACTGCCGCGCATTTGGCGCATCATTTTTTTCAGCATGTCGCGATCGAGCTGCATGAGCGTCGAGAATTGTCCGGCGCCGGCGATGGCCTCGCCGCCGTCGATGGCCACACATTCGCCGTTCACATACTGCGCTTCATCGCTGACCAAAAACACCGCAAGATTGGCCAATTCGCTGTGCTCGCCAAAGCGGCCGAGCGGCACGCGTTTTTTATACTGCTCGCCAAACTCGGCGCTGGGAAACAATCTTTTCCACGCGCCTTCGGTCGGAAATGGCCCCGGGGCGATGGCGTTGACGCGAATGCCGTAAACACCCCATTCGACGGCGAGGGAGCGCGTCATGGCGAGGACGCCGGCTTTGGCGCAGGCGGAAGGCACGACAAACGCCGAGCCATTTTTCGCATAAGTCGTGACGATATTCAAAATCGCGCCGGGAGCTTTTTGTGCGATCCAGTGTTTCGCGAGGGTTTGCGAGCAATTAAAAGTGCCGTAGAGAACGATGCGCACGATGGCATCGAAACCGCCGGGAGACAAATCTTCCGTGGCGGCGAGAAAATTACCGGCGGCGTTATTCACGAGAATATGCGGCATGCCGGCTTTCTCAATCATTTCTGCCATCATCTTTTCGACGGCTTGATAATCGCGCACGTCGCATGGAAAGGTGAAAACTTCTCGCCCTCCTCCCGCTTGCTTAATCTCCGCTGCGCCTTTCGCCAGCCGCTCGGCATTGCGCCCGCAAATCACCAACGTCGCGCCAAGCTCGGCAAAACGTTTCGACATCGACAGGCCGAGGCCCGAGCCGCCGCCGGTGATTAAAATAATCTTATTTTGCAGTAAGTCCGCTTTAAACATATATCCTCAAAACTTTTCTATACTTTAAACTTCTTTAATTTGCTTATTTGCGTGATTGTTCCAAAACCTTTTCAATCGTCACGCTCGGATCATCAAACACAAAATACGTTGCCTTCGCCGAGCTGCCCAAAGATTGAAAATAGCGGATCTCCGCCGAAGAGTTGCCGATGCGCCAATCGACCCAGCCTTTTTGCACGCCGGAGCCGCCGTCCGAAGCTTCGGTCAAATATTTTTGGCCATTGCCAAATTCCAACACCACGAACACGCGCGGGGCCGGGGTCTTGCCGCCTTGTGCCGTGTAACGCTGAGCCAGGACGCTCCGGCGGTTTTCATACGGCACCGACATCGGAATATCGAGGGGATTGATGGCAAGGCTGCGCCAATCCACCGCCGGCTGCCCGGAAACCGTCAAGCCGTTCGGATGTTCAATTTCCGTGAGCGGCGTGAAAAGATCTTTTTTGGCGAGATTGGCGTTGATAAATTCAATCGCTTTTTTGCTGCGATAAGAAAAGCCGGAGCAGGTGTAAACGTTTTTCTGGCTGCGCTCGCCGGAGGTCCAATTGTTCGCGCGCAATTTATCGTAGCGCATGAAATATTTTTGCCCTTGCCAGGTGAGAATGCCGGTGCCGGAGTTGATGACGCGGTCGAGAAAATAGGTGTACTGAAAATCGAGCGGATCGATCTGCGCCGCGCGGACGCGGTCGCGCAAACAGGTTTCAAGCGAGTCAACAGCGCAGCGCTCGCTTTTGGCAATGAGATAATAGGTGACACGGACTTTGCTGAGTTCAGCGCTGGTTTTGGCTTTGCTTTTCAAATAATCGAGGGAAGAAATCATGTTGTCGGGTTGGCGAAACGGCTCGGAAGCTGTTGTCAGCGCCGCGGGCGAAGTCGATCCCACCGCGGACGATGATGGGTCGCCGGCAGATTCAGATGAAGCCGCAGGCGGCGATTCGCGGCGCCAATCTTTGGGAATGACGCCGATCCCGCCTAAAAGCAGCCAGCCCAGAAGCGCGAAAATGATGATCTTCACAAGGTCCATTGGCACGCCGAATTTTGAATGAGACTGCCGGAAGAGCGATCAAGACATTTGTATTCTACAGAAAGCGTTCAACTTTGTCAAGCGAAAAATACTTGATTTTTTAAGCAGACGGATTATATTGAATTCATGTCCGGACCGAAGGCCGACTGAAAAAAATCTTATGAAGGCTATTGCAAAAAAACTGCGCGATGACGCCATCGCCATTTTTCAAGCCGGCTTGCAGGCCGTGGAGCCGGCGGCGGCGATTCGCCGTCACGTGAGCCGCGAGGAAAAATTTTTGATCGTCGCGGGCCGGAAATATGACTTGCGTCATTTCAAGAATATCTACGTCGCCGGCGCCGGCAAAGCCGCTTGTCCGATGGCCGCGGTTTTGGAAGAAATTTTAGCGGAACGTTTGACGGCCGGCCAGGTCAATGTCAAATACGGCCATCTCACGCCCTTAAAAAAAATTCAGGTGCAAGAAGCCGGGCATCCGGTGCCGGATGCGGCCGGATTGCGGGGAACCCAAAAGATTCTGGATTTGCTGAGAGGAGCCGATAAAAACGATTTGGTGATCGGGGTGATTTCCGGCGGCGGCTCGGCGCTGCTGCCGATGCCAAGCCCCGGCCTGTCGTTGGAAGACAAACAAGCCGCCACCAAACTGCTGCTCGCTTGCGGCGCGACCATCAACGAAATCAACGCGGTGCGCAAACACATTTCGCAGGTGAAAGGCGGCCAGCTCGCGGCCGCGGCTTATCCGGCGACGCTGATTACGCTGATGCTCTCGGATGTGATCGGGGATCCGTTGGATGTAATCGCGTCCGGGCCGACCGTGCCGGATGAAAGCACGTTTCAAGAAGTTCAAAACGTTTTCGAGAAATACGGCATTCAAGGCAAAATTCCCCGGCCGGTGCAGCAACACATTGCGAAGGGCTTGGCCGGTGAAGCGCCGGAGACGCCGAAAGCGGATGATCCGATTTTTGCGCAAACCCAAAATCTGATCGTGGCGAGCAATCGTCAGGCGATTGAAGCCGCCAAGCTTGCCGCGGAAAAGCGCGGCTATCATCCGCTCATTTTATCGACGTTGATCGAGGGTGAAACGCGCGACGTCGCCCGGATGCACGCGGCGATTGCAAAAGAAATCCGGCTGTCGAACAATCCGGTCGCAGCACCGGCGTGTGTGATTTCAGGAGGAGAAACGACGGTGACGATAAAAGGGAAAGGCCTCGGCGGCCGCAATCAGGAATTTGTGCTGGCGGCGGCGATAGATTTGGCGGGCTGGGAAAATATCGTTGTGTTAAGCGCCGGGACTGATGGCACCGATGGTTCGACCGACGCAGCCGGCGCGATTGGGGATGGCGAAACTTTGCAACGCGCGCTGCTCTCGAATTTAAAGGCGGCGGCATTTCTTGCGGACAACAATTCATACCGGTTTTTTGAAAAATTGGGTGACTTGTTGATCACTGGTCCGACCAACACGAACGTCATGGATTTGAGACTTATGCTGATTGGATAGGTAAGCGTCAAGCATTATGCCGGATAACGCTAAAGCCAACAAAATTTTTGGTATTAATTTTTTTTAACCTTTTGATAAAAAAATTTTGTATATTTGAACTCTCAGCCTCACAACAAAAAACGCTTGCAATTCGCCGTTGGATTTTTATACATTTAACAAACATCGGCTGCGCCCGTAGGACATTTGACGCGCGGGCCCAAAATCTTTACAATTAAGGAGGCGTATGGAGATTCATCATCGACATCTCGGTGTCATCTCGTACCGCGAGGATGATGTTATCACCTTTCCGCTAGGCTTGCTCGGATTCCTCAAGTTCAAGCGTTATCTTTTGTTTCAACAGGACGTGTCCGACCCCTTGGTGTGGATGGTGAGTGTTGACAACCCCGACCTATGTTTCCCCCTGCTTGATCCCAAACGTTTCTGCCCGGATTACAATCCCAACATTACCAAAAGGGATTTGAGCGAATTATCGGCAGAAAATCCGCAAAGCCTGCAGATGTACTCTATTGTAACCATACTACAAGACGCCCGGATGGCTACCGCTAATTTGAGCGGGCCAATTTTAATTAACAGGGAACATAGAATCGGTAAACAATTGGTGCTCCTTGACGATCGATACTCAACCAAGCACCGCATTCTCAACGGTTAGACGTGCACTCATGAGGAAGGAGAATTTATGCTGGTCCTGACAAGGAGGTTAGGTGAAACGATTGTCATCGGAGACGACATCGTCATCAAGATTGTCGACATCCACGGCAAGCAGATTCGCGTTGGCATCGAAGCACCTACCGAAGTCAGCGTTTATCGCGGCGAAATTTACGACCGCATCATGCTGGAAAACAAAGCGGCCGCGCAAGCCGCCAATAATCACGCAAGCCTGGCTGAGCTGAAAAAGTTGATCGCCAGCGACGAGAAGGCCGCGCCGGCCAGCAGCACGCCGGTTGGCAGCAATTCGCGTTCTTGAGGCGACGCCGGGAGGGTGAAGTGGTTATTGGACGACGTTCGCTAAAAAGTGCCCGCAGCGTGAAGCGCGATCACACGGCGCAAAAGGCATGGTGCCGGAGCAAATAAAATTTTCGCTCATTTTTGCCTTTTGCACGGAGGGAAGAGTAATTAAAAAGTTTTGCAGACGTAACAACCTCAAGCCCCGATTTTGCTTAAAAAATCGGGGCTTGTTTTTTTCAGTGTTTTGAAAAGCATTTAATCACACCCGCGTCGAATTGCCACACCTCTTTCAGTGCACCATCAAACTTCCTCCCGCATCAATTATTCAAACACATTGTTTTTGCGTCGATTACAATTGTATCTATTTTGCCGGTTTCATTGTGGCATATCCGTTGCATTAATCAAAAGCGAATGCGTTAAGTTCTCGACACGAATGATAGGATGTTGATTAGTGAAAAATGCGACGGGAGACAGAAACCAAATCAATTCACATGTGTAAGTGCGGCAACTTATGACAAATAAATTCTGTCTCCCGCTCGCTTCATGACAAGGTAGCTTGATCGGACTGCGTCCGGCGGACAGCGTCCGAGGAGGTTATTTACGATGAAAAAAAATCTGTTACACTTAACAGTTCTCATGAGTTTGCTCGGAGCCGGATTGCTAACCGGCTGTCTCGAGCAATCGTTTGAACCTGACACCGAGCCGCCGGCAGTGCCGCGCGGGGTCGCGAGCACGACCGGCGACCGGCAAGTAGTGATTTCGTGGTATCCGAATGCCGAATATGATTTGTCAGGTTATCATGTCTATCGCGGCAATTCGGATCGAGGCAATTATTTTCGCATCGGCACGACCCGCAGCGCCAACTTCGCCGATCGCGAGGTGACCAACGGCCGCACGTATTACTATGCGGTCTCCGCGTATGACAATTCGGGCAACGAAAGTGAGCTGAGCTACGATCTGGTTTTCGACACGCCGCGGCCGGCGGGTTACGGCGTGCGGCTCTTTGATTTCAAGACGCTGCCGTCGTCGTCCGCCTACAGTTTCGGAGATTATCGCGTGCAGGATTATCGCGCTGTCACCTCGGATATTTTCTTCGAGTATCATCCGCAGAGCGGCGGCTTGTTTCTGAATGTGGCCAACAAAGACACCGATCTCCAGGATTTTGGCTATACCGATTCACTCGACGACATCGATTATGCGCCGGAGAAAGGCTGGTCGCCGCTCGGTTATGTGGAATGCATCGCCGGCCATGGCTACGTGATTTGGACCGCTGACAATCACTACGCCAAAATCCGCATCACGGCGGCGAACCCGAATTTTGTCGAGTTCGATTGGGCTTATCAAATTGCCGAAGGCAACCCGGAGCTGCGCATTCATCCGCAAACACCCGAGAAAACGGCCTTGTTGCATCGCGTTGGAAAAATCATCACGAATTAAAGAGACGATCATCATGAGACTGCATCACTCGCTTTTGCACCTTGCCGCCTTAAAAATACATTGCTTTCCGGTTTTGTTCTTTTTGCTGCTTGCGGCTTGCTTCACCGCGCCGGCTTTCGCGCACCATCCGCAATCTTTCGATGATATCGAAATCAAAGTCTGGTCCTCGCAAAGCTTCGACGATCCGTTTTGCAGCGACGATCCGGTCGAGATTTATTTTCGCATCAATCGCACCGGTTACGTCACAGTTTATCAGATCAATCCCTACGGCGGCGTCGATATTCTTTACCCGCTCGCCTATCATCGTTGGCGGCCGGTGTATCCCGGACGGCCCTATCGCCTGATTGATTTGGCGGACGATATCGATCTTTACTACGGCGGCGCCGAAGGCCGCGCTTACATCGGCATTATTGCGACGCGACAGCCGATCAATATCGTGCCCTGGCTGGAAGCCGAGTTTCGCCATTGCGGCCTGGCGTTCGGCAGGCCGGAGCAAGCGGTGGTGGGGATTGATTTTCAACTGGCGATCAACCGCGTTCTGGCGAATGTGCGCTTGCGGCTGGGAACCGCCTGTGTGCCGTCGTACTATGTCGCGCCGATTTACGTTCGCCCTCGCGTCGTGGTCAAACGCTCGCCCCCGTTTGTCGTGTGGCCGGAGCCGCCTCGTTATAAATCGTATTATCCAAAATGGTCGCCGCCTGGACGGGGAAATCGCGATGATTATCATCAACCACGGGCGGAGCCGGAACCGCAGGAAAAACGGCCGTTCCGCCGTCGCGGCAACGAAGCGCCTGAAAAGCCTTATCGAACACCCGACTCCAGCGAATCCGAACGTTCATTTCCTGATAAACGTTCCGCCAAAAGATCGGATGAAGTGAAGGTGAAAAATGATTCGGGAGATTCGAGAGGTGGGAAGTCGTCGAAAAGCTCGGAGCGGCGCGTTAAGAAATCTCGCAACTGAACTGCTCGATAATGTTCAACACCTGGGGAAGGTTGACGATATTTTCCCAATGAAAAAGCGCCGCCGCCCCGATTTTTCGCGTGGCGAACGCTTGCAACAAAAAGACAAGCTCGTGGAGATGGTCTTCTGAAAAAGCGGTGAGATCGGCAAAATCAATCTGTGGAAATAACGAGAAGTTATAAGCGGCCAGTTCATCGAGCACGGCCAGGGGCCAAGCCGGTGTCTGGCCGTATTCATTATAAAAAAGCTGCGGCGACAGCGCGCTGATGATCTTGCCGGCGGCTGCCAAATGTATACCCGTCAGCCGCCGCAAGCGCTCGGCAAAATGCGGCGTGGCAACCGGCGGCAATTCCAGGAGAAGCGAGGGCAATGCTTTGGTTTGCTTTGAGGCTTCTTCAATATCGGCGAGCAAATTGATGATCTGCTCGCAGCGAAACGCAAACCAGGCTTCGATATCCTGCAAAGGATTGGCGAGGCCGGTGCGCTCGGCAAATTCCTGGCGGCATGAGGGGCACAGGCAAAACGCCGGCGCCTGCGATCCCATCTCTTCCCAGGCTTTCACTCCAGCTTTACTTTCGTCAGAGTCAAAAGCGGGCGGGGGCAGAAACGGACACCACAAGAAGTTGATCAGCGCCAGGGCTGGCTGCAAATGGTTGATCGCGCCTTCGATGAGATGCACGCGATGCTGGTTGTAATCGAAATGGCTGGGACAAATGGGACGGTACCACAAATCTTGCGGATAGGATTTGCCATCGGGACTTTGCGGGCGATATTCCGGCAGGCGTTCAAACGTGTCGCGATCATTGAGAATGGGAAATTCCAAAGCAAAACCAAGCTGCTTCTGCGCGCATTGCTCGCGCAACGGCAGCAAACTCCACGGATTAGGCTCTTGATCGAATTGCTGGGCGAAAAAAATGCGCGCGCCTTGAAACGCCGGCACGATCAGATTCTGAATGCCGGCCGCCGCGATCTCATCCGTGAGCCGGTCGAAATTGCCATGATAACGCTCACCCCAAATCGTCCGTGGATAAACTTTAACCGCGAAATTCACACCAAAGTCCTCAATGAAAAATCGGCCAGATCATCATTCCTAAACCCGCCAGGAAGACCACGACAGCAGGCCAACGCTGCGCCCATATAATCTTTTCTCGAATGTACCAGCGAAATCGCGCCACGCCCCAAGACATGAGCAGCAACGCCGGAAAAACGATCAGACGCGAGCTTAATCCCACCAATAAACAGAACACCGCCCAGATCATCCATTTTTCCATCGGCGCAAAACCCCGCTGGGCATTGCCCGTTATGTGCGGCTCACGAGTCATTTCAGACTGATCTTTTTAAAAATTTATTGAGGAAAGTCGGGCTACGCCCGAGGGGCTTTTGCTCAGTGCCGAGGGCCGGACTCGAACCGGCACGGCCATGTTATAGCCAGGGGATTTTAAGTCCCCAGCGTCTACCTGTTCCGCCACCCCGGCGAAGCAAATGGCAAGTTGCAAATGGCAACACCGATAGGGAAAATTTGATTTTTGCACTTCGCTCCTTGCCCCTTGCTGAGAGAGGCGGCGATCGGATTCGAACCGATGAATAGAGGTTTTGCAGACCTCCGCCTTAACCACTTGGCTACGCCGCCCGGCCGCCGAACGAATCACCCATCAGCAAAAGCAGCCTTAAAAATATTTTTGTGTTTGCGGATGGTATCTCGAAGCCGCCAACAAAGTAAAACGCCTCCCGCTTTCTCCCCGATTTTCCTTTTAAAATAACACGCAGAAGTCGGGGCAAAAAAGCAAGAAGCGTTTTAAAAATCAGAGCGGGAGACGGGGCTTGAACCCGCGACCCCCACCTTGGCAAGGTGGTGTTCTACCACTGAACTACTCCCGCTGAACAATTTTCATTTTGTTTTAATATAAACAATTCCGGCATTGCAAGCAAGTATTTTTTCATCGTCATCGAAAGAAAATTTCTCAGAAAATGCTTGCAAACAATCTCAGATTCTGTTATAATAAACTCTGGCAGTAAATGGAGGGAAAAAAATGAGAAGCGAGAGTCATGCAAGACATCGAATATACACAGCTTATTATCACCTGCGAAGCCTGCGGGAACGTCAAACGCTTTACCATCACGAGTCAGGAAGAGTACGAGCGTATCTTTCGTGAATTTCATTGCGAAAACAGTTGCGGCCGCAACTTGTACAGTTTTATCACGCTCGGAACGCTGCATGTCGAACGGGATGCTCAACTCGAGGACGCGGCGCAGGAAGAGGCCTCTCCCCCATCCGAAAAAAGCGCGACCACTACCGCGGAGGCCGGCAAATAAATTTGTTGATACCAAATTCACCAGCGAGCTCATGGCCCCGACATTCTCCACCACAAACTTGACGAGAAGCGGGGCCATTTTCCTTTTGGCCTTTTCAATGGCGCAGGCGCAATTGCCGGTTGAAAAAAATGTCGTGAGGCCAATCGGACCGGCTGCATGGCACCGCGACATTTTCCGGCCACTTGGCCCATGGGCCATCCAGGTCGTTGAATTCGACTTGCGCCATCCTTTTTTGCAGCTCGAGACGGCGAAAGCCGGCGATCATTTGTACAGCAAGGAGCGCACCAGCGCCATGGCCGCCCGGCGTGACGGTGAGAAGCATCGCATCGTTGCCGCCATCAACGGCGATTTTTTCGACATCAATCATGGCATTCCCATCAATTTGCAATTGCGCGACGGCGAGGTTTTACGGCAGCCCACCGGCCGGTCGGTTTTTGCCGTGAGTGCGGCCGAAAAGCCGGTGATCAGCTTCTTGTCGCTCATCGGCAGTGTGCAATCGAAGGCCGGCTTTTGGCAGGCGCTGAACGGCTTCAATCGCGCTCGCAACGCCGACGAATTGATTTTTTACAATCACTATTTCGGCGGCAGCACGGCGACGAATCATTTTGGCAGCGAGGTTCGAATCAAGCCGCTGAAAAAATTTGCGGTGAATGACACAATTCGCGCCGTCGTCGTGGAGACGCATCGCCAGGCCGGCGACACACCGCTCGAGGCTTCAACCTACGTTCTTTCCGCTCACGGCGCCGCCGAAAATTGGCTGGCGCGAAATATCGCGCTTGGCGATACGATAAAATTTGTCTGGCGCTTCCCGGAAACGCCCTGGCGGCTGGTTGAAGCCATTGGCGGCCTGCCGCGCCTCGTGCGCGATGGAAATCTTTCCATCGAAAGCAAAGCCGAAGGCGGCAGCGAGAGCTTTACCAACAATCGTCATCCGCGCACGGCGATCGGTTTCACTGCCGACACCAGCCGATTTTTCTTCGTTACCGTCGATGGCCGCCAGCCCGGATACAGCGAGGGCATGACGCTTTTGGAATTGGCGAATTTCATGCGCGAGTTGGGCTGCAGCCAAGCGCTCAATTTCGACGGCGGCGGTTCGACCACGATGGTAGTGCGCGGCAACGTGGTGAATCGTCCGAGCGACGCCGCCGGCGAACGCGCGGTTGCCAATGCGCTGCTGCTGGTTTGCACCGCGCCGGCCGGCAAATTGGCGTATCTCGATATCACCACGTCACGGGCAAGCGTGCGTCCGGGTGAAAAATTCGATTTCAACATGCTGGCTGCCGACAGCTTGTTCAATCCGCTCAATCTGAGCGACACGGAGGTGTTCTGGAAAGCGCCGCGAAAGCTCGGCAAGATCGACAAATACGGTGTTTTTACTGCCGGCGCAAAAGTCGATTCGGGTTACATCGTGGCCTACCGTAAACCGGCGCGTGACTCGGCTTGGGTGGTGGTGAGGCCTGCCCGATAGGGCCCGCCCAATAATTTTCTTGACTTTCCTCGCCGCGATTATTATATAATAAACCGGACTAAATTTTTTGGAGGACATAATGATTCCAATGGTTGGTGAAGCCGCCGGCAAGGTTTGGCATACGCTCAAAGAAAACGGCGAGATGTCTCCGGCGCAATTGAAAAAGAAAACCGGCTCGGACGACAAAACGCTGTGGATGGCGCTCGGTTGGCTGGCGCGTGAAGACAAGGTGAATTTCAACCAAATTAAAAATACGTTGAAAATCAGCCTCAAGGCCCGGCCAAGCGCGTAGCGAAGTAGGGAAAATTTCATTTCTGCGTCGGCTGCGTCCGAAGATTTTTTTCATGACGACTTCGAATAGCTCACAGGAAGGGAGACGTTTTTCCCCGACTTTTCTTGGCAAAATTTTAAAAGGAAACGCGGGGAGAGCAGGGGGGAACTTTCCCCTGGTCGGAAAAATTCTTTTCGTGGTTTTTCTGCTGTGCGGCGGAGTCTATCTTCTGCTCTTTGCCGGCTTGCCGGATGCTGAAGAAATCAAATCCTACCAGCCGCCATCCACCGTCAACCCCGACCGCCTCAACTGGAACAGGCGCACGGCGGACTCCATCCGCATTTGGGCATCGATTAAACGCATCTCTCCCCTGCTGCAAAAAGCCGTCATCATCAGCGAAGACGACGTTTTTTATCAGCACGACGGCATCAACTTCGAAATGATGAAAGAGGCGTTTCGCTTCAATGTGGAAAAAGGCCGTTACGTGCGCGGCGCCAGCACGATTACGATGCAGTTGGCGCGCAATGCGTTTTTGCACAAGCGCAAAACCCTTCTCCGCAAGGCTCGCGAGCTGATTCTGGCGCGCCGGCTCGAAAAAAATCTCTCCAAGGCGCGCATTCTTGAATTGTATCTCAACATTGTGGAATGGGGCGACGGCATTTACGGCGCCGAAGCCGCGGCGCGATATTATTTCGGCAAATCCGCCGCGAATCTCAATCTCGCCGAAGCCACGCTCCTCGCCGGCATGTTGCCGAATCCGAAATACTTCAATCCCTTCAAACGCCTGAAGAGCGTTCAGCGCATGCAGCATCGCGTCATCTGGCTGATGCAAAACGCTCGCGAAATCACACCCGAACAGGCGCAATGGGCGCAAACCGGCTTCGCGCTGCGCGGCGGCGTCTTGCCGCCAGAAACCGCCGCCACTCCGGTCGATTCGTTGGAGGAGGCGAAATACTTTGAGCCAACACCAAGCGAGAGTATACCGACCATCCTTCCCAGCACGCCCCCGGCCGACAGTTTAACCAAACCCGACTCTTTGGCTGTTTCCGATAGTTCGATGGAAAATTGCAGATCGCGCAATTCAACGATATGATGATTTCCCTGCTGCTCCGAACGAATCCAGGGATGGCGCGCAAAGGTCAAATACCACTGCGTTTCCGGCGCTTGCAGGGCTTTGACAACTGATTCATCTTGGGCATTCCGATATGCGATCAGCGTCAATTGCTCCTGGCGATCGAACAACGAAAAGAAAGTCTCAATATCAAAATAACGTTCGTTGTTACGCCTTCAGGCGTCGAAGATACCGGCAGCCATAACGCCTGAGGGCGTCACTACGAACCAATTCGTTCTGTCGATAAAACGGATGATACACGCCGCCGCGAATGAAATCCCCGGTGATGCGCTTCCACTCTTTCGCGCTTTGCCAACTGAGGCCTTGCGGCGGGATGCTCCCCGCCGCGCCGATGGTCACCGCATGTCCCATCGGTTTTAAACACCGGACGCCTTTTCGCAAAGCATGGCCGCCGAGAGAATCCAACAGAAATTTGACGCCGCGATTTTGCGTCAATCTTTGCATGGCGATTTCAAAATCTTCGCGCGCATAGTTGATGCCAAAATCCAAGCCGAAGGTGCGGGCAAATTGTAATTTCTCCTCGGTGCTGGCGGTGCCGTAAACGGTCAAGCCGGCATGCTTAGCGATTTGCAGCGCCGCGGTGCCGACGCCGCCGGCAACTGCCTGAATCAGAATATCGTCGCCGCGTCGAATTCGCATCACTTCCATCAAACTGTGATAGGCGGTGAGATAAACCGCCGGCATAGCCGCCGCTGCTTCGAGACTCATGTTTTTAGAAATTTGCCAAACGCGATTTTGCTCCGCAATCACCGCCTCAGCATATCCGCCGAACCGCGTCACGGCCAGCACTTTCGTTCCAACGGGCAACGCAACAGCATCTCCCCTGTCGATGATTTCTCCCGACACTTCAAAGCCAGGGCAAATGGGCGGCTTCTCGGCCCATTTGTAATACCCGCGCCGGGCGATGATGTCCGCGTAATTGACGCCGATGAATTGCACGCGAATCAACACCTCGTCGGGCTTGAGACTGCGAATATCACAAGAATCCCACCGAAAGACTTCGGGAGGGCCGAAACGATCAAAGACTTTTCTTTTGAATTCTGAGGGTGGGGGCATCGGCATTATCGCTTCAACACAGATTTGTTGTTGCTGGGATTGGAGTGGTAGAGTGCAACAGCGAGCGTAATGTGATCGTTATCATCAACTATGCCCCAACACCGGATGCGGGCGATACGGCTCTTCATTTTGGTAATACATTTCGTGCGCGAATTTGTCGGACCTGGAACGTGCCGTCTCGCCGCTTTTTTCGCGGGTGCGGTTGCCGGCGAGAAAGCCGCGCGCCAGCGGACTCCACGGGATGATGCCGATGCCTTCGGCGCGGCAGAGCGGAATCATCTCCCGCTCTTCTTCGCGGTAGACGAGATTATAATGATTCTGCATCGACACAAAGCGCGTCCAGCCGTGCAGGTCGGCGGTATATAACATTTTGGCGAACTGCCACGCGTACATGCTCGACGCGCCAATGTACCGCGCCTTGCCGGCTTTCACGACATCGTGCAGCGCCTCGAGCGTCTCCTCAATCGGCGTCTCTTTATCATGGCGGTGGATCTGATAAAGATCGATGTAATCGGTTCCCAAGCGGCGCAACGAGGCGTCAATGGAATCCATAATATGCTTGCGCGACAGGCCGCTCTGGTTGGGTTTGTTGCCCATCGGAAAAAAGACTTTGGTTGCAATCACAATTTCATCACGGCGGCTAAAATCTCGTAGCGCGCGGCCGGTGATCTCTTCGCTGACGCCGAGCGAGTACATATTTGCGGTGTCAAAAAAGTTGATGCCAAGCTCCACAGCACGTTTGATAATCGGACGACTCTGCTCTTCGCCCAAAATCCAATCGCGCCATTTCGGGTCGCCGTAGGTCATCATGCCGAGACAGAGGCGCGAGACTTTCAGGCCGGTTTGACCAAGATTGAGGTATTGCATAAAAATTATCCTGCCGTTTTTGTCAGTACAGAACAAAAAACCCAATCGCCTTGAATACGATTGGGTTTCTGCTTTCAGGAAGGGTTAACCGGGCTCTCGATCTTATGCACCTTTAAAGGCCGTCCCGAGCACAAGAGCGGCAAAGCCGACCGTCACAAACCAGAAAGCGTTGGCCGTTACAAACGGTATGGCGACGAAGTTTCCCAGGACGCCGAGCACGCCGACAATCAGGGCAACCATCCAAACCATTTGTTTTGGGGCTGAAAGCTTCATTTCCTTACCTCCTCTGCTTGTTTAAAAGTTAATGTTAAACCACACTTTTCACAAGACAGCCACAATATACACACGCGTTCAGGAGGATGCAAGCAGTTTTTTGTGGAAATGAAAAAATGAAAATCTGTACCTTACGTTTCCGATTTTGCTGCCAGCGAAACTTTTGACTGTTCGAGCGTCGCTGCGCGCCAGCCTGATTTTCACACGAATCACGACTTCCACATTTTCGCCGTTTCTTTTGCAAAATCCTCGAAGCGGCGCGGCGCATGTCCGAGCAGCTTGGTTTGGCGTTCGAGGTCAGCAGGCGTGGCTTTCAAGCCATGCTTCTGAAAAAATGCAAACATGAGCTTGAAGTCGAACACCATCCACGCCGGCATGTATTGCAGCGACTGTTGCTCCCAGGCCTCGAGATCATTGCCGGCGTAGGCAATCGTTTTGCCCAATGCTTGACTCCAAATTTGTGCGGTGCTTTGTCCCGTGTGCACCTCCGGCCCGACGAGATTGTAGATTTGCCCTTCGTGGCCGTTCGTTGTCAAAGCAATAGCCGCCGCCTCTGCAATGTCGCGCACATCCACACGGGAACAGCCCACCTCGCCGAGGGGTTGCGGGTAGACGCCATATTGGAGCAGGGCATCTTTAACCCAATAGTCATTCTGATAAAAATTATTCGGTCGAAGAATTGTATACGGAATGCCGAAAGCTTGCAGCGCCGTCTCAATCGGCAGCTTGGCGCCGAAGTGAGGAAGATGCGGCGCCTGATCCACATTGTGCACCGACATGTAAACGAAGCGCTTCACCCCCGACAGGTGGGCGCCATTCAAGGCCATGAGGCCTTCGTGGGTCTCTGTGGGACTGACAGCATTGAGCATGAACACGCCCTCCGCGCCTTTAAACACCGCGCGCACTGTGTTGGGGTCAAGCAGATCGCCAGTCACACTCTTAGCCCCGGCCGGCAAGGCCTTTGCTTTGTCGGTGCTGCGTGTGAGCACCTGAACCTCCACATTGCGGGCGAGCAACTCGCGCACGACCTGCGAACCTACGGTTCCGGTACCGCCAATGACAAGAATTTTCATGATAGTGTTCTCCTTAAAAAGATGGTTCAATCAAGCTTCCGCGACGGTGGCTTTAAGTGGAAGTGAGTCCGGCTTGGGCAGCGGGGTTTAGCCAAATTTAAAAAATCACCATACCCAAGCCGGACTTCGCCTAATCTCTTCACGCCACCGCTTCGCGCACGATTTCTTCGCAAGTATGCGCGGAAACCGGTTCATTGCCATTCGACGGCGCGACTGCCACTTTGGTAAACCGCGCCAGCAGCGTGTAAACCACCGGCACGAGCACCAACGTCAAAAAGGTCGAGAGCAACATGCCGCCGACAACGGCGATGCCCAATGGACGGCGCGCTTCAGCGCCGGCGCCCAATCCAATCGCAATCGGCAGAATGCCAAAAACGGTGGCAAACGAAGTCATCAGAATCGGCCGCAAGCGAATCGTCGCGGCTTCGGCGACCGCGTCAAACAAGCGCTGTCCGCGTTCCCGCAGTTGGTTGGCAAATTCCACAATCAGAATGGCGTTCTTCGCCACCAAGCCGATCAACATGATCAAGCCGATTTGTGAGTAGATGTTCATGGTTTGCCCGAAAGCGAAGAGCGCCGCCAAGGCGCCGGCGACGGCGAGCGGCACCGAGAGTAAGATCGTCAGCGGATGCACGAAGCTCTCGAATTGTGCGGCCAACACCAAATAGATGAACACCACCGCAAAACCGAAGAGAAAATACAGCGCGCTGCTGGATTCACGAAACTCGCGTGACTGGCCGGTCAAATCGCGTTTGATGGTTGGCGGCAGGCTGGTGTCGGCAATGCGGTCAAGATCATTGAGCGCCTGGCCGAGACTCACGCCGGGCACCATGCTGGCGGTGATCGTCGCTGAACGCACGCGGTTGAAGTGATTCAACTCTTTCGGCGCCACGGTTTCCTTGACATTCACGACATTCGCGAGCTGCACTAAACCATTCGCACCGCGCAGGTAAATACCGTCGATCATGTTGGGCGTGGCGCGATCCGTAGGCTTGAGCTGCACGATGACATCATACTGTTTCCCGCCGCGTTTGAAATCGGTAACAACGCGGCCGCCGAGAAATGTTTCGAGCGTGCTGCCGATGTCCGTCACCGAAACGCCAAGTCCGGCGGCGCGCTCGCGATCAATGGTAATCTCGAGCTGCGGTTTGTTCAAACGCAGATCGCTGTCCAAGTTGATGAGATAACCGAGCTGCGAGGCCTGTGCCATCATGATGCCGACGGCGCTCTGCAATTCCTCATACGTATCCGCTTGCAGCACATATGCCACGGGGGTGAAGTTGAAATCCGCGCCGAGGCTCGGCGGATTCAACACAAACGCCAACACGCCGGGAATCGAAAAAAGCTGCGGAAAAAGTTCCTGCACGATTTGCTGCTGAGATTTTTCCCGCGCGCTCTCCGGCTTCAATCCCATGAAGATGAAACCATTGGTCACGCGGCCCGGGCCACCGAAACCCACGCCGGTGGCGGTGAAAACGCCGTCGGTTTCGGGCCGGCTGAGCATGATTTGCTCGACCTGACGCATGTAGCGATCGGTGTATTCGAGCGTGGCGCCTTCAGGCGCGATAACGATGCCAAAGCCCACACCGCGGTCTTCGGTCGGCACCAATTCGCTGGGAAGGAATTTAAACAACGCCACGCTGAGCACGATCAAGAAGCCGGCGATGCTCACCACCAAAACCCGGTGCCGCAGCGCGGCGCGCACGATCCTGTTGAAGGTGCGCTCGAGCCACTCGAAGAACGCATCGAACGAACGCGAAACCCAACTCGTACCGGTGTGATGCAGTGGCTTCAACATGCGCGCGCACAGCATCGGGGTCAAGGTGAGCGCCACAAATCCGGAGATGAGCACCGACACCGCGACGGTGACGCCGAATTCGTTGAAGAGGCGGCCGATATTGCCGGTGAGAAAAGCCAGCGGCACGAACACCGCCACCAAGGCGATCGTCGTGGCCAACACGGCAAAGCCGATCTCTTTCGCGCCGTCGATGGCGGCCTGCCAGCGCGTTTTGCCCATTTCCATGTGGCGGTAAATATTTTCGAGCATGACAATGGCGTCATCCACCACCAAACCGATGGCGAGCACCAGCGCCAGCAATGAGAGAATGTTGATGGTGTAACCGAGAAAGTAGGCCACCGCAAAAGTGCCGATGATGGAAATCGGGATCGCGAAGGTGGGGATGAGCGTGGCGCGAAAACTTTTGAGAAACGCAATGATCACCAAGATCACCAGGCCCGAGGCGATGAGCAGCGTGTCCGCCACTTCGTTGATGGAGTTTTTAATGAAGGTCGCCGAGTTGTACGCCACGTCGATTTGCATGCCTTCGGGCAAAACTTTTTCCAATTCGGGCAGCGCCGCGATCACGGTTTCCGCCACTTGCAGCGTGCTGGCGCGGGTTTGCTTGACAATGCCGAGGCCGACCGTGGGCTTGGCATTCCACCGTACCGCGGTGCGCTCATCCTGCGCGCCGAGCGTGACTTCGGCCACGTCGCCCAGGCGCACGAACTCATCGCCGTTTTGCTTGACGATGATCGCGGCAAATTCCTCCGGCGTGGCCAAATCGCCGCGCGTGCGCACGGTAAATTCACGGTTCTCGCCTTCGACTCGGCCCGCCGGGATTTCCGCGTTTTCGCTGCGAATGGCGTTTTCGATATCCTGCGGCGTGAGGCCGCGGCTGGCCATGCGTTGCGCATCCAGCCAAACGCGCATGGCGTACCGGCGCTCACCGCCCATGAAAATCGAACCGACGCCGGGCAGGCGCAGCAAGCGCTCTTTGAGCAAACGCTCGGCGGCATCGGTCAATTCGAGATTGTTATGGCGGTCGCTGATCACCGCCAGCCACATGATCGGCTGCGCATTGATGTCGATTTTTTGAATGATCGGATCATCCGCCTCGCGCGGCAGCAAACCGCGCACGCTCGCGACGCGGTCGCGCACGTCGTTGGCGGCTTGATCGACGTCGCGATCCAGCTCGAACGTAATGGTAATTATCGCGCCTTGTTCCTGACTGGAGGAGGTGATCGTCTTCACGCCTTCAATCGTTGAAAGCTGCTCTTCCAAAATGTCGGTGATTTCGGTTTCGATCACGTTCGGGCTGGCGCCGCGATAAAACGTGGTGACGGAAACGATGGGGGGATCAATATCAGGATATTCACGCACCGGCAGTTGGGTGAATGCAACCACACCGAAGATGATGATGACCAGGCTCATCACCGTCGCCAGCACCGGCCGTTGAATGGAAATTTCACTCAGCTTCATTATTTGTCTCCAATGTTCAGTTTTTAACCGCGAATGAACCCTAATTAACGCGAATGAAAAATATTCACCTCCGTTGCGTTGATTAGCCATGATTCGTGGTATTTGAACCATTCGAACAGCAAACTCATCGCGCCTCATCCAAAACAAGCCGCGCCCATTCCAACTTGCGGTGCTTATAATTGATGATGACGCCGACCTTCGTTTTTTCGCCTAGGCCGTGCCCGAGCGCATTGTGGACGGCCATCGCGCATCCGATGATGCGGAAGACAAGTTCTTTTTCCAATAGCTCTGCCATCGTTGTCCCTTCGGCAAAAAATTAGCGTTTATTCGCGTGAATTCGCGGTTAGTAAAAAATCCTCGTCATTACACTAGTTTTGCTGAGGTGTTGATGAAATCGGCATCACCTTCGCGCCGGGAAAAAGTTTTTGATGCCCCGCGCGAACCACCATCGTGCCGGCCGCGAGACCGTTGAGAACTTCCACCCTCTCGCGCAAGCGTGTGCCCAACTCCACCGGTGTTCTCGCCACCGTGCTGTCGGCTTGAATGACGAAGACCAACGCTTGATTGCCTTCGACAAAAATCGCTTCACTGGGAATGACCAACGCATTTTTGCGCTCGCTCAAAACCACCGTCACGTTCGCCGACATGCCGGGACGAAACTTAACGCCGGGATTGTCAATGCGCGCGATGATTTTGGCGCGCCGGGTGGCTTGATCGACGATTGGCTCGATGACCTCGACGCGTCCGGTCAATTCATAACCTGGATATGCCGTGGTGGAAACTTTGACTTCGGCGCCGCGCTGCAAATTGGAATAGTAACGCTCGGGCGCCGAGAAGTTGATGCGCAGCCGATTAACCTGCGCCAGTTCGGTGATCGGCGAGCCGGCGCGCACAAATGCGCCAGGACTTACTTTGCGCGCGCCGACGATGCCCGCAAAGGGCGCAACAATGCGCGTCTTGAGCAGCCGCGCGCGAATCAGCGCCAAGTCGGCTTCAGCAACTTTCAGCGCCGCGGCCGCATCATCTAAACTCTGCGCCGTGCCGAGACCTTCGTCGGTGATGGTTTTGATGCGCTCGTAAGTCACCTTGCGTTGCTCGAGAATCGCTTTGGCCCGCTCTTCTTCAGCGCGCAATTGGATATCGTCGAGTTGCGCAATCAATCCGCCTTTGGCGATGGCCACGCCTTCTTTAAACGGCAGATTGATCACTGTCGCGTCGATTTCAGCAACAACCGTAATGGCGTCTTCCGCTTCGATCGTGCCGACGGCTTCGAACGGATCGGTCACCGTGCTCTCGGTTACGGTGGCCGTTTCCACCGGCATCGGTGGCATTTTAAAACCACCCTGCGCTTGCTGCTGCGAGCAACCGGAGGCAATGAGAGAAACAAAAATAAACAACGCGGCCAGCAGAAAGCTGCCGGTTGTTTTCCATCTTGCATAATGCGTCATGCTGGACCTGTCCTTTCCTTAAAAGTGGAATCAACTTCATTTGTTGCATTGCTGATAAAAGCCTTCAGATAACTTGACGGCATACATCATCCATATCTAACGAAAAATTTCATCCTTGCTCTTGCTTACCATACCGGGCTCACTTTTTTTCTATCGCGTCCATCAATGTGAGCGCCATCAAGCGGCTCGCCGGCCATTAAAATTGGCTGGCCATGGTGCAGGTCATTGGTCATTATATTTTCCAAAAATAATTGAGATTACACCCGAATCTGCGGCATCTCTAAACGCGGCAACCCGGCCTCAATCTCAGCGCGCTGCGGCTCCAGCCACGGCGGCAGAATGAGCTGCTCGCCAAGATGCTCTAATTTCTCGTCGCGCGCGAAGCCGGGGCCGTCCGTCGCCAACTCAAAGAGTGCGCCGCCAGGCTCGTTGAAATAAACAGATTTGAACCAGAAGCGGTCGATCTGCGGCGTCGGCCATAAACCCGCCTGCGCGATGGAATCACGCAACGCCATTTCTTCTGCGGAATCTTTCGTTCGCCAAGCGACATGATGCACGCCGCCGGTTCCCCATTGGCCGCGCCGCTCGCGGGGCAATTCTTTTAATTCGATGATCTTGCCGGAGGTCCCGCCCTCGACGCCGTAGCGATGCCAACCATCTTCAGCGCCGGCATACGCAAATCCCATCACGTGCGTGAGCAGCCTCTCCGTCGGTTTGAGGTCACGTTGCCACAGCCGAATCGCGTGCATGCCGCGCAACTGATATTCCGCCGGAACCGGACTTTCATGCCAAGGCACGAACTGGCGCTCATGATCCGTTTCGACTAACGCCAATCGCAGACCATGCGGATCTTTGAACGGCAAGACTTTTTCGCCGAAGCGTGTTTCGATATTGCCGAAAGCAATTTTATTTTTAGCGAACCGTTCCTGCCAGTATGCCAACGCGCCGTTCGGCACGGCAAAAGGCACTTCCACCATAAGGCCGATTCCCAATTTTGCCGGCGGCATCGCCGGCCAGGGGAAGAACGTGAGATCGGTTCCAGGATTGCCAACCCCGTCGGCATAGAACAGATGATACGTATCAGGCGCATCCTGATTCACCGATTTTTTAACCAGACGCATGCCCATGACGCCGGCATAAAAGTTGAGATTTTCCTGGGCATCGCCGGCAATTGCGGTGACGTGATGAATGCCGTGCACGGAAGCTTGCATTGCTTTTCCTACCTTTCTGAAATCGCTTCAGCATCGATGGTGATTTCCACGATATCACCGACGACGAGACCGCTTCTCTCCAGTTGAGAATTCCAACTGACGCCGAAATCGTGGCGGTTGATGCTCGCCTTGGCAACAAAACCGGCGCGCGTTTTCGGCCCTTTGTCAACGTTGTCTTCCCACCATGGCGTCTGCCATTGTCCCAAATACGCCACCTGCAAGGGCATTTTCTTGGTCACGCCGCGAATCGTCAAATCGCCGTACACGATATAATCGTGATCGCCGACGAGCTCGACTTCACTGCCTTTGAAGGCGATTGTCGGATAATTGTCAACATCCGAAAAATCGGCGCTGCGCAAATGGGCGTCGCGATTCGGCTCTCCGGTCCATAACTCTTTCGCGTCAATCTTCACTTCGACTGAAGACGGGCGCGAGTTCGCGGGATCAAACTCCAGCGCGCCGTGAACATTTTTGAAGCAACCGCGAACATACGTCACCATCATGTGACGGCATCGAATTTTTCGGCGGCACGCGCAACATAAACTTCCGGCTTGTTGAGCACGAAAACATTGTTGTGCAAAGGTCGAAAATTTCCAGCGTCATGCCTTCCGGCAAAAGTTCCGAGGCGGCGCGCAGCAAAGCCGTGTTAAATGAGCCCCGGCGCAGGCTGCCGGAAAAACCGAGAACATGCAAGTTTTTCATAATTATTCCTATTGTGATATTTAGTATTTAAACTATTTATAAATTAACAATCTTCCCTAAAAAGTCAAGCGAAAAATACCCCGAAGCCCAACCAGGGCAAAAGCCCGGGGTTGCTTGACAGCCGGAGATTCTGTTTATCAACAGCGTTTGCGCTTACGGAAAAATGCCCAGTTCCATGTAAGCCAGCGCCACTTTGTTGATGGCGTTGATGAACGCCGCGGTGCGCAAATCGATTTTGCCGCCGTGCTGTTTGCGAATCTCGTTCATTTGATTATATGCCGAAATCATCGTCTCTTCCAAACCGGAATTGACCAGATCGGCTTCATCCGCGCCCTGCGCGATTTGCGTAAAAAGACTCTGCGGAACTTTTTTGCCGGTCAGCTCTTCGATGGCTTGCAGCAGTTTTTTGTTCATATTTTCTTCGAAGCGTTTTCCTATGCGCCCGAAGCGCACGTGCGAAAGATTTTTCAGCCATTCGAAATAGGAAACCGTCACCCCGCCGGCGTTCAAATACATGTCGGGAATAATGTGTACGCCTTTTTGCAACAGATACTCATTGGCGTCCGCGGTTACCGGGCCATTGGCGCCTTCGGCGACGATCTTCGCTTTGACGCGCTGCATATTCTCATTCGTAATCTGGTTTTCGAGCGCCGCCGGCACGAGAATGTCGCATTCCCACTCCAACCCCTCCGCGTTTTTCGGCGTGCTCGTCGCCCCGGGGAAATTGAGAATCGACTTCGTTTCCTGGCGATGTTGCACGACTTTTTCGAGATCCAAACCTTTGGGGTTATAAATCGCGCCTTCGTATTCGATCAAGCCGGCGAGGATGGCGCCGTTTTCCTGCAAAAATTTTGCGGTGTGATAACCGACGTTGCCCAAGCCCTGCACGACAACCTTTTTGCCGGCAATTCCCGGCGCAAGGCCGAGTTTGCGCATATCATCGGCGTCGTTGCAAGCCTCGCGAATGCCGAAATAAACGCCGCGTCCGGTCGCCTCGGTGCGGCCGCGCACGCCGCCCTGCGTAATCGGCTTTCCCGTCACCGAAGCGAGCGCGTTTAACTCGTATGCCGCCGAGGTCATCGCGCCATAGGTATCCACAACCCATGCCATCTCGCGCGGGCCGGTGCCGTAATCCGGCGCCGGAACATCCACACCCGGCCCGATAAAATTTTTCTTGATCAGCTCGTAGGTGTAGCGGCGCGTGATCCGCTCCAATTCCGCATCCGAATAGTTGCGCTTTTCAATTTTAATCGCCCCTTTGGCGCCGCCGAACGGCACGTCGACGATGGCGCATTTATAAGTCATCAGCGCCGCCAAAGCCATGACTTCGTCTTCATTGGCCAGCGGGCTGTAACGAATGCCGCCCTTCACCGGCAGCTTGTGGTGGCTGTGCTCGGCGCGCCACGCGTGGATCGTTTCAATCGAGCCGTCGTCTTTTTTCAGCGGAAATGTGATGTGATACACGCTGTTGCAAATTTTGATTTGCTCGAGCAACCCCTGCGGATGTTTCGTATAAGCCGCGGCCTTGTCGAAATTCCGATTGACCTGATCGAAAAATTTAATGGTGGACATGACCCACTCCTTTCATTTTGTTTGCAACTTGTTTTTATCCGTTGGTCGCTTTTCATCCGTTGGCAATTGTTTTTAAAATTTGTTTGATTGCGGCTTGTGTTATTTCCCTTTGATCTTGTAATACGTCCCCTTCCCGGTCGAGCCGACGCGCTCCAAAATGCCTTTTGCTTCCAGCTCGCGCAAATCTTCCGAAGCCGTGCGCTTTTTGACGCCAAAAAGTTCCTGGTATTGCTGGTTGGTGATGCGGCGATTTTTTTTCACGTGCAAAGTCGCCTGCAACTGGCGCTCGGTGATCTCCATTTCCCGTAAATTTTCTTCGGTGAAAACATCTTTGCGGAAGGTCAACATCAAACCTTGATTCTCGCGCCATTCCGGGTCGGGCAGGTGCAAACTCCGGCATTCGTCGACAATGCGATTCGTGCCGCTGCCCCAGCGCTCGATGTAGCCGAGATCATAAAAAATCGAACCGATGAGTGTGTTGCGCAGAACTGATTGATGCTTGCGCTTGAGATCATCGAGGCGCAAATTCAGCGGCAGATTGCCGGGATTCCAGATCAGGAGATTGTCGTCATAAATGCGCACTTGCGTAACCGCTGCTGCCGCATAATCGCGATGCGTAATGGAATTAATCAAACCTTCGCGCAGCGCGCCGAGCGGATATTCCCACACTTCCTCGCGCTGCGGCTGGCCGGTGATCACCAACTTTACGGAAAGATGGCGTTGAATAAACGCAAACGCCGCGTCGATCTGCTCGATCAGCGTGCCGTCAATCTCCGTATCATCGACAATCACCGTTTCACTTTTAAAACGCCCGGCTTTGATTTTCGCCTGCGGGAAGAAAACCTGCGGCTCTTTGCCAAACAGCAAAATCGCCGCGTTGGTCAGTTTGCCGTTGCGAATCAGGCGCAATTTATCGAGAACCGTAAACGGCGATTCGCTGCGATCGATCTTGCGGCGATGCCGCGCGTTCGCGGTTTCGATATACTTCTCAATTTTGCTCAAATCAAGATCATCGAACATGGCGCTCTCAATCGGCAAGCTATCCCAACTCCGGCCGGTGGTCAAGGCATGCAATTCGGCAATCTCCGCGGCGGTTAATAAATGATTGCGGCTGCCGAGCCGTTTGTAGCAGCGGCCATGCACCGCCACCGGCTTGATCGGCATTTCGGGAATCGTCAACAACACGACACGTTTTTCACCAGCGTGAAGAGTTTCAGCATCAGCCGCGACTGAAGGTTCGGTGGCAAGCGCGATTTGCGTCGTCCACGTTTCGAGGCCAGCCTCGTTAATCTGCACGCCGGTGATTTGGCCTTCGGGGGTTATCCCAACGAGAATCACACCGCCGCGGCCGGTTGCCATCGCTGCGGCAATTTCCACACATTCGGCATCAAATTCGGCTTTGTGCGCCAGCATGGTGCTTTCGGGTTTTTGGAGGAGATCGTCAAGGTTCATGATATATTCAGCGAAAAATCTCAAAGAAATTCTGCAAGCTTCTTACTGATTCAATGGCCAGTTCAACACGGAGAAACGAAGAAAAACGAGCACACACGGAGATTATGATCAAGTTTTCTCCGTGTTTCTCTGTGTACTCAGTGACTCGTGTTAGATTTTTAATGGGCAAAATCGAGTTGTTCCGTGTATTCCACTAACACGCCTACGGCGTTGGAATCGCTTCGTCAAATCGCATCTATTCGATAAACATTAAACCGATGCCGACCATTTTCCTGACGTCACGAAAATGGTCGGCAACAATATTCTCGGCATTTTCACCTTAGAAAAATTCTCCCATTTGTCATAGTTCGTATTACCGACCGGTCACTCGGAGTGATCGGTCGGTGTCACTTAACCTTTTTTATTCGCATTCGTCAAAATTTTGCTCTTCCAAATTTCAACATTCGCGCGCAAAACGGCTTCGGCTTGCGGATGCGCGGCGCGAAATTCATTCACCAACTCGTTCAACACATTATGCGGCATCGGAAAAAACCGCGCCACGCTGGCGGCAAAATCAAAATCTTTCGGGCGCCCGGCCGCAAGTTTCGAGATGATCAAATCATGCGGATGCGGCACGATGATTTCTACTCCGCTCACCGGCTCAACTCGTTTGCCAGTGCGTTGCTGCCAATTAGCCGGCGCTTGAAAAGCGGCGAGACTCACAGCATGAGCATATACGGAGAATGTCTGATCGAACGCAGACAGCTCGCCAATTGAGCCGTCTATGAGGGTATCCATTTTCTCATCACCGACGGAGACATCCAATTCCCGTGAAGGCGCGAAATCCGGCAACGGAATCTGATATCCCATTTGAAATAACCAGGGAATAATCGCATTGGCCCCAAAAACATAAACCTTGTTGACACCCGCCACGGCGGCAGCGGCGCGGCAAATATGATCGAATTGTTCGAGCGTCATGTGCGTTTGCTTCTCGTTATTTTCTTTTTGCTCTTTGCCTTTTGTTTTTTGCTTCACAAGAACCGGCGCGAACGGTGCGCTTTGAATAAGTTGATCCCACCAGGCTTGTTCCGGCAGAGGCAGGCCGAAAAAACTTTCGACGCGAAAGAGCGCATTAACATGATCGGCATGCTTGCCCTGCAAAATCTCAATCCAGCGCTGCATGTGGGTTGGCGCAATCGCGTGCGCGCGGCAGGAAAATTCCAAAGCCTTTTGGCGGGCCGATTCCTCACGCCGGCAAATCGCCAAGCCTTCACGACAGCTTTGCCAAGCCCGTTGCATCAAGCTTTCATGAGGATTTGTTTGTGATATTTGCATCAAGGTCGAATCAAAATACAAAAGCAAATTATCAAAAATTTATTTGAATGTCAAGAAACGGCGAAGGTGGAAAAAACAGCGAAGCAGAATCATGTGGGAGACTCTCCAAGAAGAACCGGGCACTTTTTCAACAACTCAGTTCAAATTGGCGCGCAAGCGCATCACGCCGAGCGACGCGACTTTATAATCCGGGCGCAGGGCGAGGGCGCGTTCATACTCCTCGAGCGCCAGCGGCCACAGGCCTTTCATTTCGTAGATGATCGCCAGATTGGCGTGCGGAAATTCCGGATTGTCGTAGCGCAACACTTCCATCGCGCGCTTGAGATAGGGAACCGCTTCGTCGAGCTTGCCCTGCTGCATCAAATACGCGCCGATGTCGTTGTGCGGGTTGCCGAAATCCGGATCGATGGAAATCGCCCGGTGGCATTCGGCGATGGCCTCGTCCAATTTGCCCTGCATGCTGTACGTCCAGCCGAGAAAAGTGTGGGCCTCGGCGGACGGCTCGGCTTCGATGGATTTTTTGTAATAGGCGATGGCTTGCTCGAGCCGGCCCTGCATTTGAAACTCGTAGGCCATGTTAAAAAAGCGCATCGCTTCGTCTCGCAGAACGCTCATAAACACAGAAGGTGGTTACAAATTCCTGCTATCCAACCCGGATGAGTCGGAACCGAATTTAACCACTAAGGCACAAAGACACAAAACAATCAAGCTTTCCTTCGTGCCTTAGTATCTTGGTGGTCAAACAATTTTTGCAACGGCAGCAGAACTTGATCGATTCGTTCCGCTCGCAACGCCATGATTCCATCTTCAACATACGCTGGCCGGCGCATGCCCAACAACACACCATCGAGTCCGGAAACATTGAGCAAAACCCGCAGCGCTTTTTGAGAAAGCGCCGGCGAGGTTTTGAGGCCGGGAACGGCTTCGTCAAGCTGTCGCGATAGCCGGTCGGCGTCGGCAGCCGCATCACGGCCATGATAGCGGGACAGCGTGTTGATGACGGCAGCGAGGCAATCGCGATAAAACGTTTCCCATCCCTCCCACTTGGCCGCGCCGCCGGCTTTTTCACGCAACGCCTGCAGCGCCGTTTCGGTTTGCGGCTCGATCACGTGCTGCTTGACGTGATCCCAATGCGCCCAATTTTGAAAAAGCGTCAAACCGTCCTGCAAATGTTCGCCCCAGGCAAAAATCGGCCGGTCGGCCTTGACGAAACGCTCGAAATTCAGTTCGTGAAACACGGTTTGCGCAAAACTCTTTTCGGCGGCGGCCAGGGCGTCGATCTGCTTCGGAAAAATTTGTCCAGCCTCGGCCGGCTCAAGAGTTGGAAAGCTGGCAAGACGTACCATCCGGTCGCCACGCATGGCGTTGAGCGGGCGATTCACCAACGTTCCCAGCTTTTTCTCACGCGCAAATTCCAGCACGGTTTGCGTCTGGTCACATTGATTTTTTTCAAACATGGCGCCGGTTTCAAAAAGATTCGCTGGAAATTGAATCACGCGAAAATGATGCTGCGGCGACAGCGATTCGGCGATTTCCCACAAGCGTTCGAGCGAGGTAAATTCGGGATGCGAGGCCGCATGTGGAAATGTGTTCGACGAAACGCCGTAATAAGCCAGGCGGCCGGCGGCAACCTGCTTTTCCAAAAAAACGAAAGCCTCGCGCAGACGCCGGTAATATTCCTGTCGAAGCGCCTCGATATCGCCGTTTTTTCGGTGCAGTGCGTCGGACAGAAAATATTCCGGATTGTGCAGCAACAAAACGTCGAGATGATCGAGCTGCAAGCGCGCCAGGCTGCGAAAGAGCTGATCGCTGAGAAAATCCGGATGCAGGCAATGCCAGCAATTCTGCATGTATTTGACCATTTCCGGAAAGTTTCTGCCCTGCCGCTCGCGCTCCTGCGCCAAATGCAAATTTTGCCCCTGCACGTAGCCGGCTTTGGAAACGACGACGATTTCTTCGCGCAGCAATTCGCCGCTCTTGATCAACTCCTGCAACACGCGGCCAACCAGCCGCTCGCTGCCGCCGTCGGTGTAGTTGGTCGAGGTGTCGATGAGATTGATGCCGGAACGCAGGGCCAATTTCAACGCGGCGGCGTGCTCGGCGGTGATTTCGTCGACGCGATAACAGCCGAAGCCGAGGCGGCTCACCGTCCACCCGGTGCTGCCAAATTCACCACGCGCGGCATGCGGCAAATAATGTCGCGCGTGATAGGCGGCGGTTTTATCTTTTGAGGCGAAAGACATTTATTCTTTCATTTCGCGAAAAACTCCAAAATAATTTCCGCATCCTGCACCGGATTTTGCGAAGCGCTCTGTCTCTCCTTATTTGAACGATCCACCAGCCGAGCCGCCGCGGCGCGGACTTCATCCGGAAAATGCCGATCATCGGCCAAGCGGCGAAGTCCGTCAATGAAGGTCGAGCCGTAAGTGGCCGTGCCGGGGCCGATGCCAAGGGTCGCCTGCATCGCCATGCCGGCGGCGCGGCGGGCGCAGGTGCGGGCGCGGCCGATATTGCCGGCGGCTTGGGCTTGACGGGCTTCGGTTATTTCATCGTGCAGGGTTCGCGACATGGCAATAAAAGATACGAAAAGTCGGCGGAATTTACAAGATTATTGTTGCAGCAAAAATTTGCTTGACACGCAATGCTTTTGTTTTTAAATTCGATTGCAGTGGCGTGAAGGCGCTAAACCATTTCGAGCTTTTTAAAGTTTACGGGTGGGCCATGAGGAAAACCTTTCACTTTCTGGCGGGCTGCGGCTATCGCTTGGCTTTCTTGCCAATCATCTTATTGTCCCTGCCCCGGCTTTTTGCGCAGGAGCCGCCAACTCCCGATCACCTCGAAGCCATCTTTGCCCGAATTCTAAATCCCGACTCTGCCACCGCAGTCTTTTATGAAACGTTGGAAAAATTGCGCGACCCTTCGCCGGCCAATGAAAAAAGTTTACAACGTCTCTATACCGACCTCATTGACCTCGTTAACGACGCCGAACGAGCGCGCTGGAAAACTTTGCGAACGCCTGATGAGAAAGTGGCGTTTATCAAACGCTTCTGGATCGGCCACGATCTCACCCCGGCAACATTGGTGAATGAACGGCTAATTGAGCACTACTCTCGGCTGCTTCATGCCCGGAATAAATATAGGAGGTGGATGGGTTCACGGGGATACGACGACCGCGGCATGATCTATATTCAATATGGCCCGCCGGATGATTATGTTGATGATGTGATTAATCAAGGCACTGTGCCGGTGTCAAGTTGGGTTTATTATCGTCATGGCAACCCCGTCAACTTTGATTTTGTCGATCAAGGCAGTGGCTATCGCTTAACCAGTTGGCTGACTGACGCGATGCGCAATTTCAATCCGATCGCCGGGCTGCCGACATTGCAATCTTTGGTGAACCGCCGCGTCACTTTGCATCCGTTTTACGCACGTCTTTCCTCCGAGCTGGAATACCTCATTTCTCAGTCGAATCGGAACCCGAATGAGATTCGCAGGCAAATGGAACGTGCCATCAATGCATACGCAACTGAAGTCACGACCAAGCAAGCCGAGTTGCCGAAATCAGTGAGCGACGTTTTGACCACGATCGACGCGCTTCCCTGTGCGCTGCATTTAGCCAAATTTAAAGGAGCAAATCAAAAGCTCGATCTGGTGGCTTCTTATGGTTTCGATCCCACCGATTTGAAAGGCAAAACGGATACGCTTCAGGTTCAGATTGTTTCCGCAGTTCGTGACTCCTCGCTGTCCTTCTATACGAGCCGCGACACGACGTGCACGTTTAGGCCACGGACGCCGCAGCCAATCGAAGCCTTCGTGGCCGCGACAACGTACTCGTTGCCGCCGAACAAATATTATTTCTTGCTCGATGTCAACAATACCGCGAGCAACCAGCGCGGCTTGCGCGATTTTCCCGTCGTTTTGGGCCGGTATCCTGATGGTGTGCTGCATTTGAGCACGGCTATTTTTGCTACACAGGTTGTCGCGGCGAGTGATTCGCTGGCGCCCAAACAATCGCTGCGGCGTCATGATCTCGCGATGACGCCTTATCCTTTTTCCACGATCAAACGCGACAAACGCATTTTTCTCTATCTCGAAATCTACGATCTCAAGCGCGATGAAACCGGCGAAACGTTTTACGAGGTGGAATACGAAGTCAACGCGCCGGAGAAGAAGGGCTTGTCTTCGCTTTTGGCGAGCCTCAATCCGTTCGGCAAATCGCGCGGGAGCATCTCCGTAACCGACACGCGACGCGGCAAAGCCACGACAGAGCCGACTTACTTGCAGTTGGATTTCAGCGAACTGCGCGGCGGCAGCTACAATCTGGTCGTGCGGGTGACGGATAAAGTGGCGAATATCACCAAAGAAAGCAAGCTTCAGTTTGAATTGGAGTAGACAGATTTCAATTCGCAACTGACAAAAAAAGTTGTGAAAATAGAAAATCATGAAAATAGAAAATCTTTCTTGACAATATAAGTTTTTTTTTTATCTTTAAGCGCATCTTTGATCGGGCGGCAGCATGAGTCGGCAACCACCACCTGTGGCAATGGATTAAAAAACAGGTCGTTCACCACTAAGCAAGGATATAGGTGAAGGCATGACACGACTGATCACAAACAAGGAAAGGGGAAAAAGCCCGAGGTAGGCTGGCTTAAGAGTTAAGAGAGCCAATCCACCTTGGGTTTTTATTTTGTGGGGTGCCTATGAAAAAATATCTGATTCTGGCAATACGGCTGGTGCTCGGGGCAACTTTTCTGGTATCGGCGGCGGCGAAGCTCATTTCTCCTGCGGCATTCGGTAGCTCCATCGAAAGCTTTGGCTTGCTCACCCCGGCATTCATGCCATTTTTCACGTATTTCATTCCAGCAGCGGAGTTGCTTTTGGCGCTGGCTTTATTGGGCCGCGTACAGTTGGAAAAGACCGCCACGGTGGCGGCGTTATTGTTGCTGGTTTTTATCATGGCCGCGGCCTCGGCTTCGATCAGCGGCGCCGCAGTGAAAAATTGCGGCTGCTTCGGTGAAATCTACCGCTCCGGACTGGGCGTAGGATTTTTTGTTCGAAACGGTGCGCTGCTGTTTTTGGTGTTGCTTTTAGTTTGGTTGCAAGAGGCCGAGGCAACAGCGCCAAAGCGAACCGAGTTGCAACCCAATCGTGGAGGGCTGTGATGAAAAATCGTTTCACGTGGTTTCTGTATTTGGTCGTGATCGCGTTGGCCGCAGAAGTGGTCTTTCTCGTCATCCAAAACCGCCGGCTGCAAGCGCAGATTGTGCTAATGAGAAACTTCCGCCCGCCGGAGACGCTGAAAGTTGGCGATAAGGTCGTACCGATCAACTTGCGATCACTTGACGGAAATTTGGAAACGCTTTCCTACGGCGCGGGCACGCCCACTCGGCTCTTGTATGTTTTCAACACGCGCTGCCCAACCTGCCAATACACGTTGCCAATTTGGAAAAACTTGGCGACAGAAATGCCGGAATCGGTGCAAATTCTGGCCGTCACCAGTGATTCTTTGGATGCTACGATAAAATATCAACAGAGCCACGCGCTGAATTATCCCGTGTTCGTGGCTGCAGACACGCTGTTTAAACGCCAATATAAAATTCCTTATGTGCCGCTAACCATGCTGCTGGATAGCAGCGGCACGGTGCAAGGCATTTGGAGCGGCGTGCTGCAAGACAGCCAAATCGTGCAGATTCGTGAAATCGTTCAAAAACGATAACCCCTTCTATAAGGCGCCAAGGAAGGGAACATTCCAAACAGAAAGGAGGTGAATACTATGAAACGAGCTATTGCCATGCTGATGCTGCTGGGAGTCTTGCTGCTGGGTGGCTATCAAATTGCTTTTGGTGTAGAGCCATATCCACCTTGTTCGCAGGTATGTGCTCCACCTTGGTGTAGTAATTGGGCCCTATGTAACTGCCCCCCTGGCGTTGATACTTATTGCCGCCTGTGCTTATGTGACTTGTAGCTGATCGCTAAATTAACGTGCCTCAATCATGTGATTTCGGAATAAGCATCTGCACCCACAAGTCAAGGTAATCTGCTTGAGATGGGACGAAATGATAATCCTAGGTATTTCGTCCCATTTACTTTTAGCATAAAAAAAAGATGACCATAGCGGAACTGAATTACGAAAAGGATCGTAAATGTCTGGCAAATTGATTGTAACTCTTCGGATGCATTTCTTTGAGAAAGCCGTCACGCTATTCACAATCATCTTGTTTCCGATACGGATAGCGGCACAAGATTCTTCAGATCCCACCAGCAACAAACTAATCTCTCAGTATCTCGAAGGAATCTTTGCGGAGGCGTCTGATCCTGGCGCCGCCACAGAAGCATTTTACGAGGCGCTCGACAAACTACGCAAGCCATCGGCCTATACCGAGCAAAAAGTGGTACGCCTATACGCGGACGTTGTCGACATCTTGAGTGATGCAGAGTTAAGCCGCTGGAAGGCCTTGAGAACGACTGATGAAAAAGTTACCTTCCTCAAGCGGTTCTGGCACGGGCATGATTCTACTCCAGCAACCCCCGTCAATGAACGTCTTGTTGAACACTACACCCGGCTGCTCTATGCACGCGACAAATTTACCTGGATTGACATGCGTGGGTACGATGATCGTGGGATGATCTATATCAAATATGGCCCACCTGATGATCAGATCGAAGACTTAGGCACGAATGAAACTGTCCCGCTATCAAGTTGGGCTTATCAACGATATGGGGCTCCAATCAGTTTTGATTTTATCGATGAAGGCTTTGGCTATCGGCTGAACGGCCGGTTGACAAAAGCAATAAGGACGACGACGCCGCTCGCGGAACTCTTTGCGATGCAGAATGTGGTAAATAAACGCGTCACTTTGACTCCGACTTATGCACAACTTTCCATGGATTTGGAGTATATCATCGAAGTTGAAGTACAGCGGAGGCCGCGAGATCCTCGTCGCCCAGATAGGCAACAAATCACGTTTCGCCAACTGCTTGATCGTGCTGTCGACACATACGTCATCGAAGTTTCTAAAACACAAGCCCAGTTGCCGAAATCCACGAGCGAAGTCCTGGCCAAAATCGACGCCCTCTCCTGTGCGCTCACTTTAGCCAAATTTCAAGGCCGCGGCCAAAAATTGGATTTGGTCGCAAGCTACGGCTTCAATCCCGCCGATTTGAAAGGCAAGTCCGATACGCTGCGGATTCAAATCGTTGCCGCAGTGCGCGATACGACGCTCGACATCTTCGCGAGCCGAGATACGACTTACGGATTCATGCTCCGATCTCCCCAAAGCTCCGAAGCATTTGTGGCAGCGACGACTTACTCGCTGCCGCCGAGCAAATATTATTTCTTGCTTGATGTCAATAATCCCAAAGGCAACCAGCGTGGGTTGAAGGATTTCACCGTCGGGCTGGGGCCGTATCCCAAAGATGTGTTGCATTTGAGCACGGCGATTTTTGCCACACAAGTTGTTCCGGCGAGTGATTCGGTGGTCAACCGGCAACCTTTGCGCCGGCACAATCTCGCCATTTCCCCCTACCCTTTTACCAACATCAAACGCAACGCCCGGCTGTTTGTTTACTTCGAAATCTACGATCTCCAGCGCGATGAAACCGGCGAGACGTTTTACGAGGTGGAATACGAAGTCAACGCGCCGGAAAAGAAAGGCTTGTCTTCGCTTTTGGCGAGCCTCAATCCGTTCGGCAAATCACGCGGAAGCATCTCCGTCATCGACACGCGCCGCGGCAAAGCCGGCATGGAGCCGACGTACTTGCAATTGGATTTCAGCCAACTGCGCGGCGGCAAATATGATTTGATCTTGCGGGTAACGGATAAGCTGGCGAATGTCACGAAAGAGAGTAGGCTGGCGTTTGAGCTGGAATTGTAGCGTAACATTAATGTTGCGGTACGCGTCATGCAACAATCTCCTCGATATGCTTCCAGCCGACGACGTTGCCGGAAGTTCTTTTCTGCCGTTCTTCTCCGCCGTAAACGACCCACGCCTGTTCCGGTTTGTTGCCGGACAATTCCAGCCAGTATTTGATCTCTTTGAAATAATCATCGGTAACGGTTTTGCCGGATTTGATTTCCACCGGCATGAGCCGATCGGCCAGCTCGATGATACAATCAATCTCGTGCCCCAGCTTGTCGCGCCAGAAATAACAATTCGGCGTGAGGCCGTGATTGAGACGATGCTTGATCAACTCCGTGATCACGAAAGTTTCAAAAAGACCGCCTTTGAGATAATGCGTCGCCAGTTGTTTTGCATTCTCAATTCCCAACAGCGAACAGGCAAGGCCGGCGTCATAAAAATACAGCTTCGGGCTTTTGACCAGACGCTTGTTGAAGTTTTGATAATGCGGTTTCAGGAGAAAAACGATGTAGCTGGCTTCCAAAATCGACAGCCACGAACTGACGGTACTCGCGGAGATGCCGCAATCATTCGCCAACGAGGACAGATTCAGCAGTTGGCCGGTTCGCGCCGCGCACAGCTTGAGAAATCTCTGGAACGTGCTCAGGCTGGAAATATTTTTCATCTGGCGCAGGTCGCGCTCAACATAAGTTTGAATGTAGCTCGGATACCAGTTGCCCGGCTCAATTTTCGTATCGTACAGGCGCGGATAAAATCCTTTGAACAGAACGGCTTCAAGATTTGGTAAAGCCGAGGGAACATTTTTTAATTCCGCCAGACTCAACGGCAACAGATTCAACAGCGCCACCCGTCCGGCCAGACTCTGTGAAATTTTTTCGTGCAAAAGAAAATTTTGCGAGCCGGTCAAAATAAACTGGCCCGGCTGCCGGCGTTCATCGACAATGGTTTGCATGTAAGAGAACAACTCCGGCACGCGCTGCACTTCGTCAAAAATAACCTCGCCGTCATAACTTTGCAAAAATCCCTTCGGATCGTTTTGCGCGAAAGCTCGCAGCTCTAAATCTTCCAGTGAAATATAGCGGCGATCAGAAAAGACATGCCGAACAAGAGTAGTTTTGCCGGATTGCCTTGGACCCATTATGGCAACTACCGGAAACTGAGAGGCGACCTGTTGGAGCTTTTGGCTGAGTTGTCTTTTGATCATAGAATAAGATACAAAATTTTGGACAAATTGTCAATCAGATTTATAATTTGTCCAAAAGTCTTTGTCGCATTTTTTACAGCACCGCCCCCGCTTTGCACTTACATTTTTGCAAGACTCACTTCCTATCTCATCCTTCCACCTTTTCAAAATGAAAAGCTGATTTTCATTTTGGAGAAAAATGCCCCATCCGTTCTGATTGCATCTTCATTTCCATACTCTTCATCAAGAACTTCATTTTTATTTAAATCAGTAGCTTACTCCATCTCTTCCTTTGCGACTTCATTCTAAAACAAAACTTTCACAGCAATGGCATGTTGTTTGTGATGATAACAGACAAAAAATAAAATTACACAAAAGCTATATAGCTCGTAAACATAACGCACTCGCCTTCGGATGCGGGTTGCGGATTTCACCTCAATATTTTTTAAAGGAGATTTAACATGCGTACTTCTCGCTTCCTCGCGGTTGTGAGCGTGGTTCTTTTCTTGGCATTCATCTTGGGATGTAGCGAAGAACAGAACCCGGTTCAGAGTCAGACCTCCGGAGAAATTTCGGGCACGGTTACTTTCACCGGCACGTGGCCGGCGAAAGGCAACATTCAAGTTTCGATGTGGACGAGTTGGCCGCCGGCCGGACCGCCCGCCGCTTTTAGCGCGCCGTTGACGCCCGGCGTTGCCACCCAAACCTATAAAATTTCCGGACTCAATAAAGGGCCGTATTCCGTCATCACCGTCGGTTGGCGCGATCCGGCTGATCCCACTGGTGCGAAAGTGATCGGCGTTTATACCGGGAACGATGTTCTCAGCGTGGATTGCGCGGGCCAATTTACTTTTCCGGCGCTGCCGATTGAAATTGCCGATGGCAAGCTCACGGTGACGAACGTCGACATTCGCGCCAATTTGGATATTTTACATCTCGGTGAGATTGCCGGCAAAGTTAACTTCGTGGGAAATTGGCCGTCTCGCGGTGAAGTGCAAATCTCGTTGTGGGCAACTTGGCCGCTGGCCGGCCCGCCGGCTTACGCGACTGCGGCTTTCACCCCCGGCAGCATGTCGCCATCGTACAAGATTCAATGTATCGCGCAAAAGACGTATCCTGTGCTCAGCGTCGGTTGGCGCGATCCCGCCAATCCCGCCGGCGCAAAAGTGCTCGGCATCTATTGGGCGCAAAACGACAGTCTGGCCGTCGATGGCAGCGGCAGAACTTTGTCCGGCGTGCAGCCGCTTCCCATCACGATTTCCGAAACCAAATTGAATTGGTCGAATGTGAATATCAAAGCGAATTTAAGCATCGTGCAATAGGAGAAGCGTTGGACGGTTTGACGGTTGGCCAGTTGGCCGGTGAATCGGAATTTCGATGAGATCACGAAACGCGGCTTTGGCCGCAACCAAAACTGCATCCCGCTGCACGGGACACAAAGAACACAAAGACTTTTCCCTGGCCTGCGGCAGGGCAGGCTTTGTGCGCGTTGTGGCCTTTGTGGTGCAAAAATTTTTGCTTTGAAAACAATTATGAAGCCACTCGCAACCATTTATCGCCTCGCCTTTCTTGCATTATTATTGCCGGCACTGCTTGCGGCGCAATCCGATGCGGTTGAGATTGAAAAAGAATTGGCCGGCGTTATCTCCGGCCAGGTGTATGACGCGGAAACCAAAGAGCCGCTCGCCGCGGTCAATGTTTTTCTCGACAGTTTATTCATCGGCGCCGTAAGCGCATCCGACGGCAAGTTTGTTCTGCGTTACATTCAGCCCGGCACATATCGGTTGGTCGCAAGTCGTCTCGGTTATAAAACGTATGATGAAAATATTGCGGTCGCGCCCGGAAAATTGGTTGCGCATCAAATTGCGCTGCCTCCGGCAGAACTTAACGGCGAGGCGGTGACGATTACGGCGACGCGGCGCGAACAGACCGCGCAGATGGCGCCGGCGAGTGTGGTCATTCTCAATGCGCGCGACTTGCGCGAACGCTCGGTGGTGACGTTCGATCAGGCGCTCGAAATGGTGCCTGGCATTTCGATTCATCGCGCTTCCGGCATTTCCGTGCAAAGTTTGTCGATACGCGGTAGTTCCGACGTCGCAGGAGGCGGCGTCGGCAATCGCGTCTTGCTCATGATCGACGGCAGGCCGGCGTTAACTTCGGATTCCGGCGGCGCGTTGTGGAGTTTGGTGCCGACCAATTTTATCGATCACATCGAAGTCGTCAAAGGCCCCTTCTCGAGTCTTTACGGCTCGACGGCGATGGGCGGCGTCATCAACGTCATCACGCGCCGGCCGGCGTATCGCGCACTGACCACGGTCGATCTGGGCTATGGCTTCTTCGATAAACCCGCGCCGGCTCTGCGTTACACCGAGCGGATGCCGCAGCAAAGCCAGATCGAGCTGAGCCATTCCGGCAATCGCGGCCGCTTCAGTTATCTGTTGAATCTCAGCCGCAAACAATCCGACGGCCACACCGAAAATACCGCCTACGAATTTTATAATGTGTACGGCAAAGCGTTGTACGATTTTCGCCAGAATCGCAATCTCGAGTTCAGCTTCGGTTGGGGAAAAGTGGAGAATGATTATCCGCACACCTGGCTCTTCGATCAACGCTTCGCGCCGCCGGTGCAGCCGTTTCGCGTGACGGCGGGATACCGCGACGATCGCCAGCGCAAAACCAATTACAGTCTGGATTTGCATTATTGGGCCGTACCCGGCCCGCGCCTCAAATACGCCTCGCGATTTTATTTTTATCGCAACCACGCGCGGTCGTTATTTAACGAGAATGATCCGCGGGAACTGATTCCGGACAACCAGCCTTTTGGCTTGAAGACCATTGTCGAGGCAGACAAAGCCGGCAACATCACGCAGCTTGATTATTATCTGAGCGACCATCACTATCTTATCACCGGTTTCGATCTGCAAGCCGATCACGTTGATTCCTCGCCGGACACGGTGATGTACGGCAATCGCCAGGTGAATAATGCCGCGATTTATGCACAAGACGAGATCGAAGTGACGCCGAAAGTAACGGCGACGCTCGGCTTGCGCTATGATTGGAACCATCTGGTGAGCGGCGCGACTCAGCGGCAGCTTAGTCCGAAATTGGCCTTTGTTTATCGCCCACAAGATGAATTGGCGCTGCGTCTGCTACTGGGCCAAGCGTTTCGTTCGCCGTCGATAGCCGAACGTTTTTTCCAGCGCGAATTGGGCGGCGGCACGCTGTTTAAACCCAATCCCGATTTAAAACCGGAACGTTTGGATTTTTCGCTGGAAACCGGCCTGCGTTGGCGCTGGCGCAACGCTGTCGAAATCGATGTCGCCTATTTTCGTTACCATTATCGCGATATGCTGTATTGGATCGAAATCTCGGCGGAAGAGGGCGTGTTGTACACACTCTTTCAAGTGCGCAATCTCAACCGCGCGTTGATGCAAGGCCTGGAAACGGAACTGCGCTGGCATTGGAAAACTCATCTGCACGCCTCATTGAGCTACACCTATTTGGACGCCAAAGATCAATCGCTGAATCGAACCGATGATTTTCTGGCGTATCGCGTCCGGCACGCGATGTTTTTCGCAGTCGAGGCCAAGATCAACCCGGTGACGCTGGCGCTGCACGGCCAGTACAAAAGCAAATTGGAGGAAGTTTTTCTCTATCCGCGCGACATCCCCCAGGCCTTCGTCGTGGCCAACGCGAAAGCGACGCTGCGTCTGAGCGAGCGCTATCAGCTCTCGTTCGCGGCAAACAACCTCTTCAACAAGCAATATGAAGAGTTGGAGCGCTATCGCATGCCGGGACGCAATTGGATTTTCGGCGCAAGAGCGCAATTCTGAGACGACGCGGATGTGACGACATGAAACAAAATCCGGTTTTATACATTCCAATCGCCACCACATTTGTCGCGTTGGTTTTTGCCTGGATCGTTTTTCAGCGTTATCAGCAAAAGAAAAAAGGAGCGCATCTGTTGTGGTGGGCAGTAGGGATTTTCATTTACGGAGTTGGAACTTTCACGGAGGGATTCGTCACTTTATTCGGCTGGAATCAGGCCGCATTTCGCGCCTGGTATATTTCCGGCGCTTTGCTCGGCGGCGCGCCGTTGGCGCAAGGCACGGTGTATTTGCTTTTGCATCGTTCGACGGCCAACCGCTTGACCTTGATCCTGATTCCGTTCATTCTTATTGCCGCGGGCTTTGTGCTGTTGACGCCGCTCGATTATTCGCTCGTCGAGCCGCACCGTTTGTCGGGCAAAATTATCGAATGGCGCTGGGTGCGTTTATTCAGCCCGTTCATCAACACCTACGCTTTTATCTTTCTCGTTGGCGGGGCCATCTTGTCGGCTTATCGCTTTAGAAAGAGCTTGACGACTCGTCATAAATTTATCGGCAACATTTATATCGCCATTGGGGCGCTACTGCCGGGAATCGGCGGGACTTTTACGCGTTTCGGCCATACGGAAGTTTTGTATGTCACCGAGCTGATCGGGATTATTCTCATTTATATCGGTTATCGTTACAACGTGCGCGGCAAAATTCCAGCGACCGGCACTGTAGCTGCAAATGAACGTGTCGTGATGGAGTGAATTCTTCTTTTCAATGGAAATTTGTATTGCACTTCGTGTTCAAAGACGCTATATTTAGTTTGACCAAAAATTGGATAACCACGATAAATAGGGAGTGTCATCATGTCCACGCAAGAAATTCTTTCCCAGGTCGAATCCTTATCGCTCTCGGATCGAATGTCTTTGCTGGAAGCGATTTTACAATCCCTTTGATCTTGGAGAGGATGTGATTGTAGATCGTGGTGAAATATATGCGGATAGAGGTCTTTAATTACGGAGTATCGCCATGTCCACGCAAGAGATTATTTCACAGGTCGAGTCATTATCGTTATCAGAGCGAATGGCTTTGCTGGAAGCAATTTTGCAATCTGTAAAAGCAGAGATCAAAGATCCTGAAGAACAGAAAAAGGCTGAGGAACGCAAGCAAGAAATTCGCCGGCGTCGCCAAGCGTTCAAGGTCAGAGCATTTCATCTAGGCGGCGATATTCAGGTTGACCGTGATGAAATATATTCTGAGAGGGGATTATGATATTTGCTCTTGATACCAATATTTTGGTATATGCGCATAATTTTGATTCGCCCTACTATCAAAAAGCTGAAGAGTTTATGGAACGCGTTGTGAAGGAGAGCGGAGACATAAACGGATATCGCATTGTTGGAATTCCATTGCAGGTATGCGCCGAATTCATCAATGTCATAACCAGACAAACGATTGAGCAGCCGATTTCGTTAGCGGAGGCAGTTGAAATCATTCGAGAATACACAGAGATTCTCGAAATTCCTGTTCTCTACCCTCAACCGACCCAACTCCAGACTTTCCTCAGCCTGCTCGAAACCACAACCACCCGCAAGAAAGTCTTCGATGTGGCGTTCGCTGCGACGCTCAAGGACAATAACGTCGAGGGCCTTTACACCGTGAATGTCGGTGATTTCAAAGACTTCCCATTTTTGCAGGTAGAAAATCCGCTCGCCTGATAAAAAGCTCTCACTTTTCCATCCGCCGAGTTTTCGTTAGAATCTCTCTGCCTCTGTTTTCAAATTGATTCAGAATGATTATTATTGTTCGGCAATAATCATTCCGATCATGATTTTATCATTTTCCCATTTTAATCTTGGCACGTTAAAATTTTATTAGTACATTTTCACAGAACCCAAAAACCCGAGCTTTTAACTTAACACGGAGGCAAAAATGCGCCGACAACGGATGATCTTTTTGAGCCTATGCTTTTCTCTGTCAGTAAGCGTCTCTTCATCAGCACAAACCGCGCAACAAGATACTTTGCGCGAGCTCATGCGACGCATCGATATTCTCGCCGAGGAAATTGAAAAATCCAAGCTCGGCGAAGTGGCTGAGCGCAAATACGAAAGCCGTTTCGGGCTGGGGCCGGCGGCCTCGCAGGTTTATCAGCTCAAAAAAGCGGGCGTCTCTCTTGCCGGCTACGGCGAGATCACCTATCAGAACTTTTCGCAAAAAAATGAGAACGGGCAAAGCTCCGGCAAGACGGACGAAATTGATTATCTGCGCCATATCGTTTACGTCGGTTTTAAATTCAGCGACCGGATTGTTTTCAATTCCGAAATGGAAGTCGAGCACGCCAGCTCGGGCAAAAAAGGCGAAGTTTCCATGGAATTTGGTTATCTCGAGGCCCAGATCAGTTCCGCGTTGACCGTTCGCGCCGGAATGGTTTTGGCGCCGGTGGGAATCATCAACGAGCTTCACGAGCCGCCGACGTTTCACGGCAGCTTGCGGCCGGAGGTTGAATCGGCGATCATTCCGACCACATGGCGCGTCAACGGTTTCGGCGCCGTTGGTTCGACAACATCGGGATGGGCCTATCGCCTTTATCTCGCCGAGGGCCTGGATGCCACGAAATTTTCCGCCAGCGGCATTCGCAGCGGCCGGCAAAGCGGCTCGAAAAGCCTCGCCGAAGACATGGCAATAACCGGCCGGTTTGATTACAGCGGCGTGGCCGGACTCAATCTCGGGGCTTCATTTTACACCGGCAACAGCGGCCAAGGCTTGAAAGATGCAAGCAGCCAGGAAATCGGCGGGCGGGTAATGTTGTGGGCGGTGCACGGGATTTTTGCGCAACGCGGTTGGGAACTGCGCGGCTTATTGGCGCAATCGACCATCAGCGACATTGATTCGCTCAACCGCGTTTTAAAATTCACCGGCAACAAATCCATCGGCAGCAAACAAAGCGGATTTTATTTGACCGCCGCTTATGATATCCTGCCGATTTTTGCCAAAGGCAAATCCAGCGCCTTGCTGCCGTTCGTGCAATACGAAAAACTCAACACGCAAGCCGAAGTGCCATCCGGCTTCACGACCAACAGCGCCAACGAGCGAACCAATCTCACCTACGGCCTCACGTTCAAGCCGCATCCGAATGTGGCGTTCAAAGCGGATTATGTCAGCCGCCGGAATAAAGCCAACACGGCGGTGGATCAATTTAATTTCGCGGTGAATTATCTTTTTTGAAAGACGGATTGACCGGCCGCTCGGAGCGGCCGGCCGATAAATGTAAATGCGGCTGTTTCAGTTAGAGGCTTTCAAAGCCAGACTCTGCTTGCGGCTTTCAACTTTGAGCGCATTTTCCAACACGTCGATCACTTCCGAGTCTGTCCGGCCTTCGGCGAGATATTTCTGCGCCACAATCGCATTGATCTCATCCCGCTTGGGGGTGGCAAGATTCAGTTGCAAAACCATTTTATAAACTTTCAAGGCGCGCTCGTCGTGGCGGCCAAGCCGCAAATAAAGCTCGGCCAGAGGCGCATAAAGATTGACCTTTTGCGGATTGCGCTCCAACAGTTTCTCAAAAGCTTTGACCGCGGCAAGATGATTCTTGCGCCAGCGATGAAAAGCGATGCGAGGCGCCGTTGAGAAGAAAATGAAACCGAGCAAAGGCAGGAGGACGAGCGCAGCAAAGGCGCCGCCGATGTAAACAAAATTATTTCGGCGCGCGTGCAGTTGAACGGCGGCCGACAACGGCCACAGCGTTTTGGAATCCGGATCAACCTTGCCCACGCGCGCGGCGACGGCAAGCGCCCCGGAATTTCGCAGCAGGCTGTCGTAGGCCACAACCGCGTTTTCCCAGTCGCCCTCGGCGCAGTGTTTTTGCGCGCGCGCGTAAATTGCCTGCATCCGAGCGGCGGACACGTTTTCCGAGCCAGCGTCATCGCCCATGTTTTGATTTTCAACTTCGTTGAGCAATTCGTTAAAGGCGTCGGAAAAGCGGCCTTGCTGGTGGAGAATGACAGCCAGGTCAAATGAAAGCAGGGTTTGCAGTTTCGGGTCTTGCGCCAGCGTTTTTGCTTCGCGCAAAGCGGCTTCCGCCTCTTGCCGTTGGCCGAGCATTTTTCGCGCGGTCGCCAGCTCGGATAAAATTTCCGCCTTGCGTTCAAGTTTCGTCGAGTCCTCCAGGCTGCCGCCGGCTTTGCTCAGATAGGATTCGGCGCTGGCATAGTCTTTTTGTTGCAGGTATAAATGCCCAAGCTGATAAAGCGCCTCGGTAAAAAGAGAATCGTAGGCAATGGCTTTTGTAAAGTCGTCGATCTTTTTATTCGGATTTCTTTCGCGCAGGCCGAGATTGAACCATCTTTTGGCCTGGGAGCGGGACGATTGCGCCTGAACCGCCGGCGTTGAGATCAGCAGGCAAACAAGCAAACACGCTGCCAACAAATAGATTTTCCTCATCGTACACCTCACTTTTTGAAATTTAAATTTTGGAGGTGGGCGCATCCAAAAATAAAAGGCGCACGGACCTTGTTTCTCGTCAAAAAGAAACTCGCCTGCGCCTTGGATTTGCAGATCAAATACGTAAGGTTAATAACCGCAAACGTTTTTCTTTGCGGAACTTTTCCGGCGATAAATTTTTTGCTCAGCCCCGCCGTATCGCCACCATCTGAATATTCGTCATTTCTTCGATGGCAAAACGCAGCCCTTCGCGCCCCAAACCGCTCTGGCGATTGCCGCCATACGGCATGTGATCGGCGCGGAAATTCGGCGTGTCGTTGATGATGACACCGCCAAAGTTCAAACGTTGAATCGCCTTCAAAACGCGGTTGATGTCGCGGGTGAAAACCGAGGCTTGCAAACCGTATTCAGTTTTGTCAGCCAGGCGCAGCGCTTCGTCAAAATCATCATAAGGAATCACTGAAGCCACCGGCGCGAACGCTTCGTCGGCAACGACTTTCATCTCCGGTTTCACATTGGTGAGCACGGTCGGCCAATACACCGGACCTTCGCGCCGGCCGCCGGTCAAAACTTTCGCGCCGCCCTGGCGGGCTTCCTCTACCCAGCTTTCGATGCGTTCGGCTTCGCGCACGTCAATCATCGGCCCGACATCGACCTTCTCGTCGAGCGGATCGCCGACCACCATCGCCTCGCTGGCTTTGACAAACTGCTCGGTAAAGGCTTCCTGAATCTTGCGATCGCCGTAAATGCGCTGCACGGAAATACAAACTTGACCGGAATTATAATACGCGCCGACGGCGCAGCGCTTGGCGACAAACTCCAGATCCGCATCCGGCGCGATAATCACCGGCGAGGTGTTGCCGAGCTCAAGCGTCACTTTCTTGATGCCGGCGCGCGAAAGAATTTGCCGTCCAACTTCCGGACTGCCGGTGAACGTGATTTTCGCCACGCGGGAATCCGTCACCAGCCAATCGCCCACCGTGCTGCCGCCGCCGTTGACGAGATTGACGCCGCCATCGGGAGCGCCAGCTTCTTGCAAAATTTGGCAGAGCAGCACGGCGGTGAGCGGCGTCGTGTTGGCCGGCTTGAGCACGAGCGAATTGCCGGCGGCAATCGCCGGCGCAACTTTGTGCGCCACGAGATTGAGCGGAAAATTAAACGGTGTGATCGCGGCGACGACGCCGACCGGGCGGCGCACCCAAAAGCCGAAATAACCCTCGCCCGCCGGAACCGCATCGAGCGCAAAAGTTTCGCCGTGAATGCGCTTCGCTTCTTCTGCCGCAATCGCAAACGTGCTCACCGCGCGGTCGGCTTCAATGCGCGCGAACTTCAGCGCTTTGCCGGCTTCGGCCGCGATGGTTTTGGCGATTTCTTCCTTGCGCTCGCGAATCAGATTCGCGCTGCGCGCCAAAATTTCCGCCCGGCGATGAGCCGGCATCTCGGCCATCACCGGCGCGGCTTTTTCCGCCGCCGCAACCGCGCCGGCAACGTCTTCTTTTCGCGCCGTGACCACCGTGCCAACGACTTTACCGTTGTATTTGTTTTTCACCTCGAATGGCGGGCCGCCCTCGACCCAGCGGCCGCCAATAAAGAGTTTGCTTTCCATATTCAATCTCTCCGTTTTATCAAAAAATTATTCGGATGAAAAATCATAACTGCGAATCACTTGCTGCATTAATTCTTTATCAAGCAGCGACAACTCTTCCGCATGAAAAAGAAATGGCGCGACATCGTTGCGCAGTTGCGTAAAAGCCAATCGGTTGATTTTTTTTAGCAACACTTGTTGCAGTTGATTTCCATCCAGCTCCGCGCTCTTCTTTTCCGTTTGCGCCACCGCATTATTCAAAACGCGCAAATTGGGCCTGACTTTCTTGCCGAGATACCACATGAGATCGTAAAAGTCCCTTCCTTTTGTATAGCGTCGAAAAAGGCAGGCATGTAATTTAGTCGCGAATGATGAAGACAAATCAAAATGCAAAATGGGGAACGTATAAAAATCTGAAAGCAAAGCAACCGCTGTTTTCCAACCCGCCGGCGGATTCGTGTCAATTTCGATCCGGATCGGAAGTTTTTCGCCGCGTTGTCGGGAGAGACCGCTCTCGTATAAAAGCTCGTAAAAACGAACGTAGAGATAATGAACCGTCTTTTCACTTTTCTTTTTCAAATCGACCGGCAAAAAGAGTTTTTCAAAATTTTGCTCGATGTTGGTGGCGAGTTGAGCAAAATCATACTTTTCCGGTTTGACGAGAGAGAAATCAAGGTCTTCGGAGAAGCGCTGTAAACCATGCAGCAGCCGCAAGGCCGTGCCGCCGGTAAACGCCAATGACGCGCCAACGGGCGATTCGTGCAGAATTTTCAGCAGCACGATCTGCAAAAATTGCCGCAGCCGATTGAGATTCTCTTCACGAGGCCGCTCCGGCGACAATTGTTTTAAAATAAGCTCACGCACGCCTTTTTTCCGAAAAATGCCGTTTCATAAAAAGATTCACCACCCCCTGAAGTTTTTCCGATTCAAAGCGAGTCGCCAGATCTTTCAGACGAGCGGGGCGAAGAACATCATGGCCGTTGAAACGATAAGATTCACTAAAAATATCGCCATCGGTCGATGAGAATCGAGCCAAGTTTAAATATAAAAAATCGAGCAAAGCCTTTTCCGGGCTTGCCAAAAAAATCTCGAAACCTCGTTCATCGTGAATCGCCTCAAATCCGAAAAACAAGGATTTTTTCACGTGGCGAAAAGTGTATGTTCCCTCCGGCGAGATATATTTCGCCGGTTTGCCGGTCGTCACGCTGGTAACTTGATAGACCCCCTCCGGGATGAGGTGATGGTATGCCAAAGCGCTCTCCAAACTCACATAAGAAGGAAAAACGAGCTGATTGGCGAGAAAGAATTTCGAGGGGTTGATTGCCCGGTCGTTGGGGCTGAGCAAATAAACCCCCTTTTTGAGCTGGACAATAAGACCCTGCTTGTTCCAGCGACTCAATTGGTTGTGCAGGATTCGCTTGTCTTCATCCAGGGTCTCGAGCAAACTCGCGGTGACCATCGGATATTGACGAACCCGATTTTTGAAATCCGAATATCGCATTTCCATTACTCATCATTTTTGATGATTTATGGAAATATACGTAATTTAACCAATTTTGTCAAGCCTGGCGGTGGATCAATGCGGAATCAATCGCGGGAAAAATCGCGGAGTGCGGCCGGCGTAAATTCGATAGGCCTCGCCGAATCTGGCTTCGATCTCACGTTCTTCGCGCCGCGCCAACCAAACGTAGGCGGCCATGAGAATCGGCCACAGGGCGAGTGTGATCACAGACGGCCAATGCAGCAGCCAGCCGAGCGTGAAAAGAAAAATGCCGGTGTATTGCGGATGCCGGATGAAACGATAGATGCCGGTCGTCACGAGATCGGTGGCTTTATGGATCTTGCTCCACCCGAGTACGATCAAACCCAAACCAATCATGCTCAGCCATGTGCCGATGATGGGTCCGGCGTGGCCAAGAGTTTGGCGCGCCCATTCGCGTATGGAGGGAACTTCAACCAGAGGCGAGAGCAGAAAAATGAGCAGCGGCCACCCGAACATTTCCGTCATCAGCGCGATGGCGAAGGCGATGAAAGCGCCTTTTGATTTCCACGTTCCCTCGGTCGAACGGCGATACGGCAGGAACGCGAGAAAGGCGATCACGATGAAAAGATTCAGCGCGATCAGGCCGCCACGGCCGAGATGCGTTTCAATCCACAGGACCGTCACCGGCGGTCCGTGATGATGGCCGAAAAGCTCGACGCCGTAGATGACGACAAAAATGGCGAGAGCGGCAAATCCGGCGCCGATCAGAATTTTATTCCACGAGGTCAAGACAAGAGATCGTTATTTTTCCTTTTTCGTATTGAACAGCGTCAAATCAATAAAACCCTCGCTTTGCATGCCGGAGTTCTTATCCGTGACTTTTATGCTCAAGCGAAAATCGCCGGCGCCGGCTTTATTGAGATCGAGCGCCAAATATTCGACCGAGGTCGTTTCATTCGCCTCGCGTTCCATGGACAGGGTTGTCGAGGGTTTGGTTTTGCTGCCGACGATTGAAAAAACTTTTTTCGCGCCGCTCTTTTTTTCTTTTCGCAACAGCGTCGTGTACTCTATAATAAAGGAAGCTTTGCCATCGGCGGCCCGCCGGAGGTTATACACTTCAAAATAAACATAAATCGGCTTGTGGCGCGCAAAACTTCGCGTGGGATTGGGCACGATCTGCAAGCCGTTGCGCACGAAGAGATCGTTCTTCGACGAGGGCGTAATCGAGGAGGCCAACACGATGCCGCTTATCGCCAGTTTGCCCTCTTCAAATTTCGGAACGCGCAAATCCTCCTTCCAGCCGCCCAAACGATTGGTCGCCGGCTGCCGGATATAAAACGCGACGTGATAGGAATCGGGTTCCACCGCAAAGTGATATTGCCCGATCAAGTACGGCATTTGCGACAAGTTGGGAATCTGCTCTTTGGCAATGGCGTCATATTTTCGCTCGATGCGCTTCCACTGCAGGTCATGCAGCGACACGCCATGTTCACACAGAACGGGCGCATTCACGGCGCCGGCGCGCATCAAATCCTCGGCCGAGGGCAAGGGCAAACTGTAGTACAAATCAAAATAACTTTTGCCTTCCGGCGCCCTGAAAAAAGCGGCGTAGGCAAAGGCATTCAGCGGCTGAACTTTTTTATCCCAGGAATGGCGGTCGGTGCTAAAACCCGTGTCCACGGCTTTGATGCTCTGCTGCGCCAGCTCATCCTCGAGCCGCATCTGCTCGAGCGGATCGCCGCGCAATAACCGCTCATACGCGGCGTTCCACATCACCCGATCATCCAAAAATTGCGGATCGAGGAGAAACGGCGTCAAGCGCCAATTATTGCCGACGGCGTTTTCATCGACGACGAAATGAAAAATCATTTCCGGCGAAACGGCGGTTTGCAGATAACGCCAGGATTCATTGCTCACCAAAGCCTGGCCGGTCGACACCACGCGCTCGTCCGGCTCGCCGTGACGAAGATAAATCAGTCCCTTGTCGTTAAAGCGGTCATTGAGATAAAACGTCGGTGGAAATTTTTGGTAACGAAGCTTGTCCGGATTATTGAACCAGGTGCGGAAGCCGTCATAAACATAATTGGCTTCGGCAAACATCAAACGCCGGTAATGCTCGGCGAGCCGGACATTAATGTCCGCGGCCGGCGTCGGATCGCGGCGCATGAACAGGCGATGAAAAAAATCGACGTAATCACGCGTGGCGGCAAGCTGACGAAAGTCCTGCAATTCCGCCTCGGCCACAATGTATTTGACATCTTCAAAAATAAGCTGGGCGTCTAGACGGTGGCGAATGCCATCCACCGCCTGCCAAAAAATTTTTTCCGCCGTATTGTTCTGCTTCTGTTGATAATAAAGCCGCGTCAAAGAAAGCCGGATCGGCGTCAAAGTAGCCGTTGGCGTCGCTGCCAGCGCCTGGCGAAGCAGCGAATCCGCTTGCGGCAGTTTGCCGGCGCGGCGATAAACCTCGCCGAGAAAATAGCGCGCGTGCTCGGAATGATTCTGTTGCAGCCACTTGATTACGTCGTCGCTGCCCTTGTTGTCGAGAAAATGTTGATAGAGGCGAAAAAGTCCCTGTTGTGAGCCCACGTGTTCCGGCGTCAACCGAATCTGATCGTGGCCCAACAAAATGGCGTCGGTGTAATCCTCCTGATAACGTTTGAGCTGCGCATACTGATAAAGCGTGTCGTAAAAAGACGAGTCGCGCGCCAACACCCGTTTAAAAAATTTGGCGGCGCTGTCCCAATCGAGTTTGCGCAGAATCAGCGCCTTGGGCACGCCGCATTCACGATAACAAATCGCCCGATGATACATGGCGTCGAGATTTTCCGGCTCGCGGTCGAGAATTTTATCGTACCAATCATTCGCCTCGCCCCAATCTTTTTTGGCGATAAAAACCTGGCCCAGCCCGTCCATCGCAGCGGTAAATTCGCGATTTCCTTTCAACGCCTGGCGAAAGCTCTGTTCGGCTTCCTTTAATTTATTTTCCGCCAGCAACGCCCTGCCCTTCGCGACCAAACGCCACGCCACGGAGTCCGTTGGCGCGGCGTCCGCAAAGCTTGCGGAAACAGAAATAATCAAAAGGAAGAGCGTAATTTTCATCATCCAGCCTCGTAAGGTTTTAAATTTTAAATTGAAACTTTCAATTTAAAATTTATACGAATGAATTTAGCCAAGTGAACTCGGAGTGCAAAACTTTAGTTTTGCAATGCTAAAGCATTGCGCTCCGGTTCAAATCGCTAAACTTTTACATTTATACTTCATTTATCATTTTACTTTGCCCCGCGCCGCGACTTTCCAAACCTCTTCGACAACCTCGCCGCGGACGCCATAAACCTCGTCGTGCATGTTCATCATGCCGCACGCATGATTTGGCAGCAAACGCACGCGGTCGCCGACTTTGAGATCGATCCGGCCGGTTTTGCTGGTGATCCGGCCATGTTCTTCGCTCGAATAGTGAAAGGTCAATTCCGCCCGGCCAACGACAACGCCGATGGTGTTGTTGAAATCCGCCGCGTTGTCCGTGCACATCGTCTTGTTGCCGGCGTCGATGATGGCGCGATCCGGCGCCGGCCGGCTGATCACCGTCGCCAAAACACTTGCGGCGATTTGATCTTCACGGCACGAGCCGAGCTTGAGCTGGACGCGATCGCAGAAAACGTAATTGCCCGGCCGCATTTCCGTGATGCCTTCGGCCCGGCCGATGATCATCGCCGAGGGGGTTGAGCCGACGCTAATCACTTCACAGGCAATACCGTGTTCGCGCAAAAGTAGCGCGGTTCGCTTCATCTCATCGGCGGCTTTCATCACCACGCGTTCGCGTTCTTCGAGATTTGGAAAATTGTACGCGTGCCCTTCGTGCGTAAAAATGCCTCTTAATTTGAGACTCGGATATTGCGGCAAACGTTGCACCAGCGCCAGCACCGGCTCGCCGGGCAACACACCGCAACGATTCAAGCCGGTATTGACTTCGATCATCACCTCGTGTTGGAGTTCCTCCTGCTGCATGCGAGCCGCCAACGGCGCCATCGCTTCTTCGCTATCGAGCACCGTGCACACTTTCGCGCGTTGTTTCAATTGCGTGAGACGATTCAGCTTGTGTTCGCCGATAATCGGATAGGTGATGAGAATGTCGTCCAATCCGCTCGCCGCCATGATCTCGGCTTCACCGAGCTTTTGGCAGGTAATGCCAATCGCGCCGGCGCGAAGCTGCAACTGCGCAATCTGCGGAATCTTGTGCGTTTTAATGTGCGGCCGCAAATTGACGCGCTGCGCTTTGGCAAAACTTGCCATGCGCTGAATGTTTTGTTCGAGCTTGTCGAGATCGATCAATACGGCAGGAGTGTCGAGATCGGTGATTTGCATGGGTCATCCTTGCATTAAATTGTAGGTTGGGCTACCGGTCTGATAAGTAACATAATGAATCAAATATTCATTGCAGCACAAGCGCTTGTAAGATAGCAATATTTGTCGCCGGAAGCAAGAGCGGAAGCAAAATCTTATTGACAAGATAATAAAACTTTCCTATTTTAACCGAGTCTTACACATTGAGAAAATTCGCCGCCAACAATTGGGTCCGCGAACAAAACGATAACTTTTGCAATCTAATCACATTAAATACCAAACTCAAAGAGGTCATTATGAAAAAAGGCTTTGTTGCAATCACTATTCTGAGCGTTCTGCTCGGGCAAGCAGTCGCACAACAGCCGTCGATCATCTCCGGCAAATTGCTCGGTCACGACGGCAAACCGTTGCTCAAAGCGCAGGTACACGTCCTGCCCAATCGCGGCGAACGCAAAGCGCTGCAATCGGCGGAGGTGGCGAAAGACGGAGGGTTCGAAATCAAATTCGATCAGAGCGGGCTGGTGTATCTCGACTTCACCGGCGTCCATCATTATGAATTGATGATGCCGCTGCTGATCGAGAAACCGCTGCGCGAGAAGATGGCCGTGCAGTTGAAACCATACGAATACCAAAGCGATTTCAGCCAGGTCAAAATCATCGGCGATTTCAATGAGTTCAACTTCGGCTCGGCAAAACTGATGGAGCCGCAATCCGACGGGACGTTCACGTTTGAAATTGACGCGACCGCCAACACCTTCGCCTATCAAATTCTCGGCGCGGAGAAAAACGGGCGCAGCATCAACGGCACGCAGTCGGATGATTTTGTCTACGACGACGGCGGCGATTATCGCTCGGTGGTGAACGTCGCCGATGGCAGGGTCAAAATTGTGTTCGATCCGAAGAAACTGGTTCGCGCCAAAGCCGGCGGCGAGGCCGAGGTGAAATTCGACAACCCTAATTCCCTCGCGGCGAAATTTTATGCGCTGCAACGCGAACAAGATAAACGCCAGGCAAAGTTTTTCGACGCGGTGCGGGCTTATCAAGAGCAACAAAAAAGCATGGCCGGTTTTGCTTATGACTGGTCGGCGGAGTTGGAGGCGCTGCCCAAGCGCATTGCCGCCGAGAAAGATCCGATTCTCCGCCAGGTGTTGCTCATGCATTATCTTGGCATCGGCGGCATGAACGCGCCACGAGACAAGCTTGACAAGAAGCTCGCCGCGCAGGCTTTGACGGAAATTCCGGCAACTTCACTCTTGTGGACGATAAGCTCGCCCGGGTTGATTTCGTTAGCCGTAAACTTGTCGGGGGAAAAAGAAAACTATGAGGGCTATCTCAACGAAGCCCTTGATAAACATCCCGATCGAAATTTACGGGCGAGTCTTCTCAGCATGAAACTCAACCAGGCTTCATTCAGCGGCGACACGGCCAATGCGCGCGTCTATTTCAATCGTTTGATGAAGGATTTCGGCGACCTGCCGATAGCGCGTTTTGCGAAAACCCAATTCGATCCCAATCGCCGCATCTTGAAGGGCAAACAAGTGCCGGCGTTCAAAGTCGCGTCGCTCGATCAAGCGGGCGTCACTTACACCAACGAATCGATGAAAGGCAAGATTTATCTGATCGACTTCTGGGCGGTGTGGTGCGGCCCGTGCGTCGGTGAAATGCCCAATATGCATAAAGCCTACGAGAAATTCAAAGACAAAAACTTTGAGATTCTCAGCCTCTCTTTCGATCCGGTTCCGGATGATGTCGCCAAATTTCGCCGCGACAAATGGAAAATGCCGTGGCTGCACACGTTTGTCGAAAAAGGTTTTGGCAGCGAGCTGGCGAAGAGTTTTGAAGTGATGGGCATTCCCAAACCGATTTTGGTCGATGGCAACACCAACACGATTCTGGCAACGGAAATGGATTTGCGCGGGGAAAGATTGGAGAAAACGCTGGCGAGCGTGCTGGAGGGAAAAACGAATGGGAGCACGGCCGCCAAACCCTGAGGAAAAACCGCTTGCAAAATCCGCCTTTTTAGCGTAAATTTCTTGCATGAAAAAGATGAAAAAACTCCCCATCAGCATTTCAAATTTCGAAACGCTGATCACCGGCAATAACATCTACGTGGATAAAACCCGTTACATCCATCAGATGGTGTCGGAGGGAATGTTTTACTTTCTTTCCCGCCCGCGGCGGTTTGGCAAATCTTTGCTGGTTTCCACGCTCAAAGCGCTGTTTGAAGGCAGGAAAGAATTATTCAAAGGGTTGTGGATTGAGAACGCCGATTGGGAATGGAAGCAACACCCAGTGCTGCAAATTGATTTCAACGGAATCTCCAGCGCCACGCCGGAGAACTTGCAGCAGAGTTTGCTTGATACGCTGTCTCTGCTCGGCAAGAAAGCCGGCGTTCCCCTCACCTCATCCCTTCTCCGCAACTGTTTTACAGAGTTGATCGTTGGAATTTTTGAAAAACACCAACAGAAAGTCGTGATTTTAGTCGATGAATATGACCAGCCGTTGATCAGTCACCTGGGAAAAGGCAAAGCCGCTTTGGAGATTGCCAAACAAAACCGCGAGGTGCTCAGAGAGTTTTACGGCGTGCTCAAAGGGGGCAATGTCAACGAAGCGTTGAAATTCGTCTTTCTCACGGGCATCTCCAAATTCGCTCGTGTGAGCATCTTTTCGGAATTGAACAACCTCAATGATTTGACCATGCATCCCGCTTACGCCGCGATCCTGGGTTATACACAAGAAGAATTGGAAACAATTTTGGGGGATTTTCTGAAAAAACTAAGCAAAAATAGAAAGGAGTCCTATCAGGCAGTTTTAGATAAAATCAAAGTATGGTACAATGGGTATCGTTTCACCCGTGAAGATAATGTGGTCTATAATCCTTACTCCGTTTTGTACGTCTTGCAACGAGAGACATTTGAAAACTACTGGTTCGAGACCGGCACGCCGGCTTTTCTGGTCAACCTGGTCAAAGAACGGCAATACTCCGTTCCTTTGATGGAAACGTTGGAATTGAGCCAGCAGGATTTTGCCGTTTATGATCTGGATCATCTCAAGCTGGAGCCGTTGTTGTTTCAAACCGGCTATATTACAATTAAAGGGCTCGAAGGCGATTTGTATCGGCTAAGCTACCCCAACCAGGAGGTCAAGACTTCTTTTTTGGATTATCTGTACGATCGCTTGATCGATATGCCGGATAGCACGCTCAAAGCGCAATATAAGAAGCTGCACCTTTATTTGAGCCAGGAACAATTCGACCTCTTTATAGGAACGGTCAACGCCATTCTCTCCGCCATTCCGTATCCGCACGTTTACGATCAGGATGAGCACTACTATCACACGGTGTTCTACCTGATGCTTTCTGCCAGCGGCGTTTTGGTGCACACCGAAGTGTTGACGGTTCGAGGACGGATCGACATGGAGGTGCATTTTCAGGACAAGGTCTACATCGTCGAGCTGAAATGCAATCAATCGGCAGAGCAAGCGATTGCCCAGATCAAGGCGAAGAAGTATTATGAAAAGCACTTACACAGCGGGAAAAAGGTTTTGTTGCTGGGCATTAATTTCAGCACGCGTGAAAAGCGAGTTGAAGATTGGCGTGTGGAAGTTGTAGACGGTTAAAACGTTTGCTGGCTGATCCATTAACCGGTTAACGGGCAAATGGGCTAACCGGCAAACCGCCTCACCTCGCCACCACCACATACCCGCTCGCCACATTGTTCCCCTGATCGCGCAGGGTATAAAGATAAACCCCGGGAATCACCTCACGGCCGCGGTCGTCGCGGCCATTCCAGCGAAAACGTCCGGCAGCCGGGCTGTTGCTGCTCCAAATCGGAATGCCGTTGGCATCGAAAATTTGCAAGGAGGGATTGCGCAAGCCGAGGCCGGCGTAATCAAATTCCACGTGATCGTTGAAGCCGTCGTTGTTGGGCGTAAACGGATTCGGCCGCACGATCAGACGGCTGGCGATGGCCGGCGCTTGCGAAATTTGCACGACGAGCTTTTGGCTGTTGTTGGCTTCGGTGACTTCGCGAATATTATCGCCGGCATCAACCACCAACTCGACTTCATGCGTGCCGGTCGTTTGAAAACGCAGCGGCAAACGCAGCGTCGTGTGTTCTCCCGCCGCCAATTTGCTGAATGTCGTATCTTTTTGCGTTCCGCCATCGACGCGAAATTGCACGATGAAAGCGCGATTAACCTCAATGCTGCCGGTATTCATCATCTCTCCCACCACTTCGCCCTGCAAGCCGACAAAGAGCGCGCCAACCGGACGCAGACTTATGACCGCCAGATCGGGCAATTGTTCTTGAACGACAAAAAAATAATTTTCACGCGGCATCACATTCGGCGGGAATGAAAAATCTTGCGCGGCAAAACTCACGCGTACCGTATCTCCCGCTGAAAAATTTTGCGGCGGATCGTATTCGAGTTTAAAGTTTTGCGGATTTCCCGATACCGTTGGCGAAACCGGCGCATCATTGACAGTCATACGCATCGAAGCGCCATCAACTCCGGCGACGAGATCGCGCACATGCAGCATGATGTTCGTATTCGCCGGCGCCTCGGTCGCGCTTTTCGCCGGTTGATGATCGGTGGTAAACGGCGGCTCGACATCACGAACCGTCGCAAAGCGCAGCGTGTCCGGCGGCATCTCGTTGGCCGGTCGCGCCAGATCACGACCGCGCACCACGACCTGCACGGTCGCGTTGTACCGAAAATTTTGCGCCGGTTGGTATTGCAACACAAAGCCTTGCAAAACCGGCGTGATGGATGGCTGCACAAGTTGGCCGTCGACCTGCATCGTGAGTGAAGTGCGATCAACGCCCGCCAACTCGTCACGCACTTCCACGCGAATATCAGTATCAAGCGGGACATTCGTCGCGCCTTTGGCCGGACGATGATTCGCCGCAAAAGGCGGAATCACATCGCGCTGCGTGACGAAATAAAAATTCTCGGTTGGCATCACATTCGGCGGCGCGGCGCGGTCGCGGGCCTCGACGCTCACGCGAACGGTATCATTTAACGCAAATGGTGTGGCCGGTTTATAACTCACGAGGTATCCGTTTGGACGACGCTGCAAACTCGGACGAACCGTCGCGGCATTCACCTTCATTACAACCGAGGCGCTGTCGATGCCGCTGAGATCGTCGCGCAATTCAAAAGAGATGGTTGTATTCGGCGCAACGCCAGTCGCGCGCGGCGCGGGAGCATGATTGACGACAACGGGCGGGCTGGTATCCTTGATATCGGTTTGCGTGAAAAACATGTAACGATCCGCCGCCATGCGGTTCGGCGTCGAGGCCAAATCGCTGGCCTCGATTTGAACGCGAACCGTGTCGTTGCGCCGAAAGTTGGTTGGCGGTTGATAGCTCAAAAAAAACTCGCGACTATCGCCGGTGATCGTTGGATTGACGCTATTGCCATTAATGTGCATCACGATGGAATTACCGTCAACGCCGGCAAGCAAATCGCGCAAGCGCACTTCGATTTTCGTATCAGTCGGAACTTGACTCGCCCCGCGCGCCGGAAAATGATCGAGCGTAAATGGCGGCAGACTATCGCGCACGGTGGTAAAAGCATAACTGTCCTCTGGCATGATATTCGGCGGGGTGGCGAGATCACGCGCATTGATGCGCACGCGCACGGTTTGATTGTCCCGAAATGGCGTTGCCGGTTGATAGCGGAGGAGGTAAGCTTGCGGCGCGCCGCTGATCTGCGGCGTGACGATGATTCCGTTCACCGCCATCGTCACGGAAGTCAAATCGACGCCGGGATCGGCGTCGCGCACTTCGACTTTGATATCGGCATCAAGCGGAATGTTTCGGCTGCCGCGCGCCGGATTGTGATTGGTGGTAAACGGCGGTGATTTGTCAATCGGCGGCTCGGCTGGTAGCATGAGAGAAATAATTTCGTTGCGGATAAGACCGCCGCCTTCGCCGACGATGACGAAGCTATAGTTTCCTGGCGACAAGGCCGGATCCGTTTGCAAGGTCAAAGTCGCCGTCGTCTTCGCATCAATGCTCGTGGGGGAAAAGGTTGCCATTATCCCCACTGGCGGGGTTGGCAAAAGCGAAAGACGAACGTTACTCGCAAAGCCGCCGCTGGGCTGCACGTTGACGGTATACGGTGCCGTTTGTCCGGCTCGCACCTTTTGACTGAGCGGCGACACGGTTAATTTAAAAGCAGCGCAAGAGGGAATGAAAATTTTTCGACTCACTGAATTGGCGAGAGAATTTGTTGACTTGACGTCGACTCGAAAATCGAGCGAATCATCAGCCGCCGGACATTGCGCCAGAACCTTCCACGAAACCGTGCCGATTTGCGAGGCGTTCAAATCAGCCGGCGAAATCGGTTTCGAAGCAGATTCACCGCTTGCCAACGCCAAACCCGGCGGCAAATTCAACGTCGCTTGCACGCCGGTCGCTGCGACGGAGCCGGTATTGACCACGAGCAAGTTGATCTCAAATGGATTCGGCGAAAGCTGGCTGGCAAAAGGCTCCAATCGATTCGGCGCGGTGAGGCTTAGCGCGAGGGTTCCACTCTTTATATCCACATCACCAATGCCGTAGTAGGTCGTGATAACGCGACTTTCATTTTGGAGCAGCGGCGTTTCATTCCAACGCAACAGGACGGCGCTGTCATTATAAAAAGGGTTTTGCAGCGAGTAATCCCATTGCGCGCTGCCCAGCGTCGACCAGTCGCCAATGATTAAGAGATCGGGGCGAACCGCTTCGCGCCCGGCCAGCGTTCCCTGCGCCACGACGCCCGGCAAAGCCGGATTGTCATTTTCAAAGGCTTGAAAGTAATCCGGAATGATCTGGAGCGGCGCGCGATACTGGCGCTCGATGCGGCTGTAATCAAATCGCGTCGCTACGCGCGCTTCATCGGGGTTGCTGACGAACGTGTCCACTGACAAAA
>Ga0073934_10000540_pt1 | contig 106794 bp, 100 predicted proteins | sample LarsenN4metaG_FD_76834 | JGI IMG/M metagenome (GOLD analysis project Ga0073934, IMG submission 76834) | Hot spring sediment bacterial and archeal communities from British Columbia, Canada, to study Microbial Dark Matter (Phase II) - Larsen... ...
AAGACCACGCTGATCCGGACGCTCTCCGGCGCCCACCCCGCGGACTCCGGCCAGATCCTCATCGACGGCCAACCGGTGACGATCGAGACGCCGCGGGACGCGAAGGAGCTCGGGATCGAGACCATCTACCAGACGCTCGCGCTCGCGGACAACGTCGACGCACCGGCGAACATGTTCCTCGGCCGAGAGCTCACGACGCGCTTCGGCAACCTGAACAGCAGCGCGATGGAGGATGCGACCCGGAAGATCATGGCCCGGCTCAACCCGAACTTCGAGAAGTTCGTCGCGCCCGTGAGCACGCTCTCGGGAGGTCAGCGTCAGTCCGTCGCGATCGCACGCGCGGTCCACTTCAACGCCCGGATCCTCATCATGGACGAGCCGACGGCCGCGCTCGGGCCGGCCGAGACGAAGCAGGTCCGCGACCTGATCCGACAGCTCCGTGACGAGGGTCTCGGGATCTTCCTCATCAGCCACGACATCCACGACGTGTACGACCTGGCGGACAGGATCAGCGTGATGCTGCAGGGCAGGCTCGTCGGCACGGTCAACAAGGACGACGTGACCGTGGACGAGGTCCTCGCGATGATCATCATGGGGAAGAAGCCCGGCGAGGTCACGCAGAAGGACATCGCGGAACTGCACTGACCGATCTCGCGGCCGCGACCCCTGGGTGCTAGCGGTACGTGCTCGCGAGGAGGTCGCGGAGGCGGCGGATCTCATCCTCCAGCTGGCGCTCGCGCTCCTGGAACCGGTAGATGAGCTCCATCAGTCGGCGACGGGCGTCCAGGTGGAGCTCGGAGATGTCGGCGATCAGCTCCAGGGCTCCAGGTTCCGATGCCAGCCTCGGACGATCCAGGACATCCTCCATCTGCTGCCACCCCCTCGGTTCGTCGGCGACAAGCTTCGACCCTGCACGTTTCGCTCGCGTGTCGGCACGGTTACGGACGCGTGACGAAGCCCACGCCCGTCGATGCGGTCGGCTGGCACCATGGGTAGATTCGCCCTGAGCCGGCGGACCGGAGGTGGTCAGGTGATCCTGGTGGCGTACGCGAGCAAGCACGGGGCGACGGAAGGCATCGCGCGGCACATCGCGGAGCACCTCGAGGCCAGGGGCAAGCGTGCGGCCGCGGTCTCGGTGGACGGACTCGCGGACATCGGTCAGCCCGAGGCGGTCGTCCTGGGGAGCGCCGTCTACGCCGGATCGTGGATGAAGGAGGCCGTCGGGTTCGCCCGGGCCCACCGGGCGGCGCTCGCACGGGTCCCGGTCTGGCTCTTCAGCAGCGGGCCGCTCGGTGAGCAGGTCGTGGACGAGGATGAACAGCCCAAGCAGCTCCCCGAGCTCCGGGAGATGTTGGATCCCCGGGAGCACCGCGTCTTCTTCGGCGCGCTCGACCCCGACAAGCTGGGGTTCGCCGAGCGGATGATCGTCAAGGCCGTCAAGGCACCCACCGGCGACTTCCGGGACTGGGACGAGATCGGCGCCTGGGCGGACGAGATCGCCGACGCGCTCGGGTAGGCTCAGGCCAGCCGGTCCTCGATCTCCCACGTGTGGTCGAGGACGTGCCAGGCGACCCTGCGCACGAAGAAGCGTGGCGCCCAGACCTTCCCCCCTCGGGGCCCCCGGTCGGGGATCTCGCCGCGCACGGCCGCCTCGAGGGCGTCCGAGATCGCGGCCCGGATCGCGGCCAGACGCGCCGCCGGCTCGGTCGCCTCGTCGTCCTGGTGGCGCCGAGCCAGCGCGCGGAGGTACGCGACGTCGGCGCCCGCGACGTGTCCGACGATGGCCTCGAGCCGGCGCCCGCCGCCCCGCGGTCCGGCCCGGAGCTCCCGGCCGTCCGTCTGGGCCACGGCGCCGTCGAACGCCCGCCAGCAGGCGCTCAGGATCGCGCGGGCGCGTCGCAGGCCGGGTTCGTCCAGCGGTGCACGGTCGGCGGCGGGCGCGATCGAGGGCGCGCCGAAGTCCGTCGTGGCGTCACCGGTGAGTCGCTCGAGCACGAGGAGGTCGGACACGTCGGCCGATGGGCGGAACCCCAGTCGCGCCCCGCGGAGCACCCGTGCGTACCGAGGGCCGGACGCGATCAGGGCCTGGAGCGCTGTGGCCTCGTCCCGTCCGCTCCGGCTCCAGCCCGGCCAGGCGATCGCGCCGGCGAACGCGCGCCTGCGCCCGAGCTCGACGTAGACCTCGTGCCCGGCATCGGCCATCGTTGCTCAGGGCACGATCTCGAAGTCGGCCCGGGCCAGGAGCTTGTACCCGTCGTCGGCCAGCAGGTACGCGCTGTATCGGCCCGCGCGGAGCGGCCACCGCCCGTTGGCGGCGCCGTCCAGGGTCGCCGAGCCCTCGATCGTCGATCCGGTGTAGAGCCACAGCAGGTACCCGGCGACGTGTGGGTCGCGACCCCGCTGGTAGATGCCGATCCAATCCCAGCGCTGCCCGGGCGCGGATCGCCAGGAGACGTCGATCGGCGCACCGACCTCGTACGAGGGCGAGCCCGTCGCGACGATCGGGTGACCGCCGGGCTCCTGCAGCCAGAAGGCGATGCGTGAGAGCTCCGTCTCGCCCTGGCGCAGGACCGCGTCGAACGAACCCTCCGCCCACCCGTCGGTCGCGAAGCTGAGGACGCCGTCCGTGGCTCCGCCCAGCGTCTGCTCCGCGAGGGCGCCATCCGACGGGTCGGCACCGGCCGGCACGAGCGCGACGCGATCCGCCGCTGTGCCCCCAGTGTGGAACCGGACGGTGATGCTCCGGCCCACCTCGGAGAGCCGACGCTCCACGGCCACGAGGGTGGGCATGTCGCCGGGCCGGACCCGGAAGGTGGACACGACCCCTCGGTGGTCGGTCGGCCACGGCCGGACGCTGACGTCGACGCCGGGCGCGCCGCGCTCGCCGAGGATGATGCTGTCCGTCGGCGTCGCCCGCCCGGCCGCGTAGATGAGGTCGATCCGGTCCTGGGGTGCGCTCCTGCCGGGGTTCCATCCCGGCAGCTCGGGGCGAGCGGCCCACCAGGTGAGCCCCGGCGCGGCACGAGGGTCCGGGTGGACGGCCCGGTAGGAGTCGACGAACCCCGCGCGCTCCACGGCCAAGCTCACCGGCCATCGGACCGGGAAGCGGATCTGCGGCCGGACGCCCACCATCTCGGCCGTCCAGTCACGCCACGACGGCGAGTTGAAGTCTCCGACCAGGAACACCGGGATGCCCTGCGCCACGAGCTCCCTTGCGGTCCGCAGGAACGGCCGGATGGCCGGAAGCCGCAGGCGGCGTTCCATCGCCACGATGTCGGCGCGGCTCCGCCCCTGCTTGGCCCAGAACGGCCCGTAGGGATTGGAGGGCAGGTGAACGTTCTCGATCGCCACCACCTCTCCGGGGGCGACCTCGACCAGGAGGTACCGCCCGTCCGCGCCCGGCGGGTCGATCAGCGGGTACCTGGACACGACCTGGAGGCGGGTGCTGAAGTGCGGCCACCCGAGCTCGCGAGCGAGCCTCGGGATGTGCGTCTGGCCCTCCTCGATGCCGACGACGTCGGCGCCGCCCCGACGGATCGCCTGCACGACCTTGTCGAACGAGACGTGCGTGCCGCCGTACTCGATGTTGAACGTCGAGACCTTGAGCTCGACGGCGGCACGTCCCACGCGTTCGGTCGAGGTGTCAGAGGCCACCGCCGCGACGGGCACCACCGCGCCGAGAGCCAGCGCCCCCGCGACGAGGAGCGCGGTGAGGCCGGGGAGCCGGCGGGTGACCATGCCCGGATTCTGGCACGGAGCGGGTGTGGGGGCAGATCGCGCTCAGGCCGCCCGGTCTGCACCGGGCGCGTCCGGGACGTTCCCGGCACCGCCTCGGTCGAGCGCGACCCGCAGCACCTCGTCGATCGTCTCGACCGGGTGGAACGTGATCTGCTCGCGCACGGCCTCGGGCACGTCGTCCAGGTCGCCCTCGTTCCGCTTGGGCAGGACGACCTCTCGGAGGCCCGCCCGGTGCGCGGCCAGGACCTTCTGCTTCACCCCGCCGATCGGCAGCACGCGGCCCTGGAGCGTGACCTCGCCGGTCATCCCGACCTCGCTGCGGACGGGAGCCCCGGTGAGCAGGGAGGCCAGGGCCGTCACCATCGTGACGCCCGCGCTCGGCCCGTCCTTGGGGACCGCGCCCGCCGGCACGTGGACGTGGAACCGGCCCCCGAGGCGGCCCTGCGGGATGCCGAGATCGCCCGCGTGGGAGCGGACGTACGACAGCGCGATCAGGCCCGACTCCCTCATCACCTCACCCAGCTGACCGGTGAGCAGGAGGGGCTCCGACCCCTCGCCGTCCATGCGGGTCGCCTCGATGAACAGGACGTCCCCGCCCGTGCCCGTCACGGCCAGGCCCGTGGCCACGCCCGGCACGCTCGTGCGGTCGGCGGCCTCGAACGTGAAGGTCGGCCGGCCGAGGTAGGTGCGCACGTCGTCGGCTCCCACGGTCACCGGGGGCGTCGCGTCGCCGCTCGCCAGCCTGGTGGCCACCTTGCGGAGCACCTTGCCCAGCTCCCGCTCGAGGTTGCGGACACCCGCCTCACGCGTGTGGTCGGCGACGATCCGCCGGATCGCGTCGTCCGTCAGCGAGACCTCGTCCGCGTGCAGCCCGTTGTGCTCCAGCTGTCGGCGGAGCAGATGGTCGCGTGCGATCGCGACCTTCTCGTCCTCCGTGTAGCCGTCGAGGCGGATGACCTCCATCCGGTCCAGGAGCGGGCCCGGGATGGTCTCGACCACGTTCGCCGTCGAGACGAAGAGCACCTCGGACAGGTCCAGGTCCACCTCCAGGTAGTGGTCGCGGAACGTGTGGTTCTGCGCCGGATCGAGGACCTCCAGGAGCGCGGAGGACGGATCGCCGCGCCAGTCGGCACCCACCTTGTCGACCTCGTCGAGCATCATCACCGGGTTGCTCGTGCCCGCTTCCTTCAGCGCCCGCACGATCCGTCCCGGCAGCGCGCCCACGTAGGTCCGGCGGTGGCCGCGGATCTCCGCCTCGTCGTGGATCCCGCCGAGCGAGATCCGCACGAACCGCCTCCCGAGCGCGCGCGCCACCGACGCGCCGAGACTGGTCTTGCCGACCCCAGGGGGGCCGACGAGCGTGAGGATCGCGCCGGAGCCTCGCCCGCCCGGGTCCCCGAGCCCCCGTTCCTGGCGCAGCTTGCGCACGGCCAGGTACTCGACGATCCGATCCTTCACGTCGTCCAGGCCCGTGTGATCCTCATCCAGGATCTCGCGCGCCTGGACGATGTCCAGGTTGTCCTCGGTCCGCACGTCCCACGGGATCTCGGTCATCCAGTCCAGGTACGTGCGGATCCACCCGTGCTCGGGCGACTGCTCGCTGGTTCGCTCGAGGCGGGCGAGCTCACGCTCGGCCTCGGCGCGCGGTCCTTCGGGCATGTTGGCCTCGGCGATCTTCCTGCGGTACTCCTCGACGACACCCCCCTCGCCGTCCTCGCCGAGCTCTCTGCGGATCGCCTCCATCTGCTGGCGGAGGAGGTACTCGCGCTGCGTGCGCTCCATGCCTTCGCGGACGTCGGTGCGGATCTCGTCCCGGAGCTCGATCTCGGCCAGGGTCTCGGATGCCCAGGCCAGGACCTTCTCCAGGCGCAGCTCGACGTCGAGCGTCTCCAGGACCTCCACCTTCTGCTCGAACGACAGGTCGGGGGAGTAGCCGGCGGTGTCCGCCACCTGTCCCGGGTCCGAGACGCCGCGCAGCAGCTCGGCGGCCTGGGGGATGCCGCGGGCCTCCGCGATGTTCCGCACCGTGGCCCGGTACCGGCGCGCGAGGTCGCGGGCCCGTGGCGTGGCCTCGGTGGGGTCGGGACGCGGCTCGACCTGGACCCACGTCGCGGCGCCGGTGCCGGCCACGCCGGTGCCGACCTCGGCGCGGTGCAGGCCGCGCACGACGAGGGCCTCCATCCCGCTCCGGAGGCGCCCGACGTCCTCCACCTTGGCCACGGTCCCGATCCGTGCGTAGCGCGCGCCGATCCGCGGGACCAGCAGGAGCTCGCCGTCCGCGGCCTCGCTCGCGGCGACGGCTCGCCGAGCGTCCTGCGTCTCCAGCGTGAGCGTGACCACCATGCCCGGCAGGACCACGCCGCTGGTCAGCGGCAGGAGCGGGATGGCGTGGGTATCGAGCGCGTCCATCTGAGTAATCAAGATTACCCGAGCGGTCGCGTTCTGCGTAGGTGTGGGTCGTCCCGCCTCGGATCCGCGCCGTCGGACGCGAGGCGATAGCCTGTTCACGAGGGTCGATCGCGCTCGGCCGATGGATCTGGTGGGTGAACGATGAGCGTCATCTCGTTCGGCAGGTTCACGTTCGGCTCGATCGAGATCGACGGCGTCGTCTACGAGCACGACGTCGTGATCGAGGGCGATCGGGTCCGGAAGCGGAGGAAGGGCCCCTCCAAGCGCCTGCGTGACCGGTACGGGCACACCCCGCTCTCACCGGATGAAGAGATCCCATGGAAGTGCCGCCGGTTGGTCGTCGGAACCGGCGCGGCGGGATCCTTGCCGGTGACCGATCGGCTCGTCGAGGAGGCGCGTCGACGCGGCGTCGAGCTCGTGCTGCTGCCCACCGCGGAGGCGATCGAGGAGCTCCGCGCTGGTGGATCCGACACCAACGCGATCCTGCACGTGACCTGCTGATCGGAGCCGGACGGACGAGGCGGCCGCGGTCTCCGCAGCCGCCTCGTCCCAGGCGGGTTCAGGCTTCGGTGATGTCCCGTCCGTGCACGGTCAGCGCCCAGATGACCGCGATGCCGACCGTGATCATCACGATCGACCACACCGGGTACCAGGGCAGCCACGCGAAGTTCGCGATCACGCTGATGACCGCCAGGATCACCCCGACGGTACGGGCCCACACCGCCCCGCTGAACAGCCCGAACCCCGCGAGGGCGACCACGATGCCAGCGATGAGGTGGATCCAGCCCCACGTCGTGGCGTCGAACTGCAGGAAGTACACGTCACCCTCGGTCGCCGTTCCCACCGCCGGGACGACGCTGATGAACTCGTCCTCCAGGATGCCGGCGAACCCAGCGATCGCGTGGAAGATCCCCAGCATGATCATCATGAAGGCGGCGAAGAACGTCCATCCGACGGCCCAGCCGCTGCGCTCCCGCTGCTCCGGTTGCATGCGCACCTCCCTTCGCCCGACCCAGCGTCGGACGCTCACCAAAGCCTCGCTCCCCGCGGAGGCCGTGTCAAAGACCCTGGGGTCAGCCCTCGTCCGTTCGGACCTGGATGATCCGGAGCAGCTCACGGTCCACGTCCTCGGGCAGCGGCTCGGGCTCGTGCTCCGCGAGGATCGTGCGCACCCGCTCCCGGGCTCGAACGCGCGGATCGGGACGTCCGGCCTGCTCCCATGCCTCCAGGGCCCGGTCCACGAAGGAGGCCGGCACCCACAGCTCGGGCAGGTGGCGCCGGGAGTGGGTGTGCGCCGTGAGGTCGCCGCTCGCCGCCAGCTCCGCGATCGCGTCGAGCGCCAGGGTCTCCTCGGTCACCGAGATGCCCTCGAGGACGTCGCAGATCACGTGGAAGAGCTCGGCGTCGAGGACCACGTTCACGTTGTCGTACACGGCGGCGCCGTGCAGGGTGCCCGTGCCGGTGATCATCTCGGCCCGCCCGGCTGCGGCCATCGCCATCTGGGACACGGCGTGCTGGACGCCCGCCTGCCAGTCCTGGGTCTTGGCGCCCGTGTCCAGGGTCAGCACGTTGATCGGGACCCGGTAGCGGTGCGCGAGCTGCGTGAACGCGAGCTTGAGCAGGGTGTCCTCGGGCCCCCAATCCTGCTTGTACCCACCGGTGCGCAGGTCCATGAACGTCGGGTAGGGACCGCAGAACGTGACGGCGCCGGGCACGAGGGCCTCGAGGATGGTCATCCCGCCCACCATCTCGGCGTTCATCGAGACCAGCGCGCCTGCGAGGGTCGCGGGCGCCGTCGCGCAGGGGATCCCCATCGAGATGAAGCCCGAGGGGAGCCCGCCGCGCGCGAACTCCACCGCTGCCTCGATCGGGCCCTCGTCGTACACGAGCGGGCTGATGCAGCACTGGTACGTGGACACGATCGGGCGCTCGCGGAGCTCGCGTTCGCCCCCGGCGACGACGCGTGCCATCTCCAGGACGGCCCGCGCATCGCGGCGGTTGTACGTCTCGTTGTGCTGCGCGTGCTTCGAGGACTGACCGAGCATCACGCGCGTGATGTGCACGGCCTGCGTGTGCGGTGGCACGTCGGCGGGCGCGACCGTGGGCCACTGGTAGGCCACCTCCGGGACGGCGTCGACGACGCGGGTGGTGTCGATCAGGTCCTGCAGGCTCGTCGTGCGGCGCAGGCCGGTCTCCGTGTCCACGATGAACGCCGACGTGCCGTCCCCGGACAGCCATCCTGCGCTGCCGTCGATCGGCAGGTCGAGCGCCGGGTCGCGCGCCGCCATCAGGAAGGTGGGCGGGACCAGGGCCATGCACTCCTCGACCATCCGCGGCGGGAAGCGCACCCTCATCGTGGGCTCGTCCACGTCCGCCCCTGCGGCGGCCAGCTCGCCCAGGACGCTCGCCGAACGGACCTGGAGGCCGACCCGCTCGAGCACACGGAGCGACGCAGCGTGGACGCGCTCGAGCTCGTCTTCGGTCAGCACCTCGATGGCCCAGGGGCTCCGGAGCGCGCGGATCGGGCCCGCCGTGGGCTCACGCGCCTGCTCGCCCATGCTCGGCGATCACCTCCCGGATCCGCTCGGGCACGCCGTCCGGCAGCGGCGCGGGACGGTGCGTGTCGCGGAGCTCGAGGGCGCGGTCGCGGGCGCGCTCCGGCGGCTGCGGGTTCCCCTGCTCCTCCCAGGCCTCCCACGTGTCCGTGTCCATGTAGCGTGACGTCCAGGCCTCTCGCATGTGGCGCAGGGTGTGCGGCTCGCCGAGGAAGTGGCCCCCCGGGCCGACCCCCTCGATCACCTCCACCGCCAGGGTCTCGTCGTCCACGTCGAAGCCGAGCGGGATCCGACGGACCAGGTCGAAGAGCTCCGCATCCAGCAGCATCGCGATCGGCGAGAAGACCCGGCCACCGCCGCGCAGGCCAGCGCCCACCGGCAGCTCGGGGCCCGTCATCCACGCCGCCGTCGCCGACAGCCCTCCCTCCATGCCGGCCTGCCAGTCCGAGGACCACGAGCCGGTGCCGAACGCGCCGGTCTGCGCCGGGAGACCGACGTGGCGGGCGAGCCGCACCCAGGCGAGCTGGAACAGTGGGCCCGCGGCGCCGGCGGGGGTCGGATCGCCGGTCCCGCGGTGGGCGCGCAGCCCTCGGCAGCCGACGAACGTCGGCGCCTCCGGCCGGAGGAGCTGGAGGGCGACCACGGCGCCCAGCACCTCGGCGAGGGCGACCACCAGGGCCCCGGCGAGTGTCGCGGGAGCGGTGGCGCCGGCCACCGGCCTCGAGACGAACCCGCACGGGATCCCCGCCGCTGCGAGCCGCGCTGCTGTCTCCAGCCGGTCGGCGTCGATGCCCAGCGGGGACGTCTCGAGGAACGCCGACACGACGGCTCTGCCCGGGGCGTCGCCGTCGCCGGACGCGAGCCGCGCCACCTCGACGACGGCTTCAGCGGCCCCGGGGCCGCCGGGGACCGCGATCTGAACGTGCTTGGACGTGTTCTCGAGGAGCGCGAGGAGCTCGTGCAGCTCGGGGGATCGCCCGGGAGCGCCGGTCGCAGACGCGGGCCGCCCCACGAACCCGATCTGCGGGAGGGCGTCGGCCAGGCGCGCCGCATCGGCCACGTCGGCCAGGGTCGCGGACCGCCGCGCGTCCGTGACGAGGTCCACGGCGATCTCCGCGGACCCTCCCGTCCCGAGCCAGCCCTCGGTCCCACCCACGGGGAGGTCGCAAGCGGGGTCGCGCGCTGCGAGGGTTCCGAGGGGCGGGACGCCCGCCAGCCTCTCCTGGACCAGCTCGACCGGGAACCGCACCCGTCCGGACCGAGCGTCGGCGTCTGCTCCCGATGCGGACAGTCGCCCGGCGACCCGCTCGGAGGACAGCGCGATGCCGGTCTCCTGGAGGACGCGCAGGGCCGCGGCACGCAGCCGCTCGAGGTCCCCCTCGGACAGGACCGGCACCTGGGGGCCGCGCCGCAGCGACAGCACCCGAGCGCCGTCAGCTCCGGCCGAGGGGTCCCGCATGGCGTTGATCGAGCTCATCGAGTCTCCGCGTCTCGGTCCTGCGTAGCCTAGTGACGCACCGGGCCGCGCGGGACCGCCCATCCATCCCCACGCCCCCGGGGCTTTCGGACCGGGGAGCCGCGCGGGCGCCCATCCCGGGTCGATCAGGGGCTCCGGACCGTGAGCTCCCCCCGCCGGCGATCTCGACGGTCCCCGCCACCCGCAACAGGCGCACGAGGCGCGGTGGCGCTCGCCTCCACCCTACGGCGCCCCGCCACGCAGGTCGCCGGTCAGGTACCGCTGCACCGAGGGGCCGATCGCCGCGGCGAGCTCGTCGATGTCCGCCGACGCGATCGGCTCGATGCGGAGCACGACCCGGGCGATGCCGAGCCCGACGATCTGGCTCGCCACGAGCGAGGCGCGGAACCCCGCGTCGTCGCCGCTCCCCACCCGGGCGATGGCGCCGAGGATCCCACCCTCCACGAAGCTCCGCAGCATCGCGGCAGCCTGTTCGTTCGTGACGGCGGAGCGCAGCAGGGCGATCGCGCGGTCCCGCGTCTCGGGCGACTCCCACACCTGCAGGACGCTTCGGACGAGGTCCTCGCCGAGCCGGTCTGGTCCCGCTCGCACGACCCGATCCAGGACCTCGCTCGGGACCGCGGGGAACCGCAGCGCCTCGGCGAACAGCCGCTCCTTGGTCCCGTAGAAGTGGTGCACGAGCGAGGGGTCGACCCCGGCGTCGGCGGCGATCCCGCGGATCGTCGCCCCGTCGTAGCCGTGCTGGGCGAACCGCGCCCGGGCGGCGGCGAGGATCGCCTCACGGGTCCCGCTGTCGCCCGAGCGGCGCCCGGTCCGCCGGACCGGTCGCGAGGCCCTCGCGCGGCTCATGCTGCCTCCCCCGATCCGGACCATCCGGAGGTGAGCTCCAGGAAGCGTTCCTCGAGCGTCGCGCCCGCCTCCTCGAGCCGGGCGGGGATCTCGCCGAGCGCCCGCCGGACGTCGCCCGCGCGGGTGCCGGGGACGCGGAGCGTGCGGCCGACGAGCGCCGCGTGGAGCCCCGCCGCTTCCAGCGACCCGAACGCCTGCTGCCACGCGTCGGTCCGAACGACCACGACGCGAGCGTCGCCGACGATGTCGGCCACCGACCCCGCCGCGACCACCCGGCCGTCGGCCATCACCACGAGGCGGTCGCACTCCTCGGCCTCGTCCATGTGGTGCGTCGTCACGAGGACGCCGGCACCCGCGTCCGCGGCCTCGCGGATCGTCTCCCACAGCCGGGCCCGCGCGAGGGGGTCAACGCCCGAGGTCGGCTCGTCGAGGACGAGCAGGTCCGGCCGGTGGGCGAGCGCTTGGGCGAACGCCACCCGTCGCTGCACGCCGAGCGGGAGCCGCCCGACCGGGACGTCCGCGAGCGGTCGCAGACCCGCCGGGAGGACCTCCCGGTCCCCGCCGAACGCGGCGTGGGCGAACGCGAGGTTCTCGCGTGGGGTGAGGTCCTCGTACAGGCCGAGCCCTTGCGACACGTACCCGAGACGGCGGCGCGTCTCGCGCGACGGGGGGAGCCCGAACAGACGCACGTGCCCGTCGGTGGTCGGGAGCAGCCCCAGGAGCAGCCGGATCAGCGTGGTCTTCCCGGCGCCGTTGGCACCGAGGAGGCCGACGACCTCACCGTCGTCCACCTGCAGGTCGACCTGGTCCACCGCGAGGAGGTGGCCGAAGCGCCGCGTGACGGTCAGAGCCTCGGCGAGCGCCGTCATGCCGCCTCACCCCCCGTGGACGCGCCCCCGAGCTCGCGCGCGAGCGCGGCGATGGTCACGGCGTCGTGGAGGTCCGGAACGACCTCGGCCCCGTCGGTCGCGACGGACTGGGCGCCTGGGGGGGTCCATACGCGCCATCGCGCGCCCCGGCGCCACGAGCGCGCGGCCGCCGGGCCGCCCGGCCGTGCCGACGCGGAGTGGATCGTGCCGGGGACCCCGGACGCGATCTGCTCCGGGGTTCCCTCGGCCAAGATCCGGCCCTCGTCCAAGGCGAGCAGCCAGGAGGCGCGCTCGGCCTCGTCGAGGTAGGCGGTCGCGAGCACGACCGCCGCACCCTCCGCGGCAGCGCGCGCCACCAGCCACCACAGGTCGGCTCGGCTCACGGGGTCGACCCCGGTGGTCGGCTCGTCCAGCACCAGGAGATCGGGGCGGTGGACCATGGCCCGGATCACGCCGAGCTTCTGCCGCATCCCGCCCGAGAGGTCGCCGGCCAGCCGGTCTCGGGCCTGCGCGAGGCCGGTCCGTTCGAGGTGCTCCGCCATCCGACGGCGCGCCTCTTCGGGCGGCACGCCGTAGGTGGTCGCGGCGAAGTCCAGGTTCTCCTCGACCGTGAGGTCGGGGTACGTGCCGGAGGACGACGACAGGTACCCGATCCGGTGCGGGTCCGGCCGGCGCACCTCGCCCCCGTCCGGCCTGATCGCTCCGACCAGGCACCGGAGCAGGGTCGTCTTCCCCGCGCCGTCGCCGCCGACGACCCCGGTCACACGACCCTCGAGGGCCTCGAGCGAGACACCCGCGAGCGCGAGGTGCGCCCCGAAGCGCACCGTCAGGTCGCTCGCCCCCCAGCTCATCGCGAGGCCCCCTCGAGCGCCGGCTGTGGCCGGCGTCGTCCGTGCCGCTCCGCCGGCGCCAGGGAGCGACGGAAACGCAGGGTGGCGAGGCCGAAGACCACGCTCCCGATGACCGCCAGGTAGAGGTAGGAGGGCCACAGCGCGGACATCGGCGCGCCACGCACCATGATCCCGCGTGCGATCTCGACGAAGTAGGTGAGTGGCAGCAGGTACCCGATCCACCGGACGCCCGGCGGCATCGAGGACAGGGGGAAGATCAGCCCCGACAGCATGATCTGCGGGAGCAGGAGCAGCAGCGCCAGCTGGATGGCCTGCCCCTGGTTCTCGGACACGCTCGAGATCAGCACGCCCAGGCCGAGCGTCACGAACAGGAACAGGAGCGCGCCGAGCGCGAAGGCCAGCACCGACCCGCGGAACGGGACGTCGAAGAGCCACATCCCGGCCACGATCACGACCGTCATGTCCAGCGCCGCCACCACGAAGTAAGGGGCGATCTTGCCCACGAACACATCGGTCGGGCTGAGGGGCATGACCGCGAGCTGCTCGAGCGTTCCGGCCTGCCGCTCCCGCACCACGCCGAGGCTGGTGATGATGGTCCCGACGAACAGCAGGATCATCGCGGCCAGACCCGGAACCATGATGGCCGAGGTCTCCAGGCCCGGGTTGAACAGGACCTCGAGAGCCACCGACACCCGCTGCGGGGCGCGTTCGGCGAGCGCCGTGATCGCGCCCCTCGTGCTCGTCGCGATGAAGAGCTGGGAGCCGTCGAGCAGCACCGTGACGCCCGTGTCCGAGGTGAGGAACACCACGGGGACCTCACCGTCGCGGAGCGCGGTCTCGGCGTCGCTCCGGCCCGCCGACGGGTCCACCGACTCCACCTCGAACGGGTCGGGGAGCGCCGGCGCCAGGCGCTCGGCGGCCGGACCGATCACGCGGACCGGGATCGACTTGACGTCGAAGCTCGCGGCGTAGCCGAACACCACGAGCATGAGGATCGGCAGGACGATCATCATCGCCAGCGTCCGCCGGTCGCGCCGCAGCTGCCGGAACTCCTTCACGATCATCGCCCACATCGCGTTCCTCCTGCGTGTCTCAACGTCTGATGAATTCTACACTCGTTGAGTTCACGGCGCACGCCTGGATCCTCGCGCGACGATGCCGGCGACGTAGTCTGAGGTGACCTCATGGACCCGACGGAAGCGGCCACGCAGAACATCGGGGACCTCCCGTCGGCGCTCGACCACGGCGACGACCTCCGCCGCCTGATCGCGGATCGGCGACCCGCCGTCTTCCTCGACTACGACGGGACCCTGACGCCGATCGTCGACCGTCCCGAGGATGCTCTGCTGCCACCATCCACGCGAGCGGTGATCGAACGGCTCGGCCGGCTCGTCCCGCTCGCGATCCTGAGCGGCCGCGACCTCTCGGACGTGCGACGGATGGTCGGGGTCGAGGGCATCACGTACGCGGGCAGTCACGGGTTCGACGTCTCGCGGTCCGATGGATCCGCTCACCAGCGGGGCCGGGAGTTCCTCCCCGACCTGGAGGCGGCCGCGCGCGCGCTCGAGACACGGCTGGCGGCGATCCCCGGTGCGCGCGTCGAGCGCAAGACGTTCGCGATCGCCGTGCACTTCCGGCAGGTGGAGGAGCAGCGGATCCCGGAGGTCGACGCCGTTCTCACCGAGATCGCGGCCGCTCACCCCCGGCTGCGACGGACGGGCGGGAAGAAGGTCTTCGAGCTCCGTCCGGACATCGACTGGGACAAGGGGGCGGCGGTGCGTTGGCTGCTCGAGGTGCTCGGCCTGGAGGGGACCGAGCACGTCCCGATCTACGTCGGCGACGACGAGACCGACGAGGACGCCTTGCGCGCCGTCCGAGAGCTCGGGGTCGGCATCGTGGTCAGGGGGGAGGGGGACGACCGGCAGACGGCGGCCAGGTTCGCGCTCCGGGATACGGGGGAGACCCGGGCGTTCCTCGAGCTCGTGTCAGGGATCGTGGAGGGCTCGGCGCATTCCACCGAGCGCTGACACCAGGCGTCAGTCGCGCCGGGCCGGCTGGGCCGCCCCGCTCGGCGACGGCGCCCTGCCGCGCGCGAACGCCCCGACGTGCACACCGAGCAGGCCGAGCCGCACACCGATCGGGACGGATGCCGAGACCGACCCGCCGAGCAGGAACGACCATCACCCGACCGCGACCCAGATGCCGACCGATCCGGGTGCGTCGGGGGTCTCGCCGGCCAGCATCGGCAGGCGAGCACCTCGCGGTCACGTCGGGCTTGACCGTCGGGCCCCGACCAGGTATTTTACCGTACGGTTATCTAACCAGGAGGTTCAATGCCCACGGCTAGCGACGAGCGGCTGGACCGGACGTTCGCGGCGCTCGCGGACCCCACGCGGCGGGCGATCTTGGCCCGGCTGGCAGCGGGGGAGGCCTCGGTCACCGAGCTGGCGCGGCCGTTCGAGATGAGCCTGCCCGCGGTCTCGAAGCACCTCAAGGTGCTCGAACGAGCTGGTCTCATCGCCCGGGGCCGGCAGCGGCAGTGGCGACCGGCCCGGCTCGAAGCGGCGCCGCTCCGAGAGGTCGCCGAGTGGACCGAGCGGTACCGGCGCTTCTGGGAGGAGCGCTACGACCGCCTGGACGAGTACCTGGGAGAGCTGCAGGGCCGAGCGGAAGGGAGGAACGATGGCCGGTGAGCACAGGCTCATCACGACGACCCCGTCGGATCGGGAGATCGTCATGACCAGGGTCTTCGACGCGCCCCGCGACCTGGTGTTCGAGGCGCACACCTCGTGCGAGCACATGTCCAAGTGGTGGGGTCCGAGGAGACACGAGGTCGTGAGCTGCGAGATCGACTTCCGCCCCGGCGGGGCGTGGCGGATCGTCCACCGTGGGCCCGACGGCGACGAGATCGCGTTCTTCGGCGAGTACCTCGAGATCGTCCGACCGGAGCGCATCGTGTGGACGTTCGGGTTCGAGGGGATGCCCGGTCCACCAGGTCCCGAGACGCACGTGTTCGAGGAGCGTGACGGCACGACCACGATCACGAGCTCGGCGGTCTTCAGCTCGGTCGAGGAGCGGGATGCGGTGCTCGGGTCCGGGATGGAATCGGGGGCCGCCGAGACCTACGACCGGCTCGACGAGTACCTCGAGGTGCTCGGGGCGCGCGAGGCGAGCTGACGAACGAGAGCCGTCCTCGCGTCATCCATGCCTTGCAGCGGGGCGGGGTCCTCGCTCCCGACGAGGAGGCCGACGCGCTGCTCGAGGCCTCGAGCGAGGGCGTCGGACCGATCGAGGATCTGATCTCCCGCCGGCTGCGCGGGGAGCCGCTGGCCTGGATCGTGGGCTGGGTGCGGTTCTGCGACTTGCGCATCCGCATCGACCCGGGGGTGTTCGTGCCACGGCCGCACACACAGGCACTGGCTCGGCGTGCGGCGTCGCTGCTGGCCGACGACGGGGTCGCCGTCGACCTGTGCACGGGCAGCGGCGCCGTGGCCACCGTCCTGGTCTCGGCCCGTCCGCGCGCCACCGTGCTCGCCACCGATCTCGATCCGAGGGCCGTCGCGTGCGCCCGTCGCAACGGCGTCCGCGCGTACATGGGCGACCTGGACGAGCCGGTGCCCGGAGGGACGCTGGGGCGCGTGGACGTGATGACGGCCGTGGTCCCCTACGTGCCCACCGAGGAGTTGCATCTCCTGCCGAGGGATGTGCTCGCGCACGAGCCCCGGCGCGCGCTCGACGGGGGGCCGCGCGGGACGACGGTGCTCGTGCGCGCCGCCGAGGCGGCCGCGCGCCGGCTCCGCCACGGCGGCACGGTCCTGCTGGAGCTGGGCGGCGATCAGGCGACCGAGATGGCCGATCGCCTGAGGGACCTCGGCATGTTCGGGGTCAGGGTGCATCGCGATGCGGACGGGCGGGACCGTGCGATCGAGGCGCGCCGCCCGTGAGCTCGTCGGGTCCGTGACCGAGAACGCGCTCCACACGCGCTCGGAGCTTGGCGGCGATCGACGGCTGCTCCGCCATGACGGTCGAGCGGGGGATCGAGCTCGGCCTCGAGGCGGCCGACTCCGTGCTGGACCGCACGATCTCGACGTTCCGACGTCGTCGATCCGGGCAACGCGCCCGGAACCGGCACCCCCGAGCGGGGGGCCTCACGTCCCGCGAGATGCTGAGGTTCATCACGCTCGTGGCGGAGGAGGCGCCGCTCTGCGGCGTGGAGGTGGTCGAGGTGTCGCCGCTGTACGACTCGGGCGACATCTGAGTCCCGGCGGGTTCAAGGCCCGCGGCGCCCGAGCCGACGAGGGATGCATGAGGTGGCTGCTGCTGCTCGTGCCCCTGGTCGTCGTCACCGGCCTCTGGTGGCGTGGGCGGCAGCTCCACGCCCGGCAGCGTCGGCTGATGCTGCTCTGCGACCGCGCGGGGCTCCGGTTCTCGCCGTTCGACCTGCGGCCGGATACCGCGTGGCTCCCGTTCCCGGTCTTCGGGCGTTCCCCGTCGGGGACCGAGAACGTCGTGTGGGACGAACGCGTCGGGATGGAGGTCTACGCCTTCGACTTCTGGTACGAGGACGTCGCCGACGAGCGTCCCGTCGGGGCGCGGCGTCGGCTCACGTGCGCCGTCGTCCCGCTCCCGGCCTCGTGCCCGGACCTCCGCGTGACGCCTCGGGATGTGGCCGGTCGTGTGAGCGAGGCGACGGGAGCTGGCGAGGTGCGGCTGGAGCTCGAGGACTTCACGCGCCGGTTCGTCGTCCAGGCGGACGACCGCCGGTTCGCGGTCGCGTTCCTGGACCAGCGCATGATGGAGGCGTTCCTCGGGCTTCCCGACGAGGTGACCGCCGAGGTGAGCGAGGACGTGCTCCTGCTCACGGCGCCGCTCCTCCCGCCCGCGCAGGTCCTCCTGCTCTTCGACGCTGCCTGCCGGATCCGCCGTCGGATCCCGCGCGTCCTCACGAGCCTGTTCCCGCCTCGACCCAGCGCGGGCGCGTTCGAGGAGCGCTGGCTCCAGGGACGGTGGAGCCCCGAGGCGACGGGCGTGGACCGCTCGGGGCGACCATCGTCCGCGTGACGCATGACCCCCGGTGACCTCGGGGGTCGTGGGGGCGATGCCGGCGATGGTCCAGGACCGAGTTCACCGCCGTGTGGACCCTCATGCCAGCGCCTGGAAGACGCGCGCGTTCGTGCTGAGCCGCAGGAACGCGAGGAGCACGACCCAGGTGAACGCGAAGGTCTCGGATCCCGAGAGCTGCTCCTCCAGCCATCGCTTGGCGGCTCGATGGCGCGGAGCCGTTGCGTCGAGCGCGTACAGCAGCAGGTTCACGTCCGTGTTCACTTGCGGAGCTCGAGCTTGCGGACGGTCTCCTCGTCCTCCAGCGCCGAGGCGAGGTGCAGGGCCCTGTCCAGATCGACCCCGGGTCGCAGGCCGAGACGCCGCGCCCGGAGGCGGTAGGGTCGGGGGGCGCCGGCCTGCGTCCCCAGCCCCGCCCGAAGGGTCGCGTTGAGGGCTTCCTTGAAGGAGATCCCCCGCTCCTGGGCGATCCGTCGAAGCTTGGCGTGCAGGTCGGCGTCGATGGTCACGGTCGTCCGCATCCCTCCATCACAGCACACCCTATTGAGCATCAAGATGCTTCCTTGGACGCCATCGCGGATCACCGCGAGAACCGCTCATCAGCCGGAGCCACCGTCAAAGATCAGCCGGAGCCGACGTCAAACATGTCCCGGAGCTCCGTCAACCATGAGGTGGTGCCGGAGTGACCAGGATGAGCCGGAACACGACAAACCTGTCAGTGCCCCCGGCAGGAATCGAACCTGCGACACGCGGTTTAGGAAACCGCTGCTCTCTCCACTGAGCTACGGGGGCGGGACTCGGCCACATGGTAGGACAGAACCCGTGCGTGCCGACCCTGCGACGTGGTTCACATCGTCTCGACCACCGGGGCAGGGAACCCGTCCACGCTCGTGAAGACCCCCGCCGCCAGCCCACCGAAGAGCGCGGCGCCTCGCGCCCCGGCCTCGACGACGTCGGGCACCTGGAACGGGCCGAGGATGTCGCGCTTGATGGCGCGGTAGGCCTCGCTCCGCGTCCAGCCACCGGTGACGACGAGGCGGGTCGGCGGGCCGACGACCGCCTCGAGCTCGCGCAGGATCCGTGCGGTCTCGCGCGAGGCCGACGCCAGCGCCGCCCGCCACAGCGCGCCGCGCGACACGCCGGCGTCGATGCCGGAGATCGCCTGGACGTCTTCGGCCATCCCGCTCACCGAGGGTGACCCCGTCCCGGCCTCGAGCGCCTCGCGATCGAGGTCGGCGCGCGCCTGCCCGACCTCCCCGACGCCGAGGAGGCCGAGGAACCGCCGCAGCACGATCCCGGCCTTGAAGGCTCCGAGCAGGACCTGGCGATCGGGCAGCACGTGACACCCGACGGTGATGCCACGCGCCACGGCGGCCAGGATCGTCTCCGGGTCCGCGGGCGCGCGCGTGTACCGGAGGATCGCCTCGGCGGTCCCGCACGAGTCGAGCGCGTCCTCGAGCCCCGTCGCTCCGACGCCCACCGATACGCAGGGGTGGTCGTGCCCCGCGACGGTGAGCGCCGCGCCCGCCAGCTCGGGCACGTGGGTGACCCGTCCCGCCGGCGTCCCGGCCAGGACCAGCGGTGGCATGACATCCGTGGTGAGCCCCACGCGCTCGAGGGCCTCCGGCCACCAGGTCCTGCTCGAGACGTCGAGGAACCCCGTGCGCGAAGCGAGGGAGAGCTCGCCCACCTCCTCCCCTCCGAGCCACGCCACGATCCACTCCGCCACGCTCAGCCACCGGCGTCCGCGACGCACCTCCGGATGGGAGGCCACGAGCGACTCGTACTTCGGAGCCGTCCAGGAGGGGGTGACCGGGAGCCCGGTCCGTCGGGTGAAGGTCTCCGCCCCCAGGGCGTCGGCCATGCGCTCCGCCTCGGCGGCACCTCTCGAGTCGTGCCACGCGATGCCCGGTCCGAGCGGGGTCCCGTGGGCGTCGAGCATCACGCCCGTCTCGCCCATGCTGCACACGCCGACGCCGCGGACGGAGCCCACCGGGGACGCGGCGAGCGCATCGAGCGCGGCCTGCAGGGATGCTTCCGCGAGCGCCAGCGGGTCCACCTCGGCGCCGGTCGGCACCGGCTCCCAGGGGGTCGGTCGCTGTCCGTGCGCCACCTCGCGTCCGTCGGACGTGACCACGGCCGCCTTGCAGGAGGTCGTGCCCACATCGATGCCCAGGAGCAGGTCGGCCACGTCGTTCCTCCGGGAGGAGCACCTCGACAGGCATGACGGTACCGCCGGAGGCGTGCCCCTCGCAGGGCCTGGAGGGATCCGCGACTACCCCTCGTCGGGGAGGAGCGGCACGGTCACCCCCGGGCTCCGCCCGAGGAGCACGGCGCGCGTGACCGCCGCCGACCCGAACCGCTCACGCACCCCGTCGAGCGTGGCGTCGATGTCTTGAGCTCGTGGCCCGTCGAACGGGAGCGCCAGCTGGATGGCGCGGTCGTCGTGGAGGTTGGTGAGGGTCACGCCGATGAGGGTGATCCCCTGGCTCCGGACCATGGGCATGGCCGCGGCGAGCAACGCTCGCGCCGTCGCGAGGATCGGCTCCGTGCGCGCCGTCGCCTGGGACAGGGAGTGTGACCGCGTCGCGCGGGAGAAGTCGTCGAAGCGCAGCCTGAGCGTGACGGTGCGGCACACGCGGTGGGCCTTGCGCAGCCTCCGCGTGATGCGGTCGACCAAGGCGACGAGGTCGGCGTCCAGGGCCTCGGGCGACCTGGGTCTTCTCCGTCCGAGCGCGCGTTGCGTGCCGATCGAGCGGCGACGCCGCCCCGCCACGACCGGACGCGGGTCGCGGTTGTGGGCGAGGGCGTGGATGTGCCGACCGGCGGCCCGGCCGAGCATCCCGACGAGCGCCGTCTCACCGAGCCGCGCCACCTGGCCGACGGTCGTGACGCCGTGCTCGGCGAGCCTGGCCGCGGTGGCCGGCCCCACGCCCCAGAGCCGCTCGACCGGGAGCGGGTGGAGGAACCCGAGCTCCTCGTCGATCGGGACGACGAGCAGCCCGCCGGGCTTGGCGACGCCGCTCGCGACCTTGGCGAGGAACTTGGTCCTCGCGACCCCGACCGAGATCGGCAGACCGACCCGCTCGAGCACGTCGTGACGCAGCCGCTCGGCGATCTCCGAGGGCGTCCCCGAGATCAGCCTGAGCCCGCCCACGTCGAGGAACGCCTCGTCGATCGACAGCCCCTCGACGAAGGGGGTCGTCTGCCGGAACACCTCGAACAGCGCCTCGCTCGCCTGCCCGTACGCGTCCATCCGCGGGCGGACGACGACGGCATGCGGGCAGAGTCGACGAGCCTGCACGGCGCCCATCGGGGTCCGCACGCCGTACGCCTTGGCTTCGTAGCTGGCGGCGAGGACGACGCCCGTCCCGACGATCACGGGTCGTCCGCGCAGGCTCGGGTCGTCCCGTTGCTCGACCGATGCGTAGAAGGAGTCGACGTCCGCGTGCAGGATCGTTCCCTCGTCCGACACGATCGTAGGTTGGCACCCGCCACCGACGTGGCCTCCCGGCACCAGCACGGCTCGCAAGCCTGTGGACGCATCTGGTGGTGCTCGGCTCCGGCGGGACCGCGTGGCGTCACCCGTGGCAGGCGAGGCGTGCGTCGCCCCAGTCCGCATGGTCGTTCGCAGGGCCGTCACCGGCGGTCGTGACGACGAGGGTCACGGAGGGAAGCCCCTCGACGTCGGCCGCCAGCGGAACCGGTGCCTGGGATCCCCGCACCACCCCGCTCGTCGCCAGCAGCTCGCCGCCGGCCCACACCTCGAACACCACGGAGCCGGCGTCGCCGACCTCCGCGTCCACGCCCACGTCGGCGAGGAACAGTGAGCATCTCCCGCCGAGATCCACGACGATCTTCGATGGCGCATGCGCGCCGATCCCGTGCTCGAACGGAGTCGTCCCGATCCGGATCGGCAGGCCATCGTCGGGTGCTCGCTCGCCGTTGCTGCGATCGATCTCCGGATCGCCCCATCCGTTGCGCACCCGGAGCCATGGGAGGTCGCCGACGTAGGAGACCGCGCCCGTGATCGTCGGCGTCGGCGAGGGTGGCGGCGGCGCCACCTCGAAGGCGCCGATGTCGACCGAGCCGCCCTGGGCCCTGGGCTGTCCGGTCAGGTCCGTCGAGCCCGAGACCGCCAGGATCATCCCGGCGTCGATCGCGGGCGAGCGGTCCCCGAGCGTGTAGTCGTGCTCGGCGGGGTTCACGAATCCCGGATCGGCGAACGACGAGTGCCGGTCGTTGCCCGAGCGCTCACGCCACGTCGCGAAGTCACCGTGGTCCGTGCCCTTCCACTGCCAGGTGCCTTCCGAGCTGCCGTCGATCGAGTAGTAGAGGTTCGCGTCGAGCACGTTGTCGACGTTCTCCTCGTACGGGTTCTCCACGAAGATGTGCTGCGGGCCGGCGACGATCACGTTGTTCGCGATCAGGTTGCGGCGCGTGTCGAACTGCACGAGCAGCTCGGGGCCGTCGGTGTTCACGACCGTGTTGTTGACGATCGCGCAGTCCTCCGTGCTGCCGCGGCGTGGGTCGTATCCACCGATCGCGATCCCGATCGTGGTCGAGTCGTACACGAGGTTGTTGCGGGCCGTGACGTTCCGCGTGGACCGACCGCCGTGCTCGCTGGCGAGCTCGATCCCGATGTTCACGTCGTGGATCACGTTGGCTTCGATCACGACGTCGCGACCGCCGTCGACGTAGATCCCGTCCGCGCTCCGATCGTCCCCGTAGGCGGGGTTGCCGTAGCTGTCGATGTTCCACACCGTGTTGCCTCGAACGATGCCGTCGCGCGCCTGGTCCACCGTGGGATCGGGAGCGGTCCCCTCGAAGCCGATCACGTCGATGCCGATGTTGTTCGTGTCGTGGACGCGGTTCCCCTCGATCAGGAAGTCCTCGACGTTGCCGTTGACGACGAGCGCCTCGGACGAGCCGAGCGTGAGGTCCGCGAGCTCGTTGCCGACGATCTCGATCTCCTCGATCGGGTGATCGGCCGCGGTCCCGAAGACCCCGATCCCGTGCGCGTCCCCGCCGTTGCGGCCCTGGAACGTCGTCCCCATGTCGTGGATGAAGTTGCCGGACAGCCGGATGTGATCTGCCGCCCCGGTGACGAGGATCCCGACGGGCACGTGTCCGGACTCGGCGCTCCTGTAGCCCGTGATCTCGAAGCCCTGGATCGTGATGTAGCGCGCGGAATCGACCTCGATCATCGCCGACCGATCGGTCGGCACCTGCAGCGTCGAGCCGTCGAGGACGACCGTCTCGCCCGGCGCCGGCATGAACGTGATCGGCCGACCGGGCTCGCCGGAGACGTGGAGCTCGACCCGCTGTGGGTACGTACCCGCCCGCACGTACACGGTCGCGCCCGCGTCGACGGCATCCGCGGCGTGTTGGAGCGTGGCCCAGGGCTCGTCTCGGCTGCCGGATCCCGCATCGTCGCCATCGGTCGCCACCCAGAAGGTCGGGCCCGCGGTCTGCTCGGCAGATCCGCCGCCGCGAGTGGCCAGGGCCCATCCGGTCACGGCGACGAGCACGACGACGAGCACGACGAGCGCCCGGTTGACCGTCACGGCTGCAGGTCCGTTCCCCATCACGGCACGCTGCGGAACTATAGGGCGCTCTCGAGATGGCCTGAGCCCCCCTCCCTTCGACCCCGCGCGCACCTCCGTATCCTGACCGTGGTGCCTGCATGAGGCGTCGGAGCGCCTGGGTGAGCCGAGGCCGAGCGATGGGCGAGGTCAGGGCGTTCGTCGGGACGAGCGGTTGGCAGTACCGGGACTGGCGGGAGCGCTTCTACCCTCGCGGCGTCCCGACGTCCGGATGGCTCGCTCACTACGCGAGCACGTTCGTGACCGTCGAGGTGAACTCGTCCTTCTACCGGCTGCCGAGCCGCGAGAGCGTCGCGCGCTGGGCCGCCGCCGTCCCGGATGACTTCGTCTTCGCGTTCAAGGCGAGCCGGTACCTCACCCACGTCCGCCGGCTCCGGGACTGCCGCGAGCCACTGGCGACCATGTGGGAGGTCTTCGAGCTCGCCGGCCCCAAGCTCGGACCCGTGCTCTTCCAGCTGCCGCCGACGCTCGACGCCGATCTGCCGCTCCTCGAGTCGTTCATCGGGTCGCTCCCGAAAGGGATCCGGGCCGCCTTCGAGTTCCGTCACCCCTCGTGGTTCACGACCGACGTCGTCCGGGTGCTCGAGGGCTCTGGGTCGGCGCTCGTGCACGCCGACCGTCCAGGCGTGCGCGCGGATGCGATGACCCTCACGGGTGGATGGGCCTACCTCAGGTTCCACCAGGGGCGCCGGAGCTCACCTGGGTACACGGGGGGCAGGCTGCGCACGTACGCGGACCTCATCGCGGGGCTGGTCGGAGGTGACGTGTTCGCCTACTTCAACAACGACACCGGAGCAGCGGCGGTCCGCGACGCGCTGGTCCTCTCCAGGCTCCTCGCTCGGCGGAACATCCACCTCGGATGCTGAGGCGTCGCCGCGACGGACGTCAGCCGAGCTCGGACCTGAGCTCGTCGATGTCTCGCTCGAACTCCAGGCGGAGGCGACGCTTGTCCTCGTCGTCCAGCCAGCAGGCCTCGACGCCGTCGAGGGCGACGGCGGCCATGGCCTCGAAGGACATGTCCAGGGCCTCGGCGACCGACCGGTACTCCTTGCCGAGATCCAGGTCGGTCATGGCGGGATCGTCGGTGTTGAGCGTCGCCAGCAGCCCGGCCTCGCGCATCCGCCGGAACGGGTGCTCGGCGAGGGAGGCGACCTTGTTGGCGATCAGGACGTTGCTGTTCGGGCACACGTCCAGCGGGATGCGCTCACCGGCGACCCTGGCGGTGAGCTCCGCGTCCTGCAGGATCGACAGGCCGTGATCGATCCGCTCGACGCCGAGTGCGTCGAGCGCCGTCTCGATGTTGTCCGGACCCGTGTCCTCGCCCGCGTGGGCCGTGCGGCGCAGCCCGACGGACCGGGCGAGCTCGAAGGCGTCGGCGTAGTCGCGTGGATCCACGCCGAGCTCGGTCGAGTCCATCCCCACCCCGATCACGCGATCGGCCCGCCCGGCACGACGGAGCTCCACCAGCTGCTCGATCAGCTCGAGCCCGGCCGCCCCGCCGTAGGCCCGGTCCATGTCGCAGATCGCGAGGCAGCGCACGCCGGTCTCGTGTTCGGCCTCCTCCAGGCCGCGGGTGATGCCCTCGACGATGCCGCCGAGGTCCTGGCCGGCTTCGAGGTGACGGGCCGGGGTGAAGAACGTCTCCCGGTATCGGAGACCGTGGGGCACGGCGTGCACCACGGACTCGTACGCTGCCCGCTCCCAGTCCTCAGGCGACGCGAGCATCTCCTGGACGAACCAGAAGATCTCGAGGAACCCGTTCAGCGAGTCGTACGTGTACAGGTCCTCGACGCGTTCGGTGGGCAGCCGGTGTCCGTTCTTGCTCGCGAGCTCCGCCACCGTCGTCGGGGCGATCGTGCCTTCGAGGTGGCAGTGGAGCTCGACCTTCGGCAGCCGATCGTAGACGTCGGGCATCCCGGGAATCCTACCCGGCGTCGTCGCCACGCGGGGGTCGGCTCGGGCCGTGCGGCGGCCCGGGGCGTCCTCAGCGCCAGACGGCTCCGAGCACGCGGAGCCAGTTGCCGCCCATGACCGCGGCCACCTCCTCGGCGGACAGGCCTCGCTCGAAGAGCGCCGCGGTGACGTTGGGGATGTCCAGGGGGGAGGCGATCCCCTCCACCTGCCCCGGGGCGTCCTCGGGGCCGAGGTCGCCCGGGTTCCAGAAGAGCTCGCGGACCCCCGGCGCGCCGTCGTCGGGGGCGGTGTCGAGCTTGGGCCACTCGAGGTCCGCGTAGCGCTCCATCCCGAACCAGTGGTCCAGACCCAGGCCGACGTGCTCGACCCCCGCGATCTCGATCGCATGCAGGAGGTGCGCCATGAACGCGTCGAACCCGACGGTCGCCCGGTCGGAGAGGAACGGCGGGATCGCCAGGACGCCGATCACGCCGCCGGTCTCGGCACACCGGCGGAGCTGCTCGTCCGTCAGGTTCCGGGGATGCTCGTGGAGCGCCGCACACCCGTTGTGGCTGAAGACGAAGGGCGCCTCGCACACGTCCATCGCCTCGAGGGTGGAGCGCACCCCTACGTGGGAGCCGTCGACGATCATGCCGACCGCGTTCATCTCGGCGATCAGCGCCCGGCCGAACCGGCTGAGGCCCGCGTTCGACCGCTCGATGCACCCGTCCGCGGCGAGGCTGCGGATGTTGTAGGCGAGGCTGGAGACACGCAGGCCGGCCGCGTACAGCTCGTGGACGAGGTCGAGGTCCAACCCGAACTGGCTCGCGTTCTGCGAGTGGAGCAGCACGCCCAGGCGTCCGGCGTCCTTGGCGTCGTGCACGTCGCGCACCCGCTCCACGAACGCGAGGTCGTCCCGCGTCTGCACGAGACGCCGGACCCACGCCACCGTCCGGAGCGCCTTGAGCGGGTCCGGCGTCAGGTCGAGGTGGGGGCGCGCGTGGGCCGAGAGGCGCCACGGCGGGTCGATGCTCTGGCTGATGAGGTGGACGCCGCCCGCCCGGTAGTCCTCGACCGAGCGGAGGACGCCCTCGGTCAGCAGGTTCGTGCAGAAGTCCACGACGATGCCCTCGCGGTGGATCCGCTGGACGCGTCCGTCACGTCCGCCGAGGCCCTCCGTGACGCTCACGGTCGGGGAGCCTAATGCCTCTGGCGCGTGCCGGGTGGCCCGGGCGGACGACCCATGGGACCGATCGACCGTCCTCGTCTACCCTCCACGGCATGGCGGCATCGTCGCGGTTGCGCGGCACGTGGCTCCGGATGTCCTGGGGACGGATGCGGGTGTGGCGGGGCGGGTCGGGCACGCCCCTCCTCGCCGTGCACGGTCTCGGCGGCTCCGGACGCTACTGGGACGGGCTCGCGCGGGCGGTGGGCGACCGGTACCGGGTCCTCGCACCCGACCTGGCCGGCTTCGGCTCGTCCGACAAGCCCGCCGGCCCGTACGATCGCGACTTCCACCTGGGCTGCCTGGACGCGGTGGTCCGCGAGCTCACGGACGACGGGCCGGTGGTCGTGGTCGGGCACTCGCTCGGGGCGGTGTTCGCGGCGCTGTGGGCCGGACGCCACCCGAACCGCACGGCCGGGTTGGCGCTCGCCGCCGCCGCCTTCCCCACCGGCGAGGGCGAGCCCGAGTGGGCGCGCCGACCGCCGCCGGTCGGGATGCGGGCCGTGGCGGCCGTCGCCCGCGTCGCGTGGCCGGTCGTCGCCGTGCCGATCGGCGTCGCGAGGGGGTACCCGGCGGCGCTGGTGATGGACTACGGGAAGCAGCGGTTCCACAGCCGAACGCGCACGATGGTCTCCGCCCTGTACGAGCCCGACGTCCGCGAGGATCTCGAGGCCGTCAGGGCCCTGCCCGCCGACGTCCCCGTCCTGCTCGTGAACGCGCTCGATGACCGAACGGTTCCGATCGACGACCAGGAGCGATGGGCCGACCTCCTCCCGCACGCCGAGCGGCGGGTGCTCGAGGAGGGTGGCCACCAGTTCCCGCTGCGGACGGGGTTCGGGCCGCTGGGGGAGTGGCTCCTCGCGCTGGATCCGGACCGGACCGGAGCCCCATGAGCGTCGACACGCCGGCCACCCGCTCGCTCCGAGGCTCCGACATCGAGCACGAGGTCGTCAGGACCGAGCGACCGCACAGCGCGGAGGAGAGCGCCACGCTCCAGGGCATCGACCTCGGTCAGCTGCTCAGGACGATCGTCGTCCGCCGAGGCGAGGACGACTACCTGTTCGTCCTGGTCCCGGGCGGTCGACAGATCGACTGGCCGAAGCTCCGCTCCCACCTGGGCGTGAGCCGACTCTCCCTCCCCGACCAGGAGGAGGCGCGGGCCGCGACCGGCTACGAGCGCGGTGCCATCACGCCCTTCGGCTCGACGCGGGCTTGGCCCGTGATCGTCGACGCCGCCGTGCGTCGGCTCGAACGGGTCGCGATCGGCGGCGGCGCGCACGGGGTGAACCTGCACATGGCTCCCGAGGACCTGATCCGAGCGACCGCTGCCGACGTCGCCGACGTCACGAGGCCGAACACCTGACCCTCGCGGCGTCGAGGTCCCAGGCATAGGCTCGTCGGGTGCAGACGTGTTCGACGTGCGGGGGGGACAACCCGGAGGGCGCCCGGTTCTGCAACGCGTGCGGGTCGGCGCTCGAGGCCGCGACCACGACCTCGCGTCGGCGGATCTCGGTGGTCTTCTGCGACCTGGTCGGCTCGACGGAGCTCACGGAGCGCATGGACGCCGAGGCCGTCCACGGCGTGATGTCCTGGTACTGGACGGCGATGCGGGCGATCGTCGAGCGGCACGGCGGCCGGGTCGAGAAGTTCATCGGTGACGCGGTGCTCGCGGTGTTCGGCATCCCCCGGCTGCACGAGGACGACGCGCTCCGAGCGGTGCGCGCCGCCGACGAGATGCGCGAGGCGATCCGACCGCTGAACGAGGAGCTCTCGGCGCGGTGGGGCGTCCGGATCCAGATCCGTGCCGGCGTCGCGACGGGCGAGGTCGTGGCGAGCGCCGAGCCCGGGGGTCCGAGCGTCACCGGGTCCGCGCTCAACCTCGCCGCGAGGCTGGAGGCGGCCGCGGGCCCCGGGGAGATCCTCGTGGACCCCGAGACCTGGCGGCTCGCGCGCCGTGGCGCGGAGGGCGAGGAGCGTCCCGCGCTCGTCCTGAAGGGGTTCGAGGGCGCGGTGCGCCCGATCCGGCTGCGACGGATCCTCGCAGGTGGGGTGAGCGGCCGGCCGGCGCCCCCGTTCGTCGGGCGGGAGACCGAGCTCGCGCTGCTGCGCGAGGTGCGGGAGGACACGCGCCGCTCGAGTCGCTGCCGCGTGGTGACGGTGGCCGGGGATGCCGGCATCGGCAAGTCGCGCCTCGTGCGCGAGTTCCTCGACCGGGAGACGGATGGGGGAGCCGTGCTCATCGGGCGCTGTCACTCGTACGGCGAGGGGCCGGCCCTCGCCCCGATCGGCGAAGCGTTCCTGCAGGCAGCCGGGGAGGAGACGACCACCGACCCTCGCGCCGCCGTGGAGGCGCTGCTCTCTGGATCCGGCGACGCGAGCGATGTCGCCGCCGCCTTCTGCGCGGCGGTCGGGCTCGTCGAGAGGGCGCTGGCCCCCGACGAGTCGCTGCCGGCGGTGCGCATCGCCCTCGAGTCGCTCGCCCGCGAACGCCCGCTCGTGCTCGTGCTCGAGGACGTCCAGTGGGCGGAGCCCGCCCTCCTGGAGTGCGTGCGGCACGTGGCGGCCTGGTCCGTCGACGCACCGCTCCTGATCCTGTGCGTGGCGAGGCCGGATCTGCTCGAGGCGGACCCCTCGTGGGGCAGGGGACCCGGGGAGCTGACGATCCGGCTGGATCACCTCACCGACGAGCAATCCCGAAGCCTGGCCCACACGCTGCTGGACGAGGAGGACGCGGTCGACCGTGTGGTGGCGGTCGCGGGGGGCAACCCCTTCTTCATCGAGGAGGTCGCCGCCACCCTCCAGGAGGATGGCGGCGGGGTCGCTCCATCGGTGCCCCCGACGATCTCGGCGCTGCTGACCGCACGGATCGACCGGCTGCCCGAGCCCGAGAGGGATCTCTTGGCCGCGGCTGCGGTCCTCGGCGCGACGTTCGACCCCCGACTGCTCGCCGAGCTCGAGGGGGGCGATGGGGTGGCTGCAGGTGGTGCCGAGGCGGTCGTGCGTTCGCTCGTGAGCAAGGACTTCCTGGTGCCCTCGGAGCGGCCCCGGACGTACCGCTTCCGCCACGAGCTCACGCGCGAGGCGGCGTACGGCGGCATCCCCAAAGCGCGTCGGGCCGATCTCCATGAGCGCGCCGCCATCCTGAGCGCGAGCGCGCCCCGTACCGAGGTCGACACGATCGTCGGGTACCACCTGGAGCGGGCTCGCGGGTACCTCCTGGAGCTGGGACCGGCCGTCGCGTCCAGGGCGGCCCGACTCGGGGCCGCGGCAGCGGAGCGCCTGGCACGCGTGGGTCGCACGGCGGCAGCGCGCGGTGACGTGCGCACGGCGGCGTCGGCCCTGGGTCGTGCGGCCCAGCTCCTCCCCTCGGGCCAGGCCGACCGGGGATCCGTCCTGGCCGATCTGCACGATGCCCTCCTGTACGCGGGGGACATCGAGGGCGCCGGGGCCGCGGTCGCCGCGCTGCTGGAGGAGCTGGGTCCCGAGGCAGGGGGCGCCCTCGCCGAGCGAGCCCGGATGCAGCAGGTTCACCTCAGGTTCCTCGAGGATCCGAACGCGGTGCCGAGGGAGGCGCTCCGCGAGGTGCTCGACCGTGCGATCGCGATGTTCGAGGTCGAGGGCGATCTCACCGACCTCGCGACGGCCTACGGGACGCGATCGATGGTCGGGCTGCTGGAGGGCAGCGCCGCCGCGATGCAGGCCGACGCCGAACGAGGCCTCGCGCTCGCGAAGGAGACGGCGAACCGGCGGGCCATGGCCGATGCGGCGGCCATGCTCGCCGGCGCGCTGCTGCGTGGTTCGATCCCGCTCGACGAGGTCGAGGACCGGCTCGTCGCGCTGGTGGCCGAGCTCTCGGGGGACCGCCTGACCCAGGCGGCCGTGCGTCTGGACCTGGTCACGACGCTGTCCCTGCGCGGCGCCACCGATCGGGCACGGGAGGAGGCGGAGCGTGCGCGCGACACGCTCCGGGACCTCGGCCAGCGACGCTGGCTGGCCCGGTGCACCGAGACGTTCGCGGAGATCGCGGCCGAGGAGGGCCGCTCGAGGGAGTCGGTGGACCTGCGCCGGTCCGTCCACGCCTGGTTCGTGGAGCAGGGAGACGAGGTGAACGCGCGCCCGACCGCGCTCGGGTTGGCCGAGGCGCTCCTCGCGGTCGGCGAGGACGATGAGGCGGACGAGCTCGCGTCCGAGGTCGAGCTCGAGGGTCCCGAGGACGACCTGGAGATCCAGGTCGCGTGGCGCTCGGTCCGGGCCCGGGTTGCGGCACGGAGGGGAGACGCCGAGCGCGCGTCGGAGCTCGCGGGACAGGCGAGGGCGCTCTGCGACGCGACCGACTGGTTGCTCTTCCAGGCCGAGACCCGGGAGGCGTATGCGGAGGTGCTCGAGACGCTCGGTCGCCCGGAGGGCGAGGTCGTGCGCACGGAGGCGATCGACCTGTTCCGCCGCAAGGGCGCCGCCGCGCGGGCGGCGCGCCTCAGCGCTCGGTAGCGGCCTAGGCGCGCTTCCTGCTGGCCGCCTGCGCGCGGCGCCCGTCCATCAGCGCGGTCGAGGTGTGCACGATCCCGCGGACGCCCTGGAGCCGCATGATCTTGCCCAGGACCTCGTCGACCGTGTCCCCGTTGACCTGCGCCAGGATGTCGAAGTCACCCGTGAGGATCGAGGCGCCCTTGACCACGTCGAGCTCGTCGAACGCCTCGATCACGGCGTCGAGGGCTCCCGCCTGGACGACGATCGACACGAGGCCGATGATGTCCGGCGTGGAGCGCTTGGCTCCCACCCGGTAGGTGCCCACCTCCGTGCAGTACTTGCAGTGGACACCTGCGTTCCAGAGCTCGTTGCTGATCAGGTCCTGCAGCCCGCCCAGGTCGTCTCCGTCGTCGAGCTCCAGGTGGGCGAACGCGAGGTACGGCCCCACGGCATCGGAGGCGAACCTCACCTGCGGCAGCCCGTACAGCCTCCGGGCGAGCTCAGCCGGCGTGTCGTCGTCGGGGACGTGCTCGATGAAGACGAACGCATGCAGCTTGTCCCTGCTGTAGTCGAGGTCGGCCACGTCCCCCTCCTGCTCGCTGAGGTCGCCACTCTGCGCCCCGCGTGGGTGCAACGCAAGCCCCCGTGCCGACTTCCCAACCTCGCCGCCTCCGCGTATCCTGTGGGGTCTCGTTTGAACCGCCGTTCAAGGAGCCGATGGCCATGCAGACCGAGCACCGCCGCTACCGCCTCCGGTACGACGAGCGCGAGTGGCGCCCTCGTCCGACCCTGTCGGGCCGCGACTACACGAGCTGGGAGGTCTACGAGCAGGAGCGGGAGCGCATCTGGTGGGGCGACTGGGTGTGCATCGGCCGCGCCGAGGAGATCCCGGAGATCGGGGACTACCTCGTCCGTGACCTCGCCGGCGAATCGATCTTCGTCGTGCGCAACGCGCAAGGCCGGCTCCGGGGCTTCTACAACGTGTGCTCGCACCGGGGCACGAAGTTCCTCGACGACGACACCAAGGGCAACGCGCGCAAGGCGTTCCGGTGTCCGTACCACGCGTGGACGTTCGACCTGGACGGCCGACTGCTCGGCACGCCGAACGTGAAGGAGGACGAGCACTTCGATCGCTCGAGGTACCCGCTGTACCCCTTCGAGGTGGACACCTACGCCGGGTTCCTGTTCGCGAACCTGTCGGCCAACCCTCGGCCGCTCATGGAGGCGTTGACCGACGGCGCCGAGTCGATCACGGTCTTCGACCGGTTCCGGATGGAGGATCTGCGCATCGGCGTCCGTCTCGTCTACGAGGTCGAGGCCAACTGGAAGATCGTGGTCGAGAACTACAACGAGTGCCTGCACTGCCCGAGCGTCCACCCCGAGCTGGTCCAGGTCGTGCCGCTGTTCCGGTTCGGCGAGGTGTGGGACGAGGAGACGCGCGACGACGGCAACGCGATGGTCGACGGGGCGACCAGCTTCACGCAGACGGGGAGCTCGGAGCTGCCCAAGCTCCCGGGCCTGCTGCCCGAGGACTACCGGATGTACTACGGCACCTACGAGTTCCCGAACCTGATGCTCAACCTGCACCCGGACTGCGGCATGTACTACATCGCATTCCCCAAGGGCCCCACGCACACGACCGTGGTGTCCGAGTACCTGTTCCGCCCGGAGACGATCGCGGACCCGGACCTTTTCAAGCCCGAGCCCGTCGTGGCCTTCTGGGACCTGATCAGCAAGCAGGACTGGGAGGTGTGCGAACGGGCCCAGACCGGGGTGGGCTCGCGCGCGTTCACCACAGGGGTGTACCCGCGTCAGGACCGGTTCCTCTACAACTTCAACGAGGAGTGGAGGGCGGCGATGGGGCGCGAGCTGCTCGGTTGAGCGGGCCGATCAGCTCGCGAGGAGCAGCTCCCCGGCGCGGAAGCGCTCCGAGATGACCGCGGCGGGGACCGGGCGGCTGAAGTAGTACCCCTGCCCGAGCTGGCAGCCGTGCTCGGCCAGGAACCGCCACTCGCCCTCGGTCTCGATCCCCTCGGCCAGGGTCGTCATCCCGAGGCTGTGCCCGACCTGGATGAACGCCCCGACGATCGTCGCGGACTTCTGGTTGGTGTCGAGCTGGCTCACGAGGGATCGGTCGATCTTGAGCACGTCGACGGGCAGGTTCTGGAGCCGCCAGAGCGAGGAGTAGCCGACCCCGAAGTCGTCCAGCGCGAGCCGTAGGCCGCGCGCATGGAGATCCCAGAGCACCGCGCTCGCGCGCTCCGGATCGCGCATCGCGGAGTTCTCCGTGATCTCCACGACGATGTGCGACGGGTTGATCCGCCGCTCGTCCAGGCGCGAGAGGATCCGCTCGGACAGGTCCGGCTGCCAGAACTGGCGCGGCGAGAGGTTGAAGCCCATCTCGAGCTCGAGGCCCTCGGAGCGCCACTCCTGGTCCTGGCGGACCAGCTCCTCGACGACCCAGTCCCCGATCGCTTCGATCAGGCCGAGCTCCTCGGCGAGGGGGATGAACTCGTTCGGCGGGATCAGCTCGCCGTCCCCCGTGCGCCAGCGGATCAGCCCCTCCACCCCCTGGACCGCGCCGGTCGCCAGCTCCACGATCGGCTGGTAGTGGAGCTCCCACTCCCGACGCTCGACCGCACGCCGGAGCTTGGTCACGAACTCGAACTTGGTCGCCGAGTCCACGGTCCCCACGTCGCAGACCGCGAACCCGCCCGGGCCGGCCCGCTTGCTCGCGAGCATCGCGCTCTCCGAACGCGCGAGGAGCGTCTGCACGTCGGGGGCGTCGTCCGGGTACACGCTGATGCCGATGCTGGCGGAGACGAAGACCTCGGTGCCATCGATGTCGAAGGGTGCGGCGAGGGCGTCGTGGATGCGTCCCGCGATGGTCTGGGCGACCAGGAGGGGCGTCTGCATCTCGCCGATCTCTCCGCGCTCGAGGTCGGCCAGCAGGATGAGGAACTCGTCGGCTCCGCGACGCGCCAGGGTGTCGGTCTCGCGGATCGTCTCGGAGAGTCGCTCGGCGATGCCGCACAGGAGCTGATCGCCGCCCTCCGCGCCGAGCGTGTCGTTGGCCAGCTTGAAGCCGTCGACGTCCAGGGTCAGGACCGCGAGCGCGAGGTCGCTCCGCACGGCGCGGGCCAGGGCGAGGTCGGCGAGCTCGCGGAACACGGTGCGGTTCGGGAGCCCGGTGAGACCGTCGCGGTGGGCCAGGAACCGGATCCGCTCCTCGGCCTCCTTGGCCGTCGTGATGTCCTGCATGATCCCCTGTGAGTACAGGAACGCGCCGTCCGGTCCCCGGATGAGCACCGCCTCGTCGTGGATCCAGATCACCCGGCCGTCGCGGGCGATGAGGCGGTACTCCATCGTGAACGGTTCACCCGTCTCGTTGTGCCGAGCCGTGGCGGCGAGCGCCCGCTCCCGGTCCTCCGGGTGCAAGAGCCTCGGCCACAGCCCAGGGTCGGCCCGCCACTCCTCGGCCGTGTACCCGGTCAGCTCGCCGATCTGGGGGCTGATGTAGAGCGTGGAGGCGGTGTCGTCCAGGCCATCCATGTACACGATCACGGGGGACTGCTCGACGAGCACCTGGAACCGCTGTTGCTGCTGGAGCAGCTCCTCGTCCTTGGAGCGGAGGCGGCGGGCCCCGAGGACCTCGTGCACGGTCAGGGCGACGACCGCGATCGTCACGACGATCAGGGAGAGGGTGAGCAGCGGCATCGAGTCCGCGTGCCTGGCCGCCAAGATGAACGCCACGAGGGAGCCGAGCACGGCGGCAGGCGCCGCGAGCGCCGCGAGGCGGTCCGCTGTAGAGCGCTGGACGGATTCGCGCATCGTTCTAGCTATCGACCCCCGTCGGGCTCCCCTGGAGTCGGTCGTGCGGGGGGGAACGGGTCAGGACCGTTGGCCTAGGACCAGGGGGCGCACCGTCCAGCTCAACATGATCAGCGGGGGCAGGTTCGGGTGAGGTACGGTCGGGCCCCCGCGCTGCCTTCACGCCTTGATGCGGCTCCGTTCCGGGTCGTACATCGGCCGCAGGGACGCCTTGGCCGGGTAGCGCTCGCCGGCGACCTCGAGCTCGAACGCCCACTCGGCGATCGCCTCGGCGGGGATCCCCGTCTCGTCCTCGACCATGCCGAGCCCCACCGCGCCGCCCAGCGTGTGCCCGTACGCGCCGATCCGGTTGTAGCCGACCCACACGCCCCCGCGCAGGATCGGCTCGCCGCCGAACAGGAGCGGCTCGGGATCCTCGAGCAGGAACTGCACGAGCCGGCGTCTCGGCGGGCCGGCGTCGCGCTGGCGCAGGAGCGCCTCCCGCCCGATGAACCCCCCAGGCTTGTCCCACGCGACGGCGAAGTCGAGCCCGCACTCGATCGGCGTGTCGGTGTTGTCCACGTCCAGGCCGTAGTCCCGGTAGCCCTTCTCCAGCCGGAGGCTGTTCATCGCGAGCAGCCCGACGTCGCGGTAGCCGAGATCCTCGCCGGCCTCGACGAGCGCGTCGTAGACGGTGAGCGCGAGGTCGGCGGGCACGTGGAGCTCCCACCCGAGCTCGCCGACGTACGTCACGCGGAGGGCGAGCACCCGCGCGTAGTGAGCGTCGATCTCCCGCGCTGTCATGTAGGGGAACGCCTCGTTGGACAGGTCGGCGCTCGTCAGGCGCGAGAGCAGCTCGCGCGACCGCGGTCCCTGCACCGTCATCAGCGTGGTGCCCGCGCTGACGTCGGTCACGGCCACGTGCGCCACCTCCGGCGTCTGGCGGCGGAGGTGGGCGAGCACCCGTCGATGCGTGAGGTCTGTCGAGACGACCATGAACCGATCCTCGGCCAGGCGGGTGACCGTGACGTCCGCTTCGATCCCGCCCTTCGGGTTCAACCACTGCGTGTAGACGACGCGACCGACCGGGACCGAGACGTCGTTCGCCGACAGCCGGTTGAGCACGGCTTCGGCGTCGTGTCCCTGCACGAGGATGTTGGCCATCAGGGACATGTCGATCATCCCCACGGCCTCTCGGATCGCACGATGCTCGCGCTCTTGGGACGCGAACGACTCGTCGCGGTGCCAGCCGTGGGTCACGTGCGGCTCGACCCCGGGGTCGGCGAACCACTCCGGGTACTCGTAGCCGGAGGTGACGCCGAAGTACGCGCCCCGTGCAGCGAGCCGGTCGTGGAGCGTCGAGCGCCGGACGTTGCGGGCGGTAGCGGGGTGCCAGTTGGGCCAGACCGCGTCACCGAAGAGGGCGCCGAGCTGCTCGACCGTGCGGTCGTGGCGGAACCGCGGTGTCGTCTCGTGCGGCATCGTGCGGTCGATCGCGAACCCCATCACGTCCTGATCGGGAGCGCCGTCGACGATCCACCGCGCGGTCAGGGCCCCGACGCCGCCGCCGAGGAGGATCCCGAGCGAGTTCATGCCCGCCGCCACGAAGAAGCCGTCGAGCTCCGGCGCCTCTCCCATCATCGGGCCCAGGTCGGGCGTGAAGCTCTCCGGTCCGCAGAACATCGTCTTGATGCCGGCCTCGCGCAGGCGCGGGAAGCGGTCCATCGCACGATCCAGGTACGGCCCGACGCGGTCCCAGTCCGGCGGCAGGCTGGCGAACTCGACCTCCTCCGGCACCCGGTCGACCGACCACGGGCCGCCGACCGGCTCGAAGAGCCCGACGAGGATCCCGCCGCCCTCCTCGCGGTAGTAGCCGTACAGATCGGGGTCCTCGACGACGGGCAGGTCCGGGTGCGCCCAGTCGACGGGCTCGGTGATCATGTAGTAGTGCTCCGAGGCCTGCAGCGGCACGTTCACGCCCGCGAGCTCCCCGAGCTGGCGGCTCCACATCCCGGCCGCGAGCACCACGTACTCGCACTCGACCGTGCCGTGCGGCGTGACGACGCCGGTGACCCGACCGCTGGAGGTGGTGAAGCCGGTGACCGGCACGCCCTCGAGGATCGTCGCCCCGCCCGTCCGGGCGCCCTTGGCGAGCGCCATCGTCACATCGGCGGGGTTGATCCGTCCCTCGTCGGGAACGTAGAAGGCGGCCAGGACGTCGTCGATGCGCGCCTCGGGCCACATCGCCTGGAACTCCTCGGGCGAGATCTCGCGGTTGTCCACGCCGAAGCCGCGGACGAAGGCCGCCTCGCGCCGGAGCGTCTCGAGGCGCTCGGGCGTGCGGGCCAGGTGCAGGTGCCCGATCGGCCGCCAGCCCGTGGCCTGGCCTGTCTCCTCCTCCAGAGCGGCGTACAGGTCCCGCGTGTAGCGGGCCATCCACAGCATCGTCTCGTGCGCCATCCCTGCCGAGGTGATCAGGCCCGCCGCGTGCCAGGTTGTGCCCGAGGTCAGGCGTCGTCGCTCGAGGAGCAGGACGTCCGACCAGCCGAGCTTCGTGAGGTGGTAGGCCACGTTGCACCCGATCACGCCGCCGCCGATCACGACGACCCGCGCGCGGGTCGGCAAGGTGCCGGCGGGCTCCTGGGCGGTGGGCGGTTCCGTCTGGGCGGTCACGGTCGTCTCCTTCCGCGCTCGTCCCCCACCTCCGGTTGGGCCCACGATAGCCGGACACGGCCCGGCGCGCCGAAGGTCAGCCTTCGGGCTCGACACGCCCCTGGAGGAACCAGGCCCGCGTCGGTCCCTTGCCCTTCAGCTGGAGGACACACGGGTCGGAGAAGGTGTACCGGCCCTCGAGGAGCCCGTAGGTGGTCTCGGCGACCAGGATCCGGCCGGGCTCGCCAGCCGACTCGAGTCGGCTGGCCAGGTTGACGGTGTCCCCCCACAGGTCGTAGGCGAACTTCCGGCGCCCGATCACGCCCGCGACGGCCGGTCCCGAGGCGATCCCGATCCGGACCTGCATCGGACCGCCCGTCGGCCAGGTCTCGTCGCGGAGGGCCTCGAGCATCGCGAGGGCCATCTCCACCGCGGCGTGCGCGTGGTCGGATCGCGACTGCGGCGCACCGGCGACGGCCATGTAGGCATCGCCGACCGTCTTGATCTTCTCCATGCCGAGGCGGTCCGCGAGCTCGTCGAACCGCGTGAACACGCCGTCCAGGACCCGCACGAGCTCGTGGGGGGAGACCAGGCCGGCCCGCTGCGTGAAGCCCACCAGGTCGGCGAACAGCACCGTCACCGCGGCGTGCCCATCGGCGATCGAGCCCGCGCCGTGGGAGCCATCCCCCGCCTTGAGGCGCTCCACGATCGGCAGGGGCATGGTGTTGAGCAGGAGGTCGTCCGCCCGGCGACGCTGCGCGTCGAGCTCACGCTCGCGCAGGTACAGGAGCCGGCTCGAGCGCTCGAGGCCGTACGACGCCGCCATGCCGATGACCGCGAACACGACCAGGAAGAAGCCACCGAGCAGCTGGACGTCGCCGGGATCGTCCACGAGCACGGCCGTGACCACGATGTGGAACGCCGTCAGCAGCGCGCCGACGACGGTCGCGTACACGAACGGCTCGCGGCTGAGCACGTACGTGAACGCGAGGACGATCATGAGCCCCGCCCAGGCCCAGTCCGCACGGATCCCCGGAACGAGGACGCGGTGGGTGGACCAGATGAAGCCGTTGAGCAACAGGGCGATCGCCAGGGTCGGTTGCCAGTGGCGCGGGTACCAGCTCGCGTACGTGAGGATCAGGCTGACGACCACCAGCGGGATCGCGACCCCGAACCGGAGCGCGAGATCCGCCGTCGTACCCTCCTCCAACACCTGTGTGGCCAGCAGGCCGAAGGCCGCCCATACGGCGATGCCCATCACGTGGCCGAACCGGATGAACGGCAGGCTGTCTCGGAAGGAGCGGACCCGGTAGCCGGCCTCCGTCGCGGGGTCGACGAACCGCAGCGAGAGCGGGCGGATCTCCGGTGCCTGCTCCAGGAACAGCCGCAGGATCGGGAGGTCGCGGATGCCACCCGTGCGTGGGGTCCGATCGCCCATCGAGCCTGGCATCGTCCCACACGCGCGTCCGCCGGGCGCTGCGAGGAGCCGTCCTGTGCTGCCGCGGTCGCGCGACCGGAGCCGCCGAGGGACGCTACTCGAACCGGGGCCGCAGGGGCATCCGGCTGCGCCCCCGGTCGGGCCTCACGGCCAGCACCTGGTGCACCTGGGTCCTGCCGGCCTCGAAGTTGAGCGCGGACGCGGCCATGTACAGGCGCCACACGCGTGCCCGGCCGGCGCCCGCCTCGGCGACCGCCTCGTCCCATCCACGCTCGAGGTTGGCGACCCACGCACGGAGGGTGAGCGCGTAATGCTCACGGAGGCTCTCGACGTGGCGCACCTCGAACCCGCTCGCCTGCATCGTCGAGATCACCGCGCCGACCTCGTGGAGCTCGCCATCGGGGAACACGTAGCGGTCGACGAAGCTGTTGCGCCGGAGCCGTGCCGGGGTGGTCGGCGCTCCGCGACGGGCGCGGTCGCTCCGTCTCGCGGGACGACTGATGCCGTGGTTCAGGAGGCGCCCGCCGGGTGGCAGGAGTCCGTGGAGCCGGCGGAAGTACAGACCGAGGTTGCGCAGGCCGACGTGCTCGAACATGCCGATCGAGGAGATCGCGTCGAAGGGGCCGTCCCGCACGTCTCGGTAGTCCTGGAGACGCACCTCGAGCCGATCGGCCAGGCCCGCCTCGGCGATCGCCTTGCCCGCCCACTCGACCTGACGTCGCGACAGGGTGATGCCGACGGCGCTCGTGCCGTGGTGCGTCGCCGCGTGCATCGCGAGGGCGCCCCAGCCGCAGCCCACGTCGAGCAGGCGCATGCCATCCTCGAGGCCGAGCTTGCGACACACCAGCTCGTGCTTGGCCGCCTGCGCCTCCTCCAAGGAGCTCTCGGCGTCGCGCCACACGGCGCACGAGTAGGTCATCGAGGGACCCAGGACGATCTCGTAGAAGCGGTTCGAGACGTCGTAGTGGTGAGCGATCGCCTGCCGATCGCGCCGCCGCGAGTGTCGCACGCCCGAGAGCCGGGCTTCCTCCCGCGGCGGTGGTAGGGGCCGGACCAGGTCGACGCCGGCCAGCCTCGCGATCTCGAGCCACGCGGCCGGGGTCAGTTGGACCCTGGGCAGGCGAGCCCGCAGCGCCTCGAGCGCGACGTAGATGTCCCCCCGCACGTCCAGGTCGCCGGCCACGTACGCGCGGCCCAGCCCCAGCTCTCCGGGGGAGGACGCGATCCGCCGGATCGCGTCCGGCGAGCGCACCAGCAGGGTGGCCGGCGCCCCGACCGGTCCGAGGCGACTGCCGTCGTACGCCTCGAGCGCGATCGGGAGGTCCGAGCCCACCACGCGCTCGACGGCGGACGCCACCGTGGTCGAACGTCGTCCGCTCGCCATCGTCCTCCATGATGCATCCGCCCGGCGGCTCCGCGCCAGCCGCCCACGGTGGGCCCGTGCGGGGCGGTATCGTCGGCGGGTGGACTTCCGGCTCCTCGACGACCAGCAGCTCGGACGGATCCACTCGGCCTCGCTCGAGATCCTGCGCGACCCGGGCGTCCGGGTGACGACGCGGGACGCCCGCTCGCTCCTGGTGGACGCCGGCTGCAGGGCGACCGACGGCGATCTGGTCTCGATCCCGCCCGACGTGGTCGAGCGCGCGCTCGCGACGGCGCCGAAGGCGTTCACGCTCTTCGACCGACAGGGCGCGCCGGCGATCCGGCTCGGCGCGGGCGAGGGAACGCACTTCTCACCAGGCGTGACCGCGCTCAACTACGTCGACCCGGTGACGGATGACGTGCGCCCGTTCACCTTCCGCGACGTCGCGGATGTGGCCCACCTGGCCGACGCGCTGCCCAACATGTCGTTCCTGACCACACCCGGCGTGGTGCGGGCCACGGACACGGTCCCGCAGCCGCTCGTGAACCAGCACGAGTTCCTGGCGATGGTCACGAACACCACGAAGCCGCTGGTCGTGCTCATCGCCGATGGTCAGGTGCTCGGCGACGTCCTGGAGATGGCGGCCGCGGTCGCCGGCGGCGAGGAGCAGCTCCGGCTCGCGCCGTTCGTGATGCCCTACCTGAACCCGGTCTCGCCGCTGCTGTTCAACCCCGAGACCCTGGACAAGCTGCTGCTCGCCGCACGGTGGGGGATCCCCGTGTGTCTGCAGTCCGCTCCGCAGGTAGGGGCGACCTCGCCCGTGACCTACGCGGGGGCCGCCGCGCTGTCCAACGCCGAGTCGCTCGCGGGCCTGGTGCTCGCCCAGCTCGCTCGGGAAGGGACACCGTTCGTCACCGGGGCCGTGCCGATGGTGGTCGACATGCGGACCGGCAACGCCTCGAGCGGGGGCCCGCTCGCGATGTCGCTGATGATCGCCGCGGCCGAGGTAGCGCGGGCCTACGGGCTGCCGAGCCTGGGTATCGGCGGGGGAGGCGACGCCAAGCTCGACGACGAGCAGGCGTTCCTCGAATCGGCCTTCTACGCGTTCGGCTCGATCCTCGGCGGCGTCGACCTCGTCTTCGACGTGGGGAACCTCGAGGCCGGCCTGGCGCACTCGCCCACGGTGACGGTGGTGACCGACGAGATCGTGGACATGCTCCGCCGTGGGCTGTCGGGGTTCGAGGTGGACGACGAGACGATCGCGCTGGAGACGATCCGCGCCGTGGGCGTCGGCGAGACCTACCTCGGCCAGGCGCACACGCTCCGTCACTTCCGCGAGCTCTTCACCCCGACCCTGCTCTCGATCGAGGACCGCCGCACGTGGTCGGACCTCGGAGGAACGACCCTCCGTGCGCGGGCGCGGGATCGCGTCGTGGAGATCCTCCGCACGCACGAGGTCGAGCCCCTGCCGCAGCCCTCGATCGAGGCGATCCGGTCGGTGCTCGAGGCACGGCGTCGGGCCCTCGGCTGAAGGCTGGCCCGGCGCCGCCGTGGTTTCACCCGAGCGCCTCGGCCTCCTGGATGAGGGGCCGGGCCCCGAGCGGGGAGAGGACCTCGACGGCCTGCCGCGCGGCCGTGGTCGCCGCGACGAGGTTGCCGAGACCTCGTTCGCACCGGGCCAGACCGACGAGCAGCTGGCCCTCCTCCAGGGGCATCCCGTACGCCCGCCAGTCGGCCGCCGCGCTCCGGTAGCCGTCGGCCGCCGCGGCGAGGTCCCCGTCGGCCTCCGCGACGACCGCCACCGTGGAGTCCGTTGACAGACGCTCCCGCCGGCTGATCGGCGCGGGTCCATCCAGGAACGGCCGGATGCGCTCGACGTCACCGAGCGCCACGAGCACCCGGGCCGCGACCGGCAGCAGGGTGGTGCGGAACAGCCGGTCCGTTCGGGAGCTCTGCTCGAACCGATCCAGCAGCGCGCGGGCCTCCTCGGGCCGGCCCTGCTCGAGCGCCACCTCGGCGCAGAGCACGAAGGCGGGGGCCTCGTACTCGGTGTAGCCGATCCGCGCGACCCGCGGCAGCAGGTCCCTGGTCCGGCGGGCGGCCTCCTCGATCCTGCCGCGGCGGAGCTCGATCCACGCGGCGAGCATCCGCGCCGCCGCCCCGAACGACGGGCTCGGCCCCTGGGCCTGGTCCCACGCCTCCGCCTCCGGCTCCATCGCGAGCACCTCGTCCCAGCGTCCGAGGTCGAACAGCGCCGCGATCAGGCCGTCCCTGGCCCAGGCGAGCGAGGTCGAGAGCCCGCGCTCCGAGCAGAAGTCGATCATCGTCTCCCACTCGTGCAGGGAGGCGGCCGGACCCTCGAGGAACCGCAGGTTCTCCGCGAGGTTGTTCATCGCGATGGCGGTCTCGGATCCCAGACCGAGCTGGCGTCCCCGCTCGATCGCCGCTCGGAGCGTGTCCAAGCCGTCCGACGCGCCGAGGAGGCTGCGCGAGGCCCCCACGTAGTTCAGGGCGAGCACCTCCTCCCGGCCCATCGCCAGCGAGCGCGCGAGCTCGAGCCCCTGACGCGCGCGCCGCTCGGCGGCCTCGTAGTCGCCGACCACGAGCAGCCGGCCGGCGTGCCGCGCGTACGCGCGCGCCAGGGCGGGCCCGGGCTCACGCGCCTCGAGCAGGCCGAGCGCGACGTCGAGCAGAGGGTCCACGGCCTCGGTCTCGCCACGTTCCAGGAGCTGCCGGGCGAGCGCGACCATCACGTCCGCGCGGCCGATCTGGTCGTCGCGCTCCTGGTACTCGGCAAGGGCCGCCCGGAGCAGGTCCTCGCCCTCCGCGAACCGTCCGAGCGCCGCGGCGGCGACGCCGGCGTCGCGCAGTGCCCGCGCCCGCATGGGATGGCCCGACGGCAGCAGGGACAGCGCACGGGCGTAGAGACGGTGCGCGCGGTTCGCGTCGAAGCCGAGGGCCCGCTCGGCGGCCAGGAGCACGTATCGGACCGTGGGCTCGAGCAGCTCCTCCGACGTCCGGAGGTCGCCCGCCGCGCGGGAGAGCACGACCGCCTGCCCGAAGTGCTGGGCGAGGGCCTCGGCGCGGTCGGCCACCCGGTCGCCGGCGATCCGCTCGATCCACTCGGCCACCGCCCGGTGCTTGGCGGCCCGGATCCGCCGCGGGATCTGGGCGTACGCGACATCGCGGACGACCGCGTGCGCGAAGGCGAACTCGCCCTCGCCCTCGACCGTGGATGGGCGGACCTCGTGGATGAGCCCGCGGCGCACGAGCTCCCCGACGATATGGTCCAGCGGGTCCGCAGGCAGGCCCGTCACGGCGGCGGCCGCCCCTGTCCAGAAGCTCTGGCCGACCACGGCGACGTCCTGCAGGAACGCACGCTCCTCCGCCGGGAGACCGTCGAGACGGGCGGCCACCAGGGTGCGGAGCGATGCCGGAACGGCCGGCGCCCCGCCGCCGTCCCCGCTCGCGTCGTGGGGGCGTTCGCGGAGCATGGCGACGAACTCCTCCGCGTACAGGGGCAGACCCTCCGAGCGATCGACCACGCGTTCCACCGTGTCGGGAGACAGCCTCACCTCCTCGAGCAGGAGACCCACGAGCTGGCGGGTCTCGCGCGGAGCGAGCGGGCGGACCTCGACGTGGGTGGCCGCCGACCAGGCGATCCACTCGGGTCGTCGTCCCGCGAGCTCGGGTCGGCCGACCGCGAGCACCAGCATCGGCAGGCCCGCGCTCCAATCCAGGATGTGGTCCACGAACTCCAGGAACGGCCCCGACGCGCGGTGGAGGTCCTCGAACACGAGCACCAGCGGGTGATCCGAGGCGAGGAGCTCGAGGTAGCGCCGCCACGTGGCGAAGGTCTCGAAGCGGTCGCCCTCGGTGGCGCCGGACCCCCAGCCGTCCCCCTGGTCGACCCGATCGCCGGGCGTCGCGAGCCCGAGGAGCGGCGCGAGCGCGTCCAGGAGGACCTCCCGCTCGGTCGCGTCCTGGACGGTGGCCTCGAAGGACTCCAGGAGCTTGGCGCGGGCCTCGTCGGAGCGGTCGGACTCGAGGATCCCGGCCTCGGCCTTGACGATGTCGGCGAGCGCGGAGAAGGCGACACCCTCGCCGTAGGGGAGCGGGCGGCCCTGGCGCCAGCGGAGCTCGGGCACCTCGTCGGCGAGCTGCGCGAGCTCGGCCACCAGCCGCGTCTTGCCCACGCCCGGCTCCCCGGTGATGACGGCGAACCCGGGCGTCCGATCCCGGATCGTCCGGAGCAGCAGTCGCTGCAGCGTGTCCAGCTCATCCCGGCGCCCGACCAGAGGTGTGCGGAACCGCCCCGTGGTGTCCGCGGGCATGCGGCTCGTGGGCGCGAGCGGTTGCCAGATGGGGAGCGGATCCGCCTTGCCCTTCACGGACACGGGCTGCAGCTCGCGGAACCGGAACAGGCCCGCGGTCGCGCGATGGGTCGCCTCGCCCACGACGATCCCGCCAGCGGGGGCCACGCCCTGCAGGCGGGACGCCGTGTTGGTCACGTCGCCGGTCACGTTGCCGCCGATCTGCGGTCCGGGGCCGAAGGAGACCACGGCCTCGCCGGTCTCGATCCCCACGCGGGCCGCGAGCTGCAACGCCGGGTGCTCGGCGTTCAGCTCTCCGATCGCCTCTTGGATCCGGAGCGCCGCGCGGATCGCGCGCTCCGGATCGTCCTCGTGCGCGGTCGGGGCCCCGAAGATCGCGAGCACGCCGTCCCCCAGGAACTCGGCGACCCAGCCCCCGTGTCGCTCGATCTCGCGCTGCACCCGGGCGTGGAACGGGCGGAGCGTCTCCTTGACCTCCTCGGGATCTGCCCTGTCCGATCTCGCGGTGAAGCCGACCAGGTCGCAGAACAGGACGGTCACGAGCCTGCGCTCCTCCGCGTCCGCCTGCGACGCCACGCCGAGCGGCGTGCCGCAGTTCAGGCAGAAGCGGGCTCGGGCGGGGTTCTGCTCACCGCACGCGGGACAGACGCGCATGGGCCACAGAGCCTACCGGGACCCGACGCACACGTGTCAGCCGTCGAGGATCGCCAGCGCCTCGCCGAGGTCCAGGATCGACCGCTCGTTGATGGGATCCACGACCAGGATCGCCTCGCCGGCGCCCGCCTCGGCGATCGCGCGCAGGCCCGCCGCGATCTCGGCCATCGAACCACCGAGCGGGCGGACCCCGCCCTCGATCGGGCGCTCGCCCGCGGTGGGGTCGAGCGCGACGAGCACGCATGCGCTGCGGGCGATCTCCGTGGGGTCCCGGCCGACCTCCTCGGCGGCGGCCGTGATGCGGGCGTTGCCCTCGGCGAAGCCTTCGGCCGTGTTGCCGTACCAGTCGTACCAGGTGTTCCAGGCGTCGACGTGCGGGAGGGCGATCCGCAGCATGCGCTCGCCGGAGCTGCCCAGCATGAGCGGGGGTCGCCGAGCGGGTGGAGGGAGCAGCACCACGTCCTCCACGTGGTGGTACCGACCGTGGAACGTGACGCGCTCGCCTGCCAGCAGGCGTCGCAGGATGCCGAACGCCTCTTCGAAGCGACCCACGCGATGGTCGAACGGGAAGCCGTAGGCGCGGAACTCGACCTCGTTCCAGCCCGCGCCGATCCCGAGCACCAGCCGCCCGCCGCTCACCTCGTCCACGGTCGCGGCCATCTTGGCGAGCATGGCCGGCGCATGGAACGCGGCGCTCGCCACCAGCGGACCGAGCCGCACGCGCTCCGTGACCGCGGCGAGCGCCGAGAGCAGCGTCCACGCCTCCCACGGCCCACGCTCGGGGCGACCGTCCCCCCGGTACAGGAGGTGGTCGCCGAGCCAGATCGAGTCGAACCCGACGGCCTCGGCAGCGCGAGCCATCGCGCGGTACTCGGGCCATCGGACGTCGCGCTCGACCTCGGGGAGCTGGACACCAACGGACAGCGGGCGGCTCACCGACCCTCCCCCCTCGACCCCGACGCGGACCGCTGGAGGCCGTCGTAGGCGGCGTACTTGTACGCATCCGTGAGCGTCGGCACGTTGAAGGTGGTGTGGATGAAGTGGTCGATCGTCCCACCGAAGTGCAGCACGGCCTGTCCGAGGTGGATCAGCTCGGTGGCGTGCTCGCCCAGGACGTGGACGCCGAGCAGCCGGCGATCGTCGCGGCGGAAGACCAGCTTGACCAGTCCCTCCATGTGTCCCGCCGTGCGTGCGCGCGGGTTCTGCGCGAACCATGCGCGGCCGACCTCGTGGTCGATCCCCGCTGCCGCGGCCGCGCTCGAGGTCATGCCGACCATCCCGACCTCGGGCACCGAGTAGACGCCGAAGGGCGGCAGCGGGTCCACGGTCTCCTTGAACGGGATGCCGAACGCATGGCACACGGCGACCCGGCCCTGCTCCATCGAGACGGAGCCCAGGGCGGGTGGGCCGATCACGTCGCCGGCCGCGTACACCCCCCTGGCCGTGGTGCGGTACGTGGCGTCGACGCGGATCCGGCCCCGCTCGTCCAGCTCCACGCCGGCCTCATGCAGACCGAGGCCCTCCGTGTTCCCGACCCGTCCCGCGGCGAAGAGCACTGCGTCGGTGGCGACATGCTCCCCGTCGTCCATGTCGACCTCGAGCGCTCCGCCGCGCCGCGACACGGAGACCACGCCGGCCCCGTGGCGGACGCGGATCCCGTGTCGCTCGAAGACCGCGCTGAGGAGCTCGGAGATCTCCGTGTCCATGAACGGCAGCAGCCGGTCGCCGCGGTCGGCGAGGACCACCTCGGTGCCGAGGGCGCCGAAGATCGACGCGTACTCGCAGCCCACCGCGCCGCCGCCGACGACCACGCACCGATCGGGGATCCGAGGGAGCGACAGGATCGTGTCGGGGTCGTGGACGTCTGGGTCCTCGAACGGGATCGCGGCAGGATGCGAGGGCCTCGAGCCCGTCGCGAGGAGCACGATCTCGGCCGCGAGCGTCCGCTCGCCGTCCGCGGTGCGGACGAGCACGGTCGGGCCGGGGAGGAGGCGTGCCTCCCCCCGGACCACCTGGATGCCGTGACGCTCGATGTTCGCGCGTGACGTCGCCACGCTCAGCTCGACGACCTCGCGGGCGCGGGCGCGGAGCCGCTCGAGCACCGTCTCGCGGGCGAGCTCGAGCCCGAGGCCGTAGAGCTCCCGCCCGCGGAAGCTCGTCAGGTAGAGCGCCGCCTCCCGCAGGGTCTTCGAAGACAGCGCGGTCTGCGTCCAGGTGGTGCCGCCCACGGCGTCGTGCCGCTCGACGATCGCGACCCGGCGGCCGAAGTAGGCGGCCTGGGCGGCGCCCTTCTCGCCCGCCGGTCCGGCCCCGATCACGACCATGTCGAACCGCTCCACCGAACGCCCCACGTCCGCAGCCGACCCGATCCACTCTAGCCGGCCGTGGTCCGGATCCCAGCGGTCATCCCACCCCACCGACACCGGCCGTTCCGTTCGGTAGCGTCGTGGCGTGCACGGCACGCCATCGACCGCACGGGAGGCCTCCGGATCGTTCGCGGGGGCGCGACCGACCTCGTTCTGGCTCGACGACCCTGCTCGGCCGGAGCCGCTGGCCGCCCTGTCCGGGACCGAGCGGGCCGATCTCGCGATCGTCGGCGCCGGGTTCACGGGCCTGTGGACCGCGATCGAGGCGAAGGAGCGCGATCCCGGCCGAAGGGTGATCGTGCTCGAAGGTGGGCGTGTGGGATGGGCGGCCTCGGGTCGCAACGGTGGGTTCGTCTCCTCGATCTTGACCCACGGCCTGGAGAACGGTCTGCGGCGGTTCCCCGAGGAGATGGACGAGCTCGAGCGGCACGGCCTGGACACGTTCCGCGGCATCCGGGCGGCGATCGAGCGGTTCGGGATCGACGCGGGGTTCACGGAGACCTCGATGGTCCTGCTGGCGCGCCGGGCGCACGAGGTCGCCTGGTTCGCGGACGCGGTCGCCACCCAGGAGCGCTTCGGCCACCGAGCGCGCGCGCTGGAGGGCGAGGCCGCGCAGGCGATCCTCCGCTCCCCCGCGTACATCGGTGCGCTGGTCCTGGAGGGGGAGGGCCACGCCCTCGTCAACCCCGCCAGGCTCGCCTGGGGTCTGCGCGACGCGGCGCTCGATCTCGGCGTCCGGATCCACGAGCGCTCGCCCGTCCGTTCGATCGAGCGCGACGGGGCGCGGCTGCGGATCGGCACCGGCGGAGGCGAGGTGCTCGCGGACCGGACGGTGCTGGCGACGAACGCGTTCCCCCCGCTGCTGCGTCGGATCCGCCACTACGTGGTGCCCGTCTACGACCACGTCCTGATGACCGAACCGCTGTCCACCGACCAGCTCGCGTCGATCGGCTGGTCGGGGCGCGAGGGGCTGGGCGACGCCGCCAACCGGTTCCACTACTTCCGGCTCTCCGACGACGATCGCATCCTGTGGGGCGGCTTCGACGCCACCTACCACGCGGGCAACGGCTTCTCCCGCCGCTTCGAGCTCGACGATCGGGTCCACGGACGACTGGCCCGCAGCTTCTTCGAGGTGTTCCCCCAGCTCGAGGGGATCCGGTTCACCCACCGGTGGGGAGGCGTGATCGACACGTGCAGTCGGTACTCGGTGTTCTTCGGGACGGCCCACGGCGGTCGGCTCGCCTACGCCGTCGGGTACACGGGTCTCGGCGTCGGCGCGACACGGTTCGGCGCCAGGACCGCGCTGGACCTGGTCGACGGGCTGGACACGGAGCGGACGCGGTTGTCCTTCGTCAGGCGAAAGCCGGTCCCGTTCCCGCCCGAGCCGATCCGCTCGATCGCGATCCGGCGCACGATCCGCTCCTACGCCCGCCTGGACGAGACCGGGCGGGAGGACCTGTGGCTCCGCCTCCTCGACAGGCTCGGGCTCGGCTTCCAGAGCTGAGCAGGTCGGCGGCCGCTAGGCTGACGCCATGGAGCGTCCATACGCCCTCGCGCTGATCGCGCACGACGGGAAGAAGGACGACCTCATCCGGTTCGCCAAGGATCACGCGTCGCTCCTGCGGCGGCTGCGCCTCGTGGCGACCGCCACGACGGGCTCGCTGCTGGCGGTCCAGCTTGGGCTCGAGGTCGAGCGCGTGGCGAGCGGTCCGCAGGGCGGCGACCTGGAGATCGGGGCGATGATCGTCCGCGGCGACGTGCAGGCGGTCGTGTTCTTCCGCGATCCCTTGACGGCGCATCCCCACGAGCCGGACATCCAGGCGGTCATGAAGGCCTGCGACGTGCACGACGTGCCGCTCGCGACCAACCGCGCGACGGCCGAGATCGTGCTCGAGCGGATCGCCCGGATCGTCGAGAGCTGACCCCACGGCGGCGTCGGCCGCGGAGCGGCCCCCGTGCCGGCGTCAGCCGGCGGCGATCAGCGCCAGCCCGGCGAGCGCCGCGGCGACGCCCGCGACCTGGTGGCGAGCGAGCCGCTCCCGCAGCACCCATCGCGCGAGCAGCACCGTCGAGACGGGGTACAGCGACGCGAGGACGGACGTGAGCGCGAGCAGTCCGCCCGCGTCGGCAGCGAGCGCGAACAGCAGGTTGGAGCCGTTGTCGATGACGCCGACCGCGCCGAGGCGGGCGCCGTCGCGCCGTCGCATCCGGAGCGACGGACGCGTGGCGATCACCGCGATCGTCATGAGCGTGAGGGCGCCGACCCGGACCATCATGACCGCCCAGAGCGGGTCGCTGCGTCCCGCCTCGTCCAGGAGGGCGACGAAGGCGCCCAGGGTGACGGCGGCCACGAGCCCGTAGGCGATGCCTCGGCGGTGCGGGTTCCCTCCCTGCTCGCCGGGCGTCCGGGCGGCCAGCACGATCCCCGCCACCGCGAGCGCGACGCCGACGTACTGGATCGGCTCGGGCCGCTCGCCGCGGAGGAGGCCCCACGCGACGGGGACCGCAGCCGACAGCGCCGCCGTCGGCGCGACGATGCTCATCGGTCCGATCGCGAGGGCTCGGTAGAGGGCGAGCAGCCCCAGGCCGCCGATGACGCCCGCGACCAGCCCGACCCCGAGGACGGCGGTCTCCTCGGCTCCCGTCCCGCGGACGAGGACCAGGATCAGGATGAACACGGCGCCGGCGGCCTGGGAGACCAGCGACACGGTGAGGAGCGGCAGCCGGCGAGCCGCGAGCCCTCCCATGAAGTCTGCCGTTCCCCAGCCGATCCCCGAGCCGGCCGCGAGCAGGAGTGGGAGCATCCCGGGAGGCTACCGGGTCCGCGGGCGGCACCCGTGATCGGGATGGCCCGGCGGCCCGGCTCGGGTGCATGATGGAGGGGCAGGCCATGGACCTCGACGTCACGCTCGAGACCGGTCACCCGACGGTCCACTGGCACCGGCTGGCCGATGGGCGCGTCCAGTGCGACGTGTGTCCGCGCGAGTGCCGTCTGCACGAGGGTCAGCGAGGCTTCTGCTTCGTCCGTGGGTGCGCGGGGGGTCGCGTGGTCCTCGCGACCTACGGGCGCTCGAGCGGCTTCTGCGTCGATCCGATCGAGAAGAAGCCGCTGAACCACTTCCTGCCCGGCACGCCGGTGCTCTCGTTCGGCACCGCGGGGTGCAACCTCGGATGTCGGTTCTGCCAGAACTGGGACATCTCCACGTCCAGGGAGGTGGACACGCTCGCGGACGCCGCGTCACCCCAGGATGTCGCGGAGGCCGCCGTGCGCCTCGGGTGCCGCTCGGTGGCGTTCACCTACAACGACCCGGTGGTGTTCCTGGAGTACGCGGACGACGTGGCGATCGCCTGTCGGGAGCGCGGCGTGCGGACCGTTGCGGTCACCGCGGGCTACGTGAAGCCGGCCGCGCGCGCGGAGCTGTTCGCGCACATGGACGCCGCCAACGTCGACCTCAAGTCCTTCTCCGAGACCTTCTACCGCAACGTGTGCCTCGGCCGGCTCCGGCCCGTGCTCGACACCCTCGAGTACCTCGTCCACGGGACGGACGTGTGGGTCGAGCTCACGACCCTCGTCATCCCGGGTCTGAACGACTCGGACGAGGAGCTGGACGCGATGACCCGGTGGGTCGTGGAGCACCTCGGCCCCGACGTGCCGATGCACTTCTCGGCGTTCCACCCCGACTGGAAGATGACGGACCGGCCCCCGACCCCTCCGGGATCGCTCACGCGCGCGCGAGCGATCGCGCTCGGCAACGGTGTGCGCTTCGCGTACACGGGCAACGTCCACGATGTGGCCGGACAGAGCACCTGGTGTCACGCGTGTGGCGCCCTGCTGATCGAGCGAGACGGGTACGAGCTGGGCGCGTGGAACCTGACGCCGGACGGCCGCTGCGCGAGATGCGGGGTCTCCGTGGCCGGCGTGTTCGAGGCCTCCCCGGGCACGTGGGGGTCGCGTCGGGTCCCGGTGCGGCTCGGAGCTGCCTGATGGAGGCGGCACCGGCGCGTGAGCCCGCCGCGGCGGGCACCTTCTACCCCGCCGAGCCGGAGGTCCTGGCGCGAACCGTGGACGGGCTCCTCGCATCGGCTCCAACCCCGTCCGCGATCGAAGGGCTCGTGGCGCTCGTCGTGCCCCACGCCGGCTACGTGTACTCGGGCCCCGTGGCGGCGACGGCCTACGCGCTCCTGCGGCGCTCCACCGTGCGGCGGGTCGCGGTGTTCGGCCCGGCGCACTTCGTCCCACTGCGGGGAACGGCCGTGCCGGCGGTCACGTCGTGGCGGACGCCGCTCGGATCCGTGGTCATCGACGCCGAGCTGCGCGAGGCGGCCGTCGGTCGCGGCGCCGGCGTCGACGACGCGCCGCACGGCCCCGAGCACTCGCTCGAGGTGCAGCTGCCGTTCCTCCAGCGCGTGCTGGGCGAGCGGCTGTCCGTCCTGCCGATCGCGGTGGGGCTCTCCGAGCCCGCCGAGGTGGCAGATGTGATCGGCGCCCTGTTGCCCCGGGCGCTGGTGGTCGTGAGCACCGACCTCAGCCACTACCTGGACGACGCCGCCGCCAAGCGACGCGACCGACGGACCGCGGACGCGATCATCGCCCGCGATCCCGACGCGATCGGCCCCGACGACGCGTGCGGTGCCCACGCCCTCCGCGGGCTCCTGGAGCTCGCGCGCCACGAGGATCTCACGGTCCGGCTGCTGGATCTGCGCACGTCCGCCGATACCGCCGGCGACCCGTGGCGGGTCGTGGGCTACGGCGCGTTCGCGGCGACGCGTGCCGGGTGAGGGCGCCCGGCTCGGTCCGCGTCGAGCTCAGTCCGCCCGACCGAGCTCGCGTGCGATCTCGCGGATGTCGTCGGGACCGGTCCCGCAACAGCCGCCGATCACACGGGCGCCGGCGGCGTGCCAGGCGGCGGGGCGCAGGGTGGGTCGCGGATCCTGGCGCGGAGGGTCGACCCACTCCTTGCGGACGGCGTCCCAGAACGCGCCGCGGTTGGGGTACGCGACCACCGGACGCTCGGTCGTGGAGGCGGCGATCCGCACGAGCCCCTGGATGTGGAGGGGTGAGGTGCAGTTCACGCCGATCGCGACCACGGACGGCGCCTCGGCGACGGTCCTGACCGCGAGCTCGAAGGGCGTCCCGTCGCACAGCTCCGTCGCGTTCCGGCAGCTGAAGGAGACCCACGCCGGGACGTGCGACACGCGCTCGAGCACGTGGACCAGGGCGCGCGCCTCCACGATGGAGGGGATCGTCTCGGCCGCGAGGAGGTCCGGACCAGCCTCCGCGAGCGTCTCCGCCCGGGGAAGGTGGAAGCGCACCAACCCGTCTTCGTCCAGGTCGTAGTCGCCCGTGAACTCGGCCCCGTTGCCGAGCACCGCCCCGTACGGGCCCACCGAGGCGGCGACCAGGGGCATGGGTCGGTCTCCCGGCTCGCGCCCCCGCCACCAGGTGTCGCGCGCCTCCTGCGCCAGCTCGACGCTCCGTCGGAGCAGGCCGTCCGCGGCGTCGCGGTCCAGGCCTCGGTCGGCGAACCCCCGGTAGCTCGCCTGGAAGCTCGCGGAGATCGCCACGTCCGCACCCGCCTCGAAGTAGGCGGTGTGGACCTCGCGGGTGAGATCGGGGTCCTCCAGGAGGACCCTGGCCGACCACAGCGGATCGCGCAGGTCCGCGCCCCGCGCCGTCAGCTCGGTGCCCAGCCCGCCATCGAGCACGACGGCACCGTGGGTCTGGACGATGGATGCGATCGGATCGCCGGACATGGCGCCCAGGGTACGCGCCCGGTGGACCCGCCGGCGAGACCTCGTCGAGGCCGACCTCCGCTACGCTCGGTGCGTGATCGTCTACGACCTCTCGCTGGAGCAGCTCACCGAGCGCCTGGTCTCGTGGGGGGAGCCGCCGTACCGGGCCCGGCAGGTCTACGGGCAGCTGTGGAGACGGAGCGCCACCTACGCCGAGATGACCGACGTGCCCGGTGCCCTGCGGGACCGGCTCGAGGAGGAGCTCCCGCTCGGCGTCGAGCTCCTGGACGAGCGCACCGCCGACCGGGGCGCGACGCGGAAGGTCCTGCTCGAGCTGGGCGGCCGCCACGTCATCGAGACGGTGCTGATGGCCTACCCCAACCGTGTGACGGCATGTGTGTCGGCGCAATCGGGGTGCGCGATGGGCTGCTCGTTCTGCGCCACCGGACAGATGGGCTTGTTCAACAACCTGAGCGCGGGGGAGATCGCGGCGCAGGTCGTGTGGGCCCGTCGTGCGGCCGCGCGGCTCCCGTCCTCGACGCCGCAGCGGGTCACGAACGTGGTCTTCATGGGGATGGGGGAGCCGTTCGCGAACGAGCGCCCCACCCTGGGCGCCGTCGCGCGCCTGACCGACCCGGACGGCATGCGGCTGGGGTCGCGCCACATCACGATCTCGACCGTCGGCGTGGTGCCGGGGATCCGCAGGCTGCCGGACGCGAACGACCAGGTGCGGCTCGCGGTGAGCCTGCACGCCGCGGACGAGGAGCTGCGGAGCGAGCTCGTGCCGGCCAACCGCCTGTGGCCGCTCGAGGAGCTGCTGGAGGCGATCGCCGGGTGGCGGGCGCGCACGCATCACCGGCCGTCGATCGGATGGGCGATGATCCGGGACGTGAACGACTCGGACGAGCAGGCGCGGAAGCTGGCCAGGATCGCCCTCGATCTGCATGCGCACGTCAACCTCATCCCGCTCAACCCCACGCCGGGCGCACCCGCCCAGCCGAGCACGCCCGAGCGGATCCGAGCCTTCGTGCGCGTGCTCGAGCGCCAGGGGGTGAACGTGACGGTGCGCGACACGCGCGGACGCGAGATCGAGGCCGCGTGCGGGCAGCTCCGGTGGGAGCACGAGCGCGCGGTGGCGGGACGGCCGTAGGGGAGACCATGCGTCTCGCGATCATCGGGAGCGGCTCGATCGGCGGGACCCTCGCCCGGCTGTGGACGGCGGCGGGTCACGAGATCGCCGTGGCCAACTCCCGCGGACCTGCGTCGCTGTCCGACCTCGTCGGCTCGCTCGGTCCGCTCGCGCACGCCATGACGGTCGAGGAGGCCGCCCGCTTCGGCGAGATCGTCGTCCTGGCCGTCCCCTTCCGCCGGCCCGAGGCGCTGCCCGCGCCCGAGCTCGTGATGGGCAAGATCGTGGTGGACGCGATGAACCCGTACGCGGAAGGTGGCGGGCTGCTCGACCTCGCCGGGCGGACGTCGAGCTCCCTCACGGCCGAGCGGCTGCCGGGCGCGCGGCTCGTGAAGGCGTTCAACACGATGCACTGGGAGACCCTGGCGTCGGGCGGACGCCCGCACGTCCCCGAGGACCAGCGCCTCGTGATCTTCCTGGCGGGCGACGACGCTCGGGCCAAGGAGCGCGTGGCGACCCTGATCCGTGAGGCGGGTTTCGCGCCGGTGGACACGGGCTCGCTCGAGATCGGCGGGCGGCTGCAGGAGCCGGGATCGAAGATCTACAACCGCCCGATGCTCCCGGCGGAGGCTCGCCGCACCCTCGCCACGATGTGAACGCGACCGTTCCCACCTGCGCGGTCGCGTGGTCCCACGCGCGCCGGTAGGCTGGTGGGACCCGAGCTGGAGGGATCCGATGAAGAAGCTGCTCCTCGCACTGCTCGTCATCGGTGGCATCGCCGCGATCGTCCTGGTCCTCCGCAAGCGCTCCGAAGGGTCCTTCGAGGACACGTGGGACACCTTCGCCGAGCTGCCGAACGAGGCCCGCGACGTCGGCTCGTCCGCCGCCTGACCTCCCCGGCACGATCCCGAGGGCCCGAGCACCGGCGGGCCCTCGTTGCTGCATCCGGCCGGGACCGAGCGCGGGGGTCTGCTACGGTCGGCGGCGGTGCAGCGTTCGTCCTCCCTCGCCGTCGCCCTGTCGGTCGCCTCCGTCGTGTGGGTCGCCTCGGTCGCCGCCACGCCGGGCTCGCCGTTCAGCCCGGTCCTGCCCGTCGGCGCCCGGCCCTGGGGACCGATGCGATGGCTCGCCGGGCTCGTGCAGCTCGACCGGCTGGGGGGCACCGGGATCGTGGCCGTCGGGGTGGCGGGCGTCGCGTTCGCGACCGCGGCGTTCCTCCTCCTGCTCCGCGAGGCCTGGCGTGGCACCGTCCCGATGCGGACCGTGGTCTGGCTCGTGCTCGCCTACCACGCCGTGGTGCTCGTGCTGCCCTTGCTGTTCTCGCGCGACGTGTACTCGTACGCGTACTACGGACGCATCGCCGCCGTCTACGACGCGAACCCGTACGTGTCCGCGCCGGCGGACTTCCCGGGCGACGCCCTGGCCCGGTACGTGGGGCCGAAGTGGTTCGACACCCCCGCCGTCTACGGTCCGGTCTGGACCCTGTCGTCCTCGCTGGTGGTGCGTCTCGTGGACGACGTCGCCTCGACGGTCGCCGTCTTCCGCGCGCTCGCCGTCGCGGCGAGCCTGGCCACCGTCGCGGTGATCGCCTCGGTCACGCGACGCCTGTGGCCCGACCGAGCCGCGTTCGCCGTCGCCGCGTTCGGCCTGAACCCCGTGGTCCTGTTCCAGTCCGTCGGGAGCGGCCACAACGATCTGCTGGTCGCCCTGTGCGTCGTCGGCGGGCTCGCCCTCCTCGCGTCGCGACGCGCGCTCCTCGCGACGGCCGCGCTCACGCTCGGCGCGCTCGTCAAGGCGACCGCCGGCGTCCCGCTCGTGCTCCTGGTGATCGCAGCGGTCGCCCGCGCGCCGCGTGGTCGGCGGCTGCGGGCCCTCCTGTCGCACGCGGCTGTGGCCGGGGGGCTCGCCCTCGCCTTCGCGCTCCCGTTCCTGCAGGCCGAGGACCCGACCCTGGGGATGCTCGAGCTCGCGACGCACGAGGGGTGGCTCGCCCCGTCGCGCCTGTTCCGCCGCGCGCTCGACGCGGTCTCCGCGGACGCGCTCGGGATCGTCGCGCGGCTCGTGTTCCCGGCGATCCTGCTCGGCGCCCTGTTCCTGATCGCGCGCACGCTGGTCCGCCGTGTCGGGAGCCTCACCCCGACCGGCGAGGGCGCGGCGTGGGGCTGGGGGCTGCTCTGCCTGATGCTGCTCGGGCCCGTGCTGCTCCCCTGGTACGTCACCTGGGCGCTGCCGCTCGCCTGGCTGCTCCCGCGCGTGCCCAGGACGGTTCTGATCGGGACGGGCGTGGCGCTCACGGTCTCGCAGTGGACCTCGGAGCCCGCGCGGGTCCCGGCCGCGTACGACGCCAACGTCCTGTTCGGGCACTACGTGGTGACGCCCGTCGTGGTCGGTCTACTGATCTGGCTGCTCGTCGACCTGTGGCGACGGTCGCGCTCGGGCGCGCCGCTCGAGGACGAGCCACGCGACGTAGCCGCCGCCGCCGGCGATCGATGAGACGAGGATGCCGCCGACGGCCCCGCCGCCGAGCGGCACACCGAGGCGCTCGAGCGCGACGGCCGCGAGCGTGAGCGCGCCTGCGCCGAACGCCGGGGACAGCGCCGCCGCCTGGATCGGCTCGCCGAGGGCCGCGCGCGCCCATCCGTAGCCCGCGGCGCCGAGCAGCCCGAGCGCCGCGGCGGTGGCCCACGCGATCCCCGCTGGGGAGGAGGACGCGAGCGGGTCGGGGTCGGCTCCTCGGGCGGGGCCATCGACGGCACCGGAGACGAACACCCCCGTCGCGACCCGCCGCCACGGGGAGCCGGGCTCGTCGGCCCCGGAGGCGTCCGGGCGGTCGAACGGGGCCAGCAGCACGTCCAGCCGTCGCCCATCGGCGGCCTCGACGGCGGCGGTCGCATCGCCCAGGGTGAGCCGGGTCAGCGCGCGACGGGTGGCATCGACGTGGTCGCCCTCGACCCCCGGCACGACCACGACCACGTCGCGGATCCGATCGGGTGGCACGGCGGCCCGGATCACGTTGCCCGCGCGGGTGGCCAGGAAGGTGACCGCCGGATCGTCCTCGTTCACGGGGAACACGAGCGGGGTGCCGGGCGGGCTGGCGGCGATCCACGGGGTCGCGTCCGTGACGCTGGCGATCTCCCGGTCGGACACGAACGGCTCCTGCCGGTCCCACGCGATCCACGCGCCGGCGAGCATCGCGAGACCGAGGCCCCCGACGGCGACCGCGGCGACGGCCGGACGCGTCGCGAGCCGTTCCCACAGCCGGACGAGCCCGAGGGCGGCGAGGATCGGCACCACGAAGCCGAAGGTGACGAACCGATCCGCGGGCGCGATCCCGGTCCCGAGCGCCACCGCGATGCCCACGATCGTGGCCAGTCCCCACGCGCGCAGGAATCGCCCCACGAAGCCGTGGGCGTCGCGCAGGCCGAGGATCGCGAGCGGCACCGAGGCCCACTGCACGTACCGCCACCACCGCTGCACGAACCGTTCCGTGTACGCGGACCGGAGCTCGGCGTGCAGCCCGGCGCGGCGCAGGAACGCGTCCTTCGAGGTGTCGACCTCGAGCGGGGCCGGGCCGGACAGGAGCGTGAGCAGCCCCACGCCCACGATCGCGGCTCCCCCCAGCGTGGCGGCGACCACGCGGATGCCCTCGGCCCGCTGGGGACGCCACGCGGAGGCGGCGGACAGGAGCAGCACGGCGGCGCCGAACGCGAAGAAGAGCGGGTGCGCCAGCCCACCGGCGCCGAGCGCGAGCGCGCCGGCCACGGTCCCGCGCCGGGACCCCGTCGCGAGGGCTACGGCGCCGGCGAGGAACGCGACCGCGAACACCAGGTTCGCGAGGTAGCCGGCCGCGAGGTGGACGGCGAAGGTTCCGGCGAGCGCGCCGCCGGTTGCCCAGGCCGCGCGGCGGACCCCCGCCGCCCGCAGGAGCGCGGCCGAGGCGAGCCCCGCGCTCACCCCGAGCGCCCCCTCGAGGCCGGCCACGACCTGGACCTGGCCGAGACCGAGGGTCCCGGCCAGCGCGAGCGCGAGCGCCGGCGCGCCCGGGCGGGCGGCGACCACCGACAGGCCCTCCAGGCCCGCCAGGCGCAGCCACCAGAGGTACACGGGGGCGTCCGGTCCCAGGGGCAGCCCGAAGCCTCCGAGGGCGTAGGGGAGCAGGTACCAGACCGCGAGCCCGACGGTCAGCGCCGCCAGCACGGCCAGATCGATCCGAGGTGGGCGCCCGGCGTCTCCGATGGCCGGACGCTACCACGCGGGTCGGCGCGCTCAGCCTGCCCGCGCTCAGCCTGCCCGCGCTCAGCCGGCCCGCTCAGCCTGCCCGCGAGACCCGGAAGCTCCCGGTCGCGTGGGAGGACGGGAGCGCGCGGTCTGCCAGCTCGAGCTCGGGGCAGTCGAAGGTGCCGGCCATGGCGGTCCGGCCGAAGGTCTCCAGCGTGACCGTGCACCCACCCGGCTCGTCCCCGTACGAGCCGTGACCGCGCGTCTGCGGCGTGCCGATCGCGATCAGGAAGCCCTCGAGCGCGACGCCGACCTCGGGCGGACCGGTCCCGGACCACAGGATCGCGAGGGCATGCTCTCCGGCTCCGTCGGTCCACGAGACGACGAGCTCCCGGGGGTCCAGCGAGACGGTGCCGATCACCATCGTGAGGTCGGCCCGAGCCTGGACGCCGCCGTCCATCTCGAAGCGCGCGGTCCCGGTCCATCCGGCGGCGGGCGAGGGCCGCGGCAGCCCGGTGACCCCGGTCGACCCGGTCGGGCCCGTGGCCCCGGTCTCGTCCCCGGCGCAGGAGGCGGCCAGCGCCGCCGCGACGGCGACGCGCAGGACGAGCGATGCGCGCATCGACACCTCCGGGATCGATCGGACGGGGACGCTAGCAGGCCTGACCGGCGGCGGAACGGTGACTGCTAGCATCGGCCGGATGCTGGACAGGGCGCTCGCCGACGAGATCCTCCGGGTGGCCCGCTCCCACGGAGGGGCGTTCGCCGAGCTGTTCGTGGAGGAGCGGACCTCGGTCACGATCCGGCTCGACGACGGCAAGATCGAGGAGCTCACCACCGGGCTGGACCGGGGCGCCGGCGTTCGCGTCGGCCGCGGGACCTCGTTCGGCTACGCGTTCTCCAACCGGCTCGATCGCGGGGCCCTGTTGGAGGCCGCCGAGGCCGCCGCCGCCTCCCTTCGGGATGTCCCCGGCGAGGTCGTGGACCTTCGCGAGGTGTCGCCCTCGGTGGTGCACGTGGCCGAGCGACCGGCGGAGGATACGCCCGCGGCCGACAAGGTCGCGTGGCTCCGCGAGGTGGACGACGTCGCGCGCTCGTTCAGCCCCGAGGTCCGTCAGGTGGTGGCCACGTACGTGGACTCGCTCAAGAGGGTGCTGATCGCGACCTCGGACGGACGCTGGGTCGAGGAGGTGAGGCCGAGGATCCGGCTGGTGGCCCAGGTCGTGGCCGCCCGGGACGGCGTGATCCAGACGGGGTTCCACGGCCCGGCCGGGCTTGCGGGCGTGGAGTTCCTCGCCGCGCACCCGCCGGCCGAGACCGCCGCGATCGCCGCGAGGCGCGCGGTGGCGATGCTCGACGCCGTGCCCGCGCCGGCGGGGGAGATGGCGGCGGTCCTGGCGCCGGGCATGGGCGGCGTGCTGTTCCACGAGGCGGTCGGGCACCCGCTCGAGTCGGACATCGTGGACAAGGAGGCCTCGGTGTACCGGGGGCGCGTCGGCGAGCTGCTGGCCTCGCCGCTCGTGAACGGGATCGACGACGCCACCGTCCCCAACGGCTGGGGCTCGTTCTCCTTCGACGACGAGGGTGCGGCCGCGCAGCGCACGGTGCTCTTCGAGGACGGCGTGCTCCGCGGCTGGCTGTACGACCGGCTCCGCGCCGAGAAGGATGGGGTCGCCTCCACCGGGAACGGACGACGCCAGTCCTACGCGCACCAGCCGATCCCGCGCATGAGCAACACGTACATCCTCAACGGGCCCTCCACGCCGCAGGACGTGCTCTCCTCCACCGGGCGCGGCGTCTACGTGAGCGCGCTCGCCGGCGGACAGACGAACCCCGCGACCGGCGACTTCGTGTTCGGGTGCTCCGAGGCGTACATCATCGAGGACGGAGAGATCAGGTCGCCGGTGCGCGGCGCCAACCTGATCGGCCGAGCCATCGAGGTGATGTCGGCGATCGACGGCGTCGCCGACGACTTCGACACCTGGGAGGGCGTGTGCGGCAAGGATGGGCAGAGCGTGCCGGTCGGCAGCGGCTCGCCCACCCTGCGCATCTCGCGCATCACCGTCGGGGGCACCGGTGCCTGAGGCGCTCCACGACCTCGTCGCGGCGGCCGTCGACGCCGCCCGGCCAGGCGAGTCCGTCGAGGCCTACGCCGAGCGCTCGACCCGCACCGAGGTCAACGCGCTCCGCGGCGAGGTGGAGGGGCTCACGTTCGCCGAGTCGCAGGGGGTGGGGGTCCGCCTGATCCGCGACGGCCGCCTCGGCTACGCCTGGGCCGCCGACCCCTCGGCGGACGAGGTGCGCGCCGCCGTGGCCCAAGCCAGGGACAACGCCGGGTTCGCCTCCGTCGACGAGCACAACGTCCTGCCCGAGGCCGCGGCGGCCGATCCTATCGACGAGCTCTACCACGCCGAGCAGGCGTCCCTGCCGACGGACCGCAAGGTCGCGCTCGCGCTCGACCTGGAGCGGCGCGCGACCTCGACCGATCCGCGGGTGCGCAAGGTCGAGGTCGTCCAGTACGGGGACGCGGTCTCCTCGGCCGCGATCGCGTCCACCACGGGCGTCGCCGCGGCGTACGAGCGCACCGACTGCTGGTGCATGGTGGTCGCGCTGGCCGAGGAGGGCGACGAGACCCAGACCGGCTACTCCTACCGGCTCGGCCGCGCGCTGGACGAGCTCGACTGGGAGGGCGTGGCCGACGAGGCGATCGAGCGCTCCACGCGCATGCTCGGCGCGGTCAAGCCCACGACGATGAAGGTCCCGGTCCTGCTGGATCCCTTCGCCGGATCGGCGTTCCTGGGCGTCCTGTCGGGGGCGCTGTCGGCCGAGGCGGTGCAGAAGGGGCGGTCGCTCTTCGCGGGGCTGGTCGGCCAGCAGGTCGGCTCCGGGTCCTTCACGCTCGTGGACGACGGCCGGTTCCTGGCCGGCCCCGCCGCGGGTCCGTTCGACGACGAGGGCGTCCCCACGGGGCGGACCGAGCTGTTCACGCGAGGGACCCTGAACGGGTTCCTGCACGACACCTACACGGCGCACCGCGGTGGGACCGTGTCCACCGGGAACGCCCGACGGGCCGGGTACCGGACCGCGCCCGGGGTGGGGATCACCAACTTCTACGTCGAGCCCGGGTCGCAGGACCTCGCCGAGCTCCTCGCCCGCGCGAGCGGCGGCGTCCTGATCCAGGAGGTCTCCGGGGTGCACTCGGGCGCGAACCCGATCAGCGGCGAGTTCTCGGTCGGTGCGACCGGGCTGCGGATCCAGGACGGTGCCCTCGGCGAGCCGCTGCGCGAGATGACGATCGCGAGCACGATCCCAGACATGCTCAGGGGCGTCGCGGCGGTCGGGAGCGACCTGCGCTTCTTCACCGCCGTGGGGGTGCCCTCGATCCTGATCGGCGAGATGACCGTTGCCGGGGTGTGAGCATCCGAGGGACACTAGTCTGCAACAGACTAGTGCTCCGGGAACGAGCGTTCGCTAGACGGTGGCCGGCCGGGTCCCCGAGACGACCAGCGCGATCGCGAGCGCGGCGACCGCGATCCGGTACCACATGAAGATCGCGAAGTCGTGCCGGCGCAGGTACGAGAGCAGGAACGCGATCACGAGGAACCCGCTCACCGCGGCGGAGACGAACCCCCAGAAGAACGGCCACCCCATCCCCGGTGGGATCCCCGTCTGCGCCAGCTCCATCCCCTTGTACAGGCCGGCCCCGGCGATGATCGGGAGCGACAGCATGAACGAGAACCGCGCGGCGCCGGCGCGGTCGATGCCCATCAGCCGGCCGGCCGTGATCGTGATGCCCGAGCGCGAGACGCCGGGCTGGAGCGCGACGGCCTGGGCGACCCCGAGCGCGAGCCCTCCCTTCACGGAGACATCCTCGAAGCGCAGCCGCACGCTCGCCACGCGGTCCACCACGTACAGGACGACGCCGAAGGCGGCGAGCATCACCGCGACGACGACCGGCTGGCTCAGGTTCTCCTGGATCACGTCCTCGAGGGTCACGCCGACGATCACGCCGGGGATCGTCCCCACGACCAGCGCCCAGGCGATCCGCTCGTCGGTGGAGGAGATGGAGCGCGCCCGGACCGACCGGACCCAGGCGACGGTGTAGCGAACGACGTCCTTGCGGAAGTAGACGAGCGCCCCGACGAGCGTCCCGATGTGCAGGGCGACGTCGAACGTCTTGTTGAAGTCCGCGTCGTTCAGGATCGGCCACTCGAACAGCCAGGGCACGAGGATCAGGTGCCCCGAGCTCGAGATCGGCGCGAACTCGGTGACGCCCTGGGTGATGCCGAGCACGATGGCCTGCAGGACGGTCAGGGTCGCTCCTTCGCGGGTCGCGGGACCGGGACATCCTACGTGAGCGAGCCGGGGAGCCCCGGCGCGCCCCTCAGGGCTCGGTGCCGCCGATCGTGACGGTGAGGGTCGCGAAGGCGCTCGCGTAGGCGAGCCGCTCGGCGGCGTCGGGCGTGACGAGGAGCACGAGCGCGGGACCGGCCTGCGAGCCGGAGGCCGCGAAGGCGTCACGCTCGCCCGGGAGGACCGTGAGCACCTCGAGCCCCGTCGCCACCGTGTCCGTGTACGGGCGCTGGCCGCCGAAGGTCGCCAGGACGTCGACCCGATCGCCGGCTCGGACCGTGCCGGGGGGGATGCCGGAGGCGACCACGAACGCCCGCAGCCCGGAGGGAACCTGGGCGGCCACGGGGCCCCCCGACGAGCCGATCCGCGTGCGGGTGAGCACCTCCCCCTGCGCGATGTCCGCCACCAGCGCGCGTCCGACGGCCTGCTCGATCGAGCGCAGCGCCCCCGGCTGCGCGAAGGCCTCCGGCACCGAGGCGAGCTGCAGCATGTCCTGGGTGAGCACGGCGCCGCGCGCGAGGGGGGCTGCCGCGACCACGATCGGGATGGGGCGGCCCACCAGGGGTCGGAGGGCCTCGATCCTGGCCGCGTAGCCGCGCACGATCGCGAACGCCGTGGCGCCGCACACCACCGCCAGCACGAGGAACAGCTTCGAGCGCGGCGACCAGCGCCGCGGGTACCAGCGCATGCGACCTCCCAGGGGGAGCGACCCGCCAGGGGGAGGCGATGGTCGGAGGCTAGTCGGCCGCGACCCTCGGCGCCGTGACGGATCTCACAGCGCGTGCGGCCCCTTCGGGCGGGTGAGCGGCAGGACCCGCACTCGATAGTCCTCCAGGTGGTCGCGTCCGACGATCATGGCGACGGACTCGCGGATGCGCTCACCGAGCTGCTGCGGGTCATCCTGCGTGCGGAACCGGAGCTCGATCGTCACCAGGACGGGTTCGGCCATGGGTTGCAGCCTACCCGCCCCGACTACGGCTCGAACCGCGCGCCCGAGAGGGCGGTCGCGCAGATGCAGTCCCGCTCGGAGGGCAGGGCCGGGATCAGCTCGAACAGGAGGCGGCGCAGGCGCTCGTTGTTCTCCGAGAACACCCGGATCACGTCCTCGTGCGTGACGGGCGGGGCGTCCTCCACGCCCACGTCGAAGTCGGTGATCAGGGAGATGTTCGCGTAGCAGATCTCGAGCTCGCGGGCGAGGAGCGCCTCCGGGTAGCCGGTCATGTTCAGCGTGTCCCACCCCTGGGACACGAACCACTTGGACTCCGCCCGGGTCGAGAAGCGCGGACCTTCGATCACGACCATCGTCCCGTGCGTGTGCATCGTGATCCCGAGATCGCGACCGACGCGGATCGCGGCCTGGCGCATCGTCTCGCAGTACGGGTCCGCGAACGAGATGTGGGTGGTCACGGGGCCGTCGTAGAACGTGTGCGGTCGCGAGCGGGTCCGATCGACGATCTGGTCGCAGACGACGAAGTCCCCCAGGGCGACCCCCTTGCGGAGCGAGCCCGCGGCGCAGGGCCCCACGATCCGCTGCACGCCGAGCTCCTTCATCGCCCACACGTTGGCCCGGTAGTTGATGCGGTGGGGCGGGAACTCGTGGTGCACGCCGTGGCGTGGGATGAAGGCCACGCGACGGCCGGCGATCTCGCCGATCACGGGCGGGGCCGAAGGGGCGCCGTACGGCGTCTCGACCTCGTCGACGGTCTCGGTGGACTCGAGGAAGGAATAGAACCCGGAGCCGCCGAACACGCCGATCTCGGCCCGGGTCACGAGCCCTGCTCCTTGGCGCCCGACGAGGAGCTGCCGGCGTCCTTGGACGGCGAGGCGCCTCCACCCTCGGAGGGTGACCCGGAGCTCGCGGAGGTCGACGTCTTGGGCGTGGAGCGGTGATCGGTCGCGTAGAACCCGGTCCCCTTGAACACGATCCCGGCGGGGTGGAACACCTTGCGGAGCTGCCCCCCGCACACGCCGCACGTCGTCAGCGGGTCCTCCGTGATCCGCTGGTACACCTCCACCCGCTGCCCGCAGGCGGTGCACTCGTACTCGTAGGTGGGCACGCAGCAAGTGTAGCCCGAGGGCATCGTCCCCCTGCCGGGGGACCCACGGTCCGGTCCGTGGCCGCTATGCTCGGGTCCCCGGCCCGCTGGGAGGCAACGGTGAAGATCAGGAAGGCGGTGATCCCCGCCGCCGGTCTCGGGACCCGGTTCCTGCCGGCGACGAAGGCCCAGCCCAAGGAGATGCTTCCGCTGCTGGACACCCCCGCGATCCAGTACGTGGTGGAGGAGGCCGTGCGTGCCGGCCTGACCGAGATCCTCATCGTGACCGGCAGGGGGAAGCGCTCGATCGAGGACCACTTCGACCGGTCCCTCGAGCTCGAGCACTTCCTGGAGGCCAAGGAGAAGTTCGAGGACCTCAAGCGGGTGCGCGAGATCTCCGACATGGCCGAGATCCACTACATCCGCCAGAAGGACCCGCTCGGGCTCGGCCACGCGGTCTCGGTCGCCGAGGCGTTCGTCGGCGGCGAGTCCTTCGCGGTGATGCTCGGCGACGACATCATGGCCGACGAGAGCCCCCTCCTGTCCGAGCTCCTCGAGGTCCACGAGCGGTACGGGCGCAGCGTCCTCGCGGTGACGGAGGTCGCGCGCGAGGAGATCCCCCTGTACGGGATCGTCGAGCCGGAGTTCGTCGAAGACCGGCTGGCGCGGGTGCTCTCGGTCGTCGAGAAGCCCTCGCCGGATGAGGCCCCGTCCAACCTGGCCGCGATCGGCCGCTACGTGTTCACGGCGGAGATCTTCGACTGCCTGCGCGACATCCCGCCCGGACGCGGCGGCGAGATCCAGCTCACCGATGGCATCTCGGTGCTCGCGCAGCAGCAGGCCGTCTACGCGTGGCTGTTCGAGGGCGGGAGGTTCGACGTCGGGAACAAGCTGGACTACCTCAAGGCGACGATTGAGCTCGCCCTGGACCGGGAGGACCTGGGCGAGGAGGTCCGGGCCTACCTCGTCGACGTCGTCCAGCGACGGAAGCTGCTGTAGCGGACCCCCTCGGCGGGCGCGCGGCTAGACTGGCCGCGATGTCCGAGGCGCGCGTACACGATCACGACAGCGGTGAGGGGCTCGTCCCGGTCGAGGAGGCCAGGGAGCGGATCCTGTCGCAGATCAAGCCGCTCCAGCCCCTCGAGCTGCCGCTCCAGGAGGCGGAGGGATGCGTCCTGGCCGACGACGTCGTCGCGCCCACCGACATCCCGGACTTCGCCTCCTCGGCGATGGACGGCTTCGCCGTCCGCTCCAACGACGTCGCCGGCGCGACGCCCGACACCCCGGTCGTGTTGCGCATCGTGGGCCGGGCGCCCATCGGGCGACCGCCCGAGGCCACCGTCGGCGGGGGCGAGGCGATCCGCATCGCGACCGGCGCACCGATCCCGGCCGGCGCGGACACGATCGTCCCGATCGAGAACTGCGAGCTCGACGCGGACACCGTCCGCATCCTGGTGCCGTCGCCGGAGGGCAAGCACATCCGGCCCGCCGGGGAGGACGTCAAGGGGGGCGAGACGATCCTGCGCGCCGGACGACGCATCGGCGCGCCCGAGCTCGGGCTGCTCGCGACCGCGGGCTTCTCGCATCCGCTCGTGCACCCACGGCCACGGGTGGTCGTGCTCTCCACCGGCGACGAGCTGATCCCGCCGGGACAGGTGCCCGAGTTCGGACAGGTCCGGGACTCCAACGCGTACCTGCTGTTCGGCGCGCTCCGGGAGGCGGGCGCCGTCCCCGTGATGGCGGGCATCGTGCGCGACGAGGTCGATGACCTCCGCGAGGCGGTGTTCTCTCACCTGGTCCAGGCCGACGCCTTCGTCTCCTCGGGAGGGGTCTCGGTGGGGGCGCGCGACGTGGTCAAGGCCGCGTTCTTCCGCCGGGGAGAGATGGACTTCTACAAGGTCGCGATGCAGCCGGGCATGCCCCAGGGGTTCGGGCACGTCGAGGGGAAGCCGTTCTTCGGGCTCCCCGGCAACCCGGTCAGCGTGTTCGTGAGCTTCGAGGTCTTCATCCGACCCGCGCTGCGCAAGATGATGGGGCGGCGACAGCTGCTGCGCCCGGAGGTGGCCGCGACGCTGGATGCGGACATCACGGGGCCCGTCGGCAAGACCCAGTTCGCGCGCGTCCGCGTGCGTCGCACCAAGGACGGATGGGTCGCGACCCCCACCGGTCCCCGCGGGTCCAACCTGATCGCCACCGTGACCCGCGCGAACGGGCTCGCGATCGTCCCGCCGGGCGTGGGGACCGCGCCGGCCGGGAGCGAGGTCACCGTCGTCGTCTTCCGCGCGACCGAGGACTAGATGGCCGGGGACGCAGCGCGCATCGTCGAGGTCGGCGCCAAGGACGTCACCGAGCGCGAGGCCGTCGCCGAGTGCGTGATCTCGATGACCGAGGACGCGGTGAGCCGGCTCGTCGCCGGCACCCGGAAGGGCAACCCGCTCGAGGCCGCGCGGATCGCCGGCGTGATGGCCGTGAAGCGGACCCCCGACCTCCTGCCGTTCTGCCACCCCGTGGCGATCACGGGCGCCGAGGTCGCCGTCGAGCCGGACGAGGCGGGCGGGACGATCCGCGTGCGCGCCACCGTCCGGGCCCGCGATCGCACGGGCGTGGAGATGGAGGCGCTCACCGCGGCGGCGGTGGGTGCGCTCAGCCTGTACGACACGGCCAAGGAGTTCGACCGCTCGGCCCGCGTCGACGGGCTACGGCTTATCGAGAAGCGCGGCGGCAAGTCGGGCCGCTACGTGGCCCCCTGAGGGGGCCCACCCTCCCCGATCCGCTCGTCGAACCGGAAGCCTCGCTCCACGAGCTCGGGGATCAGGGCCTTCGCGTCCACCGCGAGCTCGTTCGGGGTGGCGCCGGGCGCGATGCGGCCGCTCGCCATCCAGTGGCAGACGATCGCGGCGTGCCAGCCCGTGGATCGCTCCATGGCGTTGAAGCCCGTGGTCTCGTCGGGGTAGACGAACACGTCCACCGTCGCGGTCGCGGGGGCTCCGCGCAGGTCGCCCTCGGCCACGATCCGGCAGATCACGACGTCACGCGTCTCAGGTCTCGTCCCGATCCTCGGCTCGAGCAGGGTGAGCAGGACCTCCCGCGGGACGACCGGGTGACCGCCGACGTCGATCGGCTCCCGTGAGAAGAGGCCGAGGTCGCGGAACGCCCGGAACTGTGCCCCGTGGCCGGGCCACCGCAGGATCTTGAAGCGCAGCGAACGGAGGTCCTTGCCGATCGTGCTCGTCGTGGTGGAGCCGGTGTTGGCGATCAGCGCCTCGAGCCGGCCGAAGGGGGGGAGGTCGATCAGCTCCTCGTGGGCGGGATCGAGGCACGGGATCTCGACCGGCTCGCCGTCCACGATCCACGTGCACGAGCCGTCGTACTCGTTGATGAGGCCGTCCATCATGAAGGTGACCTCGTAGTTCCACGGCGGCTCTGGCTCGAGCGGGATGCCGCCGTCGAGCATCAGCACGTCGCGCGGACGGTCGAGCAGCCCCATCGCGTAGACGATGAGGTTGTTGGCCATGCCCGGGGCCTCGCCGCAGTCGGGGACGATCGCGATGCCCGCCTCCCGCGCGCGATCGTCGAGCGCGAGCTCTCGGAGCACGATCGGGGTGTTGCCGCCGAGGTCGCACAGGTGCGTCCGTGTGTCCACCGCGGCCTCCGCGACGCCCAGGTTGAAGGTGTAGGGCAGGGCGCTCACGACGGCGTCCAGGGGCTCGAGCAGCTCGCGCACCGCTCGTCCGTCGGACGCGTCGAGCGTGACCGGTCGTGCGACGGGTCGGCCGACCAGGCGGTCCACGCGGTCGGCGGCCGCCCGCGCCCGCTCGGGGACGGCGTCGGCGAGGTCGACGGACCCGGCCTCGCCGCGGGCGGCGAGGTCGTACGCGGCGGCGGTCCCCTGACGGCCGGCGCCGAGGACGGCGTAGCGGTATCCGGGCATCGGCGGGCTCCTTCCCGTGAGGTTCCGGTGGCACGCTAGCGGGCGGCCGGGGCACCCGATGCCGGCCGAACGGGCACGTGACCGAGGGATGAACGGCCGGCGTCGGTCCCGATGGCCCGCTCGGTCGGCTTGTGCATAAGTGCACCGAATCACATCGATGTGATTGAGCGGCGCACCATGCGGTGCTAGCGTCCGGACCCAGCCCAACATGTTGTGGTTGAACCCCGGACCCGCGACCAGGGGGACGCGTTCGTGAGTTGGCTGTTGCTGGCAGCCCTGGGCATGATATGGGCCGCCTTCCTCCTGCCCCGTGAACGCAGGGGGGGCACGAGACGAACGGTGGAGGACTTCGAGCGGGACATGGATCTCCTGGCGCAGACGGGCGGCCACGGTCGTGGACGGTGGATCGTGACCCCCCAGAAGGGCGTGGCGTTCCTGGGCCCGAAGGCGAGGGCGAAGCAGCGGGCACGTGAGCGCCGCCGTCGCGTCTTCGTCGTTCTCCTCGAGGCCATCACCGCGACCCTCCTGATCGGTCTCGTCCCGCCGCTCCGTCCGATGTGGTACGTGACCGCGATCCTGCTCCTGCTCCTGGCGGCGTACGTGTGGCTCCTGCTCTGGATCAAGGAGCGCGGGCCGGATGCGCAGACGCTCGAGCGGACGAGGCTCGTCCGGGTGCCGGACGCCGGACCGAGCCCGCAGCCCACCCGGTACGTGGCGGACGCGGCCAGCCGCAGGCCGAGGCCCGCGTTCAACGGGCTCACGCTCGACGACCGCGAGGGCGGCGAGATCGTCGTGCGTCCGGGGGGCGGCATGCAGCCCGTCCGCGCCTGAACCGGAGCGCCCAGACGTGAACCTCGACGGCATCTCCGACGGCCTGCGCGAGCGCTTCGATCGACGGATGGAGGCCAGGGAGCGCGCCCTGCCGGCCTCGAGGAAGGCCGTGCGCTCGTGCGCCAACGCGATCCGGGCGATCCACCGGGGTGAGCTCGACCTGGCGCACCGCCTGATGGACGAGGCTCGGGCAGCGATCGCCGAAGGCCTGGAGGCCGTCCGGCAGCACCCCGAGATCCGGTACGCGGGCTACCTGCAGGACGCCCAGAAGGAGTACGCGGAGGCGAGGATCACGGAGGCCGTCGTGACCGGCGCGCCAGAGCTCCCCACCCCCGAGGAGCTGGGCGTCGAGGACGCCCCGTACCTGAACGGCATGGCCGAGGCGATCGGCGAGGCGCGGCGACACATCCTGGACCTGCTCCGGCACGGGCGTGTGGCCGAGGGCGAGGTGATCCTCTCGGCGATGGACGACATGTACTACGTGCTGGTCTCGATGGACTATCCGGACGCGATCACCGGCAACCTGCGTCGCTCGACCGACGTCGCCCGGAGCCTGATCGAGCGCACGCGGGGCGATCTCTCGGTCGCCAGGGTGTCGCAGGACCTGCACGACGCGCTCGAGCGCCACGCCAAGGACGTCCTCGGCGGGTGAGGGAAGACCCTCTGCTACGCTAGCCGCCGATCCTGGGGGTGTAGCTCAGTCCGGTAGAGCGCTGCCTTCGCACGGCAGAGGTCGGCGGTTCGAGTCCGCTCACCTCCACTCGACGTTCCGGTGCGAGAACCAGCGCGGTCCCCGTTTCGTACCCCGTCTAACGAACCGGTCCGTCACATCGGCGGGGTTCGGCGTGTCAACATGGTGGCGGGTCCAGGGGGATGTGAACGATGGGATCGCGCACCGTCACGTGGGGGGAGTTCGCCAGGGCCGAGCCCGAGCTCGCGGTCTTCGGAGAGGGTCGGCTGCGGGTGCCACCCGCGTACCTCGCGACGGTTCGGCGCGGAGGAGTGCCCCGCGTCCATCCGGTGACCCCGATCCTCACGGGGGACGGGTTGTTCCTCTTCATGGAGCCGACCTCGCCGAAGGGCCGCGACCTTCGGGAGCGTGGCCGCTACGCCCTCCACAACGGGGTCCCGGACATCCATGGCTCGGGCGGGGAGTTCTCCGTTACCGGGGAGGGCTTCGCCGTGGAGGATGCCGCCACCCGAGCGATCGCCGTGCAGGCGGCCAGCTATCACCCTGCCGACCGATACATCCTGTTCGAGTTGCGGATCGGCGAGGCCCGATGCGATGGCTACGGTGACGTGCGCCTCCCCGACCACCGCCGCTGGTCCGCCTCGACCTGAGTCACCCGGAACCGGTCGCGCCCGCCAGCGCCGGGGTCGGTCCGCCTAGGACCAAGGTCCGATTCCCCGGGGCTCACGTGCCCCCTACGCTTGGGGCTCCTCGAGCCTTCCAGAGAGGGGTTCCCGATGCGGGCTCGTCGGCGGCGCGCGGTTCCGTCCATCCTGACCGTCCTGCTCCTCGTCATGCTGGCGCCTCCGGCCGGGGCCGCGAGCGGTGGACCCGGGGCTGCGCTCGCCGATCGAGACCGCGACGGTGTGTCCGACGACCTCGAAGCGAAGCTGGGCCGTCGCTCGGCCGGCGCGACCGTTCCGGTCATCGTGACGTTCGACGGTCCCGGTGGGGTCGCCTCCGCGCAGCGGGCCGTCGGCGCGTTCGCGGTCACGAGGCGCTTCGGGCTGATCGACGGGTTCGCTGCCGTGATGACCGGGGCCCAGGCGCAGGCGCTCGCGGCGACCCCGGGAGTGTTCCGCGTCGAGTCCGACTTCGTGGTCGAGGCCACGATGGATGCCGCGGACCGCGACTTCGGCACCGAGGCCGCGCGGACGGCGTTCGGGGTGACGGGCGCGGGCGTGGAGGTCTGCGTGGTGGACACGGGGGTCGACCCCGCCCACGAGCAGCTCGACTCCAGGTCCATAGCCTTCTACGACGCGGTCAACGGCCGGACCGCGCCCTACGACGACCACGGGCACGGGACGCACGTCGCGTCCATCGCGGTCGGTGACGGGACCGGAGGTGCGAGCGCGTCGGCGTACGGCGGGGTCGCCCCGGGGGCGAGCCTCTCGGCGGCCAAGGTGCTGAGCTCCGCCGGGACGGGGACCGCCAGCCAGATCATCGCCGGGGTCGACTGGTGCGCCGCCCGCCCGAGCGTCCGGATCATCTCGATGAGCCTGGGGACCTCGACGCGGTCGGACGGGCTCGACTCGATCAGCCAGACGGTGAACAGCGCGGTCCTGAACGCCGGCAAGGTGGTCGTGGTCGCGGCCGGGAACTCGGGTGACGGGCCGTCGGTCGGTTCCCCGGGGGCCGCCGCGCAGGCGCTCACCGTCGGCGCGGTGTCGGAGTGGTCGGTGCCGGTCGGCGTCGCGAACCACTCGGACGGCGTGTACCTCGCCCCCTTCTCGAGCCGTGGGCCGACGCTGGACGGGCGGACGAAGCCGGACGTCGTCGCACCGGGCGTCACGATCACGGCCGCCGAGGCCGGGACGAGCGCCGCCTACGCGACCTTCAGCGGGACGTCGATGGCCACCCCGTTCGTGTCCGGGACCGTGGCCCTCGCCCTGCAGGCTAGCCCGGCGTGGACGCCCGCCGACGTGCGCTCGGCCGTCGAGGGCACCGCGCAGGACCGGGGACCGACCGGCAAGGACGACGACTGGGGGTCGGGCCTCCTGGACGGCTACGCGGTCGTCGCGGGCGCGAGCGGCACCACCGGGCAGACCGCCTTCCCCACGAACGTGCGCATCCCCGGCAGCGTGGGAGATCACGGCGTGTGGACGCAGGCCTTCTCGGTGGGCTCGGAGGCGCTGGCGCTCCCGATCGCGGCGACGATGCTGATTGATGGAGCCCCGACGTGCGTGGTCGGGTTCGGGAGCCTGTGCCTGCAGTACGCGTGGGGGCCCGATCTGGAGGCGGAGCTGCTCGACCCGAGCGGTGCCCTCCTGGCCAGGAGCACGTGTCCCGACGGGACCGAGTGCGGCGCCATGGGCCGCCAGGAGACGCTCCACGCCATGCCGACCTCGGCCGGCACGTACACGATCCGCGTCTTCCCGTTCGAGGGCTCGCCCTTCAACGGGGTCGGCGGCACCTTCGCCATCGACCTGTCGACCGGGCCGGTGATCGGTGGAACCCCGCCTCCGCCGCCCCCGCCTCCGCCACCTCCGCCACCGCCACCTCCGCCACCGCCGAGCGTCCACGTTGGGGACCTGGATCGGATCAGCACGCTCTACGGGTCGACACGGTGGACGGCGAGGGTGACGATCACGGTCCACGACGGGGACGAAGCCCTGACGGGTCGGGTGGTCGTCAGCGCGGTCTGGGAGGACGGCACGACCGCATCGTGCAAGACGGGCACCAGCAGCGGGAGCTGCTCGATCACGCGCCGGTTCCCCAACGGCACGCCGGTGCGCTCGTTCACCGTGACCAACCTGACGCTGTCGGGCTACGTGTACGGGTCGAGCTCGAACCACGACCCGGACGGGGAGAGCGACGGGACGACGATCGTCGTCAGCCGGCCTGGCTGAGCCTCACGCGCGGCGTGGCCGGCCGGCCTCGACGCCATCGTCCTGCCGTCCCCGAGCCGACCTCCTCTCGCTCAGCCGAGGATGCGGGCCTCCCCGTATCCGGCGCCGAGCTCGTGATGCTCGGCGAACCGTCGCGGGTGGAACTGCTCGAGCCCGGGATCGACGTGCGCGCCCTGGATGAGGTCCGCCACGTGTCGGCCGAGCGCGGGCGCGAGCTTGAACCCGTGGCCGCTCGAGCCGGCGTCGACGAACGCGCCCGGTGCGATCTCACCGATCACGGGCTGCCAGTCGGGGCTCACGTCGTACAGGCTCGCCCAGCCCCCGCGGGTCTCGGCCCGCTCGAGCGCCGGGACGCGGCGGACGACGCGTTCGGCCAGGTCCTCGCCCTCGGCCGTCGACAGCGTCTCCGGGTAGTCGTCGGGGTCGGCGTTCGGCTCGGGGTGGAGGGGTCCGACGAGGAAGAGCTCCTCACCCTCGGGCCGGAAGTAGTAGCCGTTCGGCAGATCGCCGTGGGCGGGCATCGGCTCGGCGCCGCCCCACCCGAAGGTCGCCACGATGTGACGCTCGACCGTGAGCGGCAGGTCGGCGCCGACCTGCGCCGCGAGCGGTCTCGTCCAGGGCCCCGCGGCGATGAGCACCCGGGCGCAGGGCACGCGGGTGCCGTCGTCGGTCACGACGACCCACGACGCGCCCTCCGCCTCGATGGAGCTCGCGCTCCTGCCGAACACTGTCTCCGCCCCGAGCTCGCGCGCGCGGTCGAGCAGACCCTGGGTCGTCAGGACCGGATCGGCGTAGCCGGCACCGAGCTCGTGCGCGCCGAGGGCGATCCCGGACAGGTCGAAGGCCGGCCACGCCGTCGTGATCTCCTCGGGCGTCAGCAGCTCGGTGGCGATGCCCTGCTCGTTCAGGCGGGGGACGATCGCCCGCACCGTCGGCTCGTCCTCGGGTGGGTGCAGGACCAGCAAGCCGGTCGGTCGGAACCCGCTCTCGCGCCCCGTGTGCTCGGGGAAGTCGCGGAACATCCCGATGCTCTCCCGCGCGACGTCGGCGAGGAACGCGTTGGTGTAGTACGCGCGGCAGATGGCGCTCGACCGGCCGGTCGGTCCGCCCGCGGGGCCGCGGGGGTCGATCACGACCGTGTGGACGCCCCGCGAGGCGAGGTGGAAGGCCGCGCTCGCCCCGTGGACCCCGGCACCGATCACCGCGACGTCGTGGACGCCCATGGGAGCTGAGTGTATGGGAGCCTCACGAGGCCCGCTCGGAGAGCCGCCGCGCGCGTGAGCCGCTGCGCGACGGGATGGCGGCGGCTCCCGCGTCGGCCTGGGTCCGCGGACTCCCCCGGCCGGGGATCAGCCACCGGGGAGGGGAACGACGCCGTGCGGGAGGATCGGCTCGAACCAGATGACCGACTGCTGGTCGACCGGGCCCTGCGTCCCGACGTAGTAGGCGAGCCTGAACACCTTCTGGAACTCGTCCTGCCGCAGCCCCGCCTCCTCGAGAGCCTCGACGAGCGCGTGTGCGTCCTCGGTCGTCAGGACCGAGCAGGCGCCGTCGAACCCACGGAGCCAACCACCCTCGGACCTCACGTGAGGGGAGCCTGCCCGCAGGAGGCGAACGGCCGGCGGAGGGAGTCGGTCGACGATCCGTGATGGGGCGATCGTGCGCGTCAACCCCTGGTAGCAGACCGCCCACCGTGATGGCACGAACGCCCGGATCTCCCGGTCCTCCCACGCGCGCGGAGGGAGCCATGACGCCGGGTACGGCGGCCGCCACGGGATGCCGAACAGCGCGGCCTCGGCCGATCCCCGTGCGAGCAGCAACCGGATGCCCTTCGGCGACAGCCGCTGCTCCAGGAAGCCGGTCGTGTACTCGTTCGCGCCCTCCAGGACGTCGCCGTCCCGGAGCCAGATCAGGCGCCCGTCCCGGTAGACCCAGACCTGGTACCAGCGGGCGAACCTCCGTCCGTGGTAGCTGAGCACGAGCTCTCCGGTCCTCGGTCTGCTCGGGACCGCACCTTCGGGGGGTAGCCCGATGAAGCCCACCCGTGCCGTGAGGGAGGCCTCCGCCGGCGCGGAGGGGACCCGTGTCGGGACGGGCTCCGTGGGCCCGGTCGGGCTCGGTGTCGGGGTGGGGGCGAACGGTCCACCGGTGGTGGCGACCCAGACCACCGCCACGAAGAGCGCGATCCCTACGACACCCGCCGCGACGCGCCGGCCCCGTCCCGGCTCCGGCTCCACGAGCTCATCCTGAGCCTCCGAGGGGCCGAACACCAGACCCGCCGTCGGGGCGGCTACCCCGTGCCCTCCAGGTCCGCGAACCTGAAGCAGGAGGTCACGTGGTCGTTCACGAGGCCGGCGGCCTGCATGAAGGCGTAGCAGACCGTCGGGCCGACGAAGCGGAAGCCGCGGCGCTTGAGGTCCTTGCTCATCGCTCGGGACCGGGCAGTCTCGGAGGGGATGTCGCGGAGGGAGCGCCATCGGCCGACGATCGGTCGCCCGTCGACGAACGACCACAGGTAGGCGTCGATGGAGCCCAGCTCCTCCTGCACCTCGAGGACCCGCCGGGCGTTGTTCACGGCCGACTCGACATTCAGCCGGTTCCGCACGATCGAAGGGTCGCGCAGGAGGCGTTCGATCCTCGCCGGCGTGAACCCGGCGACCTTCGCGGGATCGAACCCGGCGAACGCGCGACGGTACCCCTCGCGCTTGCGCAGGATCGTGGACCAGGACAGGCCCGCCTGCGCTCCCTCGAGCACCAGCATCTCGAACAGGTGCCGGTCGTCGTGCGAGGGCGCGCCCCACTCCTCGTCGTGGTAGGCGGTGTACAGGGGGTCGTCCCATGACCCCCACGGGCAGCGCTCGATCACCTGCGGCACGTCCGGACCATACCCCGCCCGTCCCGCGGTCAGAAGGTCATGGCGTCCGAGCAGAACGTGTCGAGCTGCTCGCGCTTGCGGTCTGCCTCGAGCAGCTCGTTCCTCGCCCGAGCGAGCACCCGGGCGAGCTCGGCTGCGCTCAGGCTCTCGCGGTGCACGACGCGTCGGTCGAAGAACTCGGGTGCGGACACGTCCTTCCGCCTCGGCCCCGACGTCCACGTCCCTCGGACGCAGCGCTCGACCCGGAAGCATCGGGCGACGATCCGTTCCATCTGCACCTGGATGTCGACCGTGTACAGGGTAGAGCGGGCTCGGGTGCCGCCGGTCCGCTCCTTCGCCCACCCGGACGCCTCGCTCAGCACGCCGAGGGGCGGACCTTCGAGCTCGAGTCCCTCGCCGATCCCGCCGGCGATCGTGAGTTTCGCACGCCCCCTGCGTCGGAGGGTCTCGATCGTCTTCGTCTCGACGTCCACCTCGCGCGTCTCGCCTTCCGCGCATCCGGTCGAGGTCTCGCTCCCACCCGGTGACGGCTTCGATCCCTCGGGCGGGTTCGGCGGGCGGGGCTTCGGCGGAGCGGGCTGCCCGGGGGCCTCGGGGGGCCCGGGTCGGCGCGGGCCTTCGGGTGGGTGCGGCCCCGGGCCCCCGGGTTCGGGGGGTGCCGGGGGGGCGGGTGGGCGCGGCGGCTCCGGGCCAGCGTCGGCCGGGGGACCGGTCGTGCCCCCGCCCGCCGTCCCCGCGCCGACGCACTCGAGCCAGGCGCGTCGAGCGATCTCCGCGTGCCCGCAGGCCTCGTCCGCTGCCGTCCGGGCCCGCCTGGCCGCCTCCTGCGTCTCGGCGAGCCTGGCCAGGAGCTCGGCCTCCATCGTCTCGAACCGCGCGTGCTCCTGGCGTAGCCGCTCGAGTCGCTCCCGGGTCTGCCGCAGCCGCTCCGCTGGGTCCTTCGACCTCGGTGGCTGGGGCCGGGAGCTCTCGTCCCAGCGCATCAGCGCGTTGTCGAGGTCGCTCATCCGCATGCCGTCGGCCATCTCGATCACGGTCTCGTCGCTCTGCTCGAACCCCAGGGGCGGGTACTCCTGGCGGAGCCGCTCGAGCTCCTGACGGACCGCCTCGGCCCTCGCCTCGGCCTCCTCCGCGGCGTGCCGCGCCGACTCGCACGCCGCCTCGGCCGTCTGCCACGCGCGGTACTCCTCCAGGCAAGGGGTCTCGGGGGTCGTGTCGGCGATCCCGATGCCGGTCGGGACGCCGGCGAGCGTGCCGGGCGGGGGCGTGACCTCGGTCAGGTCGCTGACGTCCACGGTCGGTGGCTGCTCGGGAGGTTCGGGCTGCTCGGGGGGCCGCGGGGGCTCGGGCTGGGGCGGCGCGACCTCGACCTCCTCCTCGATCGTCTCGACGACCGTCTGGAGCCGCGACTCGTCCGAGAGCTCCACGGCGGTGTCGATCTCGACCACCCGGCGGACCCGTCGGCGTCGCGTCTCCCGGACCACGACCGGCGGCGCTCCCGAGGTCACGGCGGCGCCGGTCTCGGGGCGTCTCCAGGGCCGGAGCCGGGGCCGGGGCAGGACGAGGAACCCGGCGATCATCAGCAGCACCCCGAGCGCCACGAGGTAGCTCCATGGCGTGATCCCCCCCTCGGCCGAGGTGGGAGCGGACGCGGGAGACGGTGACGCAGCGGGCGTCGGCCTGGGCTCGGCGGTCGGTGAGGGCGAGACGGGCTTGGCGACCTCGACGAGCTGCAGGCCGCCGGTCGTGCCGATCGGCGTGGCGAGATCGCCCTGTGGCCCCGAGTCGGCCGGCTGGTCGGGGAGCTCGGCGTTCGGACGCGGCGAGAAGAACGTGTGGACGTCGAAGCCGTCGATCGTGCCGGCGAGCTCGAACTCGTCCGGCGGGATGAGGAACCATCCGCGGTCCCCGTCCAGGAGCACGCGCGCGTCGGTGCGGAACTCCTCGAACGGCCCCGTCACCACCTGGAGGTAGTGGAGCGCCGTTCCCTCCTGCGTGAGATCGAGGCGCCATGCCTCGTTGACGCCGACGAAGGGGGAGCCGGGGCGCGGGTCCTCGAACGTCGGCCAGTCGTCGTCGTGGGCCAGGGTCGCGACGTTCAGCGTCTGGCCGCCGGAGAGGTCGGGCTCGGCGGCGAGCTGGAACCCGATGGCGAAGGCGCCCTCGCGGAACGGGGCGATCGAGGTGTCGTAGCTCGGACACGCGACGCCGGATGCGCCGCACGCGAGCGGACCGCCCTCGCCGAACAGGGCCCGCCACGCCGACCGCGGGTACGTGAAGCCGAACTGGACACCCTGCACGAGATCCACGAACGCCGGTGCATCCTCGGCCGTGCCGCCGTCGAGCGTGTACACGTCGCCGACGGCCTCCTCGGTGACGGCGGCCTGCGGCAGGGGGTCCCACTCCGGCGCGGTTCCCCCATCGGCCAGGTCGCCGGCGAGGACATCGGCGAGTCCCTGGACGAGATCGTGGGGCGCCTGCGCCGTCGCCGGGGTCGGGATGAGCGCGACCGTGAGGGCGAGCGGAACGAGCAGCCGCCGCAGCCCCGGCGAGCGGCTTCCGAGCACGCACCGGGGGCTCATCGGGCGTCCTCCAGTGGTTCCCCGCAGTCGGTGAACCAGAGGATCAGACCCGCGTCCTCGACCACGTGCGCGTCGGTCTCCGTGAACGTGCTCCCGTCCTGGGTGAAGCGGATGCGGACGGTCGTCGTGTCCTCCACGCGTCGGCGCAGCCCGTCGGTCTCCCAGCCCCACGTACCGGTGCCGGTCACCTCGAGCACCTCGGCGCCGTACCCCGGGAGGTCCAGGCTCCCGAGGTAGGCCCTGCAGGCAGGGCGGCCGTAGCGCTCGAAGACGAACGGGTGCAGACGGGAGAGCAGGAAGCCCTCGTCGCCGGTCGCGAGGGCCTCGGCGAAGCGCGCGAAGAAGGCCTCCGGCGTCTCCGGCTCGGGGGTATCGCTCGGTGGGTCGGTGGGACCCGCCGTCGGCGTGCTCGCTCCCGTGGGCGATGCCGCTGGGGTCGACGTCGACGGAGCGTCGGTCGGTGACGCGAGGCCGGGCGACGACGTGGCGGGCGCCGCAACCTCCGAGCCGTCGCCCCGCTCGGTCACCAGCCCCACGAGACCGGCCACGGTCGCCACCAGCCCGACCGCCACGAGCGCGGTTCCGCCGACCCTGCGCCCGTTCAAACCGGCACCGGCTCGGGGGCTCGCGGTGTCGGTCCGGGCGTGCGGGCCGCATCGGCGCGGGCGCGGTCCTCCGCCTCCTCGGCCGAGAGCCGGCGGAGCTGGCGTTCCAGCTCCGCCGCGTTGCGTGGGTGCCGCCTCCGCCACCACCGCATGCGAGGGCCGGTCAGCGCTCCGCCCCGTTTCCACCATGCGGCGAACGTGGCGCGGGCAACGGCGGCCTCGAGCGAGGTCGCGAGCCACACGTCGGCGTCGACGAACCCGCCCGCGCGGAGCGTCCGGAAGGCGAGCGGGTACGCGATCGGATCGGCTCGGAAGTGCTGCTCGACGGCCGTGAGCAGGGTGGACCGGTATCCGGCCCGCAGCAGCACCGCCGAGGCCGCCAGCCGCGCGACCCGCCCGTTGCCGTCGGCGAACGGGTGGATCCGGAGCAGATCCAGGTGCAGACGCGCGGACGCGAGCGCCGCCGGCTCCCCCGTGCCGAAGGCGCGCTCGAGCGCCTCGGCGACCAGCGGTGGAACGAGGTCGGGGGGTGGGACCCGCTCGGGCGGCAGGTCCGGGGGACCGACGCGGACCCCGCACGTCCGCCACATCCCTTCGCCGCCGATGGAGAGATGCAGGTCCGTCACCTCGCGAGGCCCGAGCGTCAGCCGTGCCGGCGGGCGCGCGATGAGCTCGTCGAAGGCCCGAGCGACGGCATCACGCTCGACGGGCGCCGCCGTCCCTCGGGTGAACTCACGTCGGAGCGGCCCCCGCCACCTCGCCGGGGCCTCGAGATCGCGGTCGACGATCGAACGCAGCCGCTCGACCCGGTCCGCCAGGCCCGGGAGGTCGAGAGGCGAGCCGCCGCTGGACACCCGAGCCCTCCCCATCTCGGTTCCAGGGGACTATCGGCTGACACCACGCCCACGTCAAGCCGGGCGGTCGGGCGCCGGACGTGGCGCGCGGTCGGTAGCCTTTGCGGGTGCGCGCGTCGAGCACCTGGTGGGAACGGCCTGGCCTCGAGGTCCGCGAGGGGCGGCTGCACATCGCCGGACGTGATGCCGAGGCGCTCGCTCGCGAGCACGGCACGCCGCTGTTCGTCTACGACCTGCCCCGCATCCAGGAGCAGGCCCGTGCGCTGGTGGACGCCTTCGCGCGCGTGGGGATCCCGTTCCGGCTCCGCCTCGCCGTCAAGGCGCAGCGGGACCCCAGCGTGCTCGCGTTCGTCCGCGACCTCGGGTTCGTGGGCATGGATGTCTGCTCCCCGGGCGAGCTCGCGCTCGCGCTCGCGAGCGGCTGGCGGGCCGACGAGATCAGCTACACGGGCACCAACCTGTCCGAGCGCGACCTGGACGCGATCCTCCCCTCGGGCGTGCACCTGAACGTGGACCTCTTGTCGCAGCTGGAGCGCTACGGGCGTCGCGCGCCGGGTTCGAGCGTGGGCATCCGCGTGAACCCCCGCGTCGGCGCCGCCTCCGGGCTCGGCCGGGCCCATCTGTATTCGGGTGCCCACCGGCCGTCCAAGTTCGGGATCCTCGACGGCCAGCTGGACGAGGCCCTGCGGATCGCGGAGCGGTACGAGCTGCGGCTCGATACCGCGCACTTCCACGTGGGCGACGGGTTCCGCACGGACGGGCTGGCAGGGTTCGAGCTGGCCGCGGAGCGGGTGGCCGCGATGGCTCGGCGACTCATGGATGCTGGGCACCCGATCGCGGAGGTGAACGCCGGCGGAGGGCTCGGCGTCCCGCATGGCGCGGACGAGGCGCCGCTCGACGTGGACGCCTACGCCACAGCCCTCGTGCGGCACCTCGGGCCGCTCGGCGTCACGATCGCGTGCGAGCCCGGCGACTTCCTCACCAAGGAGATGGGCGTGCTGCTCGCCGAGGTGGTCACGGTCGACGACCGCGACGGGCACCTAGTGGTGGGCCTGGACGCGGGCTACAACGTGGCGCCCGAGCACTTCATCTACGGCGAACCGACGCCGGTGGTGCCCTGTCGAGCCCCGGACGCGCCGGCCACGCGGGTGGTCACGGTGGGCGGCAACATCAACGAGGGCGACGACCTGTGGGCCGAGGACCAGCCGCTCCCCGACGTGGCCGAGGGGGACATCGTGGCGATCCTGCGGGTCGGCTCGTACAACCAGGCGATGCACCTGGATCACTGCCTGCGTCCCCCGGCCGGGGTGATCGCGTTCGCCGACCGCGGCTGAGCTACGCGGGGCAGGTCCCGGCGCGCAGCTGCCCCCGCGTGGGTGGGTCCGAGGCGAGCAGCTCCGGGACGGTGACCGTCGTGTAGCCGCGGGCCTCGATGAGGTCGAGGATCCGCGGGAGCGCCCGTTGCGTCGTGCCGCGGTTCTCGTGGAGCAGCACGATGTCGCCGGGTGACAGCGACGCTCGGACGGCGCGGAAGATCCGGTCCGCGCTCGCCCCCTGCGAGTCGCCGCTCTCGATGCTCCACAGGATCGTGAGCATCCCGAGCGAGCGGACGTAGGCGTCCAGCTGCCGGTCGCGCGCGCCGAGCGGCGGACGGAACAGCACGATCCGCTCACCGACCTCGCCGGCGATCGCCCGGCGGGTGCGCGCGATCTGCTCCTGGAGCTCGGAGGCCGAGGCTCGAGCCATCGCCACGTGGTCCCAGGTGTGGTTGCCGACGGCGCCCAGGTCTGCCGTCAGGGCCGGCAGACCCTGGAAGCGCGCCTCGTCCAGGAGCTTGCCCACGAGGAAGAAGGTGCCGGTCATGCCGCGCTCGCGGAGCAGCCGCACGGTCTGGCGCGTGAGCTCGCCCGGGCCGTCGTCGAACGTGAGCGCCACGAGCGGCTCGGTCCCGGCGCCGCAGCGGATCGGCGTGCCGGCCGCGAGGAGCCGGGCGTAGGTCCGCTCGGGGATCCCGCCGACGAGCGCGCTCGCCCCCCCGCCCGCCGGTGCGTCCGCGGCGGGCGACGGGACCGCCCGCGACGGGACGGCCGCGGGGCGTACGTCCGGAGTGCCGGATGTCGTCGGACGTCGGTCGGCGACCGCGGCGAACGGGTGCAGGAGCAGCGTCGCGATCAGCGCCGACAGGGCGACGCAGAACGCGAGGAATCCCCTGCGACGCGCGGGGGCCGCGCCGTGGGGCCGCGCGGTATGAGGTTCGGCCATGGGGAACTGCGCGACCAGCATACCGACGGATCGGCGACGGCCGCCAGCCCGCGACGCCCGCCCTCAGCGGATGGGTGCGTCACCGACCGTCAGCGCGCGCCGGGGAAGCCCAGGTCGACCGTGCTCGTGGAGGGATCGGGCCAGCGCACCGTGACGGCCTTCTCCCGCGTCCAGAAGTGGATGCCCTCCGGGCCGTACATCTTGCTGTCGCCGAAGAGCGATTCCTTCCAGCCCCCGAAGGAGTAGAACGCGAGCGGCACCGGGATCGGGACGTTGATCCCCACCATGCCGGCCTCGACGTCGAAGACGAACCTGCGGGCGGCCCCGCCGTCGCGCGTGAAGATCGCCGCGCCGTTGCCCCAGCGGTTGCGCCGGATCAGGCCGACCGCGTCCTCGTACGTGCCGACGCGGACCACCGTCATGACGGGGCCGAAGATCTCGTCCCGGTAGCAGTCCATCTCGGTCGTGACGTGGTCGATCACCGACGGACCGACGAAGAAGCCGGTGCCCCACAGCGGATGCTCGCGGCCGTCCACCAGGACCGTGGCGCCCTGCTCGCGCGCACCGTCGAGGTAGGACACGACCCGGTCTCGGTGCTCGCGGGTGATGAGCGGGCCCATCTCGTTCTCCGGGTCCATCCCGTCGCCGACCTTCAGCTTGGCGGTGCGCTCCAGGATCGCCTCCATCAGCGGCTCGGCGATCTCGCCGACCGGGACGACGGTCGCCACGGCCATGCAGCGCTCGCCGGCAGAGCCGTAGACGGAGGACACGGCCGCGTCGGCGGCCATGCCGACGTCGGCGTCGGGGAGCACGATCATGTGGTTCTTGGCTCCCGCGAGCGCCTGCACGCGCTTGCCGTTGGCGGCGGCCGTCGCGTAGATGTGCCTGGCGACGGGCGTCGAGCCCACGAAGCTCACCGCCTTGATGTCGGGGTGCTCCAGGATCCGGTCGACGGCGACCTTGTCCCCCTGGACGACCTGGAAGACCCCATCCGGCAGGCCCGCGTCCCTGAAGGTCTCCGCGAGCTCGAGCGAGGCTCCCGGATCCTTCTCGGAGGGCTTGAGGATGAAACAGTTGCCGGCCGCGATCGCGCCGGCGCACATCCACATCGGGACCATCGCCGGGAAGTTGAACGGCGTGATGCCGGCGACCACGCCGAGGGGCTGGCGCACCGAGTACAGGTCGAAGCCGGTCGTGACCTGCTCGCTGAAGTCGCCCTTCAACAGGTGCGGCACCCCGGCGGCGAACTCCACCAGCTCCACGCCGCGCTCGACCTCCGCGAGCGCGTCGAACAGGCACTTGCCGTGCTGGGCCGTGACCGCCTTGGCGATCTCGGTCTTCCGAGCGTCCATGACCTCGCGGATCCTGAACATGATCGCCGCGCGCTTGGACAGCGACAGCGCCCGCCACTCCGGGAAGGCCTCCTTCGCGACCTCCACGGCACGGTCGAGCTCCTCGACGCTCGCGAAGTCGACCTCGTGGGTCTGCTCGCCCGTGGCCGGGTCGAACACCGGGCCCGTGCGGCCCGACTCCCCGCGCACGACCTTCCCGCCGATCCAGTGGCTGATGCGCTCCAAGGCTCTCCACTCCCTCCGGGGCGATGGTGAAGCGTCTGCGGTGATGCTACCCGCCCTCCCCGGGCGGACCCACGAGGACGCTGAGCGCCAGGTCCGCCTGGCCTCACGCGCTGCCGCGGACCTCAGGTCGGGGCGGCAGCCCAGCGTTCGGCCCACGCGGCGAGGGCGTCGATCGCGTCGGCGAGGTCATCCCCCTTGTCGGTCAGCTCGTACTCCACGCGGACGGGGGTGCCGGGCAGCACCGTCCTGGAGATGAGGCCGTCGGCCTCCAGCGACTTCAGTCGCTCCGAGAGCAGGTGGTCCGAGATGCCGGGGATCGAGGCGCGGATCGCTCCGTAGCGGGCCGGACCCTCGAGGAGCACCCGCAGGAGCTCGGGCACCCAGCGCCGCCCCACGATCTCGGCGGCGCGGCGGTAGTGCGCGCAGATCGGCTGCTCGTTCTCCATGCGCTCCTCGGTCCCGGGCGAGTTTCGCATGGGTTCCGGGTCAGGCGGGAACACGGGCCGCTGCGAAACTGTTAGCTACTAACATATCGGAAGTGCCTCGGGGACGAGGCCGAGCCGCGAGGAGGAGCTCATGTCGCAGTCCGCCACCCTCCGGGAGGTCGAGGGCATCACCCTGCCGCCGGCCGGCAGGTACGCGTTCGACAAGGCCCACACGCAGGTCGAGTTCGTGGCCCGTCACATGCTCACCAAGGTGCGCGGTCGGTTCACGGCCTTCGACGGGGAGATCCAGATCGGGGAGCGCCCGGAGGACTCGCGGGTCCGGGTCGAGATCGAGGCCGCGTCGATCCAGACCAACAACGAGATGCGGGACAACCACCTGAAGAGCGAGGACTTCCTTGACGTCGAGCGGTTCCCCACACTCGTGTTCGAGAGCACCCAGGTGCGTCCCACCGGGGGTGCGGGGTTCGAGCTGGTGGGCGACCTCACGATCCGCGACGTGACGCGCCAGGTGGTGCTCGAGGCGGGGTTCGACGGATGGGGGCCCGGGTTGCAGGGCGGTACCGTCGCCGCGTTCTCCGCGAGCACCGAGATCGAGCGCGAGGACTGGGACATGACCTGGAACATGGCGGTCGAGACCGGAGGCCTGCTCGTGGGCAAGACGGTCCAGATCGAGATCGCCGTGGAGGCGATCCTGCCGGCCGACGGTTCCTGAACCCATCGGGCGTCCCGGCACCGGCAGGTCCGAGCGCGCAGCACGGGCCTGCCGGTAGCATCGCTCCGCATGAGGGTGGCGCTCTGCCAGACCAACTCGGGCGAGGACGTCGAGGCCAACGCGTCCCAGGTGGAGAGCCTGCTCGAGGAGGCGGCCGCCGGCGGTGCCGACCTCGCCTGCCTCCCCGAGGTCTGGCCCTGTCAGGGATCCGCCCCTCAGGTCAGGGCCGCCGCCGAGCCCGTGCCGGGCCCCCGGACCGAGCGCCTGGCGGAAAGCGCCCGGCGCCACGGCATGTGGATCCACGGCGGCAGCGTCATCGAGCTCGACGAGGACCGTGTGTTCAACACGAGCGTGCTGTTCGACCGGCGGGGCGAGCTGATCGCGCGCTACCGGAAGATCCACCTGTTCGACGCGGACCCGCCCGGCGGCCAGCCGAGCCGTGAGTCGTACCTCTTCGCGGCAGGCGAGGAGATCGTGACGGCCGAGACCGAGTTCGGGCGGGCCGGGCTGTCGATCTGCTACGACGTGCGGTTCCCCGAGCTCTACCGCGCGCTCACGGCGATGGGCGCGGTCCTCGTGTTCGTCCCGGCGGCGTTCCGGCACGAGACGGGCAAGGATCACTGGGACGTGCTCCTGCGGGCTCGGGCGATCGAAGGGCAGTGCGTCGTCGTCGCGGCGGCCCAGTGGGGCACGTGGGGCCCTCCCGGGCGTGAGCGCCGCAACCACGGCAACAGCCTCGTCGCCGACCCCTGGGGCCGCGTGATCGCGCGCGCTCCGGACGGGGTCGGCGTCACGTTCGCGCAGGTCGACATGGGTGAGGTCCGTCGCGTGCGCGAGCTCCTGCCGGCGCTGCGTCACCGGCGCCTCGGCCCATCGTGCTAGGGTCCTTCGAACCGTTCCGTAGGCCGTTCCGCCGAGTGCAGGAATGGTCTGTTCAGCCGAAAGACCTGGCTGGGGGGGTTCAGCTAGCCTGAGCCGGCTGCCGATACGTGACAGCGAAGGGTTGGTCCCGAGAAGGGCAAACCGCCGGGAACGGCGGGGCGCAAAGCTCCGGGCCCCACCGCTCGGAAGAGCGAGGGTGGCCGAGCTACCGAAGGACCGGGCCTCCACCCGGAGCCCGGCCCCACCGGGACCCCGAGACGGGGACAGAGGCATGAGGGAAGCGCAGGTGCGTCGTCGGTCCGGCACCGCCGCGGCCGGCCTCCTCCTCTCCCTCGCCCTGCTCGTCTCGGGGATCGCGACCGACCACGCCCGAGCGACCGCATCGGGGAGCCGCGTGGAACGGATGCTCGCGATCACCAACGAGGACCGCACCGCACGTGACCGGCGCGCCCTCGACCTGAACGCGAGGCTGTCCCGCTACGCCCAGCGCCATTCGCGCGCGATGGCCGAGGCGGGCTACCTGTTCCACACGTCGGATCTGGCGGACAAGCTCCAGGGGTTGGACTGGTCGCTGGGGGGCGAGAACGTGGGTGTCGCCTCCTCCCTGGCTGACCTGCAAGAGGCCTTCATGGCCTCGCCACCCCACCGCCGGAACATCCTCCAGCGCAGGTTCGACCATGCGGCGATCGGGATCGTGATGTCAGACGGGAAACTCTGGGTGACGGTCATCTTCTACGGCTAGCCCCTCCCGACCTAGCTGTAGATGGGGCGCCCCGGCTACCAAGGGCCGGGGCGCTCCGGCGTTCGGGCCCCGGGAACGTCCTGCGGCCGGTCGATGTCCGGCGGCGCGTCCTCGTCCAGGCGGACCCACCGGATCCGCTCCCACCACGCGTCGAACAGGGCGCGCGCTCCGGTGTCGCCGGTCAGGGCCGCGACCTCGGGCCACACGGAGCGAGCGAGGAGCGCGGGTCCGGGACCGTCGCGGAAGGCGAGGCGCACGATCTCGGCGCCCGTGTCGGCGAACGCGTCGACGAGCGCCCGGACGTGTCGGGGCGAGATCCCTGGCTGATCGGCCATCAGGACCACGGCGGCCTCGGACGACGGGTCACACGCGCCGAGCCCGGCGGCGACCGAGGTGGACTGTCCCTGCGCGAACCGCGGGTTCAGGACCGACCGGCCGGACGGCGGGAGCCGCAGGGCGGCCCGGATCGCCTCCGCGTCGTGCCCGAGGACGACCACGACCTCGTCCACGCCGCCCCCGGCGGCGGCGTCGACGACGTGCTGGACCAGCGGCACCCCGCCGAGCGGCTCGAGCTGCTTGGTCCGACCGAACCGCGTCGCGGCTCCCGCCGCGAGCACCACCGCCGAGATCACGCCGCGACTGTACCGGCCGTCGGTCGCTCGGCACCATCGGTCGGCGGTCGGGTAGGGTTCGGCCCGTGGACGGGTTCGAGGGCCGGGTGGCGCTGGTGACCGGCGCGGGCAGCGCCTCCGGGATCGGGTTCGCGACGGCCAGGGCGCTCGGACGGGCGGGGGCCGCCGTTGCCGTGGCGTCGACGACGGGACGGATCCACCAGCGCGCGTCCGAGCTCCGCGACGCCGGGGTGGACGCCGAGGGGTTCGTCGCCGACCTGACCGACCGGACCGCCGCGCACGCCATGGTGCACGCGGTCCTCGAGCGCTTCGGCCGCATCGACGTGCTCGTGAACAACGCCGGGATGGTGCAATCCGGTCACCCCGACGACCTCGGGGGCGCGCTCGTCGCCGAGCTCACCGAGGAGCGCTTCGAGCGCGACCTCGCGCTCAACCTGAAGACCGCCTTCAACGTCTCGCGCGCGACGCTGCCCGGCATGATCGCGCGAGGCTACGGGCGCATCGTGATGGTCAGCAGCGTGACCGGCACCATCGCGACCAACCCCGAGAACGCGGGCTACGCGGCGGCCAAGGCGGGCATGGACGGCCTCATGCGCACGATCGCCCTCGAGGCCGGTCGCAGCGGGGTCACGTGCAACTCCGTGCTCCCCGGCTGGATCGCGACCGGGTCGCAGCTCGATGAGGAGGACATCGCCGGGCGGAACACGCCGGTCGGCCGGAGCGGGACCCCCGACGAGGTCGCCGCGGCGATCGTGTTCCTGGCCTCGGAGGAGGCGAGCTACGTGACGGGCCACGCCCTGGTCGTGGACGGGGGCAACACGATCCAGGAGTACAAGGGCCCGTCCGAGGCCTGGTACTAGCCGAGCCGCGTCACGCCGGGCTGGGCGCCTCCCCGTCCCCGGCAGGGCCGGCGCCGAGACCGGGCGAGCCGGACCCGCCCTCCGCGTCGGCCCGACGGATCCGCTTGCGGAACACCCAGTACGTCCATCCCTGGTAGAGCAACACGATCGGCGTGAAGATCGCCGCCACGACCGTCATGACCGTCAGGGTGTAGTGGGTCGAGGCCGCGTTCCAGATCGTGAGGTCGTTCGCCTCGGTGATGCTCGAGGGCATCACGCGCGGGTACAGGTTCAGGAAGATCGTCGCGGTGATCAGGACGATCGAGAGCCCCGTCGCGACGAACGCCCAGCCGTCCAGCTTCTCGCGGAGCAGCCACTCGACGGCGGCGACCGCGATCAGCGCCGAGATCGGCACGACGCCGGGGACGACCCCGTCGTTGCCCCTCGCGTTCACGAACGTCCACGTCAGGAAGCCGAGGACCGAGACGGTCGCGGGGAGCGCGAGCACCTTCGCGGCCCTGCGTGCCCGGAGCTGGAGCTCGGTGTCGGTCTTCAGCGCGACGAAGACCCCTCCGTGCAGCGTGAACAGCAGCAGCGACGTCACCCCGCCGAGGAGGGCGTACGGGTTCAGGAGGTCGAAGAACGTGCCCACGAACTCCTTGTTCGCGTCGATCGGCACCCCCTGCAGGATGTTGGCCCACGCCACCCCCCACAGCAGCGCCGGCACCGCGCTGCCCCAGAAGATCGCGCGGTCCCACCAGCGGGCCCACTCGGGGTGCTTGTCCTTGCCGCGGAACTCGAAGGCGACGCCGCGGAAGATGAGCGCCGCCAGGATCAGGAAGAGTGCGAGGTAGAAGCCGCTGAACAGCGTCGCGTACCACTCGGGGAACGCCGCGAACGTGGCGCCGCCGGCGACGATGAGCCACACCTCGTTGCCGTCCCACACCGGGCCGATCGTGTTCACGAGGATGCGGCGATCGACCTCGTCGCGACCGATGAAGGGCAGCAGGATCCCGACGCCGAAATCGAACCCCTCGAGGAAGAAGTACCCGATCCACAGGACGCCGATCAGCGCGAACCAGAGGGTCTCGAGGTTCAGGTAGCCCTGGTCCATCGCCACCACCGCCTCAGTACACGAGCGCCGGTTCGGCGCTCGGCTCGGTGACCTCGGGAGGCTCGGACCGCGCGAACCTCGACAGGAGGTACACGTCGACGACGGACAGCAGCCCGTAGATCACGGTGAACCCGATCAGCGTCGTGAGGACGAACCCCGCGCCGACCGAGGTCGAGAGCGCGTCGCGGGTCAGCATCACGCCGAACACGACCCACGGCTGCCGACCCATCTCGGTCATGATCCAGCCGGTCGAGTTGGCCAGGTACGGCAGGGCGATCGCGAACGGCGCCAGCCGCAGGTACCAGGTCGCGTCCTCGAGCGTGCCCTTGCGCAGCAGCCACAGACCGACGACCGAGATCAGGATCATCAGCAGGCCGGCACCGACCATCAGCCGGAACGTCCAGTAGATGACCCCGACCACGGGGATGTAGCTCCCGGGCCCGAACCGCCGCTCGTACTCGGCCTGGATGTCGTTGATGCCGCGCACCTCGCCGTTCCACGTGTTGGTCGTGAGGACCGACAGCATGTTCGGGAGCTGGATGTTGATGTGGTTCCGTCCGTTCTCGACGTCGCCCACCGCGAACAGCGAGAAGCCGGCGCCCTGCTCCGTCTCCCACAGCGCCTCCGCCGACGCGGTCTTCATCGGCTGCTGCTGGGCGACGAGCTGCGCCTGGAAGTGCCCGCTGAACGCGACGCCGAGGCTCGCGAACAGCGAGATCACGAGCGCGATCGTCATCGAGCGCCGGAAGATCACCGTCTCCTGCTTGCGCCGCAGGTGGTAGGCGCTGACGCCGATCACGAACATGCCGCCGGTGAGGAGCGCCGCGAGCATCGTGTGCGCGAAGTGGCTCCACGCCGTGACGTTGGTGAGCATCGCCATGATGTCCTGCAGCTCGGCCCGCCCGGTCTCGGGGTTGATCTCGTAGCCGACCGGGTGCTGCATCCATGCGTTCGCCGCGAGGATGAAGAAGGCGGACAGGCCCGTCCCGATCGCGACGAGCCAGATGGTCGCGAGGTGGATCCGCGGCGGCAGGCGGTTCCACCCGAAGATCCACAGGCCGAGGAAGGTGGACTCCAGGAAGAAGGCGAGGAGGCCCTCGATCGCGAGCGGCGCGCCGAAGATGTCGCCGACGAACCGGCTGTAGGTGGACCAGTTCATGCCGAACTGGAACTCCTGCACGATGCCGGTGACGACCCCGAGCGCGAAGTTGATCAGGAAGAGCTTGCCCCAGAACCTGGTCATCCGCAGGTACGCGGGGTCCTTCGTGCGGTACCAGGCCGTCTGCATGATCGCCGTGATGAACGCCAGGCCGATCGACAGCGGGACGAAGAAGAAGTGGAAGATCGTCGTGATGGCGAACTGCCACCGCGCGAGATCGAACGCGTCCATGCGGGCCTCCTCCGCGTTCCCCCGAGGTCGAGGTCATCCTCGCCCTGCGGTCTCCCGCTCGGGGCAGGGCGGGTGGCCCGCTCCCCGGGGGACGAACGGACCGATGGCGACCGGCTCCGGCTGGGGGATGCTGCGCGGAGGAGGGCCGGCGTCGAGGAGGGGGGTCTCCGATCTCGGGGAAGGCGGACGACAGGACCCTTGGACGGGTGGCATACGTAGGGTTCGGGCTGTTCGGCTCGGCGGTGCTCGCGTTCGCGGACGTGATGGTCCGCGCGGGGAGCCTCGAGTACACGCAGGGGGACATCGACGCCCCGATCCACGTGGCGGCGTTCGTCGCGGTGCTGCTGCTCGCCGTCCTCGGGTTCGTCGGCGTGGGGCTCGGGAGCGTGCGCCCGAACGTGGCGGTCTGGCTCCTGCGGGCCGCGGCGGCGGGGGCGGTCCTCGCGAGCCTGAACGCGATCGTCCAGTCGCACCCGTTCGTCGGGGTCGCGCTGCTGTTCTTCTCCGGCCTCCCCCTCGCCCTTTCGGCCTGGGCGGTCGGCTGGGCCGAGGACTCCGGGAGCGGGCGCGGCTAGCCCGAGCGCGCCGGGGCGTGGCGCTCGTGGATCGGGCCCGGGCGGTCCCGGAGGAACCCACCACCCCGCCCGCGCTTGGTGGCCACGATCTCGGCCACGATGGCGGCTGCGATCTCCTCGGGGCCCTCGGCGCCGAGGTCCAGACCCGCGGGACCGTGGATGCGGGCGAGATCCTCGTCCCCGATCTCGACCCCCTCCTCGCGGAGCTCGTGGAGCAGGCGCTGGGTCCGCGCGCTCGGACCGAGCATCGCGATGAACCGGACCGGTGAGCCGAGCAGTGAGCGCAGGTAGTCCTTGTCCCGCAGGAAGTTGTGGGTCATCACGACCGCGAACGTCCGCTCGTCCACCGCGCCGGCCGCGGCGATGTCCTCCGGCCGCTCCAGCGGAACGAACGCCGCCGCCTGGGGGAACCGCTCGTGCGTCAGGAACACCGGGCGGTCGTCGGCGACGACAGGGCTCCACCCCAGGTTCGCGGCGGCCGCCACGAGCGGCACCGCGTCGTGGCCCGCTCCGCAGATCAGGAGGCGGAGCGGCGGCTCGAGCACCTCGACGAAGGCGCGGACCCCCTGGGCGAGCTCGCGGATCTCGGAGCGCTCCCGTCCGAGGAGCTCGACGCCCGCCGCCGCCGCCGCCGCGTCCGCCGCCGCGTCCCCGAGCGAGCCCTGGGTCGTCCCGTCCGGTCGGACGAGCATGCGGTTCCCCTGGTCGACGCCGGACACGCCGGAGTCGAGCACGGTGACCATGCAGATCGGGCGTTCCTCCTCCAGGGCGATGCGGAGCGCCCCGGCCACCTCGGCGGCCTTGTCGGCCGGCTCGACGAACAGCTCGATCGCGCCGTTGCAGCCCAGGCCCCATCCCCACACCGCGTCGTCGTCGGCCGTGAGGTCGAACGAGACGACGCGCGCGTGCCCCTCGGACATGACGATGCGGGCCACGTCCGCGACGTCGTTCTCCAGGCACCCGCCGCTGATGTTGCCGATCGGCGCACCCTCCTCGGGCACCAGGAGCCGCGCGCCGGGGCGCCGGTAGGTGGACCCCCGCACCGCCACGATCGTCGCGAGGGCGAGCCGCTCCCCGCGGGCCGAGAGCGACTCGATCGCGGTCAGGACGTCGGTGAGCTCGCTCACCCGATCGATGGTACGGGCCGCCGACGGTTCGCGCGACCCTCGAACGCCCATCGGCCCGCTACCCTGGGGCCGTGTCCGTCCTCCGCGGCAACCGCCGGTTCCTCCTCGTCGTGATCCCGATCTTCACCGTCGCGGTCGCGCTCGTCGTCGCGTACCTCGCCCTGCGGCCGAGCATCCGCCGCAACGCCGCGATCCTCGTGGAGTCCAAGCTGCGCGTGGTCGCCGCCGTGGTGGAGGAGGTCCGGGACCTCGAGGGTGGGCTCGAGGCCGCGACGCCGGAGCACCTGAACGAGGTCGCGCCCCAGGACATGGAGTTCCAGGGGGCCGACGAGGCGTCGGACGAGCCGCTCGTGGTGAGCGTGCATCTCTCCGCCGACGCGTGGAACGGCGCCGCGCGGGCGGACTCGGGCGCGTGCTACTTCGTCCGGCTCACGGCCGCTGGGCAGACCCTCCGCGGGACGATCCCCGGGAACGACTGCACGGGCAGGGCCGCGAGCGGCGCCGAGGCCACCGACTGGCCCCAGGTCTGACGTCCGCCCGCTCGACGCGCCGGCCTGCACCGACTCGCGCGTTCCGCGCTGGAGGGCTACCATCCGTGACCTGCCCGCCTCGACGGAAAGGGGGACGTCGTGACGCAGGTTGCGGTCACCGTCAACGGCGTGGTGCGCGAAGCGGAGGTCGAGCCCCGCACGCTCCTCGTCTACTTCCTCCGGGAGACCCTTGGCCTCACGGGGACCAACGTCGGGTGCGACACGTCCTCGTGCGGGGCGTGCACGGTCCTGCTCGACGGCGAGTCGGTCCTGTCGTGCACGCTCCTCGCCGCGCAGGCGGATGGGCGGGAGGTCATGACGATCGAAGGGATGGCCTCCGACGGGCAGATGCACCCACTGCAGGAGGCGTTCCATCGCAACCACGGGCTCCAGTGCGGCTACTGCACGCCGGGCATGATCATGGCCGCGGCGAGCTTCCTGCGAGAGAACCCCAGCCCCACCGAGGAGGAGGTCCGCGAGGCCCTCCAGGGGAACCTCTGCCGGTGCACCGGGTACCAGAACATCGTGCGGTCGATCCTCGACGCCGCCGGACGGATGAGCGGCGCGAGCGCCTGAGGGGAGGTGTCGAGGATGGCGACCACCGAGAGGTACGTCGGCACCACGGTGCTGCGCAAGGAGGACCCGGAGCTGCTCGCCGGGCAGGCCGGCTACATCGACAACCAGACGATGCCCGGGATGCTGTGGATGGCGCTCGTGCGGCCCCCGTACGTCCACGCGCGACTGCGCTCGGTCGACACGTCCGCAGCCAGAGGCATGCCGGGGGTCGTCGGCGTGTACACGGCGGCGGACCTGGATCTCGGTGCGCTGCCCTTCGTCTGGCCGATCACCGAGGACATCAAGGTCCCCGTCCACTACCCGCTCACGGCGGACAAGATCCGGTTCCACGGCGATGCCGTCGCGGTCGTCGTCGCGGAGACGCGCGGTCAGGCAAAGGACGCGGCGGAGGCGGTGCACGCGGACGTCGAGGTCCTGCCGGCGGTCGTAGACCTGGAGGAGGCGATGGCGGAAGGGGCCCCGTTGATCCACGAGGACCTGGGCTCGAACGTCGTCGTGCACTGGAGCCATGGCGGCGCCGGCGACCAGGGCGTGTTCGAGAGCGCACCCGTCGTCGTCCAAGAGCGGTACACGCAGCCGCGCCTGATCCCGAACGCGATCGAGCCCCGGGGGTGCCTCGCGTACGGCGTGCCGGCCCAAGGCGAGTTCACCCTGATGTCCGCGACCCAGATCCCGCACATCGTGCGGGCGACGCTGGGCGGGGTCGTCGGGATCCCGGAGTCCAAGCTGCGCATCGTGGCGCCGGACGTGGGCGGCGGGTTCGGATCGAAGCTGAACGTCTACGCGGAGGAGGCGCTCGCGCTCGCGATGGTCAAGGCCACCGGCCGCCCGGTGAAGTGGATCGAGGAGCGCCACGAGAACTTCGTCGCGACGATCCACGGTCGCGGCGTGATCCACGACTGCACGCTGGCCGGGACGCCCGACGGGAAGATCCTCGGCCTGCGGTTCGTCGAGCTCGCGGACATGGGGGCGTACTACCAGCTGCTCACGCCGGGGATCCCCGAGCTGGGCGGCTGGGTCTACATGGGTCCCTACGACCCCGAGGCCTACTGGTACGAGTTCACCGGCGTGCTGACCAACGCGACGCCGACGGACGCGTATCGCGGCGCCGGACGCCCGGAGGCGACGTACGTGCTGGAGCGCCTGGTGGACGCCTACGCCAGGCGGATCGGGATGGACCCGGTCGAGGTGCGCAGGAAGAACCTCGTGCCCCGGTTCACCGAGGCGCGGACGGCGATCAGCGGCCTGAACGTCGACTCGGGCGACTACCACGCCACCTTCGATCGGGCGCTGGAGATGGTGGGCTACGAGGATCTCCGGCGCGAGCAGGCGGAGCGACGGCAGCGCGGCGACGTGAAGCAGCTGGGGATCGGGCTGTCCACCTACATCGAGATGTGCGGGCTGGCCCCCTCGAACATCCTGGGCGCGCTCCGCTACGCGGCCGGCGGCTGGGACGCGTGCACCGTGCAGTGCCTCCCGGGCGGTGAGGTCGTGCTGAAGATCGGCACGTCCCCGCACGGTCAGGGGCACGTGACCACGTGGGCGCAGATCGCGGCGGACGCGCTCGGGGTGACGCCGGACGACGTACAGGTCCTCCACGGCGACACGGCGGTGTCTCCGCTCGGCATGGACACGTACGGGTCCAGGAGCGTCTCGGTGGGCGCGACGGCGCTGCACCTCGCGCTCGAGAAGATCAAGGAGAAGGCCCGAACGCTCGCGGCCCACGAGCTCGAGGTGGCCGAGGACGACCTGGAGTTCGACCGCGGCACGTTCAGCGTCAAGGGGGCCCCGGACCGCGCCCGCACCATCGCGGATCTCGCGGCGAGCGCGTGGCACGCGCACGCGATCCCCGAGGGGTTCGAGCCCAACCTCGAGGCGACGGCCGTCTTCGACCCCCCCAACTTCACGTGGCCCGGCGGGGCGCACATCTGCGTGAGCGAGGTGGACACGGAGACGGGCGCGGTCGAGATCCTGCGGTACGTGGCCGTCGACGACTGCGGCACGGTGATCAACCCGATGATCGTGGAGGGACAGGTGCATGGCGGGGTGGCACAGGGCGTCGCGGAGGCGCTCTACGAGGAGGCGGTCTACGACGAGCAGGGCAACCTCGTGACGGGCTCGCTCACGCAGTACCTGGTGCCCGGCGCGCCCGAGGTCCCGTCGATGGAGCTGGACCGCACCGAGACGCCCTCGACGACGAACCCGCTCGGCGTCAAGGGCATCGGCGAGGCCGGCACGATCGCCTCGCCCCCGGCCGTCGTGAACTCCATCGTCGACGCCCTGTCGCACCTCGGCGTGACGGAGGTCGGCAAGCCGGCCACCCCGGAGCGCGTGTGGAGAGCCATCCAGGCGGCGAGGGGAGGTGCGCGATGATCCCGGCCCCCTTCGCGTACGAGCGGGCGGAGTCGATCGACCACGCGATCCGGCTGCTGGGCGAGCGGGAGGACGCCAAGGTCCTGGCCGGCGGCCACTCGCTGCTGCCACTGATGCGGCTGCGGCTGGCGCGACCCTCGACGCTCGTGGACATCACGCGCATCGCGGACCTGTCGTACGTGCGGGAGGACGGCGACGAGATCGCGATCGGGGCCCTGACCCGGCACCACGATGTGGCGGGCAGCGAGCTGCTCCAGCAGGGCTGCCCGATCGTCGCGTACGCGGCCAGCGGGATCGGCGACCCGCAGGTCCGTCACGTCGGCACGATCGGCGGGTCGGTGGCCCACGCCGACCCGGCGGGCGACATGGGCACGGTCCTGCTCGCGCTCGGGGCGAGCTTCGTCGTGCGGGGTCCGGGTGGAGCCTCTCGGATCGTGGCCGCCGGCGACTTCTTCCGCGGCCTGTTCGAGCCCGACCTGGCGCACGACGAGCTCTTGGCCGAGATCCGGGTCCCCAAGCTCGGCACGCGCGGTTGGAGCTACCTGAAGTTCCACCGCCGCGCGATCGACTGGGCGCTCGTCGGCGTGGCCGTGGTGACCGGGGGCAACGGTTCCGGGACCGCGGTCACGCTCACCAACATGGCCGACCGGCCGATCCACGCCGCGGGGGTCGAGGAGGCCCTGGCCGGCGGCGCGGATCCCACGACGGCCGCCGCCCGGGCGGCCGAGGGAACGAGCCCGCCGTCGGACGCGTTCGCGAGCGCGGAGTACCGGCAGGAGCTGGTGAAGGTGATCGCGCGCCGGGCGCTCGAGGAGGCCTTGGCTCGCTGAGGACGTGGGGAGACGCCCCGCGCGGAGGGACGACCCCCGGCGTGGCCAGGGGTCGTCCCGTCGGTCTTTGACGCCGGCCCCGCCGTCTGCCTAGATGGAGGCGTGCTGCCGCTCGCCGCCAGACGGTTCGACTTCGCCCAGTGGTTCGAGGACCACGGGGTCATGATCATCGCCACGGTCGTCGTGGCCACCGTCGCCACCCTGATCGTCCAGGTGTTCGTCCGGCGGTTCCGGCGCAGGCTCGAGGGGAGCCCGAGCGTCACCCAGGAGCTCAACCTGCAGCGGATCGCGACCCTGACCGGCGCGCTCTCCACCGCGAGCGTCGTCCTGATCTGGACGACGGCGACCCTCGTCATCCTGGGGAACCTGAACGTGAGCATCGGCCCGCTCCTGGCCTCGGCCGGGATCGCGGGCGTCGCGTTGGGGTTCGGCGCCCAGTCGCTCGTGCGCGACACGCTCTCGGGGTTCTTCATCCTGCTCGAGAACCAGTTCGGGGTCGGCGATGTGATCGAGCTCCAGACGACCGCCAGCCCGGTCGGCGGCAAGGTGGAGTCGCTCTCGCTCCGCGTGACCACGCTGCGCGCGTTCGACGGGACGTTGCACCTCGTGCCGAACGGCAACATCCAGCTGGTCAGCAACAAGTCCCGTGGGTGGGCCCGTGCGATCGTCGACGTTCGGGTCGCGTACGGCGAGGACGTCGATCGCGTCCGCGCCATCCTGGAGGAGCTGTTCGAGGAGCTGAAGGCCGATGAGGCGCTCGGCGATTGGATCCGCGAGGGGCCGAGCGTGCTCGGCATCGAGACGCTGGCCGACTACGCGCTGGTCATCCGCGTGATCGCCGACACGCGGCCGTCGAAGCGGTGGGACACCGAGCGGGTCTTGCGCGAGCGCATCGCGCGTCGCCTGGACGCCGAGGGCATCCGAGTCCCGTTGCCACCGGGGGTCATGCACAAGCCCGGGGAGCCCGGCGGGGTCGCGTAGCCGCACCGAGGGTCTCGGCGGGCGAGGACGGTCCCGGGTACCCTTGGACCCCATGGGTCGGTTGCCGCACGCCTCGGTCGAGGAGCTCGAGGACGCCCTCCGGCAACGTCACTACCTGGCGGACCGCGGCCTCGCGACGGCGATCTTCCTGGCGATCTCGCTCGACAAGCCGCTGCTGCTCGAGGGCGAGGCCGGGGTGGGCAAGACCGAGGTCGCGAAGGTGCTCGCGGGCCTGCTCGGCAGGGACCTGATCCGGCTCCAGTGCTACGAGGGCATCGACGCGAGCCAGGCGCTGTACGAGTGGAACTACTCGCGGCAGCTGATCGCCGTCCGCGCGATGCAGGACGTGACCGCCGAGACGCACGTCGAGGACCTGTTCGGGCCGGAGTTCCTGGTCGAACGGCCGCTGCTCGCCGCGATCCGCGCCGGCTCCAAGGCGGTGCTCCTGGTCGACGAGCTCGATCGGGCCGACGACGAGTTCGAGGCGTTCCTGCTCGAGGTCCTCTCCGAGTTCGCCGTCACGATCCCGGAGATCGGGAGGGTTGCCGCCGAGGAGCCCCCCGCCGTCGTCGTGACCTCCAACCGGACCCGCGAGCTGCACGACGCGCTGAAGCGCCGCTGCCTGTACCACTGGATCGACCATCCCGGGCTGGAGCGCGAGGTCGAGATCGTGCGCGCCCGCGCGCCGGAGGTGCCGGTGGCCCTCGCCCGCGACGTGGCGGCCGCGGTCAACCGGCTGCGGGCCTTCGACATCGCCAAGCGCCCGGGCGTGGCCGAGACGATCGACTGGGCGCACGCCGTCGCGTTCCTCGGCGTGGACCGGCTCGACGAGGAGACCGCGGCGGCCACCCTCGGGACCGTGCTGAAGGACCACGACGACCTGCGGCTCGCCACCGAGCGTCTCGCCGAGGTGGTCCAGGGTGACGGCGACGCCGAGGGGTGAGGCCGAGGCGCTCCAGCGCCTCATCGGGTTCGGCCGCGACCTGCGCCGCCGGGGCCTGCCCGTCGGGACCGGCCGCATCGTCACCTTCTGCCGTGCGGCGGCGGCCCTCGGTGCGCTCGACCGGGACGATCTGTACTGGGCCGGTCGGGCCTCGCTGATCTCCCGACCCGAGGACGTCGAGGCCTTCGACGCGACCTTCGAGGACTGGTTCCGGCGGGGGATCCGGATCGAGCTCGACCTCCCGGTGCCGGAGGACGAGGTCGCCGACGCGCTCGGCCGACGCCCCGAGCCGTCGCTGGGGCCCGAGGTGGAGGAGGAGGCGATCGTCGCCCGCGAGTGGCACGGGATGCAGGAGGGCGACGAGGCGGAGGGCGAGGCGGCGATCCGCATCGTCGCGAGCGCCTACGAGGTGCTCCGGGAGAAGTCCTTCGCGGACCTCACGGAGGAGGAGCGCGCCCGCGTCTCGCACCTGATCCGCCAGCTCGCCGTCCGCGCGCCGCTCCGCAGCACCCGCCGGTACCGGCCCGCGAGCTCGGGCGCGCGGTTCGACGTCAAGCGCACGCTCCGGCGCTCGCTGCGCACGCAGGGGGAGCCGTTCCACCGCGCGTGGCGCGAGCAGGGGACCCGCGCCCGCCCGTTGGTGCTGATCTTGGACATCTCCGGCTCGATGGCGCCGTACTCGCGCGCGCTCATGCAGTTCGCGTACGCGGCGATGGCGGCCGGGCGCAGGGTGGAGGTGTTCGTCTTCGGGACGCGCCTCACCCGCGTCACGCGCACGCTCCGGACCAAGGACCCGGACCGCGCGATCCACGAGATCGGCCGGCAGGTCGCCGATTGGGAGGGTGGCACGCGGATCGGCGAGTCGCTGAAGGCGCTCGTCGACGGGTGGAGCCAGCGCGCGGCGATCCGCGGGGCCGTCGCCGTGATCTGCTCCGACGGCCTCGAGCGGGGCGAGCCGGACCTCCTGCGCTCCCAGATGGCCAAGCTCCGCCGGCTCGTCCACCGGATCGTGTGGGTCAATCCCCTGAAGGGGAGCCCCCGGTACGAGCCGCTCGCTCGAGGGATGGCGGCCGCGCTCCCGTCGATCGACGTGTTCATCCCCGGCCACAACCTGGAGAGCCTGGAGGAGCTCGGCCGGGTGCTCGGCGACTGAGGGCGACCCGGGTCGGGCCCCTCGGGCGGCGGTTCCCGGACCGATGCTCGGTCGGCCCGTTGGTATCGTGCTGGCGGATGTCCTCGCCCGCGCGATCCGGGGCCCTCGTGCTCGTCCTCCTGACCGCTGCCCTCCTGGCCTCCTGCGCGCAGGAGGGCACGTCGTCGCCCGGAGCCGCCTCGCCGAGCGCGTCGGTGTCCTTCGGCCCCAGCCCCTCAGCAGCGGTGTCGCCGCCGGCGTCGGGTCTGTTCGGCGTCGAGCGGGACCCGGCCGTGCCGGCCGTGCCGTTCACGCTCATCGATCAGGACGGGGAGCGCTTCCGGTTCCCGCGCGACGCCGAGGGGAAGGCGACGCTCGTCTACTTCGGGTACTCGCACTGTGCCGACGTCTGCCCGGGGACGCTGGCGGGCATCGCAGTGGCCCTTCGGGAGCTGCCGGCGTCCGTCCGCGACCAGGTGGACGTGCTGTTCGTGACGGTCGACCCGGCCCGCGACACCCCGGAGACGATCGGGGACTACGTCGCGCTGTTCTCGGAGGACTTCGTCGGGCTGACCGGCTCGGAGGAAGACATCCAGACGATCCTCGCGTCGCTCGGTCTGCCGCCGGCGACCAGGTACGACCTCGGCGGCGGCGAGTACGGCGTGGGGCATCCGGCCGGGGTGCTCGCGTTCACGCCCGACGGGTTCGCGCACCTCGAGTACCCGTTCGGGGTGACGGTCGACATGTGGGTGCACGACCTGCAGAAGCTGGTCGAGGAGGGATGGGAGGAGACATGAGGGTTCGCTGGCTCACGGTGGTGGCGGCCGCGGTGCTCGCGCTCGCGGTCGCGGCGTGCGGTGATGACGGAGGCGCCGAGGAGACCGGGATGGACGAGGACACCATCCACGTCGCGGACGCGTGGGCGCGCTCGCCGTCGACCGACGTCGGCGCCGTGTACTTCGAGATGCACAACGGTGCCGAGGAGGAGGACCGGCTGGTCGGTGTCTCGACGCCGGCCGCCGGCCGCGCCGAGATCCACGAGATGGTGGACCAGGACGGCGAGATGGTGATGCAGCCCGTGACGTCGGTGGCGATCGGTCCGGACGAGACGGTCGTGTTCGAGCCGGGCGGCTACCACATCATGCTGTTCGACCTCACGGAGCCGCTCGAGGTCGACTCGACGATCACCGTCACCCTCCGGTTCGAGAACGCCGGCGAGATCGAGGTCCAGGCGCTCGTGAAGCCCTACGTCCCCGACGAGGGGATGGACATGGGCGAGACCGGCATGAGCGGACCCACCGGCACCACGGCGATGAACGAGTCTGAGACAGACTAGTTCGGGGCGGTCGCGGCATCGTCGCCCGTGCGACGGGAGACGTACCAGTCGACCATCTCGACGAGCCGCGCGCGCCCGAAGCTCTCGTCGTGCCCGCCGTGCACGATGCGCACGGGCAGGTCGCGCAGCCGCCGCATGCTGGCGACGTAGTCGGGGATGTTGGACTCTGGGAGCTCGTCCAGGAACGGGGGGTTGGCGTAGACGCAGTCACCCGAGAACAGGGTGCCCGTCTCGGGTTCCCACAGGGCGATCTCGCCCGGGGTGTGTCCGGGTAGGTGCAGCACCTCGAACCGGCGATCGCCCAGGTCCACCACGTCGCCCTCGTCGATCAGGCGGGTCGGCGGGGCGGGCGGGATCGTCCAGGCGCCCGGGTCGAACCCCTCGTAGGGCAGCGCGTCGATCAGCATGTCGTGGATCTCGTAGCCGGCGTCCTGCATCTCCTGCAGGAACCCCTCCTCGAAGTCGGCCGCGAACAGCGTGGCGAGCTTGCCGCCCTCGCGCAGCACGTCCGCGTCTGCCGCGTGCACCAGGACCTCCTCGAACTCGTGCATCGCGCCGATGTGGTCGTAGTGCCGGTGCGTCGCGAGCGCGAGCGTGGGCTTGTCGAACAGGTCCGCGAGCTCCTCGCGGACCCGCGCGATGCCCATCCCTCCGTCGACGAGGAGGTCGCGCTCGCTCCCGCGCACGAGCCAGAAGTTGCCGCGGATCATGGGGTCGACGTGCGGCTCCCACAGCAGGTGGACGCCCTCGTCGACCTCCCGGTGCTCGAACCAGCGTTCGGCGACCCGCATGGCCCGATGGTAGCCCCTTGACGCGCCGCCACGCAGCGGGATAGACCGAGCCACCGGACCCGAAGGAGGAAGCCATGGCCACCGACCTGTCCATCTCCGTCGCCGACCAGCCGGGCGGGCTCGCCGGCGCCGCCGAGGCGCTCGGCGCGGCCGGCGTCAACGTCGAGGGGGTCGCCGGGCTGGGCGGTGGCGGCACCGGTCACGTCCACCTGCTCGTCCAGGACGCCGCCGGGGCCCGCGCCGCGCTCGAGGGGGCGGGCTACACGATCGACGGTGAGCGCGAGGCCGTGGTGCTCGACGTCGGCGCGGAGGACCGGCCCGGCAAGCTCGGCGAGCTGGCGCGCACGGTGGCCGACGCCGGCGTGAACCTCGCGGCCTGCTACGTGGCCACGGGCTCGCGCCTGGTGTTCGTTGCCGACGACGCCGCGGCGCTCCGGGCGGCGCTCGGCTAACCGCGCGTCGACCCCTCGGCGGGGAGGTCTCCGGTCGCAGGACCCTCGGCGGCGTACGCGCGGTCGAGGATCTCCACCGGGTGCAGGACCTCGACGTCGGCGCCGATCGCCCGCAGCCCGGCCACGAGCTGCATCGTGCAGCCGGGGTTGGCGCTCGCGACGACCCGGGCCCCGGTGGAGACGATCGCCCCGACCTTGCGCCGCTGGAGCTCGTCGGCCATCTCGGGCTCCGTGACCGCGTACAGGCCGGCGGCGCCGCAGCACCGGTCGCCGTCGGCGATCTCGACGACCTCGAGCCCGGGGATCGAGCGCAGGAGCGCCCGCGGCTCCTCACGGATGCCCTGGACGCGGAGCGCGTGGCACGCGTCGTGGTAGGCGACGCGCTCGACGCCCGGGTTGGCGGAGGGCGGCCGGATGCCCTCCGCGTGCAGGAACGCGATCAGGTCGTGGACCTTGGAAGCGAACGTCCGCGCTCCCTCGTCCGGGAGCAGGTCCCCGAGCTCGCGCAGGTGCGCGCTGCACCCGGCGGCGCCCACGACCACGACGTCGGCCTCCGCGAACACGCGGACGTTCCGGCGGCCGAGCTCGCGCGCGGTATCGAGATGCCCGTGGTGCGCGTGGAGCGCTCCGCAGCAGCGCTGTCCGCGTGGGGCGAGCACCCGCCAGCCGTTGCGAGCGAGGACCCGGACGGTCGCGCGGTTGACCTGGCGGTACCACCGGTCCTGCACGCAGCCGGTGAGGAGGGCGACGGTTCCTCGGGGCGCTCCGACCGGCTCCGTCACGCGCGGGACCCGTCCACCGAGCGTCGCCCGAGGGATGAGGGCTCGCGTCCTGCGTGGCACGAACGGGAGGGCGACCGGTCGGAGCCAGGCCGCGAGGGACGTGAGCCAGCCTCGCGGGAGGATCACCTCGAGGCCCGCCCACCGGAGCAGACGCTCGCGGCGCGATCGGAGCGGCTCGATCTGCGAGCGGCTCCCCTCCATCAGCCGGCCGAAGGGCACGTGCGAGGGGCACACGTCCTCGCAGGCGCGGCAGGCGAGGCAGAGGTCCATGAACCGGGCGAAGGTCGGCCCGACCTCGGCCCGACCGGCGGCGACCTGGCGCATCGCGGCGATCCGACCCCGCGGCGAGGCCGACTCCTCCCCGGTGAGGGCGTACGTGGGGCAGTGCGGGAGGCACAGCCCGCAGGCGACGCACACGGCGAGGTCCTCCTCCGTGGGGGCGTCGCCCGGCCGCCAGCCGGGTGGCATGGTCGGCGCCGATCCGACGAAGCGCGCGCCGTCGGGGAGCCACGCGGACACGGGCAGCGGGGCGCCCTCGGCCTCGCGCATCAGAGCCCTCCCCAGAACCGGCCGGGCGCGAGGACGCCGTTGGGGTCGAACGCCGCCTTCAGGCGGGCGTGGACGTCGTGGGCCGAGAGCGAGGCGGGGCCGAGGCCGCCGGGGCCGCGCACGACCGGCGCGATGCCCCCGACCGCGCTCACGCGGGCGCGGACCTCGGACAGGGCGTCGCCCGCGTCCGACAGGCCGATCCAGACGAGTCCGACGCCGAGCAGCGCTCCCCACCGTTCGCCGGCCACCTCGGCGACCGCGCCGATCGTCGAGGGCGGGACGGCCGCCTCGACCACCACGGGCGAGTCCTCCCACGAGCGATGCGCAGGGAAGGGATCGTCGTCCATCGCCTCGAGCCCCGGCGCCACCTCGCGTGCCCGCTCCGTCTGACGCTCGACCTCGTCCCTCCAGCCCTCGAGCCGGACCTCGACCTCGCCGGGCGACGCGAGCACGCCGACGGCGGCGGGGACGGCCCGGAGGAGCTGCTCGCCGACGAGGAGGGATCCCGGCACGTGCAGCGTGCGGCGGAGCTCCGGGAGCGGCCGGAGCTTCAAGGCGACCTGGACGATCACGCCGAGCGTGCCGAGCGACCCGGCGAGCAGGCGGTGCAGGTCGTAGCCGGCCACGTTCTTCATGGTCCTCGCGCCGCCGCGCACGAAGCGTCCGTCCCCGGACACGATCTCCGCCTCGAGCACGGAGTCCGCGATCCGACCAACCCGCAGCCGCCGGGGGGACTGGGCGTCGGCGGCGATCGCGCCACCCACCGTGGCCTCGTCGGGCGCGTCCGAGGGCCATTCCTGGCCGGCGCGGGCCAGGGTGGCGTTCAGCTCGCCGACCCGCATCCCCGCCTCCACCACGGCCACCATCTCCGCCGGCTCGTACGCGATCGTGCGATCGAGCTGCGTGGTCCACAGCTCCGCGTCCACCTCGCAGGGGTTGCCCTTGTCCATGTGCTGTCGCCCGCCGACCACCAGCAGCCGGTGCGCCGCGGCGTTCGCTTCGCGCACGACGTCGAGGACGTCGCCTCTCGTGTGCGGGTGGATCAGCTCCATCCCGACCCCGGTCGATGGTGTTCGGTCTCGAGCTCGACGCACCGCGCGCCGGGCGGGAGGAGCTTCTCGGGGTTCATCCGCCCGTCCGGGTCGAACGCCGACCGGACGCACGCCTGGACCGCGAGGTCGTCTTCGGACATGACGAGCGGCAGGAGCGCACGCTTCTCCAGACCGACACCGTGCTCCCCCGAGAGCGAGCCGCCCAGACCCACGGCCAGACGCACGATCTCCTCGCTCGCCGCGAGCACCCGCTGGCGGGCACCGGGCTCGCGCGCGTCGAAGTGCAGGTGCGGGTGGAGGTTCCCGTCGCCCGCGTGCAGGACGCACGTGAGCGTGAGGGTGTGGCGGCGCGCGACCTCGTACACGCCCGCGACCGCCTCGACCAGGCGGGTGCGCGGCACGACGACGTCGTGGATCACGTGGTGCGGGGCGATGGTCCCCAGGGCGCCGAACGCGCTGCGGCGACCCTTCCACAGGAGGGCGCGGTCGTCCTCCCCCGATGCCTGCCGCACGGTCCGCACGCGGTTGGCGCGGGCCGCGGTCTCGACGACGCGGGCCTGCGGCCCGGCGGCCCCCTCGGTGCCTTCGACCTCCACGAGGAGCACCGCCCCCGCGTCCGTCGGGTAGCCCGCGTGCGCGAAGCTCTCGATGGCCGCGATCATGCCCCGGTCCATCACCTCCATCGCCGCGGGCACCACGCCGTCCGCGATGACGGCTGAGACCGTTGCGGCGCAGTCCTCCATGGTCTCGAAGTCCAACAGGAGGGTCCGGACCTCCTGGGGGAGGGGGATCAGGCGGACGCAGGCTGCGACGACGATCCCCAGGGTTCCCTCGGAGCCGACCACCACGGCGCGCAGGTCGTAGCCGGGCGCGGCGGGACCCTCCGAGCCGAGGCGCTCGATGCGACCGTCGGGGAGCACCAGGTCGAGCGCCAGGACGTGGTTGGAGGTGACGCCGTGCGCTAGGCAGTGTGCCCCGCCCGCGTTCGTCGCCACGTTGCCGCCGATCGTGCAGCTCTGCTGCGACGAGGGGTCGGGCGCGAAGGTCAGGCCGTGCGGCGCGGCCGCCGTCACCAGGTCGAGGGTGACCACGCCCGGCTGCACCCACGCCAGGCGGTCGTGCGGTCGCAGGTCCACGATGCGGTCCATCTTCGTCGTGCACACGACGAGGGCGTCGCCGATCGGGGTGGCACCGCCCGCGAGCCCGGTCCCCGCTCCCCGTGGCACCACGGGGAGGCCGTGCTCGGCGGCGATCCGGACGCACGCGACGACGTGCTCGGGCTCTCGGGGGAACGCGACCAGCGCGCAGCCACCCTCGACCATCGAGGCGTCGCGCGCGTAGAGCGCGAGGGCGAGCGGATCCGAGAGCAGCTCGGAGGGGCCGAGGGCCTCCTCCAGCGCGTGGCGGGCTCCGTCGACGTCGGCCATGGGCGGCGCCCGTCAGGCTAACGCGGGGGACCAGGGTGCGGTGGGAGCGACCCGGGTCAGGCGACCCGCCCGGGCGCGCCGTCGGGGGTCGAGAACGGGAGCTGCTCGCGCTCCCACTCCTCCATGCCGCCCTCGAGGTTGTGCGCGTCGAACCCTCTCGCCTGGAGCATCAGGGTCGCGAGCTCGCTGCGGTTGCCCGAGCGGCAGACGACCACCACCGGCCTGCTGGGGTCCAGGGCGTCCACCCGTCCGGCGAGGATGCCGTTCAGCGGGATGTGGACCGCGCCCTCGATCCGCCCGGCGACCCACTCGTAGGTCTCGCGGCAGTCCACGATCTGGATCTCGTCGCGTCGGGCCCAGACGCCCTGGGGGTGGGTGAGCTCGTCCATCGCAGATGCA